>Ga0081539_10001046_pt1 | contig 50674 bp, 36 predicted proteins | sample TabmetS4T2R2_FD_71023 | JGI IMG/M metagenome (GOLD analysis project Ga0081539, IMG submission 71023) | Tabebuia heterophylla rhizosphere microbial communities from the University of Puerto Rico - S4T2R2 | ecosystem: Host-associated > Plants > Roots > Rhizosphere ... | reverse complement strand
ATTGCGCAGTCGCGACGCGCTTTTCGCTTGGGGGCCCATCAGCCCCGCAAAGGCGAGCTTGGCTTCGTCGCGCACCGAGTCGAGATCGCGGTAGGTCAGCGTCCCGACCCCGATCATCGAGCCGACATAGTCGATGAAGCGATCCGCGTGCGGTCGATCGTGCTGCGCGACCGGCCGCGCATCCGCCCAGGCGCGGAAGAAGAGCTGCAGGAAGCGATGGTTGAGGATGTCGAGAAACCGCGGGAAGGCGTCGTCCCGCATCAGGTTCCACGAATACGCCTCCTCGGTCGTGGCGAGCGGCAGCGCGCCCTGCGGCCCGAGTAGCCCAAGAAACTTGACCAGGACGCGGAAGCGCCCGTCGGGGTGGTGCTCGAACGCGCTCAGGTTCGAGGCCGGGAAGTCCATGTAGGGATCCTGGCCGAGCGCGACGTACTCCTCGCGCCGCGCGATGCTGTCGCCGATGCGCGGACGGTCCGGATAGCTGCGCTCGAGCCGGCGCAGCACCGTGAAGAAGTCATAGCGCCATGGCTCGGCATTGATGTCGCGGATCAGGCTCACAGCGGCCTCCGCGTGCCGATGCGCACCGGCCAGCGCATGATCTCGCCGCGCTCGGTGGTGCGAATGACGGTCTGGGTAAAGTGGTTGAGCGCCGCATACTCGCAAAAGAACCGATCGAGAATCGCGCCGAGCAGGAACGTGCCGCTGCCCTCGAAGGCCTTTTCGTCGAGCGTCACCGTCACTTCGGTGCCGCGCGCGATGCCGCTGCCGAGCCGCTGCTGCACGCGGCGGATCACCGGCCGCGAGTCGATGCTGCGAATCCCGCGGATCTTGCGCTCGGTCGCGCTGTCCTGAAGGTCCGCGAACATCGACAGCGTTTCCTTCAGCGAGTATCCGTTCTTGCCGGCGCCGCGCTCGATCAGGCCGAGATGGTTGAGACTCAGCATGTTGATGAGCCGCCAGGTGACAGTGCCGGTATGCGCGGTCTCGCTGCGGCTGCGCAACCAGCCGACCACCGGTCCGCGCGGCGGCGTCGGTCCGAGAATGCAGCGGACATCCAATGTCACGTCGTCGAGCAGGCGGAAGTCGGCCCCGCCCTCCCCGACCGGGAGATGCTCGGTCAGATGCCGATTGGAGCAGAGCGCGCGCACGCTGAGCTCGGAGACGCCCGCCTCGCCGTCGATGCCGGCCGGCTCCACCAGCGAGATGAACATGTCGGTGCCGGTGTAGTCCGAGGCGGCGCCGTATTTCTTCTCCTCGATGGTTCGTCGTCGCGGCAGCCGGCGCACCGTGTACCAGAGGCCGGTGTCGGCGGCTTCGCTCTCGACCGGCGCCGAATAGAGCGGCCGCACCGGCACCTTGTCCTGCCCGCCCTGATAGTGCGCGTAGACGTCGAGGATGCGGTGCGGCTCGAAATCGAGATAGCGGCTGCGATCCGGCACGACGTGATATTCGTGCTGATTGGACCTGATCGCGACGCGGTCTGTGGTCTTCTCGAACAGGTTCACGGCCGGCGCCGCATAAAGCGCGAACATGCCGGCCTGCACCGCCGCCGGCAGGCGCGTGTTCACCTCATCGAAGGTGAACAGGATGTCGACCGACTTCCCCTTGAGCTGCGGCATCACGCCGGCGAGCTTGGTCAGCTCGAAGCCTAAGAACTTGCGCGGGAACATGAAATATTCGCGCAAAAGATCGAAGCCGCGAAAGATCCGATTGTCGTTCGGCAGCAGCGCGTCTTCGTCGTCGAAGCCGAGCTGCAGCAGGCTGTCGGGCGCGGCCGGTACGATGACCGGATCGCCGAACTCGTCGAGAAAACGGAAATAGACGCCGACGCAATCGGCGAAGAGCTGCTCATAGAGCGCGATTGAATCCGCCTCGTTGCCGACGAGATAGATCGGCAGCTCGGTGGTGCGGCAGCCGGCAAACCACGCCGTCGGCGTCTTCGCCGCCTGCGCGTCCGGCAGCTCGTCTTCGATCCGCGCCGCCATTCGATGCGTCAGCGAGAGGCGCATGCCGGCCACGACATCGGCGCCGGCCGGCAATCCAAGCGCCTGCAAGGGTCCGGGCGTAGTAAAATATTCGGCGCCGACCACATCGAACGGCCACAGCGTGATCTCGGAGGTCAGGCGATAGCGGCACGCGATGTTGCGATCGAGCTCGCGATAGGTTGCATCCAGATAGGAGCGCCGCGCGATCCTGCGGCCGTCACGCATCGCCGGATCGGCAAACGGCGGAATGACCTTGGCGAGGATCGCCGAGGGCGTCGGCGCAAGGTAGTTGGGAACCAGCTGCTCGAGCAGATTGCCGGTGAATTCGGGAAACTCGTGCTTGATCTTGAGCTGGACCCGCGCCGCGAGGAACGCCGCGCCTTCGAGCAGGCCCGCGATCATCGGGTCCATCCGCTCGGCGACCAGCCCGCCCAGGCGCTCCGCGATGCCGGGATATTCGTCGGCAAACTCGCGCGCCTGCTCGTGCAGGAGCTGGAGCTCCCGGTTGTAGAGATCGAGGAATTCCCGGTCCATCTTACAACCGGCTGATCACGATCTTGCCGGTGTCGACCTCGACGTCGGCAACGAATTCGATGGGAACGTTCAGCGGCACGCAGGCAAGATCCGCGCGAACGACAAAGCGCACCTTGAGATCATACGCGTCCACCTCATCGTCGCGCTGCACCTTGATCGTCTCGCGGATCAATCGCGGCTCGAAATTCATCAAGGCCGCGGCGATCTCGGGTCCGATCTCGCTGACGGTGATTTCGTCAATGCTGCGATGCGCGATGTCGGGAAGGCCAAAATTGATGACGGACCGGCGTGCATGCTCGAACGGTTCGAGATCCTGAGTCGACTCGAGCGCGATCGTATTGACCAGCGCATCGAGATCGCGCGCGACCTCGCGGCGCAGCATCGGCTCGGTGATGGCGACGCGCGCGGTCGTACGGCGGCTGGAGATGACGCGCTCGCCGCTCTCGTCGCGCAGATCGTGCTTCTTCCTGGCGTCGCGCGCCTCATGCGCGCTGCGAAACGCGAACATCAGCGGCGGGCTCAGCCGATCCTTCTTGTCCGCGCCAGCCATGACGATGACCCACTGTTGCGCTGCGCGTCCATCTGCCACCACGTCGAACGCCGTGAGCTGTCTGAGCCCACGGCGTCCAGAGAACCAGGCTGGGGCTCCGCAGAGACTGATCCCATGCCGCAGGCCCGAGGCGAGTGCGATCAGAAAGCCCGGTTGCCCGGGACGTCCCATCCGAACTCCACTTCCGCGCCGCCCGAGCCGTCCGGCTTCTGCTCCTTGTACTTCACTTTCACCTTGGAGAAGTTGAGCGTGACGTTCTCGGTCAGACGGTCCTCGCCGTGCGAGCCGCCGGTCGAGACGTGGCTCACCAGCATGTCCTCGAGCTCGATGGTCATGTACTCGAGCGGCTTCTCGCCCGCCTTGCGAACGATCAGCTTCGCCTTCTTGATGTGCTTGCCGTCGCAGCAATTCTTCATCAGAATCGGCGAGGCCTTGTCGAGGTAATGGGTGAAGTTCAGGTCCTGCACCTGGACTTTGCCGGCACCGGCGCCGCCGCCCAGATGGGCCGAGCCTGATTGCGACATGCCCCACGACCACGACAGCACGTCGATCGTGTCCTTGTGCTTGCCGTCTTTCGATTCGCCCTTGATCCCTTCGAGATCAAGAAAAATATCAACCGACATTGGTTTCTCCGTCCACTTTAGCAGCGCCTCGGCTGCTTGATCCTCTTGCGGCGCGCCGGCGGCGCACCATCACCGGATTAGTCTCCGCGGCGGAAGCGGAGGTTCTACCAGAAGAGAGCCGCCGCTTCCGAAACTCGTGGATCAGCTGCTTCCAGGGGCGCTCGGAAGACGCGACACCAGGCTCAAGCCGATGTCCATGCCTTCGAGCTGATAGTGCGGGCGGAGATAGAACCGCGCCGAGTAGTAGCCCGGGTTCTCTTCGTTCTCGAACACGTCGACGCGCGCATCGGCGAGCGGCTTGCGCGCCTTCGTCTCCTCGCTCGAGTTGACCGGATCGCCGTCGACGTAGTCGTAGATCCACTCCTGCAGCCAGCGCTGCAGCGCTTCCTTCTCCTTCATCGAACCGATCTTGTCACGCACCATGCATTTGAGGTAGTGCGCGAAGCGCGACACGGCGAACATGTAAGGCAGCCGCGCCTTGAGATTGTCCGACGCCGTTGCGGCAACCGCATCCTTGCCGCTGAATTTCCTCGGCTTGTACACCGACTGCGCGCCGATGAATGCGGCCTTGTCGGTGTTCTTGCGGTGGATGATCGGGATCAGCCCGGAGCGCGCCAGCTCGTGCTCGCGACGATCGCTGATCGCGATTTCGGTCGGGCACTTCAGGTCGACGCCGCCGTCGTCGGTCGGGAACGTGTGGGTCGGCAGGTTGACGACCTCACCACCGGATTGGACACCGCGGATGCGCGTGCACCAGCCCCATTCCTTGAAGGCGCGGTTGACGTTCACCGCCATCGCGTAGGCGGCGTTCATCCAGGCGTATTTCTCGCCCTTGTGACCGTCGGTATCCTCCTCGAAGGCGAACTCCTCGATCGGCTCCGACTTCGCCCCGTAGGGCAGACGCGACAACACGCGCGGCATGCACAATCCGACATAGATCGAATCGTCCTGGTCGCGCAGCCCACGCCACGCCGCATAGTCCGGCGTATCGAAGATCTTGCCGATATCGCGCGGATTGGAGAGCTCAGTCCAGGCGTCCATCCCGAGCAGCGTCGGATCGGCGCCGGCGAAGAACGGCGCGTGCGCCGACGCGAACACCTTGCTGAGATCGCGCAGCAGCTGCACATCGGTCGGCAGATGGCTGAAGTAATAGTCGCCGATGACACAGCCAAACGGCTCGCCGCCGAGCTGGCCGAACTCGGCCTCGTACACCGCCTTGAACAGCGGGCTCTGATCCCAGCGCGCGCCGGGGTAGAGCCGCAGGTTGCGGTAGATCTCGTTCTTAGAGACGTTCATGACCCGAATCTTGAGGGTCGAGTCGGTCTCGGAGTTGAACACGAGATAGTGCAGGCCGCGCCACGCGCCCTCGATCTGTTGAAACTCTTCCGCGTGCAGGATTGCGTTGACCTGCACCGAGAGCTTCTCGTCAAGACGCGCGATCATGCCTTCGATCGTGTCGAGCACGTCGTCCTTGATGACCGTAGTGTCGGCCAATGCCTGGCGCACGAGGGTCGTAACGGCGTTCTCGACTTCGGTCGCCGCGCGGTCGCTGCGCGGCTTGAAGCTTTGTTTGAGAACCGACGCGAATTCGTCGGCATCCCGCGTCACAACGACGGCTTCGCTCGATGTGGTTGTTGCTGCCTTTGCCATGGGTCACCCCCGCGAATCTAGTTTTGCGTGTCGGAGTTGGAGCTCGCTTCGCTGGCGGCCGGCGCGCGATTACGCAACGCCTCCATCAGCTTCGGGTCTTTTAGCAGTGCCTTGATCTGGTCTTCCGCTGCCACCTTGCCATCCATGTAGCGGAGCAGATTGGCGAGTTGCGTGCGGGCATCGAGCAGCGCATTGAGCGCGGGCACTTGCCGCGCGACCGCCGCCGGGCTGAAATCATCCATCTTTCTGAAATGAAGGTCGACCGACATCTTCTCGCCGGCGCCGTCGCCGAGCTTGTTCTCCACCTTGAAGGCGACACCGGGCTCGATCGCCGCCATGCGCGCTTCGAAATTGTCCATATCGAATTCGAGGAACTTGCGATCGCCCACCTCCGGCTTCTCGACCGTGGAGTTATTGCCGGACAGGTCGGACATCACGCCCATCACGAAGGGCAGTTCGATGCGCCGCTCGGCGTTGTAGGGATCTTCATAGGTGATGTGTACGCGGGGTGGGCGATTTCGGCGAATGAACCGTTGTCCGCTGTCGCTTGCCATGGCTGGGGTCCTCGTGTGTGCATCCGGTGGCGTGTGGTTAGTCGCGCCCAGTGATGAGCCGGTTCTGTGCCTAACCTCATCTTCTACAATCCAAATTCAAATCCGACCTTGCGTCAACGCGACCAGACGCGCGTCAACCAAACGGCGTAGATACTAGCCGGCCGGCCCTTTGAATGCCTCCTGCGGCAGCAACTCCTTCAGCAGGCTGAGAAAGTCGCGCTCGGCGTAGCTGCGCGCACGATCGGTCAGGAACGGAACCGGACTGGATGGCTCGGCGATCCGATAGTACGAGCCAATTTGATCGAGCAGGCGAATGGCATCGGCCCTGCTCTTCGCCTGGATCCGCCGCGCCGGGGCGGCGGCGGGTGCGGCACCCGTATCAATAGCTTCGCTATTGGTATCGGCTTCCTGCTCGGGCGATATTTCCGTTTGCTCGATCTCCGCCGCCACATCTTCCAACGTGTATTGCGTCTCAGTCGCAACTTCCGCAAAGGCGGACAAGCGCTCGATCGGCAAGTCGAAAACCTGCTCCTTGCCGATCTGGATCGCGGCCTGCTCGACCTGGTTCGGCATCAGGATCCGCATCACCTCGAGGAACGACTTGCCCATCAGTTGCTCGGCCTGACGCACCAAGAGCAGCGCCGGACTGGAGGGTTCGTGCCGCGCGAAATAGGCAGCAATCGCCGCGAGTGCCTCGGCGACATCGCGTGTCGATGCGACCGCGCCGGCCGGCACGGTCGAGGCGCTCGAGCCCGTTTCGGCTGCGCCGTCGGCCTTGGCTGTCGCCTGGGTCGGGTCGCGTGCCGCGATGACGCTTTCGAATAGCGCCGCGATCTTCTCGGCAAGCGCCGGCAACCTCTCGAGCTTGGCAGCGCGGTCGGCGCCGACGCGATCGACGCAGGTCTCGCGGATATTGGCCAACGCGGCGCTCATCGCGTGAAACTGGGCGCGCCGCTCGATCAGAACGGGGAGCTCCTCCTCGGTCAGCGCCGACTGGATCGCCGCGGCCTCGACGATTTCCTCGCCCTCGCGCGGCTTTGTCTCTCCGGTCGCAATCATCCAGCTGCGATAGCTGATCGACCCCAACCGGCGGTGATTGATCAGCGGGGTATATTGCAGCGGAAGCACGACCGTCGGCATGTCGTCGAGCGACTCGAGCGCCGCAGTACGTATGCCGAAATCGCCCTCGAACGCCTGCGGATGCACATCATCCCAATGCTGCTTGAGCAGGCCGTCGATCAGGCCAAGGCAGCCGATAAAGCCCGCAAGATCGCGGTTGAGGACGAGCAGTTTGGCGAGAATGACGAGCAGGCGACAGTCGTGCGTGCGCGCCAGCAGCGGGCCGATGGTCGCAAATTCCGCGTCGAAGTCGATCGACGAGCGGTCGAAAGCCTTGCCATCCGGGCCGGAGAAGAATGTCGTCGGCAGAACGCCTTCGGCGCGCGCCACATAGTTCATGTAATCGGCATCACCGCCGAGATCGAGGTCGGGACCGCATGGCTCGGCCTCCGACAGCGGAGCACCGAGCGCGGCGAAATCGAAGGTCGCCATCCGCGTATTCCCCGTTCACCTCAATCCTAGACCATGATCCCGACAAGTGGACACCGATTTCCGGAAAAGATCATGCTCCAAGATCTCATGTTTCATGAGTCATTTCGGGCGGGCCGCCGGTTCGCCCAGAAGCCCGCATGGTTAATGTTGCGGCACCGGTAGGCGCCGGCTCCCGCCTCAACTGAATCGCGAACCGCCGCCGCTCAAGCATCTGAATATTCGTGGCATTTGCCGACGGCCCGGGTACCCGCGGCCACCCGCCCCGCGCGCCGGCACGATCGAACCGCAACGGAAAACCGGCGACTAATGTGATAACGAGGTTGGAGTGATCGCGCCTGCGTCATCGGGCTATCGGATTCGCCAGGCTCGACACCTACCTGACGGAGCCGATCGACATGAGCGTCCCGCAGCTCAAGCAAGACACCCGCATCGGCGAGCTCAAGACGCCGCTCGGCAAGGACAAGCTGGTCCTCTCGCGCTTCGACGGAACCGAAGGGCTCGGCGAGCTGTTCGAGTACCGGATCGAAGCGCTCAGCCTCGACGAGGACATCAATTTCGACAACGCGATCGGCCAGAACTGCTCGGTCACGTTCAAGAGCTACGGCGGCGAGCGCGTCTTCAACGGCGTGCTGATCGAGGCGCAATGGCTCGGAATGAAGGGCGTCTACTACGCCTATCGGCTGGTGCTGCGCCCCTGGTTCTGGATGCTCAGCCGCACGGCCGACTGCCGGATGTTTTCCGACAAGGAAGCGCCTGACATCATCAAAGAGGTCTTCAGCAAGCGCGGCTTCAACGACTTCAAGCTTGTCCTCACCGAGAACTATCCGAAGCTCGAATACTGCGTTCAGTACCGCGAGACCGATCTCGCCTTCGTGTCGCGCCTGATGGAGCAGAACGGCATCTACTATTTCTTCGAGCACAGCTCCGACAAGCACATGCTGGTGCTTGCGGATGCAAAGTCCTCACACAAGCCGGTGCCGAAGCATGAGACGACGCCGTTCATCGCGCTCGGCGGCGACGATCGGCGCGACCGCGAGCACATTTATCACTGGTCGTCCGACCGGCGCCTCCGCACCGGCAAGGTCGAGTTCAACGACTATGATTTCAAGCAGCCGGGCAAGAAGCTGATCGCGAACGCCAAGGGAAACGAACGCTATACCAAGTCCGATTTGGAGTATTACGATCACCCGGGCAACGAATGGACGAAGGGCGGTGGAGATTACGCCAAGGAGCAGAAAGTCGGCGAGAAATACGCCAAGGTGCAGCTCGAGGCCGAGCAGGCGCTCGATCACCGTCGCCACGCGACCGGCGATGCGATCAGCCTGTTTCCCGGCGGCCTGACCAAACTGGAGAAACATCCGCGCGATCCGGAGAACGCCGAGTATCTGATCGTGCGCGCCGCGCATGCGTTCGTGTCCGAATTCTATCGCAGCGGCGCGGACGTCGTTCCCGGCGAGGTCTACTACGGCAACTACGAATTCCAGAAGAGCGACCGTCCGTTCCGCTCCCAGATCGTCACGCCGAAGCCGCAGGTGCTCAGCGTCCACACCGCCAAGGTGGTCGGCAAGGACGGCGAAGAGATCGACACCGACGAATTCGGGCGCATCCGCGTCGAGTTCTTCTGGGACCGCGATAAAAAATTCTCACGCTGGGCGCGGGTGCTGCAGCCATGGGCCTCGAAGCAATGGGGCACGCAATTCATCCCGCGCGTCGGGATGGAGGTCGTCGTTGCCTACGAGGAGGGCGATCCCGATTATCCGCTGATCATCGGGTCGGTCTACAACGGCGACAACAAGCACCCCTACAAGCTTCCCGACAACAAGACGCAGTCGGGCATCAAGTCGAACTCGTCGAAAGGCGGCAACGGCTACAACGAGTTCATGTTCGAGGACAAGAAGAGCAGCGAACTGATCCGCATGCACGCCCAGAAGGACCTCGACATCACCGTGCATCATGTCGAGACCCGCAAGATCGGCGAGGATGGCGTTGCGGGCAACTCGCGCGACACCACGCTGCTGACCGGCAATGACTCGTTGAAGATTTCGACCGGCAGTCAGAGCATCACGGTCGCGCAGAGTCTCACCGAGACCTACGGCATGTCGCAGTCGACGACCGTCGGCGCGTCGAAGTCGACGACGGTCACCGGCCCGATCACGATCACGTCGGCGGCGATGATCACGCTGAGCTGCGGCGCAAGCACCATCGTCATGACGCCCGCATCGATCACCATTCATTCAACGACCGTGCAGATCATCGGCGACGCGAATGTGTCGATCGTGGGTCCGATCAAGTCGGACACGTTCTAGGGGCACCGGGCAACCGATGGGGCGTCTTCGTTTCGAAACGGTACGCGATCTGTTCGCGGCCTTCCCGATCGCCGAGCACGTGCTCACGCTCGAGCCGAGCGATGACCCGTCGCTCGATTTTCTCGCCTCGCTCACCTCGGGCGGCGAGCACGACAAGGCGATCGGGTTTTGCGCTTTTCTGCTGCCGCGGCGTGAAGCCGTCTGGTGGGGCTGCCGCTCGGTGCGCAAATTCGTCCCCAAGCGTTCACTCGACGAGGAAGAAGGTATCCGGGTCGCGGAGGAATGGGTGCAGGAGCCCGACGAGGAGCGTCGCCGGATCGCCCTGGAACTTGGGGTGCGCTACAGCACCAAGCTCGCCACGACCCACCTCGCGGCGGCCGCCGGCTGGGCCGGTCGCACCTTCTCGATCGGGGCCGGCGACCCGATTCCGATACAACCGCATCAGACCGCGCTTGCCGTGCGATCTGCTATCCTGATCGCGGCTTGCCGCGTCAGCCTGGCGGACCGGCCGGACCTGATGCAGTCGTGTCTGGACGACGGCGCAAAGATCGCGTCGGACGAGACGATCAAGCTGTGATGGCGACGCGGTCGCATTGATAGGGCACCGCGCCGCCAGTAGGCTAAGGTATTCTGAGGGTTCAAGGATTATGGGGCTCACGCTCACGATCGAGAACGAGAGCAGCCTTCCGGATGGAGGGCCGCTGAGCGTGAGAGTGACGGGCAAACGCGGCCTCGATATCGGCCGCGACTCGCATCTCGACTGGACCTTGCCGGATCCGAGCCGCTTCATCTCGGCGAAGCATTGCGAGGTGCGCTATCGCGACGGCGGCTATTGGCTGCACGACGTCTCGACCAACGGCACCTTCCTCAATGGCGGCGACGGGCGGATGAAAGGGCCGCATCGTCTGCGCCACGGCGACCGCCTGACGATCGGCCACTATATCGTCGCGGTCGAGCTCGATGGCGAGGAAGGTGCGCCGCAGCGCGACGAGGCGCTGCCTCCGCAGCAGCAGCCGACCGCCTATCACGATCTCTGGACCAGCAGCGGGGACACACCCCCGCCGATCGATCCGAAATTGCTGCGGCCGCCGAGATCGAGCGCGCCGGTTCGTCCGGATTTTCTCGATTGGGCAGTCGACGTTCCCGAGACCGCGCCGGTCGAGCCGGCGATGCCGCGCCCCCAGACGGCGCCGGAGGGGACCGAAGACCTCTGGGCACAGGGGCCCGCGCGCGCAGCGCCCGCGCCCGAGCCGCCTCCCGCGGCTCCGGCGCCGCGGCGCCCGATCTGGGTCTCGGGCGAGCCGAGCGGACCCTGGGGCGCCTCGCCACAGATCGCCGAGCCGGTCAACGAAATGCCGCCGGCAGATCCTCAGCCGCCACCCGCCGTGCCGGCGCCTGCTCGCGCGAGCGCGTCGTCCGGCGATTTCATCCGCGACCTCGCGCGCGGCGCCGGACTGCCGGAAAACTACTTCGCGCAGGATCCGCAAGCTCTCGCGCAGCAGATCGGCGTGCTCATCCGGCTCGTCACCGAGAACATGCAGCAGCTGCTGAACGCGCGCGGGCAGTCCAAGCGCCTCGCGCGGATGTCGCAGCAGACCACGATCGAGGCGCTCAACAACAATCCGCTGAAGTTTGCGCCGAGCCCCGAAGAGGCGCTGCGCATCATGTTCGGCGCACCGACGCCGAGCTATCTCGACGCGCGCCGCGCGCTGGAGGAGGCCTTTGCCGACGTGAAGGACCATCAGGTGCGCACCTATGCGGCGATGCAGCAGGCGCTCGCCATGATCGTCGCGGATCTCGACCCGCAGGCGATCGACGATGCGACCGAGGCCGATCGCGGCATTTCGGGGATGATCGGCTCGCGCAAGGCGCGGCTATGGGACACTTACGTCGCGCGCTGGCAGGCCAAGACGCGCGGACAGGATGACGGGTTGGTTGACGTGTTCATGCAATATTTCGCCGAATGCTACGACCGCGGCGTAACGACGAAGCGATGAATCAATGATCTATCCAGATTGCGAGATCGGCACCCCACAGCCGGCATGGAGCGCCGATGTCCTGGTATAGCAAGGTCCTGTGGTCCGAAGGCCTGTTCCTTCGGCCGCATCATCTGCAGCAGACCGACCGCTATCTCGAGCATCTGGTCGAGAACCGGACGCGACACACGACGCCGTATCCATGGGGCTTCTCGTATCTGGAGATCGATCGCGACCTCGCGCAGCAGAGCAAGTTCGCGGTGCGTCGCGCCGCCGGCATCATGCCGGACGGCACACCCTTCGACGTGCCGGGTGACAGTCCGATCCCCGAGCCGCTCGATATTCCGGAATCGGCCGCGACACAGATCTGCTGGCTCTCGATGCCGATCGCGGCGCCGAACACGCGCGAGGTCGACGAGCGCGCGTCCGACACCGCGAGCCGCTTCACCGCTGGCGCCGAGACCTTCATCGACTCGACCTCGCCGCTGCGGATCGAGGAAGAGATCGACGTCGCCTACCCGCGCTTGAGCTTCGAGCTGCGCAAGACCGCAAAGCCTGGCTATGTCGGCCTCGCGATGGCGAGGATCGTGGAGATCCGCGACCGCGCGATCATCTTCGACGAGAAATTCGCGCCGCCGGTTCTGATCTGCTCGGCCCATCCTGTCCTCGACGGATGGATCGACCGCGTGATCGGCTGGATCGACAACAAGCTCGAGGAGCTTGCGCGCTACGCCGCCGATCCGACCGCCGGCGGCGGTCTGCAAAGCGTCGATTATTTCGTGCTGCAGCTGCTCAATCGTTACATCACGGTGCTGAAACACTTCCGCTCCTCGCGCTACCTGCATCCCGAGCGGCTCTATGAAGAGCTGCTGCGGCTCGCCGGCGAGCTTGCGACCTTCGCGACGCCGGAACGGCGCGCGCGCCAGTATCCGGTCTATGATCACGACAATCTCGAAAAGGTGTTCGAGCCGCTGATCCGCGACATCCAGGACTTCCTGAGCGCGCGGCTCGGTCGTCGCGCGATCCGGCTCGAGATCATCGAGCGCGCGCAGAACGCGTTCGTGTCGCCGATCCGCGATCGCAGCCTGTTCCGCAATGCCAATCTGGTAATGGAGGTCGCGGCGCGGCGCCCGCTGATCGAGATCCAGCATCAGTTCCCGAACCTGTTCAAGGTCGGCCCCAACACCAAGATGAACGAGATCGTGCACGCGCATCTTCCCGGCGTGCCGCTGGTGCATCTGCCGACACCGCCGCCGCAGATCCGCGCGATCACCGATCACGTCTATTTCTATCTCGACCGCAAGTCGCCGCTTTGGCCGGAGTTCAGCACCGCGAGCTCGATCGGCATGCATTTCTCGGGTGACTGGCCCGAGCTGCAGCTCGAGCTGTGGGCCATTCTGGAAGATCACCGATGAGCGACAAGGACCAGCCGCCCGGCCCCGGCCGCGGCGATCGCACGATCATCCGGCCCAATCCGGGCGCGCGGCGGCCGGCTGCGCCGTCCGCGCCCGCAACGCCGCCGTCGACCCCGGCTGGGCAGGTCTCCTACCCGACCCCGCAGAACCCAGGCGCTCCCGGAGCGGGCGCGCCGGGAGGCGCGGGATCAGGCGCGGGCGATGACTGGATTTCGACGCCGGCCGCGCCGAAGGCTGTCGAGCAGAAGCCGCGCGCGCCCGATCTGCGGCTCGACGAGCTCGCGGCGCCGAACGAAAACCCGATCATGCGCGCGGCGGGCCCGCTGCTGCTGCTGCTCGGCCGCTTGCGCGTTGCGCTGTTGCGCGCCTCGTTCGCGAGCCTGATGGAGCAGGTCGCCGACGCGATCAAATTCTTCGAGAAGGACATCCGCTCCGCCGGCATTCCGGAGCAGCAGGCCAATACGGCGAAATACATTCTTTGCGCCACGGCCGACGACATCGTCCAGAACATCCCGACCGAGGACCGCCACGTCTGGACGCAATACAGCATGCTGAGTCGCTTCTTCGGCGAGCGCATCGGCGGCGTGCGCTTCTTCGAGGAGCTCGAGAAGGCGCTCAAGGACCCGCTGGTCAACTATCCGCTGCTGGAACTGCAGCACACATGCCTGGCGCTCGGCTTCCAGGGCGTGCATCGCAGCGCGCCGAACGGACAGTCCGCGCTGCAGCAGATCCAGCGCAATCTTTACGAGACGCTGCGCCGCGTGCGGCCGAAGGTGATGCACGACCTGTCGCCGCGCTGGCAGGGCCAGCAGCTGGCCGCGGGTGCGTCGCGCTGGCGCGTGCCGCTCTGGGTCGTCGCATCGGTGGTCGGCGCGCTGCTGCTGACGCTCTATGTCGTGCTGCTCGCGCTGTTGAGCGGCGGCGCAGACGCGGTCGCGGCCTCGGCTGCGACCCTGCATCCGAGCGACAAGATCGAGATCGCGCGCCGCGTGATCGCACCGCCTCCCCCACCGCCGCCGGCCCCGCAGCTCCCGCGCATCAGGCGCGAGCTCGCCGACGAATGCATCACGGTGCTGCAGAGCGGCAATGTCATCGTCATCCGGCTGTGCGATCTCGCCCTGTTCGAGTCCGGCAAGGCCGACGTGCGCGACGGCTTCAAGCCCGCGGCGGCGCGCATTGCCAAGCTGCTCGAGGACGAGAAGGGCTTCATCAAGATCGTCGGCCATACCGACAATCGCCCGATCAAGAGCGTGCGCTTCCCGTCGAACTGGCACCTCTCGGTCGAGCGCGCAAAGGCTGTCGCCGAACTGTTGAAGAAGGGAATCTCGCAGGCGAACCGCTTCCAGATCGACGGCAAGGGATCCGACGTGCCGGTCGCCACGAACGAGACGCCGGAAGGGCGCTCGAAGAACCGGCGCGTCGAAATCCTCATTCCGCGCATTGAGTGAACGGGAACCGTGTGATGTCAAAACTCTTCGGTTCCGAGCTGAGCAAGAACCTCTTCCACCTCGCGCTGTGGGGCGCGGGGCTTGCGTCGATTTCGATGATGATCTGGACCGTCGGTCCGCTCATCTCGTTCGGCGGCTACCGGCCGCTCGAGAATTATCTGGTGCGTGAGGCCGTGATTCTGATCATCACGGCGGCCGCGGCGAGCTTTGCGGGGTTCAGGTTCTACAAGCGCAGGAAGTCCGCCGAACAGCTCGCCGAAGGCATCGGCGCCGCGAAGGAAGATGACGGCGTCGTCCTCAAGGACCGCATGAAGGACGCGCTCGCCACGCTGAAGAAGGCGAGTGGCGGCAAGGGCGACTTCCTCTACGACCTGCCCTGGTACCTGCTGATCGGCCCGCCCGGCGCCGGCAAGACGACCGCGCTGGTCAATTCCGGGCTGAAATTCCCGCTCTCGCGCGGCGCAACGCCGGCGGCGGTCGCGGGTGTCGGCGGCACGCGCTACTGCGACTGGTGGTTCACCGAGGACGCGGTGCTGATCGACACCGCCGGCCGCTATACGACGCAGGATTCGGACGCGAAAGCTGATCAGCAAAGCTGGTTCGCGTTCCTCGACCTGCTCAAGAAGAACCGGCCGCGCCAGCCGATCAACGGCGTGATGGTGGCGATCAGCCTCGAAGACCTGATGACGCTGAGCAGCGCGGAGATCACCGCGCATTCGAACGCGATCCGCGCGCGCCTGCTCGAGCTCCACGAGCGGCTGAAGGTCGACTTCCCGGTCTATGCGATCTTCACCAAGGGCGACCTCGTCGCCGGCTTCATGGAGTTCTTCGGCAATCTCGGCGAAAACGGGCGCAAGCAGGTCTGGGGCGCGACGTTCCAGACCAACGACAAGACGCGCAATCTCGTCGGCGAAGTGCCGTACGAGTTCGATGCGCTGATCGAGCGGCTCAACGTCGATCTCACCGACCGCCTGCAGGACGAGCCGGCGCCGAGCACGCGCGTGTCGCTGTTCGGCTTCCCGGCGCAAATGGCGGCGCTGAAGCGCACCATCTTCGATTTCCTCAACGCCATCTTCGAGCCGACGCGCTATCACGCCAATGCGACGCTGCGCGGTTTCTACTTCACCTCCGGCACGCAGGAAGGCACGCCGATCGATCAGGTGATCGGGGCGCTGGCGCGCAGTTTCGGTGCCGAGGAGGTCGCGGGCGCGACCTATTCGGGCAAGGGCCGCAGCTATTTCCTCACCGACCTGATCAAGCGCGTCATCATCGGCGAGGCCGCCTGGGTCTCGACCGACTGGCGCGCGGTGCGGCGCGCGCTCATTCTCAAGATTGCGGTCTACACCTGTCTGTTTGCTTTTGCCGCGGCAGCGACCACCGCATGGCTCATCAGCTACAACCACAACAAGGAGCTGATCGCCGAGACCAACAGCCGCATCGAGGCCTATCGCGCCGCCGCCGGGCCGCTCGCGAGCGCAAGGACCATCTCGGATCGCGCGTTCGAGAGGGTCGAGCCGCTGCTGCGCCGGCTGCGCTTCCTGCCCGTCAGCTATGCGTCGCGCGGAACCGGCGTGCCGCTGTCGGCGAAGTTCGGCCTGAGCCAATACGAGCGCCTGCAATCATCCTCGGAGAATGCCTATCGGGTCGCGCTCGAGCGCATGTACCGTCCGCGCATCATGTACCGCCTCGAGGAGGTACTGGAAGCGAACCGCAACGTGCCGGGCTTCCTCTATGAGGCGCTCAAGGTCTACCTGATGCTCGGCGGGCAGCAGCCGGTCGATCGCGAGTTCGTCGTCGCCTGGCTGCGGCGCGATTGGGCCGAGAACCTTTACCCCGGCGCCGGCAATGCCAATGGCCGCAAGGCGCTGGAGGAGCATCTCGTCGCGATGCTCGATCTCGACTCCGGCGAAGAGCCGCTGTTCACGCTGCATGGTCCGCTGATCGAGGAGACGCAGAAGACGCTCGCGCGGTTGAGCGTCGGGCAGCGCGCCTACGAGCTCCTGAAATCGCAAGGTCGCTCGGTCGCGCCCGACTGGGTGCCGGCGCAGCGCGGCGGGCCCGACTTCGGACTGGTGTTCGCCGGCGTGGGCGGCCAGGACGTCAATGACATCCGCGTTCCCGGCTTCTTCACCTATGCGGGCTTCCAGAAGGGCTTCGTCGGCCGGCTCGGCGACATCGCCGAGCTCGTCAAGAAGGAACGCTGGGTGCTCGGCCCGGCCGGCGAGCAGGCGGCAGTTGCCGCCCAATACGACACGCTGGGACAGGCGCTGCTCGATCTCTATACGCGCGACTTCATCGCGGCGTGGCGTGAGGCGCTCGGCAAGCTGCAGCTGCGGCCGCTCACGACCGATCGGCCGAAATTCATCGCGCTCGGGGCGGCCGCCGCCGCCACCTCTCCGATCAAGCAGTTGCTCGAGTCCATTCGCGACGAGACCGCGCTGACGCGCGAGCGGCCCGGCGCCAAGCCGGCTGACGGCAAAGCTGCATCGAGCGGCGACTCGACGCCGGCGTTGCTGCAGCAACAGGGCACCGCGCCCGGCGCCGCGATCGAGGCGGCGTTCAAGACATTCCATGTGCTGGTCGAAGGGGACGCCACGCGCCGGCCGATCGATGCGATCATCGCCAATCTCAACGAGATCCATCAGAACATGACGCTGCTCGCGACCAACCCGTCGCAAGCCGCGCTCGCCAATGCGTCGCTGCAGACCCAGGTCGCAAGCCTGCGCGCCAACGCGAACCGGCTGCCGGCGCCATTCTCCGACCTGATGCTGAAGGCGGCCGGGACCTTCGAGGGCGATCTGACCAATTCGTCGCGCGCGCAGCTCTCCCGTGCACTCGGCGACCAGGTCATCGGGGCCTGCCAGCAGATCGTGACCAACCGCTATCCGTTCGTGCGCGGCAGCGCCCAGGAAGTGCCGCTCGCCGACTTCGGCCGTTTGTTCGGCCAGGGCGGCGTGTTCGACCGGTTCTTTCAACAGAACCTGAGGGAGCTCGCCGACACCTCGCGGGCGGAGTGGACCTGGCGGCAGGACAACGTGCTCGCACGCACGCTCACACCGGCGACCTTGCGCGAATTCCAGCGCGCCGCGCAGATCCGCGACGCCTTCTTCGGCACCGGCGGCAACATGCCCTCGATCAATCTCGCTGTCATCGCGCCCAATGTCAGCCAGCAAGGCGTGGCCGCGAAGCTCGACATCAATGGCACGGCGGTCGAAAGCAAGTCCGGAACGAATTCGCCGGTCGCCGTACCGTGGCCGGGACCAAACCTCGCGCGAACCAGCATCACGGTCAGCCAGGACACCGGGGCCCAGCCGGCGCCGCCGCAGCAGCAGCCGCGCCCGGTGTTCGGCGCGCCGCCTCCCCCGCCGCCGCAAATCGCATCGGCCGCGGCGCCGTCGACATTGGAGCGGACCGGCGCGTGGTCGCTGTTCCGCATGCTCGACGCGGCCTCGCCGAAACGTCAGGGCGACTGGATCGTCGCGACCTTCATCGTCGGCGGCATCGAGCTGCAATACCGGTTCGGCGGCGGCGGCGTACAGAATCCGCTGACCCTGCCGGCACTGCGCGACTTCCGCTGTCCGAGCAGCATTTGAGGCCGCCATGCAATGCGGTCTTTATGGAAAGGTGCCGGCGAAACGCGACTTCATCGCGATCGACACGCCGCGCGGCTTCCTCAATGTCTGGGAGCCGTGGATGCAAGGCGGGCTTTCGGCGAGCCGGCACAGCCTCGGCGAAGAGTGGAAGCAGGCCTTCTTGACCGCGCCGATCTGGCGCTTCTGGCTCGGCGCGGAGCTGTGCGGCACCAGCATCCTCGGCGCGTTCATGCCCTCGCTCGATGCGATCGGCCGCTATTTCCCGCTCACTTTGATCGCGCACGCCGAGAATGGCCGCACGATCCCGCCGCCGGAGCTCGATCCGCAGGAGGCCTGGTTTCACGCCGCCGAGGAGTATCTGCTGTCGATCCTCGACCAGTCCGCGACCTTCGAAACCGTCACGACCGGGCTTGAAGGGTTGGTGCGGCCCTCGGACGACGCGCCGGCGGCGCGCCGCAGCGACGTCGCCGAGATGAAGGGCGGCATGGTGGCGCACGTCAATCAGCGCGCCCCGTCCGAGCTGTTCGCGACGCTGCGCGTTGCCGACCACGCGAACGTCTATGCGGCTGCGACATTCTGGTGGACCATCGGCGGCGAGGACTATCAGCCGCTCGCGATGAGCGCGCGGCACATGCCCGACCCGTTTCAGTTCACCGAAATGCTGACCGGCAATTTCGCGTTCGGGTTCGACTCATGAAGACCGTGATCGCCGCCCTGCAGCATTCGAGCCCGGCCTTCCAGACCGGCGCGGCGACCCATGTCGGCAGGGTCCGCACCCGCAACGAGGACAGTCTGCTCGCGCGTCCGGAGATCGGCTTGTGGGCGGTGGCGGACGGAATGGGCGGCCACGATGCCGGCGATCTTGCGAGCGCGACGGTGGTCGATGCCTTGCGATCGGTCGGGCGCGCGCAAAGCGCCGCGCACCTACTCGCGCAGTGCGAGCGGCAACTCGCGCAGGCAAACAGCGAGCTCGTCGAGATCAGCCACGCGCGCGGCGCCATGCTCGGCACGACGATCGCGGTGCTGCTCGTCCATGGCGAGCACTTCGCCGGGGTCTGGGCCGGCGACAGCCGGATCTACCTCGTGCGCGACCGCGCGATCACGCTCTGCTCGCGCGATCATACCGAGGCCCAGGACCTTGTCGCCGAGGGTCACCTGACGCAGGCCGAGGCGCGGGCCTGGCCGCGGCGCAACGTGATCACGCGCGCGATCGGCGTGCGTGATGCGCCGGAGCTCGAGATCGCGAACGGGACCCTGCGGTCCGGCGATGTCTTTGTTCTGTGCACCGATGGGCTGACCAATCATGTGGAGGATCACGAAATCCTCGCGGTGGCCGCGAGGAATACGCCGCAGCGCGCCTGCGACAATTTGATCGAGCTCACCTTGTCGCGCGGCGCGACCGACAATGCGACGGTGATCGCCGTGCGCTATCAGCCCGGTAGCGCTTCGCGCCGCCGCGGTCCGTGGGAGTAGCGTCATGCAGAGCGGATCGGCATTCTCCCCTCGTACCCAGCTGTCGCGCGGCACACGGCTCAACGGCATCTATGAGATCGATGAGGTCATCGCCCAGGGCGGAATGGGCGAGATCTACAAAGGCCACACGATCCAGACCGGCGACCCGGTGGCGGTCAAGGTGCTGCTGCCGGAATTCGCCGAGAACCAGGCGGCGCTCGGCCTGTTTCGCCGCGAGGCCTCGGCGCTGCACAATCTGCATCACGAGGCGATCGTCCGCTATTACGTCTTCACGATCGAGCCGGTGTTGAAGCGGCCGTACCTCGCGATGGAGTTCGTCGAGGGCCAGTCGCTCAAGGAGATCGTGCAGCGCGAGCCTTTGACCTACGAGGCGGTGCGTTCGCTGCTGGTCCGCGTCGCAAGCGGGCTGCATGCCGCGCATGAGCGCGGGATCACTCATCGCGACGTCTCATCCGACAACATCATGATCCCGGGCGGCGACGTCGCGCGCGCCAAGATCATCGATTTCGGCATTGCGCGCTCGACCCAGCGCACCGACGGCACGATCATCGGCGGCGGATTTGCCGGCAAGTACAATTATGTGTCGCCCGAGCAGCTCGGCCTGTTCGGCGGCGAGGTCGGCGCGAAGTCCGACATCTACAGTCTCGCGCTGGTGCTGATCGAGGCGCTGAGCGGCCAGCCGCTCGACATGGGCGGCAGCCAGGTGCAAGTCCTCGACAAGCGCCGCAAGGTTCCGGATCTCGGCGCGATCGATCTGCGCATCCGGCCGCTGCTGGAGCGCATGCTGCAGCCGGATCCGGCCGCGCGGCCCGACTCGATGGCGCAGATCGCCACCTGGCCGCTTCCGACCTCGCGCCCGAGCGACAGCCGATACGAAGCTGGTCGTCACTCCAGGCAATATCGTGCGTCCGGTGGACGGCGCAGCCGCGCCTGGATCGCAGTCGGGGCGATCGCGGTGATTCTCAGCGGCGGTGGCGCCGGCTACTACCTGCTGCGATACGGCACGCCGGACTTCAAGCAGCCGCCCGCGCCCTCGCCGTTCGAGGCCAAGAAGGTCGGACCACCGCCAGGCGACTCGGCGACGTTGACGCCCCTGCCCGGCCCGACATCCGGTCCCGGCACCGCAACAGCTCCGACAACACCGTCGCCGCCCGCGCCGTCACCGTTCGAGGCCAAGAAGGTCGGACCATCCCCGGGCGACTCGGCGAAGCCGACGCCCGCGCCTGGCCCGACACCCGGTCCTGGCACTGCAACACCGCCATCAACGCCGACGCCGCCCTCGCCTGCGCCGGTCACGAAACAAGGCGGCTCCGATGTCGCGGTCCTGACCCCGGCCGTGCCCACGAACCGCGCCGAGGAGATCTCGCGTTATATCGGTCAATACAACGGCGGCGATTGCTTCTTCATCACGCCGGTTGCGGTCAGCGCGAACGCGGCGCAGATCGACGGTTATGGCGCGACTGGTGCGCCTTTCGAGACACTCGATACGGCGTTCAAGAACGCCAACGGCTTCGAAGCCGCGATCGACGTGCGGCAGGTCACGGCCGCGCAGTGCCCGGCCATCACCTTTCTCGGCCGCTTGCGCGCGAACCGCGCGCAGGCGCCGCGCCTGCAGGCCGGCCAGACCGGCCTGCGCAGCGGCGAAGCGATCAGCGGCACGATCGATGGCGTCGGCAATGGCAGCGTGCAGCTGCTGCTCGTGTCCGACGAGGGCCAGGTGCAGGACGTGTCGGCGCTGCTGAAGCCGTCCGGCGACGCGCGGGTCTTCAACATGAAGATGCAGCGTGCCGGCGCAGCCGGCGCGCAGCCGCAATTGTTGATCGCGGTGAAAAGCGCGCGACCGCTGGAAACCCTGAAGGGCGCGCAATCAACGCCCGCCGATCAGATCTTCCCGCTCGCGTTCGCCGAGATCACGCGCAGCGGACAAGCTGCAGGCGCAACCGTGCATTACTTCAAGCTCGATCTCTAGTGCATGATCCCGGCAGGATCATGCGCAGGGAGGTCGAGACATTGCGGCAGGAACAACGAAGATGAGCGATGCGGCGACGGCTTATGACGAGGTCGACTATCCGGGCCATCCGTTCATGGGGACTCACCCCGATCACCTCGCGGTGCTGGGATTCCTGTTCGGGATGAATCCGGCGCCGCTGCGGTCCTGCCGCGTGCTCGAGCTCGGCGGTGGTGAAGGCGCAAACCTCATTCCGATGGCTTTCAGCGCGCCCGACAGCACCTTCGTCGGCATCGACTTGAGCGCAGAGAGCGTGCGCCGCGGCAACGCGTTCATCGACAAGATGGGCCTCTCCAATATCGAGCTGCGCGCCTACAACATCATGGACGTCACGCCGGACTTCGGCACTTTCGATTACATCATCGCGCACGGCGTCTATTCCTGGGTGCCCGACTTCGTGCGCGCCAAGATGCTCGAGATCTACCGGCAGAATCTCAGCCCGCAGGGAATCGCGTTCGTCAGCTACAATGCCTACCCGGGCTGCTTCTCGCGCGACATCGCGCGCCACATCATGCGCTACCACGTGCGCGATGAGAGCGATGCGCAGACACGGGTCAAGCAAGCTCGCGCATTGATGGAGTTTCTGGCCGAGGCCAGCGCGGAGAACACGATCTACGGCTTCGAGCTGCGCAATCAGTACGATCGCGTGAAAGACATCGAACCGCAGGTGCTGTACCACGACGACCTGTCGGACGTCGCGACGCCGTTCTTTCTCTACCAGGTGGCGGAGGACGCGGCGAAACACGGATTGCAGTATCTCTGCGACTCCTCCTTCTCGATGGCGCATTTCGGTCGCCTGTCCGCCAAGGCGCGCGAGCATCTCGCCGCGATTCCCGAAGACGAGGCCGTGACTCGCGAGCAGTACACCGATTTCGTCGATGGGCGCGCGTTCCGCGAGAGCCTGTTGTGCCATGCCGAGGTGAAGCTCGAACGCAAAATCGATCCGCGCCGCGTGATGCAATTGCAGCTCGCGACCTCCGCGGCGACCGACGACGACATCGATCCCGCGGCGCCCGATGTCGTCACTTTCAAGACCGAGAATGGCAGCACGCTCTCGACCGATCACCGGCTCAGCAAGGCCGTGATCCGGATCCTCGGCCGCTGCTGGCCGCAGTCGAAGAGCTTCTCCGAAGCGGTGAGCGAAGCGCTGGCCGAGCTCGGCGCGGCCGGCGACAAGATCAAGGAGAATATCGCGGAAGAAACCGACGCGCTTGCCGGGCTGATCTATCGGGCCTTCGCGGCGGGCCAGTTTCAATTGCGGTTCTCGCCCCACAACGTGACGACGGTGCTCTCGGAGCGCCCGCGGTCATCCGGCCTCGCGCGCAAGCAGGCCGAGAGCAGCCTCATGGTCACCAACCTGCTGCACCGGGGCGTGTCGATGAAGGACGAAACCGTGCGCCAATTTCTGCTGCTGGTCGATGGCACGCGAACGGTCGATCAACTCGTCGCGGACCTCAACGCCATCTTCCGGCGCAACGGCAATCCGGAAGTTACGGAGCAAAGCGTCTTGCAGAATCTCGGGCTGCTGGCAAAGCTCGGCTTGCTGGTGGCCTGACGCGCTGGACGGAGGGGCTGATCGATGAGCCGCACACGTTTGTCCAAGACGATCGCCTTGATGCTGCTGGCCGGCACGGCGCTGTCGCAGCCGGCGCGCGCCGACAGCACGGCCGAGCTCTCGGTCGGCGGCCTCGTCGTCGCGCGCACGGCCGATCTTGCGATCGAGTCGCAGGAGCTGACCATCGCGATCGACGAGGTGCGGATCCGCTACAAGTTCCTCAATCAGAGCGCCAATCCCATCACGGCGACGGTGTCGTTCCCGCTGCCCGACATCGACCTGTCGGAGGCAGACAATTATGCGATCCCCTCGACCGATCCGGTGAACTTCCTCGACTTCAAGACGACGGTCGACGGCAAGCCGGTCACCTTCAACATCAGCCAGCGCGCGCTCCTCGGCGACAAGGACATCTCGGCCAAGATCAAGGCGGCCGGCTTGCCGATCCTGCCGATCGGCACGCGCCAGGACAGCGTCGCCCGGTTGCCGCCTGAGGCCAAGGAGCGCCTGCTCGGCGAAGGGCTGCTCATTCCGGCCGGGACCGACGCCAAGGGGAACGCGCTTCACGCAGGAAGCTGGACCGTGAAGACCTCCGCAGTGCGTCAGCAAACCTTCCCGGCCGGCAAGCCGGTGATGATCGAGCACCGTTATCGCACCAGCATGGGGGTCAGCTTCGACACCATTCTGCGCAAGGGCTTGCGCGAGAACGCCGCCATGGCGGCCGAGGTCAATCGCTATCGCACGGCTTATTGCATCGGCGACGACCTGCTCCGCGGCATCGATCGCATCGCGGGCGATGCGGAAGGAAACGTCGCGGGCTTGCGCGAGCGGCGGATCGTTCACCTCATGAAGGGTGGTGTCGGCAATCCGCCGATGCCGATCAAGGATCTCAGGATCGTCGTCGACAAGGGTAAGCCGGACCGGCTGGTCAGCTTCTGTCTCGACAATGTGGCCAAGATCTCGCCGACATCGTTCGAAATCCGCATGAAGGATTATACGCCGGATCGGGATTTGAAGATCTTGCTGATCGGGAAGCTTGATTGATGCAAACGAATCTTCGGCTCTTTTCCGGACCGCTCAGCATGTTTGGCGCGAAGACGCAGATCGCCGCCATCGAGAAAGGGCTGGATTTCGAGCTCATCATGGTTCCATTCGAAACCGCCTACGAGCCGAAGCACCCGGACGTCGTGCGCATCAATCCGAAGCGGCAGGTCCCCGTGCTCATTCATGGCGATCTCGAGATCTTCGATTCGACGCAGATCTTCGAGTATCTCGAGGATCTGCAGCCTGACCCGCCACTTTGGCCAACCGAGCGCAACGCTCGAGCCCGGGCGCGCCTGCTCGAGCTCAAGTCCGACGAAGTCTATTTTCCCCACATCATCCGGCTGATGGGCCTGCAGGAAAAACGTGACGACCCGGCATTCGCTGCTGCCTGCACATCCGCCGCGCACTTTTACGATGAGATGAACGCCTTGCTCGCGGATCGCGAATATCTCGCGGGCATTTACTCGTTTGCCGACATCGCGTTCTACATGGCCCAGGTGTTCGGAGCCCGCATGGGAGCACCTATGCGATCCACAACGCCGCACCTGATCCGTTGGCGCGATCAGATGACCGGCAGGCCGGCGGTCGAGGCCGTGTTGCGCCCGATGATGAGCTTCCTGTCTGCAAGAGGGCGCTACATTCCGGATTTCTTGCGCCATCTCCTTGCGCCGCCAAACGAAGCGCACAAGCCGGGGCCAGCGGGGTAGATCGGTAGATCTCGCTGATCGGCAAGCTCGACTTGCGGCGGGACGCGAACCGATCGAGCGAGCACGCTCTCGCATTGGCGATCATGCGAACGCGTGACGCAGGCTCGAGCCGAATGGCCTACACGCATGGCTCGGACGAGCTGAGTGCTCCCATGATGGAAGAACGTCGCTCGCGGCGCCGCTTCTGCCAGTCGCAGTTGTGCGTGCCGGCAGGCTCGCAGCTTTCATGGCGTAGTCGCCGCCGGACGCACATGGCAGACTTTTGCGGCTGGATTCCTGCGGCTTCATCAGCCGGACCGAAACTGTGACGGCCATGCGACTGCCCGCGAGAGCAGCATGCTCGTGAGGCGGGAAGACCTTCCGGCTTTCATTCGGAGCTTGGCTCATGCCGCCGCGTTTGGCACGTTCGACGCCCGATCGCATCGACGATGACGCTTTCGATTGGGGATCGCCCTGGGATTGGCAAACCGATCTCTTCGACCCGTCCACGACAGAAGTACCCGCAGTGGCGCCGCCGCCTGCGACCGAAACGGTTGCCGCCGTCGTGTCGCCGACCACAGCCGATGACATGACCTCATCGGCGACGTCGACCGGCACCGCGCCGGTTTCGACGGCGCAGCAAACGTCCGCTGCCGCCGCACTGGTTCGCGCAGCGCTGTTGGACGTCGGGCTCCAGGCGCTCGCGCGCGGCGCATCGGCAACGGAGCCCTTGTCGCCGGTGATCGGGGGCTTGAGCCTCGGCCACGCCCCGAACAGCATCAGCGCCGACGGTCGCTACGTGACGATCGACGCCCTTGCACGTGATGGCGATGGGGCGGCGCTGCTGGTCGCGCTGCAGGCAATCGGGCTCGAGAGCGGCGCGAGCTTCCGCGGGATGGCGTCGGGCCGGCTGCCGGTCGAGAAAGTGGCCGCGCTGCTCGACCTCGACAATCTCGCCTCCGCGCACGAATCCGGCTCGTTCGGCAATGCCGGAACGGTGAACAGCCAGGGCGAGCTGTCGCTGCATGCCGACACGGCGCGCACGAGTTTTGGTGTCGACGGCAGCGGCCTCAAGATCGGCATCTTGTCCGACAGCTTCGACCGGGATGCCACTGCGGCAACGCACATGGCACAGGACATCGCGAGCGGCGATTTGCCGGCGAGCATCACGCTACTGCAGGATGACTACGCCGGCGGCGCGGATGAGGGCCGCGCCATGGCGCAGCTCGTCCACGACATCGCGCCGGGCGCCTCGATCCTGTTCGCCACTGCGGCGCATGGCCAAGCGGGCTTCGCGAGCAACATTCTCGCGCTCGCCGATGCGGGCGCGCAGATCATCGTCGATGACTGGTACTTTCTTTACGAGCCGATGTTCCAGGATGGCATCATCGCGCAGGCGATCGATGAGGTCGTGGCGCGTGGCGTCACTTATTTCTCTTCCGCCGGCAACAATGGGCGTGCCGGATACGAGTCGGCCTTTCATGCCGGCGGCTCGGGCACGATCAACGGCATCAACTATACGTTCCACGATTTCGGCACGACGGAAGCGGGCGTGCCGAGCACGCTGCTCAAGATCACGCAGGACGCCGATACGACCTACATCTTTCAATGGGCGAACGCGGCGGCCTCGGCGAGTCCCGGCGTCGGCGCGGTGACCAATCTCGACTTCGCCGGCTACAGCGACCCCGCTGCCACCAATGAGCTTTTCCATTTCACCGTCGACGAGACCGGCGGCGATCCCATCAACGACCTCATCTTCAATGGGGCCGGGACCTTCTACCTGCGCATTGGCCTGCGCTCGGGGCCGGCGCCGGTCGATCTGAAGATCGTCCCGTACAATGACGCGGTCACGTTCGGCGCCAATACCACCAATATCAACATCGGGACCAGCCGCGGCCACAGCGCGGCTGCCGGCAATATCGCGGTTGGGGCCGCCGACTACCGCAAGACGCCGGCCTATGGCGTCGACCCGCCGACCATCCACGGCTTTTCCTCCGCCGGTCCAACCAATATCTGGGTCGACGCGGCGGGCAATATCCTCAGCGCCCCGCAGGTGCGCGCGACGCCGGCGATCACAGCGCCCGACGGCAGCGACACGACCTTCTTCGGCTTCGACACCAGCGATCCCGGAACCTTGCCGAACTTCTATGGCACGTCGGCATCCGCGCCGGCGGCGGCGGCCGTCGCGCTGCTCATGCTGCAGGCGCGTCCGACGCTCAACGCCGCCGACATCCGCAATCTGTTGCAGGATTCTGCGATCGACATGGACGATCCCGCGACGCCGGGATTCGACTACGGCTACGATGCCGCGAGCGGCGCGGGCCTGATCCAGGCTGACCTCGCGGTCGGTTACGCGAAAACGTTGACGATCAGCGCGAGCGCAGCGCACCCGACGATGTACGGCACGCACCTCGCCGACCGGCTCGTCGGCGGGCCTGAGAACGACACGTTCACCGGGTTCGCCGGCATCGATACGTTCGTGACGGCGCCCGGCGGACTCGCCGACACCTACATCGATTTTGCCGCCGGCGCGGGCGGCGACATCATCGAGCTGCGTGGCTTTGCCGGCGTCACGGATCTGCAGGCCGTGCTCGATCGCACCGCGCAGTCCGGCACCGACAGCGTGATCGACCTCGGCGGCGGCGACACGCTCACCCTCGCGAACGTTCTGCGCAGCAGTCTCACCACTGCGAACTTCGTGTTCGTGAGCGCCGGAACGGCCGGCGACGACAGCTTCGTGGCGAGCTCCGGAAACCAGCGCATCGACGCAGACGGCGGCATCGACACGGTCACGTTCGGCTTCCGCCTGGTCGATGCACACGTCGGGTATCAGGGCAACGAGATCATCATCGACGGTCCGAGCGGCAGCCATACCGTGCTGACCGGCGTCGAGCGCTTCGTGTTCACCGACGGCGCGGTCGACAACGCCGATGCCGATGTGCTGGTCGACGACCTTTTCTATTATTCGCAGAACCACGATGTCTGGATGACCGGCGCCGATGCCGACGCGCACTACCACGCGATCGGCTGGAAACAAGGCAAGGACCCCGACGCCTTCTTCTCGCTCTCGACCTATCTGTCGAGGTACATCGACATAAAGGCAGCCGGCATCGATCCGCTGGCGCATTTCGATCAGTCAGGCTGGCACGAAGGACGTGTCCCCTCGATCCTGTTCGATCCCGAGAAGTACTTGATCACCAATCCGGACGTGCAGGCGGCGGGCGTCGATCCGCTCGCGCACTTCCTGCAGTTCGGCGCCGGCGAAGGCCGCGTGCCGATCGCCCCGACGGTGCTGCTCGCCGCCAACGGATTCGATTACGTCTATTACCTGCAGCACAATCCGGATGTCGCGGCCACCCATGTCGATCCATTCGTCCATTTCGAGACGATCGGCTGGAAGGAAGGCCGCAATCCGAACGGTTGGTTCGACACGGCTGGTTACCTGTCGCACAACGGCGATGTTGCTGCCGCCGGGCCCAATCCGCTCGATCACTATCATCAGTTCGGCTGGCAGGAAGGCCGCGATCCATCATTCACGTTCGACACGCAGCACTATCTCGCCGCCTATCCGGATGTCGCGGCCGCGCACGTCGATCCGCTCCTGCATTTCCTGCAATACGGACAGCTCGAAGGCCGCTCGAGCTTTGCGGATGGCGTGTGGGGGTAACCTCTCTGGGATGAGCTACCGATCGCAAGCGGCGTTCGGCAGAGCGCGCGGGTTGCCGGCGTCAGGCGTACACGCCCTAATACACCGTGATCGTGATCTTCTTCGACATCACCGGCGGGTTGAAGACCTTGTGCTCGGCATCGCCGAGCACAAGCTGCAGCGTGTGTCTGCCGGGCGAAAGGTCAACGCGCGCTTCGCTCTGGCCGGCGCCGAAATGGACGTGATTCTTGTCGGCCGGGATGACGTCACCGGGCTTGAGCGTCTCGTTGACGTCAACCAGCAGATGATGATGCCCGGCATTCTCGGTCCTGTCGCCGGCGCGCGCGATGCCCATGTTGCGCAGCCCGAAGCGACACCAGAATGCGCCTTTGACGCGCTGTCCGTCATTCGGCCAGATGATGTAGAGATAGGCATCGGACGGCGCGGCTGTCTGCGCGAGCGCGCTCGCCGGCGTCAGTGCGGCGGCAGCCAACAGGGCGCGGCGGGTGATCGTGCTCATTCAATTGCCTTTCTGTCGCGCGACGCGGAAACCGTGGGCGAGATAGCGCACGCCTTTGTCGTAATAGTCGCGACTCGCGGTGCGCAGGTAGCTGGCTTCATTCTTCCATGAGCCGCCGCGCAGCACGTATTGGCGGCAGTTCGGCACCTCGCGCGCGGCGCCGCTGCGCGGCGCGCCCTCATAATTCTTGACCCAGCAATCCGCGACCCATTGCGAGACGCTGCCGGTCATGTCGCTGAGACCGAATGGATTGGCCGCGAAGCTTCCGACCTTGATCGGCTGGCTGGCATTGGCATCGGTGCCGCAGCCCTTGCACGCCGCCTTGCCGGCGGGCGGCTGATCGCCCCACCAATAGCGCGTCGTCGTCTTCGCGCGCGCGGCATATTCCCATTCGGATTCCGACGGCAGGCGATAGTCCTGCTTGGTCAGCTTCGAGAGCCACGCGATGTATTGCTGGGCATCGGTCCAACTCACATTGTAGACCGGCAACTTGTCGTCGCCGGCCGGCTCATAGCTGCACGCCTTGTCGGCGACGCATTGCCGCCACTCGCCGATCGTGACCGGATAGCGGCCGAGCGCGAAGGCGCCGACAGTCACCGGATGCAGCGGCTTTTCGGACGCGTCATCGTTGCTTCCCATCATGAAGCTGCCGCCGGGGATGGTCACCATCTCGGGGCAGCGCTCGCAGTCCCGAAAGACTTGCGCCGGCGCCGGCGGACCCGGCAATGGCAAACCGGGCGGCTTCAGCAGCGCGGTCTGATCGCCGGCAGGCGGCTTTGCGGCCGCAGGCGGCGATGGCGCCGGCTGCGCGGCCGGCGCTTTCGGCGGCTCGACTGGTTGCGGCAACGGACGCGGCGCCTCCGACTTTGCGGCGGCCACGGCGGGGGGAGCCGGAGCGGCGGGCGGCGCAGGCGGCGCGGCCGGCTGCGGCACGCTCTCGACGATGGTCACCTTGCGGTCGGTCGCGCACAGGCGCGTCTCCGAGAGCTTCGCGAGATCGACGAAGAAGCCGTTGGGATATCTGTTCAGATAGGCGCGGATCGCCTCGCATTCGTTGGCCGCGCGCGCCGAATTCCAGAACGCGATTTCGAGCGCGCGGTCCTCGTTTTGCGCGCTGCGCGGCGGCGACGGCGCTGCCGGCGGGGGCCGGGGCGCGGCCGGCTCGGTCTTGGCGAGCGCCTCCGACGGCGCGAAATAGAACTGCCGCGCCATGTCGCTGATCTGTTGCGGGCGCTGCGCGTCATTGGTGCTCTTGCGCACCTCGGCCGCCACTTCCTTGAGCATGACCGAGATCTCGACGCCCTTCTTCGGCATCTGCCGGAGCAGCGAGGCCGTGAACGGGCTGTTGCGCCCGCCGCCGTCGGCGGCTTCCTGGCCCGGCGCGGCCGCGAACGCGACGAGCGTATCGCGACCGTAGGGCTCGATGCGCGCGAGACCGCGGCCGAGCGCGGAGCTGCGGCGCATGATCTCGAGGCTGCGTTTCAGATTGTCGGCGAGCGGATTGTTGCGGCACGCATCGAGCAGCACGACGTTGACCGGGACTTTCGACTCCATCAGCCGCACGACCGCGTCGAGCTGGATCGTCTCGGACGGAATCAGGAACTCATTGGTGAGCTGCGCATCGATCGAGACCAGGTAATTTCTGTCGTTCAGCTGCAGCCCGTGACCCGCATAAAAGAACAATGCGACATCGGCACCGTCGATCGCGCGCGCGAAGGTCTCGATCGTGCCGGCGAAACGTTCCTGGTTGAGGTCGACCCCGAGCACGACCTCGAAGCCGAGCTTGCGCAACGCCTCGGCCATATCGCCGGCGTCGTTGCGCGGATTACGCAGCGCGGCAGCACTGGTGTAAGCGGAGTTGCCGATAACGAGCGCGACGCGGCGCTCCGCCTGCGCAGCGGACGAGCCCAGCATCACAAGCAGGCAGCAGAGCAAGAAAGCACGAAGGGTCATCGAGCCGGATCCGCAGCGCCAGCCGCACGATGCCATTCCGGCGCCGCGCCGACAAGCTTGCCGCAGAAACAGCTTCAGCCCGCACATAATTGAGAGACCGCGTGAACCCTTGACCCGCTCAGGCCCGATCCACGCCTTCGGCGATCAGCAGCTCGGCGAGCTTGCGGCGCGCCAGAAACATACGCGACTTCACGGTGTTCTCCGGGATGCCGACGATCAGTGCGACCTCCTGGATCGATTTCTCGTGGTAGTAGACGAGATCCATGAGCTCGGCATGATGCTTGGGCAGCGCGTTGATGCACTTGCGGATGGTTGCCGACTTGTCCTGCTGCGCCAGATTGTCGTCCGGGGCGGGACCACCATCGACAAGCGTGTCAGCGAGCTCGGCGGTGAACGGCTCCTCGCTCGGATTGAGCTGGCTGCGAGCGGTCAGCGTCTTGTAGCGCGCGATCGCCAGGACCCAGGTCGCGACCGACGAGCGCCCTTCGAACGAGGCCGCGCGCTGCCAAACCGCCAGAAAGGTGTCACTGACCAGATCCTCGGCCCGCCGTCGATCGCCGATCAGGCGCAGCACGAAGCGGAAGACGCGGACCTCATAGCGGGCGACGAGAACTTTCAACGCGCTCTGGTCGCCATTCGCGATCCGCCGAAGAATGCATTCGTCGGACTGGGCGAGTTCGCGACAAGCCGCGATCTTGTGAAAGCGGGTCGGCGTCGCCGGGATGTCGCTCTGCAGCATGGTCATCGGTGTGCCTCTCCCTTCGGGCATGCCGCCTCAATAGGCCACGCCCGGGAAGACCGATGTGTTCGCCATCACAAAACCGCGCTTTGCCGGCTTCCGCGGTGCAACATATTGGAAAATAAGGCAAATATGCCAGAGCTCGCCCTGTGCCCAAGCGGATCGGCCGAGCCCCGCCGGGCGCGCTAGTTCTGCAGGATCTTCTGGCCCCTCATCACGACCTCACCGGCTGCCTTCGCGGTCAGTTTGCCCGAAGCCTCGAGCAGCAGATCCTTGCCCTTCAGCGCGAGGCTTCCGTCTTTCTTTGCGGTGACGGACGCGTCGCCGGTGCTTAGCGCCAGGTCCTCGCCCGAGGCGATCGACGTGTGCTTGCGCCCGTGCAACGTCAGGTTCTGCGCCGAATCGATTTTGAGATTGCGGGTGCTCCTGACCTGCACATCCATGCCGGCCGCCAACCCATAGTCGCGGCCAACCGATGTCTGCCCTGCCCCGCCGATGCTCGTGACGGCATTTCCGCCTACCGCAGTGTGCATGTTTCCCCCGACCGTCATGCTGGCCTGTGCCGCGGCGGTCAGCGCAAAGGCCGCACCAACATCGAAGACGGCGTTGCGCGGGGTCGTCAGGGTGTAGCCGCCGCCGGCGGTCACCTGCACGTTCGTTCCCGCGGTGAGGACAAGATGAGACGCCGACGCAATCGTGATGCCCTGCGGCGTGATCGCGATCGAATTCCCGCCGGCTTCCAGCACGATGTTCTGCCCGCTTAGGATGTCTTCGAGCACGCGAATTCGCGCCTCCAGGGCGCGAACGCGATCGCCAAGCAGCTGAACGTCCTGTTCGACCGGCATGATTCATCTCCCCTGAACGTGGCGGCCACGTCGCGCCAGTCTAGAGAGTGCGCCGTGAAATGGCATCCGGCAGACTCGGCCGTCCGGGACCTGCGGCGGAGCGCTGAACTCGACACCGGCTCACACGTACGGGCGGCGGACGTCTCAATGGCTGGCGCTATCGATGAAAGAAACAATCTCTTCGATGAGCCTGGCCCGTCCATGTTCCGGGCGATCGTTGAAGAAATAATGCGTCGCATCCGGAATGGTGATGAGGCGCTTTGGCGCGTTCACGAGCTCACGCTCGAGCGCTTCCAAATCCGCGGGGCGCGACCAGAAATCCCACCCGCCGCGCACGACGAGCGTCGGCACACGCAGGTCCGCCGCATCCCAATATTTGTGTCCCCGCGACATCTCGAAGGCCTCCAGCCGAAAGCCGGTTGGAATTCGCGCACTCACGGGCGTGCGCGAGGTACTGGTCGGGTCACTCGCCAGCGTCTCCCTCACATAGGCTTCGACGACTTGCGGGTCGCGCCACTGTGTCTTGTCGTCAGTCGGAATGGTGCGATTCCAGCGCGCGACCAGACTTTCGGCGTCCGCGAGCGCATACGCGCCGGCGCGCCGATCGAAACGCCCCGGCTCCTCTCGATCCTCGAACACGGCGCCGAATGGCCAAGGCGCCGCGACGCCATAAATCGTGTTGAGGAGGATCAGATGACTCACCTTCTCGGCGTGTTGCGTCGCATAGAAGGCGTTCCAGTGTCCGCCGCTGGCCCAGCCGAAAAGCGCGACCTGCGGCGCACCTGTGCGCGCGCGAATAGCGTCCACCACGCTGGCGATGTCCTGCGCGGCTTCATGCACGCGCACCGCCGGCGGGTTCGCATCCGCCGCCGCTTCCAGTTCCTTCGGTCGCGTCGAGCCGGCCCAACCGCGCACGTCCATGATGTAGACGGCGCGGCCGCGACCACGCGTGGCGAGATCTTGCGCGAGCGAATAGCCGGAAACCGGCAGATCAAAAGAGGCAAGCCCGCCGGGCCCGCCGCCATGGACGAGCAGCAATGGGACGCCGCCGCGCTCGGATCTCGATGGGCGCAGCTCGCGCACGAAAATCGAAATGCCGGGCGCGCTCTCGACCCGGAAATCCTCGCGCTGAATTTGATCCGCGGATTGCGCAGGTGTCATGATTGGCCCCGCTGGAATGAGGACGAGAATCGCACAGGCGCAGAGACAGACCGAACACCACCTTCTGATCCAACGCGTCGATCGGACAACGAACATGTGACGGCCTCCGCCCGAGCTGCTGCCGCGAAGCTAGTCAGCGCGGGCGCCGAGATCTAATATCGTGATGCGCTATTTGAATATCACGGCGATATGGATCTGCATCATCTGCGTCATGCGATTGCGCTGGCCGACGAGGGCCATTTCGGGCGCGCGGCGGCACGCTGCGGCATGGCCCAGGCGCCGCTGTCCCAGTCGATCCAGCGGCTCGAGCGCGAACTCGGCTTTGCGTTGTTCGAGCGCAGCCGCAAAGGCACGCGCCTGACGCCGGCCGGGCAAGCGTTCGTGACCGATGCGCGCGTTGCCGTCACGGCGGCAGAACGCGCAGCGAACATCGCGCGATCCGTCGCCGATCAGCAAACGCCCGTCCGCATTGGCCTGGTTTCGATTGCGTTATGGGGACCGCTGCCCGCGCTGTTGAAGGCCGCGCACGCAGCCGCAATACCGGTGACTCTCACCGAGGCGAGCACCGACGATCAACTCGACCTGGTCGCCACAGGCAAGCTCGACCTCGCCTTCGTATCGCCGCCCTTCGCGGGGCCGGCGCGACTGCACGCCCGCGCGATGACGGCCGAGCCGCTCATCGCCGCGCTCCCGGCGGCGAGCCTGCGCGCCGATGAATCCGAGGCCGTCCCTCTCGCGCGGCTGGCGCACCGCCTCATTCTGTTTCCCTCGGCGCAAGGGCCCGCGCTCCACGCGGCGATCCTCGCGCTGTTCCGGGCGCGCGGTCTGCAGCCGCATGTCGTGCAGGAGGCCGCGCGCATGCCGACCATTCTCACGCTCGTTGCGGCAGGTCTCGGCGCAGCACTTGTGCCGGCCGGCGTTGCGCGTCACATGCCGGTGCCTGGTGTTGCGTTTCGACGCCTCAAGGATGTACGCGACGTACCCAAGTGGCCACTCACTTTGGTGCACCTGCCACTGCCGGCGAAAAGTCCGGCCGCGAGTCTGCTGCGCCATTGGCTCAGGTCGCGGTGATCGGCTGCCAATCCGCCGGCGGCGGCCGTCGGGCCAGGGCTTCGGCACGGTCGCGGAATTTGGCCGCCGGTGCATCGGTCTCGGCGACTCGGTCGAAGTGCAGCGCGGCACCGCCAAAATCGCGCGCGCGCCAACTTGCGAGGCCTGCCGCGTAGGCGGCGACGTGCCGCTCCAGCTCGGCCGTTAGCTGTTCGGCAGCGCCGAGCGGCTCGAACACGCGCACCGGCGCATCGCGGCCCTTTACGCGCAACAGATCGAGCTCGCGCCACACGAACAGCGCCCGCGTCGCCGCCATCGTGGCTTCGGACGCCATGATGGCGGTTCCGAAATGCCGGTTCGCGTTCTCGAGACGCGCCGCGACGTTCACCGCGTCGCCCATGACGGTGTAGTTGAAATGGCGGTGCGAGCCGATATTGCCGAGCACGGCCTCGCCGGAGCTCAACCCGATGCGGGTATCGAGCCGATATGAGGCGAACGGCCCGTCGCGCCGCAACTCGGCGAGGCGGGCCTGGCAGGCCAGCGCCGCGCGCACCGCCTTGGCGGCGTGAGCCGGATCGTCGAGCGGCGCCCCGAACACCGCCACGATGCCATCGCCGCTGTACTTGTCGACGAAGCCGTCATGCGCCTCGATGATGTCGGTCATCTCGCGGAAATAGCCATTGATCAACGTGACCAGCTCCTGCGGCGTCATGCCCTCCGCGATCGACGAGAAGCCCGCAATGTCGGAGAAGAAGACGCTGATCTGGCGCAGCTCGCCTCCCAGCACGGGTGGCTTGTTCGACGCGATCAGCCGGTCGATCAACTGCGGCGCGAGATAGAAGCCGAAACTCTGCCGCAGCAGGCGGCGATGGCGGTCGGAGACGATGAAGCGATAGCCGATGGTTGCCCCGAGGGTCGCGACGCCTGCGAGCAGCGGCTCGAACAGCGGCAGCACAACCGCGCTTCTGAACATGATCGTCGCGCCGGCCGCCCAGGCGACGGCGAAGCCGAAACAAAGCAGCGTCGCGGCTAGCGGGCCGAACATGAGCGCGACCGCGCCCATGAGCGCGGCGAGCGCCACGGCGACCGCAAGACGCGCCGGAACGCCGAGCTCGGTCAGCGCGTCGCGATTGATCAGATTGTTGACCGCGGTCGCCTGCAGGTAGACGCCGGCGATCGAGTCGCGGCGAAATCGCCCGGCCGGGTCCTGCTTCTGCGTCGACGCACAGCGCGCGGCGCGCGCGCCCTCCGGCGCGGTCGCAAAGCGTTTGGAGGAGAGCTTGCGGTCCTCGGAATCGAGCACGGTGCCGACCAGGACCACCTTGTCGGCGAACTGGCGGCGAAAGAAATCGGCCTCGCCTTTCTCGAGGCAGGCGCGCAAATCAGCCAGCGAGTAAGTCGGAATATCCTCCGCGCCGCCTTCGAAATTCAGTACCATCGTATTCGCTGCGGCGCGCGGCACGATGTAGTCGCCGAGCGTGAGGCGGCCGTCCGGCGCGAATTGCGGCACGGCGCCTTGTGCCCGCGCCGCAAGCTCGACCGCCATCGATGGAACAGTCGCGCCGTCGACGCGGAACGAGAGCGGCATGCGACGCACGACCCCGTCGCCGTCGGTGTCGACGTTCAGCGGACGAATGTTTTGCAGCTGGCGCACCGCCGCGCGCTGTCCCGGCGCGGGCAGGATCGGAAGATCCTGATGCTGCACCTCGCCGAGCACGATCTTGTCGGAACGGGCGGCGAGCGCCAGTGCGCGCAGGAAGTCGCGATCGAAGCCGCGCATTTTGGCGCCCAGCGTCTCGTCGCCGAACTTGATTTCCGACTGCTCGATCGAGGTCGGAAAGATGATATCGAAGCCGACGACCTTTGCGCCGCCTTCGACCACCGCAGTCAGCACCCGGCCGATGTCGCCGGTCCAGGTGACGATCGGCGTCCCGTCGAAAGGCGGCGTATGCGCGGTTTCCTCATCGAGCGCGATCACGACGCTTGGCGATGCCGCCGGTGCCCGGCTGACGCCGAAAGCATTCCAGCGCAAGCCGGTCAGCACATCGATCGACCAGCCGTTCAACGTGTCGAAATCCGGCAGCACCACGCAGCTCGCGCTGACGAGCGCGATTGCCGCGGCTACGAGAACATCGCGTCGGCGCGGAGCGTTCATGCGCGGTTCTGGCGCCGGTCAGCTCGCCGGCGGGAAACGGACGAGTCGGCTGATGATCGGCAGGCGCCCGGGCTTGGCGTTGGCGTCGACCTTGAACACGATCTGGCGCGCGCCGATGCTGGCGCGATAGGTCCTTCCCGCCCGCAGCACCATGTTGGCGCTCGCGAAATCATAATACGACACTTGCGAGCCGGACTTGCGCGTCAGCACGGCGGTGAAGTGCTCAGTCGGCTTGTCCAGGCTGACGACCAGCAACGCCGCACGCCCGGTCGCCTCGAAGAATGGCGACAGGCCATAGACGAGTTGCGCCTCGTCCGGCGCGCGCAACGTGGTGCCGGCACTTTGATTGGCCTGCCTTGGCGTGAGATCGATACGGCCGGCGTTGCACGGCGCCTTGACGCGCGTGAATTTGCCGCCTTCGACCTCGCTCTGCTCGGTGCCGACGATAACGGTTCCGCCCGAGATGGTTTCGCGCCAGCATGAGGAAAGGTAGCTGAGAACGACCGTGTCGCGCGGGCCGAGCCGGATCGTGGTGCCGGGCCGCACATAATCCATGAATTCAACGCCCGGGTTTCCCCGCACCTCTTCGACCAGCGCGAGCGGCGTCTGCGACCACGCCGGCGGGCCAAATGACAACGCCGCGATGAAGGCCAGACTGGCGAGGCCGTTGCCGAACGGAAGCTTTGCGATCTTCGTCATGTCCGTGCGCCGCCGTGGCTTCCTCAGCTGGTACGCCCGGCAGTAGTGACATTGGGACACAGCGTCAATGGGTCCGCAAGTCGCGCGCGCGCATCAGCGCATTGATGGAAAACGACTATTTTCGACTACCTCTAACCCACAAGCCCACCGCGCGGCGCAACGCCGCGGCCAAAAAGAAGGCCGGACACGTCGCATCCGGCCATTAGTCGGGAGGAAGGGTCAGCTGGTTCGGCGGTCAATATGTCTCGACGTGGTAACGGCCGGCGCCGCGCATCGCGGTACGCAGAGCGGCCCACTCGATCCCAACGCCGCGGCAAATATCCGCAAACGCCTCATCGACGCCGGCCTCCATGCCTTTCAGGCCGCAGATATACACATGGGTGTGATCGCTCCGGAGCAGCGGCGTGATCTCGTCGGCGGTCGCGCGCATGCGGTCCTGCACATAGGTTTTCGGCTCGCCGGGCACGCGCGAATAGGCGAAATGCTTGCGCAGCAGTTCGTCCGGGACCTTCTGCAACGGCCCAAAGTAAGGAAGCTCCTCGGGCCGTCGCGCGCCGAAGTAAAGCATCATGCGACCGGCCGCGCCCCTCGTGTTGCGCCGCCGGCGCTCGGTGAAGCCACGAAACGGCGCCGAGCCGGTGCCGGTGCAGATCATGATGATATTGGCGGAAGCATCGTCCGGCATCAGGAAGGTCGCCCCGAAAGGACCTGTCAGCTGGACCTGATCGCCCTTCTTCAGATCACACAGATAGTTCGAACACACGCCCTGCGGCTCGCGCTTGACCGTCAGGGCGAGATTGTTCGCGTTGGTCTTTTCACCTTCGCGCGGGCTCGCGACCGAATAGAGACGAATGTTGTGCGGCTTGCCGTCCGAATCGACGCCCGGCGTGATCACGCCGATGCTTTGCCCTTCGAGAACCGGAAAAGCGCTCGCTCCCAGATCCAGAATGATATGCCTGACATCGTTGTCGGCGTTCCGATCGGTCAGCCTGAAGTTTCCCGCAACTCTCGCGATCGCCGGCCGGTTGCGGTTATAGAGGTTGATCTTCGGTTTGCTCGCCGAAGCCGGAGCGACGCTTTTGCCGCCGACGCCAAGATGCGCCGCGGCGATCAGTCGCGCGGCCTCTGCGTCCGAGGAGTCCACGCTTTCGCCTGCCTCCGTGTCGGAAGCGGCTTCGACCTGCTCCTGCACCGGCAGTTCGCCCCACGAGAACTGCTCCGCAAGCGTGTAGGAGTTGGTGACGACGCGCCAATTGTCGATCGATCCAGTCGGGCACGGCTGAATGCAGTCCAGACAGAAATTGCACTTCTCGGCGTCGACGACGTAGTTGTTGGCGTCATGCGTGACCGCGCCGACCGGGCAGGTCTCCTCGCAGGTGTTGCAGCGGATGCAGACCTCGGGATCGATGAGGTGCTGCTTCCTTGCTGCCGCAGTCGCAGTTGAGGGCATGGTCATTTCCTCAACCTCGTTCGATTTTCGGACGATCGCATCGCCGCTACGCAGCAATCTGCACGTACTCGAAGTCGCCCGGCTTGTTGTCGATGCCGACCTTGGGCGGCGCGATCCAGCTCGCGAAGGCGCCAGCCTCGAACTGCGGCTTCATCAGCTCATTGATGAAGTCGCCGTCCTCCCGCGACGGCAGCCACGCGTCACGCTGCTTCTGCCAACGCGCATCATCAAGCAGTTCACCGCCAGGGGAGGCCTGCACGTCCCTGAACTCGCCGATCTGGCGATGGAAGGCGACGTGCGGCAGTTCGAGTTTGAACTGCACTCCGGTCTTCTCGATGATCTTGTTCCAGCGCTCCACGCCTTTGGCGCAGTCGTTGCTGTAGTCGTCACGCAGGCGCATGTTGAGCGCGGTCAGCGCGGGCTCGTCGACGCGCTTGATTGCGCCATCAATGAGCTTCAGGACCGGATAGGTGCTGTTGGTGAGCCGATGGTCATCCTCGATCTTGGTCTCCTGGAAGCGACCCTTGATGCCGGCGTTGAAGGCGTTCGCCGCATTGGTGGAGACTTCCGAGCCGAACAGATCGAGCGAGAGCGAATAGTGCAGGTTGAGCTTCTTCTGGATCGTCGGCAGGTCGATGACGCCGAGCGCACGCACCTTGCCGGCGTCGTTCGGGTCTTCGATGCCGGCCGCCTTCATGGCCTCGCAGGTGCGCTGGATCGTGCGCCCGATGCCGGTTTCGCCGACGAACATGTGATGCGCCTCTTCGGTCAGCATGAAACGGCAGGTGCGCGATAAGGGATCGAAGCCGGACTGCGCCAGGCTTTCGAGCTGCATCTTGCCGTCGCGGTCGGTGAAGAAGGTGAACATGAAGAACGACAGCCAGTCCGGCGTCGCCTCGTTGAACGCGCCGAGCATGCGTGGTGAGTCGTCCGAACCGGAGCGGCGGCGCAGCAAGTCGTCGGCCTCCTCGCGGCCATCGCGCCCGAAATACTTCTGTAACAGATAGACCATCGCCCATAGGTGACGCCCCTCTTCGACATTCACCTGGAACAGATTGCGCATGTCGTAGAGCGACGGCGCGGTCTTGCCGAGATGGCGTTGCTGCTCGACTGAGGCCGGTTCGGTATCGCCCTGGATCACGATCAGCCGGCGCAGCATGGCACGATGCTCGCCCGGCACTTCCTGCCAGGCCGGCTCGCCATAGTGCTGCCCGAACGGGACCTTGCGGTTCTCCTCGGCGGGCGCGAGCAGAATGCCCCAGCGATATTCGGGCATCTTCACGTAGTCGAACTTGGCCCAGCCTTTCGGGTCGACCGACACCGCGGTGCGCAGATAGACCAGCGATTGCTGGAAGCCCTCCGGCCCCATGTCCTGCCACCAGTCGAGATAACCGGGGTGCCAGGTTTCGAGCGCTTTCAGAACACGCGGGTCTTCGGTCAAGCCGACATTGTTGGGGATGCGCGTCGAGTAGTCGACGTTCATGATGTTCATCCAAGAGCTCCCGTGTGCTTGCTTGTCTCGATCGGTCTTCCCAATGCGCGGCCGCGCGCGTCACACGCGCCGCATGTCAAACGCCGCCTTCTGCCCGGTGCCATAGCGGCGCAGCGCGCCGGCTTCGCCGACCGCGTTGGGGCGCTGGAAGATCCAGTTCTGCCACGCGGTCAGGCGCGCAAAGATCTTCGATTCCATGGTCTCGGGTCCGCCGAAGCGAAGATTGGCTTCCATGCCGGTCAGGCCATCGGGCGAGAAAGCCGCGCGCTCCTCGAGGAAGATGCGGATCTCGTCGTCCCAGTCGATGTCGTCGAACGCGAACGTCACGAGCCCCATCTGTTCGGCCGTCTCGGCGTCGAGCGCCGCGCCGAGCTGCGCGCGCGCCGCCGCCAGCGCGGCGGCGTCGTCGAGGAAGCGGCTCTCCAGCCGCGACAAGCCGTTCGGCATTGGATAGGCGCCGAAGTTCGCCGCGCTCAGCGTGACGGCCGCGGGCGGCAGATTGCCGCCGTTGAGCTGGCCGATCAGCATGTAGGAGCGGTCGGAGGCAAACGCGATTTCGGCCAGCGTTCCGGCGAAGCAGGAGCCCGGCTCGATGACGGTCACGAGACTGCGCGAGGTGAGATCCACGCGCTTGAGCACACGCTTCCAGAGCAGACGGATCTCGCGCGCCAGCCAGTGCGAACAGTTCGCATCGAGGAACTGATCGTAGGCGAGCACCTGCTCGGCATCGCCGGAGGACTTGAAAACAACGACCGCGATCTCGCTCTCATTGGTGCGGATGTCGAGGATCGCGTCATCGAGCTCGCGCGCGAGCCGGAGCGGCCAGAAGCGCGCGCCTTGCGTGACGAGTTCGTCCGCTGAAGCAGGCGGCGGCGCTTCGGGGCCGCGCAGCGTAATGGTTGCGACGCGTGCGGCGCGATCGAGCGCAACCGAGAGCGCGCTGTATTCGACGCTATCGCCCACGGTGTTGCGCTGCAGCGGCGTCAGCTTGATGCCCGGGCCACCCGATGGCCGGTCGGACTCTGCGGCTAACGCCTGAACGCGCTGCTTGATGGCCTCGTCGAGTTTGGTGTTGGGCACGATCTCGTCCACGAGCCGCCATTCCAGGGCGCGCTTGCCTTTGACGCCCTCCTCGGTCGTGCAGAACACGTCGGCACGATCGCGGCGGACCTTGCGCTTGTCGGTGACGCGCGTCAGACCACCGGTCCCGGGCAGGACGGCGAGCAACGGCAGTTCGGGCAAAGCCACGGTCGATGAGCCGTCGTCCACCAGGATGATGTGATCGGCGGCAAGCGCGAGCTCATAGCCGCCTCCCGCGCAGGCGCCGGTCACCACGCAGATCGTCTTCTGGCCGGAGAAGGCGCTCGCATCCTCGATGCTGTTGCGGGTCTCATTAGTGAACTTGCAGAAGTTCACCTTGTCGGCATGCGCCGCTCCCGCGAGCATGCGGATATTCGCGCCGGCGCAGAACACCCGCGGTTTGGCCGAGCGCAACAGGATCACTTTCACGTCCGGATGCTCGAAGCGCAGCCGCTGCAGCGCGTCGGCGAGCTCGATGTCGACGCCGAGATCATAGGAATTGAGCTTGAGGTCATAGCCCTCGTAGAGGCCGCCCTTCTCGTCGACGTCCATCCACAGCGTCGCGACCTCGCCGTCGATATCGAGCTTCCAGTGGCGGTAGCGCGACGGGTCGGTGGCAAAGCCAATGCGAGTCGCGCCGTCTGCGAGTTTGCGTGCTGCGTCAGCCATCCTGCCCTGCTGGTTGTTCTGCGGGTCTATCGCTTCGGGTCGACCTGCCTCGATCGATATGCATTATAATGCACACGGGCAGCATGTCCAGCGCTTTTGATCTGGATCAAATCTCGATCAGCTAAAATGCGCTGGGGTGCAGATTTGTGCGAATCCCGCGGTATCACGCTCCATCCGGCGGCGCGCGAGCGCGTCGCACCTATGAAATATATTTCATGGAACGAACGCCGCGCAGCGGCCTGGATCGCAGCAAATTCAGGCGGCCTTTCCGCGCCCGGATGTCTGGGCGGCCATGGCGCGCAATTTGAAGCGCTGGATCTTGCCGGTTGCGGTCTTCGGCAGGTCGTCCACGAACTCGACCCAGCGCGGATACTTGTACATCGCAAGCTGCGACTTGACGTATTGCTTCAATTCCTCGGCAAGCTGTTGCGACGGCAACTGGCCCGACTTCAGCACCACGAAGGCGAACGGCTTGATCAGATGCTCGTCATCCTCCTTGCCGACCACCGCGGCTTCGAGGACCGCCTGATGCGCAATCAGCGTCGATTCGACCTCGACCGGCGACACGTAGAGCCCGCTCACCTTCAGCATGTCGTCGTTGCGCCCGGCATGCATGTAGCGGCCGTCCTCACGTTGCACGTACTTGTCGCCGGTGCAGGTCCACGGCCCCTGAAAGGTCTTGCGCGAGCGCTCACGGCTGTTCCAGTACATGATTGCGGCGCTCGGCCCGCGCACTTGTAATTCGCCGATCTGGCCGCGCGGTACGGCCCGGCCCTCGTCATCGACGATGCGCACCTCATATCCCGGCACCGCCCGGCCGGTCGTGCCGTACACGACATCGCCGGGGCGGTTCGAGATGAAGATGTGCAGCATCTCGGTCGAGCCGATCCCGTCGAGAACGTCGACACCGAACTGCTGCCGCCAGCGCTTGCCGATGTCTTCCGGCAGCGCTTCCGCGGCCGCGGTGCAGATGCGCAGATTGATGTCCTCGCGCTGCGGCAGCTCCGGGCTTGCGAGCAGCGCGGCGTACAGCGTCGGGGCCGCGCAGAAGATCGTCGGACGATACTTGCGCAAGCAATTGAAAACCGCCGCGGGCGTCGGGCGTTCGGCGAGCAGGACCGTGGTGGCGCCGACCGCAAACGGGAAGGTGAGCGCGTTGCCGAGGCCGTAGGCAAACGACAGCTTGGCGGCTGAGAACACGACGTCGTCCTCGGTGATCCCCAGCACCGGCCGCGCATAGAGCTCCGCGGTCTGGATCAGGCTCGCGTGCACATGCACGGTCCCCTTTGGCGCGCCGGTCGAACCGGACGAGTACAGCCAGAAGCAGATGTCATCGGCGCAGGTCGGCGCCGGATCGAACACGCTGGCGCCGCTCGCGAGCAAGTCCGAGAAGAGCAAATGCCCGTGCGCGTCGCGGCCGGAGACAATGACGTGCCGCAAGAAGCGCGATTTCGCGAGCAGCGGCGCAAATACCGCAAGCAATGGCTCCGAGACGATCAGCGCGCCGGCGCGGCTGTCGAGGAGCATGTGCTCGTACTCTTTCGCCGTCAGGATCGCGCTCACCGCGACCGGCACGATGCCGGCCTTGATCGCACCCAAAAATGCGGTCGGAAAGTCGATCGTGTCATGCAGGCAGACGAGGACGCGCTGCTCCATGCCAAGGCCGAGCGCCGTCAGCGCACTGGCGCAGCGATTCACCCGCTCGGCGACGTCGCGGTAAGTATAGGAGCCTGCCACATCGTGATACGCGACCTTGTCGCCGCGACCGGCACTGAGATTGCGTTCGATCAAGTCATGGGCCGCATTGTAGTCGTACGGAATGTCGACGATCGGCGGGCTCTTGCTGTGGTCGGTGGCGCTCAGCTGGGCCATGGTTCCTCTCTCATGCTTTTCTTGTTGAGTTGTCGGCGGCAGGCTTCAATCGGGCTCTGGAGAGGGGTCAGGCCCCTTCCCGGCGCCGCCGCCGCCCGCCAAAATGGCGTTGATGAGTCACGAATATTTCCACCCCTTGCCCCGTTTTCCGCGGCTCTGGCGCGGGATTATGAACATGCATTATAATGCGCGCAAGCAGGATGCTCGATGAAACATAATTCCAGGCGCCGTATGCGGACACCTGACGAGCCGACCGAATTCCTCCGCCTCCTGGGCGAGCGGCTGCGCATCATGCGCAACCGGCGCGGCATGTCGCGCAAGGTGCTGGCGCGCCAATCCGACATCTCGGAGCGCTACCTCGCCCAGCTCGAAGCCGGTGAGGCGAATTGCTCGATCATCCTGCTGCGCCGGATCGCCAAGGCGATCGGCGTGCAACTGATCGACCTCGTCGACGCGCGTCCCGAACGGCAGCTCGAGGCCGTGCTGCTCGAGCAGTTCGTCGGGCGCCTGTCGCCGTCGCAACTCTCCGAAGCGCGCGACATGCTGGTTCGACATTTCGAAGGCAAGGCCAGCGCGCGCCGCAAGGAGCGCATTGCGTTCGTCGGCCTGCGCGGCGCGGGGAAATCTACCCTCGGGCGCCTGCTCGCCGATCGTCTGAAAGTCCCGTTCCTTGAGCTCGACCGCATGGTCGAGCAGCAGAACGGCATGAAGCTGAGCGAGATCTTCGAGATGTTCGGTCAGGAAACGTTCCGGCGCAGCGAGCGCGCCGCGCTCGAAGCGTCCCTGTCGGATCATCCGTCCTTCGTCATGGCGACCGGCGGCGGCATCGTCGCCGAAGCCGCCACCTACGAGCTGCTGCTCACCTCGTGCCTGACCGTCTGGGTCCGCGCCGCGCCCGACGAGCACATGCAGCGCGTCATCCAGCAGGGCGATTTTCGCCCGATGGCGAAGAACACCCATGCGATGGACGACCTCGTATCGATCCTGCGCAGCCGTGAGCCGCTGTATTCGAAGGCCGACATCGTGCTCGACACCGCCGGCAAGGCGCCGGAGGAGAGCCTCGAAGATCTGCTGGCGCTGCTCAACGTCTCGCGCGTCAAGCCTGCGCGGCGAACCGCGTAGATTCCTAGTGGAGCATGATCTTTTCCGAAAACCGGTGCCCACTTTTCGGGATCATGCTCTCACACGCCGAGATGGCGGTGGATCAGCTCCTGGTCGGCGCGCAATGCGGCGGTCGAGCCGTCGAACACGATCTCGCCCTTCACCAGGATGAGGTGGCGGTGCGCGAGACCGAACAGATCGTCGAGATTCTTGTCGACCACGATCGACGCGATTCCCGCGTCGGAGATCAGGCGCAGCACGCGCCAGATTTCGTCGCGGATCTTCGGTGCGAGTCCTTCGGTCGCCTCGTCGAGCAGGATCAGCTCCGGATTGGTCATCAGGGCGCGGCCGATCGCGAGCATCTTCTGCTCGCCACCGGAGAGTTGGTTGCCCCAGTGTGATCGCCGCTCGGCGAGGCGCGGAAACAGCTCGTAGACCCGCGCGAGCGTCCAGGGCCGGCGCCCGCTCGCGCGCGTGCGCGCCGCGAATGTCAAATTCTCCTCGACCGTGAGGTTGGGAAAAACGCCGCGGTCCTCGGGGACGAACGCAAGGCCGGAGCGTGCAATGACCGCCGGCCGTGCCCCCGTGATATCGCGCCCGGCAAGGTGCACGCTGCCGCTGCGCGGCCGCAGCAAGCCCATCAGCATGCGCAACAGCGTGGTCTTGCCCATTCCGTTGCGCCCGAGCAGCGTCACCGTCTCGTTCGGCCGCACGTGAAGGCTGACGTTGCGCAGAATATGGCTCTGGCCGTAATAGGCATTGACACCTTTGGCTTCGATCAGCGATCGCTCGGCTGATTGCGGATGATCGACGCTGCTCATATCGGCTCCTGATCCGCAAAGCGGCCGAGATAGGCCTGCCGCACCGCCGCGTCGCGGCGGATCTGATCCGGCGTGCCCTGCGCCAGCACGCGCCCGCCGACCAGCACGGTGAGCGTGTCGGAGGTCGCGAAGATCGCGTCCATGTCGTGCTCGATCAGCACGACCGTATGGTCGGCAGCGAGCTCGCGCAGCAGCGCGGTCACGCGCGCGGTCTCCTCGGGTCCCATGCCGCCGAGCGGTTCGTCGAGCAGCAGCAGCCGCGCGCCGGATGCGAGCAGCATCGCGATCTCCAGCTGACGCTGCTCGCCATGCGAGAGGTGCGCCGCGCGATCTTCGGCGCGCGCCGAAAGGCCGGTCGCGGCGAGCGCGTAAGCAATGTCGGCGTTGTTTTCGGCCCAGTGCTTTCCGGCAGTCAGCCGGAATGGACTTGGTCGCCGCGCCTGCGCGGCGAGCAGGCAATTCTCGCGCACCGTGAACGGCAGGAAGATGTTGGTACGCTGGTAGCTCCGGCCGAGCCCGCGGCGCGCGATCGCGTGCGGCGGAGATCCCGCAATCTCCTCGCCATCGAGCCGAACCTGCCCGGCGGTCGGGCGCAACGCGCCGGACAGGAGATTGATGAAGGTCGTCTTGCCGGCGCCATTCGGGCCGATGATGCCGTGCACCTGGTTCGGCGCGAGGCGGAGCGTGACGTTGTCGACTGCGACCAGGCCGCCAAACGATTTTCTGAGATCCTGGACTTCAAGCTCCTTGCCGCGCGCGGCGACGCGTTTGATCGATGGCGGCACGGCCGTCGTGCTCTGCTTTGCGGCTGTGGCGGCACGCCGTTCGAGCAAGCCGGCGATGCCGCGCGGAGCGGAGAGCACCGCCGCAATCAGAAAAAGTCCAAGCCCGAGCGACCAGTGCTCCGCCAGCGGGCCGACGAGGCTAGACGTCTTGAGCACCTCCTCGATCAGCGCGTAGAGGATCGCGCCGAGCACCGGACCGTAGAGCGTGCCGGTGCCGCCGAGCACGACCATCATGATGGCGACGCCGGACTCGCGCCATCCGAACAGATCCGGCGTCACATAGCCGTCGATCGTCGCGTAGAGCACGCCGGCGAGTCCCGCGATGCTGCCAGCAATCGCGAACGCCACCAGCTTGAACACATAGGCATTGTAGCCGAGCGCCGCGACGCGCTGCTCATTGTGGCGAATTCCCTGCAGCACGCGCCCCAACGGACAGCGCGCAAGCGCCAGGAACATGAGATAGCAGCCGACCAGCAGGACGAGACAGACATGATAGAAGGTGAGCCGACCGCCGAGATCGAGAAGGCTCGCACCAGCAAGCGTCACGGCCGGCTTGACGTTGATATACGCGCCGTCCGAGCCGCCGGCAAAGCGCGTGTCGTGAAACAGCGAATAGAACATCTGGCCGAAGGCCAGCGTCACCATGATGAAGTAGAACCCGCGGGTCAGAACCGAAACGGCGCCGATGATACAGGCGCACAGCCCGGCGACGATCATCGCGAGCGGAAAGGCGATCAGGGCATTCGCCGCGTCGGCCTCGGGCGAGACGAAATAGAGCACATAGGCCCCGATCCCGAAGAACGTCGCATGCCCGAAGCTGACGAGGCCGGTGATGCCGATGAGAAAATCGAGGCTGATCACGAAAATCGCGATCACCATGATGCGCGTCACGAACTTGATCGCGTAAGGGCCGGTGACATACGGCACGATCAGCGCCGCGGCGCACAGCGCCGCGAGCAGGATCACGACCGAGCGAGACGGAAGCTTCAGCACGTCAGACCCGCCCGAACAGGCCGCCCGGACGCAGGATCAGCGTCGCGGCCATCAGCGCATAGACGGCAAAGCTTGCAAACTGCGGCAGGAACACCTTGCCGAACGCATCAGCGAGGCCGATCAACAGCGCGCCGATGAACGCGCCCTTGATGCTCCCGATGCCGCCGATCACCACGACGACGAACGAGATGATCAGAACGCGCTCGCCGATGCCCGGATAGACCGTCTCGACCGGGGCCGCGATGATCCCGGCGGCCGCCGCGAGCGCGACGCCGGCGGCGAACACGAAACGAAACAACAGGCGCGAGTCGATGCCGAGGACCTCGACCATCTCGCGGTTCGATTCGCCGGCGCGGATCATCTGCCCGATGCGCGTGCGCTGAATGACCAGCATCATCGCCACCGCGAGCAGAACGCAGATCGCTGCGACTGCAACGCGATAGACCGGATAGCTGAGCACTTCGGTGAGCCGGATGCTCCCCTCCAGATAGGAGGGCGTCGCGACGCCGAGCGGGCGCGTCCCCCACAGGATGCGCTGCAACTCGTTGAAGATCAGGATCAGTCCGAAAGTCAGCAGGACCTGCTGCAGATGGTCGCGATCATAGAGATGGCGGATGAACAGCCACTCGATGACGGCGCCGAACAGAAAAGCGATCGGAATGCCGACGATCAGCGCGAGGAAGACGTCTCCCAGATAGCTCGTCAGCGTCACCGCCAGGTACGCCCCGAGCATGTAGAAGGAGCCATGGGAGAGATTGATGATGCCGAGAATTCCGAAAACGAGCGTGAGCCCGCTGGCCGCAAGAAAAATGAGAAGACCGTATTGCAGCCCATTCAGGACCTGGATGAGAACGAGTTCCACGCTTCCCTCGACGCGTAAATGAATAGCGGGGATTTCGATCCCCGCTATTCTAGACTGTTTTTCGGTGCTCGATCAGGAGGAGAGCTTGCAGCCGGTGCCCGGATCCGCAAATTCGGTCAAAGTCTTCTTGAGCAGGATATTCGCACCGTTCTTGTACTCACGCAGATAGAAGTCCTGCGCCGGATTGTTGGCCGCGGACAGTTTGAAAGGTCCGCGCGGACTTGCGAACGTCGCCTTGCTCATGGCGGCGTGCATTGCATCGCGCTTCTTGACGTCGCCACCCACGGCCTTCAGGCCGGCCTCGAGCAATTGCATGGTATCCCAGCCCTGCACGGCGTAGACATCGGCCGGCTTCTTCGTCGCCTCCTGATAGGCGGCCCGAAACGCCTTGTTCTCCGCATTGTCGATGCCGTCGGCATAATGCAGGACCGTCTTCACGCCATCGCCGGCACCGACGATCGCCTGCTCGACGCCATCGGTCAGAAAGCCCGGTCCCCAGAGCGGAATGCTCGCCTTGAGGTTTGCGGCCGCGTAATCCTTGACGAACTTCGCCGCGCCGCCGCCGGCGTAGAACACGTAGACCGCATCGGGCTTGATCGAGGCGATCTCGGCGAGCGCCGATTGAAACTCGACGTTCGGGAACGGCACGTCGATCGACTTCACGATCTGGCCGCCCGCTTTCGTGAAGGTCTCGCGGAAGCCCTCGACGAACTCGTCGCCCGCCGCATACTTCCAGGCGCAGGTGACGACCTTCCTGATGCCTTCGATCGCCATCACGCGACCGGTCGCGAGGCCGACCTGCGTATTGCTGAATGAGGTGCGGAAGATGTTCGCGGCGCAAAGCGCCCGTGTGAGCGCCGTTGCACCCGCATTCGGGATGATCGTTGTGACCCCCTCCTCGCGCGCGATCTTGCTCATCGCGAGCGCAACGCCCGAATGCACGCTGCCGACCAGGACGTCGACCTTCTCGCCCTGCACCAACTTGGTGGCGAGTCCCGGCGCTTTCGGCGGTTCGGACTCGTCATCGAGCTTGACGAAATTGATCGCGCGGCCCGCGAGCGTGCCGCCCTTCTGCTTGACGTAAAGCTCCATGCCGCTGGTGATCGCCTCGCCGAGCTGTGCGTAGGTGCCGCTATAGGGCAGCATGACGCCGATCTTGATCGGAGCGCCCTGCGCGGCAGCCGGCCTGATGAACGGCAGCGGCACCGCCGCAGCGCCGGCAAGCTGCAGAACGCGCCGGCGCGACAATGTGTGAAAGTTCTTCATTGGGCCTTTCCCTCCTGGCGCTGCGCGAGCCTTTGTTATGATCGCCGCAATCGTGCGTCCGGCGACCGCTCGCTACCGCGATATGAAATACTACACAGCTCCCGCGCACGATCAAGAACGCAGAATGTCTCCAATTCCGGGCAAAACTACGCTGCGGCTGCTCTCTGCGATCCCAGAATCGAAATATAATTCGTCCACCCGAATGGGCCAGCGGGCATCCTTATGCGATCGGCTCGCGCGGCATTTTGGCACATCGCGAGGTTCTCGCGCCATCTGCACGGAATGTGCGGAGCCGCCGCCATGGCGGCCGCTCCGCGGGTTTTGGATGCCCGACTGGGGCGGGATGAATGGATTCCGCTCGTCCCCCATAGCCCGTCGAAGACGGGCAAACGCCCTTATGGGACGCGGGGACCCAGTTCTTTGGCCCAGGTCTCGGCCGCTGGATTCCCGCTTTCGCGGGAATGAGCGGAGATTTGCGTTACGCCTTTAGTCGTCGTCGTGATGGCCATGGTGATCATCGCCATCGCCCTCGTCGGGCAGGACGGCATCGGCGGCGCGCGTGACGTT
>Ga0081539_10001045_pt1 | contig 50690 bp, 54 predicted proteins | sample TabmetS4T2R2_FD_71023 | JGI IMG/M metagenome (GOLD analysis project Ga0081539, IMG submission 71023) | Tabebuia heterophylla rhizosphere microbial communities from the University of Puerto Rico - S4T2R2 | ecosystem: Host-associated > Plants > Roots > Rhizosphere ... | reverse complement strand
GGCCGTCGTGCGGGTCCGGCGTGCGCTCCACGAGCCCCTCCTCGGCGAGCCGCGCGATCACGCGCGTGGCCGTCGGCCGCTGGATCCGCTCGCGCGCGGCGAGTTCGCTCGGCGTCATCGGCCCGTGCCGCTCGACCGTGCTCAGCGCGGCCGTGAGGCTCGGAGACAGCTCGGTTCCGGCCTCCTGGCGCAGGCGCCGGGCGGCCCGCACGATCGTCAGACGGAGGTGTCCGGCGAGGTCGGCGTTGGCGGTCGTTCGCATTGCTAATTAGCTTAGCAAAGTTTCGGTTCGCCGTGACGTCAACTGCGGCTGGGTAGGGGAGCGCGGAGACCGGCGCGCAGGGTGCATTTCGTCGCAATCGCGACGCCGCCGCCGCACGATTGCGACGTTAAGCACCTATAGCGAGCATTTCGTCGCAATCGCCGTGGCCGCACGGAAGATTTGCGACGTTAAGCACCCTCCACCCTCCCTACCCTGCCGCCGTTGACGTTCGCCGGCGCCACGCAAGACGCGCAAGATCACACCAGGCTGCGCAACGCCGCCCCCGCGTCATGGGCGACGTTGAGCAGCGGATCGGGATAGATCCCGAAGAAGATCGTGGCGAGCGCGCAGACGATCGCGACGACGGCCAGCTCGACCTGCACGCCGACCCGCGGGCGGACCGGCTCGACCGCCTCCTCCGACCCTCCTGCGATCGCCGGTCGGCCGGTCCCCGGGAGCAGCGGCCGCGCCGGGGCCTCGGACGACGAGCGCATCCACACCGCCGCGATCACGCGCAGGTAGTAGGCCAGCGAGATCGCCGAGCCGACCACGATCATGACGCCGAGCCAGCCGTAGTCGTTGTCCACGGCCGCCTGGATCAGATAGACCTTGCCGAAGAACCCCGCCGTGGCCGGGATGCCGGCCAGAGCCAACATCGCGATCGTCATCGGCCACGCCAGCAGCGGCCGCTCGGCGCCCAGCCCGTACAGCGCGGAGATGTGGTCGCCGAGCCCGGTCTCGCGCTCGCGCGCCAGGATGACCGCGAAGGCGGCGAGGTTCATGACCGCGTAGACCAGCAGGTAGAAGACCGTCGCCCGCACGCCCCAGCTCGTCGACACGACGACACCGGCGAGCATGTAGCCGGCCTGCGCCACCGACGAGTACGCCAGCAGCCGCTTGACCGACGACTGCCCGATCGCGCCGACGTTGCCGACGAAGATCGTGACCGTCGCGAGCACGGCCAGCGCCGGGCCCCAGGTCGTCGACAAGGAGATCAGGCCGACGTCGAACAGTCGCAGGAAGACCCCGAGCGCGGCGCCCTTGGTCGCGACCGCCATGAACGCCGTGACCGCGGTCGGCGCCCCCTCGTAGACGTCCGGCGTCCACTGGTGGAACGGCGCCACCGACGCCTTGAAGGCCAGCCCCGCGACCACCAGCGCCACGCCGGTCAGGAGCAGCACGTCGTCCGTGAGATCGCCGGCCGCCGCGGCGATGCCCGCGTAGTCGGTCGAGCCCGTCGCGCCGTACACGAGCGCCAGTCCGTACAGCAGCGTCGCCGAGCCGACAGACCCGATGATCAGGTACTTCAGGCCCGACTCCAGCGAGTGCTCGCGCCGCATGTGCGTCGCGCACATCACGTACAGCGGGATCGACAGGAGCTCGAAGCCCACGAACACCGCCACGAGGTTCTGCGCCGCGACGAGCACGACCATGCCGAGGATCGAGGTGAGCAGCAGCGCGTAGTACTCGCCCTCGCCCGCCTCGACCACCGCGGTCGAGCGCCACGACATCAGCACGGCGCCGACGCCCGCCGCCACGAACAGCATCGTCAAGGAGAGCGTCAGGTCGTCGATCGCGAGCGCCCGCTCGACGATCTGCACGTTCTCGCCCCACTGCCAGACCGCCAGCCCCGCCGTCACGCCCAGCGTCACCAGAGTCAGGAACGGGGTGACCTGCGAGCGCACGAAGCGCGACCGCAGCAGCCCGACCATCAGCACCAGGCACGCACCGCCGGCCAGCGCCACGATCGGCGACATCGCCGACCAGTCGATGACCGGCGCCTTGACCGCCGTCGTCGTCGCGATCATCGCGCCGCCCCCGACGCCGAGTGGCTGACGCTCTGCGCGGCCGGCGCCCCCGCGTTGATGGCCCGCTGCGGGAACAGGGCGAAGGCGACGATCGCGAGCACCAGCGGCACGATCACGACCGCGTCACGCAGCGAGAGGTCGAACGAGGTGACCGCCGGGCCGACCCGGTTGTGCATCGAGCGGATGTACATGCGCAGCGCGTACACGGAGGCGAGCACGACGCCGACCGACGCGATCAGCGCCAGCGCGAGCTTGGAGTTGAACACGCCGATCAGGATCAGGAACTCGCCGACGAAGTTCGCCGAGCCCGGCATCGCCAGCGTCGCGAGCGTGACGATCATGAACAGCGCGGCCAGGACCGGCGCGCGGAACGCGATGCCGCCCATGTCCCGGATGTCCTCCGACCCGCCGGCGCGCGCGGCCAGCAGCACGATGATGAGAAACAGCGGCGCCACCACGAGCCCGTGGTTGACGGCCTGGAGCAGCGCTCCCTGGGCGCCGCGCGCCGACGGGTCCAGGGCGAAGATCCCCAGCACGATGAACCCGAGCTGGGCGACCGACGAGAACCCGAGGATGAGCCGCAGGTTGGTCTGCGTGAACGCGAGGATCGAGCCGTAGAGGATCGAGCAGATCGCCAGGATCAGCATGATCACCTGCCAGTCGTGGGCCGCGGCCGGGAAGAGCGGCAGCACGATGCGCAGGAAGCCGTAGGCCGCCACCTTCGAGACCACGCCGGAGAACACGGCGAGCACCGGCAGCGGCATGTTCCGGTACGCGTCCGGCATCCACCCGTGGAAGGGGAACGCCGGCATCTTGATGAGGAACGCCAGCGCGAACGCGACGAACAGCAGCTTCTGCGTGTTGTCCGAGAGCAGGTTCTCGCGCAGGAAGGCGAGGCTGAAGTCCGGCGTCCCGCCGCGCGAGCTCAACACGGCGACCGCGACCGCGCCGGCGAGCATGAGCAGGGACCCCACGAGCGTGTAGATGACCATCTTCACCGCCGCCTGCACCCGCTCCGGGCCGCCCCACTGGCCGAGCAGGAAGTAGAACGGCACCAGCATCAGGTCGAAGAAGAGGACGAACAGCGCCAGGTCCTGCGCGAGGAACGCACCCAGGACCGCCGACTCGGCGATCCCGAAGTGGACCGAGAACAGCTTCGCGCGCGCGAGCGGCGGCTGGAGCACGTTCCACAGCGACGAGGCGGTGAAGAGCAGCGCCGTGAGCCCGACGAGCCACAGGTTCAGCCCGTCGACGCCGAGCGAGTAGCGGATACCCAGGTCCGGAATCCACTTGTCGTCGGTGACGTACTGGAGCCCGCCCTTCGCGGTGTCGTAATCGATGATCAGCAGCGCCGCGTAGACGAGCGGGATGAGCGACCCCAGCAGCGCGATGAACGGCGCCACGCCGCGAGGGGAGAACCCCGCGAGGACGGCCAGCAGCAGCGGCCAGAAGATGAGGATCGACAGGTGGATCGTCATGCCGAGACCAGGAAGTAGGCGCCGAGCGACGTGATGCCGAGCAGCAGCAGCGCCGCGTAGTAGCGCAGGTAGCCGGTCTGGATGCGGCGCACGGCCGCCGAGGCGAGCCCGACCAGGCCCGTCGAGCCGCCGACCAGGGCGCCCTGCACGACGACGCGCTCGAATGTGGTCGCGGCGAAGCGGCCGAGCCAGCCGCCGGGCCGGACGAACAGCAGGTCGATGCCCTCGTCGAAGTACCACTTGTTGACGAAGACCCGGTGCAGCGGCGCGAACCGCGAGCGCAGCGCCGCCGGGACCGCGGGCCGCCGCACGTACAGCGTGTAGGCGATGAAGATGCCCGTCGCCGAGATCGCGGCGCCGATGATCAGGCCGATCCACGTGAGCGTCCCGGACGGCTCCAGCGTCGCGTAGATGTGCGAGTCGGCGAAGGAGGGCTCGAGGAACGTGTGCAGCGCGTCCGTGACCTTCGGGATCTGCACGACACCGCCGACGATCGCGAGCACGGCCAGCGCGCCCATCGCGAGCTTCATCGGGAGCTCCCACTCGGCGATGTGGTGCTCCGGGCCCGGGAAGCCGACGTCGGTGTCCTCGATCTCCCCGGTCATCGGGTTGGTCGGGTGCTCCGCGTGGTGCAGGTGCCCGTGCTCGAGCTCGCGCGCCTCCTCGTTGGGCTCGCCGTAGAAGGCGCGGAAGATCATCCGGAACGTGTAGATCGCGGTCAGCAGCGAGCCGACATAGCCGAGCACGCCGAGGACGATGTGCCAGTCGCCCCGGGCCAGCAGCAGGGCGATGATCTCGTCCTTGGAGAAGAAGCCCGAGAAGGGCGGGAAGCCGGACAGCGCGAGCCCGCCGACGATCATGCAGCCGAACGTGAACGGCATCGCCCGCCGGAAGCCGCGCATGCGGTCCAGGTCCTGGATGCCGGCCATCGCCGCGATGACCGAACCGGCCGCCATGAACAGCAGCGCCTTGAAGAACGCGTGCGTCATGAGGTGGAACATCCCGGCGGCGTAGGCGGCCGACGAGACGCCCATGACCATGTAGCCGATCTGCGACATCGTCGAGTACGCGATGACGCGCTTGAGGTCGGTGACGACGAGGCCGATCGTCGCGGCGATCAGCAGCGTCAGGCAGCCGATGATCGCGCCCACGTCGGCGGCCGTCGGGGCCTGCTCGAACAGCGGGTGCATGCGCGCGATGAGGTACACGCCGGCGGTCACCATCGTGGCGGCGTGGATCAGGGCGGAGACCGGCGTCGGGCCCTCCATGGCGTCCGGGAGCCAGGTGTGGAGCGGCACCTGGGCGGACTTGGCGAACGCTCCGACGAGCAGCAGCACGCAGCCGGCCACGAGGTCGCCGTCGTTGTGGGTGAACTTGTCCTGCACCGAGCCGAACGTGGTGAGGAAGTCCAGCGAGCCCGAGTGCTTGAAGATGAAGAACGTCCCCAGCACGAGGCCGACGTCGCCCGCCACGTTGATGACGAACGCCTTGATGCCGGCCGCCGTCGCGGTCGTGCGGCGGTACCAGAACGAGATCAGGAAGTACGAGGCGGCGCCGACGAACGCCCAGCCGACGATGAGCAGCACGAAGTTGGCCGCCTCGACGAGCAGCAGCATGCTGAAGACGAAGAAGTTCAGGTAGGCGAAGAAGCGCGAGTAGCCGCGGTCGCCGCCCATGTACGCCACCGAGTAGAGGTGGATGAGCATCGAGACGCCCGAGACGACGAGCATCATGAAGACGCTCAGCGGGTCGAGCAGGATCGAGACCTTCGCGTCGAGGCCGCTCGTGACGGCGTAGCGCCAGCCCACCGCGACGACCTGCCGGCTCTCGTGCGGGAGGTCTTGGAGCTTGACGAAGGCCCCGATCGCGGACGCGAACGAGAGCGCGATGGCCAGCGTCCCCACCAGTCCGTGGATCCGCCCACCGAGCTTGAACGTGAGGCCGATCAGCACCGCGCCCGCGAGCGGGAACGCGAGCACGAGCCAACCGAACGTCTGGAGGCTCACCCTTGCAGCTCCCGCAGCTCGTCGACGTCGATCGGGAGCCGCCGCCGGAACAGCGCCACGATGAGGCCGAGGCCGATCGCGACCTCGCAGGCGGCCACGACCATCACGATCAGGGCGAAGATCTGGCCGTCCATGTTCCCGTGCACGCGCGAGAACCCGACGAGCGCGAGGTTGGCCGCGTTGAGCATCAGCTCGATGCAGAGGAGGATCACCAGCGGGTTGCGGCGCGTGAGGACGCCCCCCGCGCCGATGCAGAAGATCAGCGCGGAGACGATCAGGTACCAGGTCAGGTGCACGCTTACCTCTGTGGCGGCCCGCCGGCCTCGATCATGGTCTCCGGCGCCCCGGAGCCGGCCGTGATGTTGGGGCGTCGCAGCACGTCGGCGACCGAGATCTCGTGCGGCTCGGTCAGGCCCGCGCGGCGGCGCGCCAGGATGACGGCGCCGACCGCCGCGATGAGCAGCAGCAGCGACGCGAGCTCGAACGCCACGAGGAACTTCGTGAGGAACAGCTCGCCCACCTGGGCCGGGGTCCCGAAGCCCGCCTTGTAGGGCGAGCCGTCGCTGTCGAGCGCCGCCAGCGACGTGCCGACGAGCGCGATCGTCAGCTCCACGAACAGCGCCAGCGCGAACAGCAGCGACGCCAGGCGCAGCGGCGAGCCCGTCGAGCCCGTGAGCGGCTCGTCGGCGCCGCCCACGTAGGCGACGACGAACACGTACAGCACCATCACAGCGCCCGCGTACACGACGACCTGCGCGGCCGCGACGAACTCGGCGCGCAGCAGCAGGAAGAGCGCCGCCAGCGCCAGCAGGTGGCACACGAGCGCGAGCACGCAGTAGAACGGGTTGCGCAGGGCGACGGTTCCCACCGCACCGGCGACGGCGCCGATCGCCGCGATGAAGAAGATGACCTCCGCCATTGGCCGGCGGGATGCTACGAGGTTCGGGCTGCTGGCGCGGCTACGCCGAATCCGGCGGTTCGGCCTCCCAGATGCACCGGATGAGGAATCCGATCAGCCAGCTGCGCTTCGCATCAGGCCCGTCGGGACGTCCGGCGTCAACCGCGGCACGCATCGCCAGGTAATGGCGCACGTGGCCGCCCGGTCCTGGGATCCTCCAGCTGATCGCCGCCTCGTCGGCGGGATCCGGCCGCCGGTCGAGCGGCTCCCCCGTCGCGAGGTCGATCGCCAGCGCCGTCGCCGCCTCGCTCCAGCCGGCCCCCTCGCGCCGGTGGCGCCGCAGACCCGCGGCCAGCCACGGCATCGGCTCGCGCGCGCGGTCGAAGCGCTCACTTTCGAGTGCCCGGGCCAGGTACCCCATTCGGGCGAGCCGTGCGTCGACGCCGGCCGACGCCAAGGCGGCCTCGGCCGGGGCGTCGAGCGGGTCGTCGAGACGGCGCGAGACCGCGTCGGCCATCGAGTCGACAAGCGTGGCGAGCACGACGTGCGTCCGCACCGCGACGAGTCGCGGCTCCCCCATCAGCAGATGCGGGGTAGCGGGTCGCCCGCGAGCATGTCGACGACCCGCGTCCCTCCGAACGCCGTCTCGAGCACCACCATGCCCGGCGGCTCGGCGCGCACCTCGCCGACGACCGCGGCGGATGTCCCGAGCGGATGGGACTGGAGCGCCGCGAGCGCCGCCTGCTCGTCCTCCGGCGCGACGATCGCGATCAGCTTTCCCTCGTTCGCCACATACAGCGGGTCGATGCCGAGGAGCTCGCAGGCGCCAGTGACCTCGGGCCGAACCGGCACGCTCAGCTCGTCGAGCACGATCGCGACCTCCGCCGCGAGCGCCAGCTCGTTGAGCACGGTCGCGACGCCGCCCCGGGTCGGATCGCGCATGCAGCGCACGTGCTCGCTCGCCGTCAGGAGCAGCTGCGCGAGCTCGTGCAGGGGAGCGGTGTCGCTTTCGAGCGCGGCCTCGAGCTCGAGGCCGCCGCGGGCGAGCATGATGGCCATGCCGTGATCCCCCACGGTCCCCGACAGCAGGACGCGGTCGCCCGGCCTGATCTGCGCCGGGCCGAGCCGGCGGCCGTGCTCGATGACGCCGACTCCGGTCGTCGTGATGTACAGGCCGTCGGCCTTGCCGCGCTCGACGACCTTGGTGTCGCCGGCGGCGATCACGACGCCGGCCGCCCTGGCCGCGGCGGCCATCGACTGCACCACCCGGCGAAGATCCGCGACCGCCAGCCCCTCTTCGAGGATCAAGCTCGTGGACAGGTAGAGCGGGCGAGCCCCGCCCATGGCGAGATCGTTCACGGCGCCGTTGACGGCGAGCTCGCCGATGTCGCCCCCCGGGAAGAAGATCGGCGCCACGACCGACGCGTCCGTGGTCAACGCGAGCGGGAGATCGCCGGCGGGCGGCAGCTGAGCGTGGTCCCCGAGCGGCGCCAGGACCGGATTCCCGAGCTCGCGCACGATGAGCGCTTCGAGCAGCGCGCGCGACGCCTTGCCGCCGGCGCCGTGCGACAGCGTGATGTGCTCGTCCATGAGCTTGAAGTGGGGGCGCCGCCGTCGCCGCTCGATCGCGGCGAGAACGTCGTCCTCGGTCCGCGTGTCGCCCATCAGACCGATGCGGGCTCGCGGTTGCGGCGCCGTGTGAGCCGGCCGAAGTTGTAGTAGGCGGCGCACGCGCCCTCGCTCGAGACCATGCACGTCCCGATCGGCCGGTCGGGCGTGCACGCGGTCCCGAAGACCTTGCACTCCCAGGGCTTGATCACGCCCTTGAGGACCTCGCCGCACTGGCACGCCTTGGGGTCCGCAACGCGGATGCCCGGGACGTCGAAGCGAACCTCGGCATCCCAGTCGGCGAACTCCGCTCGCAGCTTCAGCGCGCTCTGGGCGATGAAACCGAGGCCCCGCCACTCGAAGGTCGTCCGCAGCTCCATCGTCTCGGCGATGGCCCGGAGTGCTCGCGGATTGCCGTCCGGTCGCACGACGCGCGTGTACTGGTTGTCGACCTCGCTGCGGCCGGCGGCAAGCTGCTGAAGGATCATGTAGACGCTCTGGAGGATGTCGAGCGGCTCGAAGCCGGAGACGACGACGGGCTTGCGATGATCGCGGGCGATCCAGCGGTAGGGCTTGAGCCCGATCACGGTCGAGACGTGGCCGGGCCCGATGAAGCCGTCCAGCCGTAGGTCGGGCGAGCCGAGGATCGCTCGGATCGCCGGGATGATCGTGACGTGGTTGGCGAACACGGAGAAGTTGCGGACGCGGTCCTCGCGGGCGCGCAGCAGGGTGACCGCCGTCGACGGGGCGGTGGTCTCGAAGCCGATCGCGAAGAACACGACCTCGCGATCCGGGTTCTCGCGCGCGACACGCAGCGCGTCGAGCGGCGAGTAGACCATCCTGACGTCCGCGCCGCGCGCTTTCGCGTCGAGCAGCGAGCCGCTGCTGGCGGGCACCCGCAGCATGTCGCCGAACGTGGTGAAGATGACGCCCGGTCGCTCAGCGATGGCGATCGCGTCGTCCTGGCGACCCATGGGGATCACGCAGACCGGGCAGCCGGGCCCGTGGACGAGCTCGACCTCAGGCGGAAGCAGATCCTCGATGCCGTGCTTGTAGATCGTGTGCGTGTGGCCGCCGCAGACCTCCATGATCTTGTACCTGCGGCGCGGCTCGACGAGCGCGGCGATCTGCTCGGCGACGTGAGCGGCGACGTCGCCCGATCGGTACTCGTCGACGAACTTCATTCGATCCGGCTCTTTCGCAGCTCGGCGAGCTCCTGCTCGTAAGGGTCGCCGAGCGCGGCCAGGAACTCGCTCGTCGCGCGGGCCTCGTCCTCGTCGATCTTGGACATGGCGAATCCCACGTGGATGAGCACCCAGTCGCCCACGTCGACGGCATCCGGCCCCTCGACCAGCAGCGCTGCGTTGACGTTGCGGCGGACCCCGGAGACCTCAGCCTTGGCGATGTGGTGCTCGACGTCCACCCAGTCGACGATCAGTCCGGGGATCCCTAGGCACATGTGCGCGTCACGTCTGGCCGGACACCGTGCCGGCGGGCGGCGGCGGTGCCTCGCTGCCCAGCTCGTCGAGTGCCGCGGCGACCTGCTCGAGTGCGCCGTTGACGTCCCGCAGGGTCGGGCCGAGCGGTGCGGTCTGCCGCTCGATCGCCCGCACGCCGAACGTCACGAGCCCGAGCGTCGTGGAGACGTGCCGTAGCGTCGCCGCGATCTTGATCAGGTAGGCCGCGAGGACGACGACGAGGAGCACCACCTCGATGAGCGTCAGGATGATCAGGACGGTGTTCACGGTCCCCCTCTCCGCATCGCGGTCCGATGCTCCTCCAGCTCCTCCAGGAGTGCAGCCCCCTGCTGATGCGTGGCGCCGAGCAGGTAGGTCGTCGACGTGTTCTGGGCGACCCGCTTGCCCATCGTCCACACGGCGTCGACCTCGCGATCGACCTCGTCCACCGAGCGCCGCAGACGTTCGAGGAGCAGCCACACGACCACCGCGACGACCAGCCCGACCGCCAGCGTGATCCACCAGAGCGTCTGGTTCGTCGACATGGCGATGAGCATCACGCGAGCCCGGCCTTCTTGAGGTAGCGGACGGCGAGGCCGGGTACCGCCGTCCCGAGCGCCCGCGTGCGCTCGAGCTCGTCGATCGCGTCCAGGTTGGCCGCGATCCCGACACCCGCGGCCAGGATGTCGGTCGCGTAGGCGTCGATCTCCTCGACCGGCCGCCGGACGCTCTCGAGCAGCACGAGGACGACGACGGCGACGACGAGCAGCAGCACGAGCCCGAGGATCGCCAGGATCGTCATTGCCCGCCCCCCGTCCGGATGCGACGCAGCCCGCGGCCGATGCGGTCGAGCGCCATGTTGGTCGAGCGGACCTCCCACAGCGGCGTGGTGTTCTCGCGGGTGCCGTCGAGGGCCTGGGTGATCCCCTCGGCCTGCCGCGAGATGCGCTGCGCGAGGGCGGTGATCGAGAGCACGAGCAGCGCGACGAGCGCGACGACCACCACCCCGAGGGCCCACCCGAGGATCCACCCGGTCGCGACGGCCATCATCCGGACGATCCGGCGTCGTCGCAGATCAGACTGCGCGCGTAGCCGGCGAGCGTCGTCGATGCCGCAAGGTCGACGCCGTGGACCTCGCGCGCGTGCTCGACGGCCTTGGCGAGCACCTCGTCCTCGGTCTCGCCGTTGACCTGTGCCTTGCATATCACGCCGGCGTCCTGACAGCGGAACGTCTTCACCCGCACTCCCGTTTGACGCACTTCGCAACGAACAGCACAATAGGTGTATCAGACACACAGCGGGTCGGGAAGGGGTGAGGCCGGGGTGCCGGAAGGTGCTGGGTTGAAGCTGGAGAAGGTGCCGCACGCCGGCGCGGTGTTCGGCGACGCGACCCCGCACGGCATCGGCGGCCTCGGAGGCTCGGCGAGCGGGCCGCTCGAGTCGGTGCACGTCTTCTGGCTGGCCGGCATGAGCTGTGACGGCTGCTCGGTGGCCGTGACGGGCGCGACGAGCCCGTCGGTCGAGGAGCTCCTGGCCGGCGCGATCCCCGGGCTCCCGAAGGTCGTGCTGCATCACCCGGTGCTGTCGGTCAGCGCCGGCGCCGAATTCGTGCGGCCGTTTCGCGAGGCGGTGAACGGGACGCTCGGCGCGCCCTATGTCGTCGTCCTGGAGGGCTCGATCCCCGACGATCAGCGCTTCCCGGAGGACGAGGGCTACTTCTCGGCGATGGGCGCCGGCGGCTTCGACCCACATTCGGAGAGCGACCAGCCCAACCGCGTGACCGACTGGGTCAAGAGCCTGGCTCCCGGAGCGGCGGCCATGGTCGCCATCGGCACGTGCGCCACGTGGGGCGGCATCCCCGCGGCGGTCGGCAACGTCACCGGCTCGATGAGCCTCATGGACTTCCTCGGCAGGGACTACCGGTCGGCGCTCGGCGTCCCGGTCGTCAACGTGCCGGGCTGCTCGCCGATCGGCGACAACTTCACCGAGACGGTCGCCGCGGTCCTGATGTTCCTCCAGGGCATCGGTCCGCTGCCCGAGTTCGACGAGCTCGGGAGGCCCGCCTGGCTGTTCGAGGAGACGGTGCACCGGCACTGCGTGCGCGCCGGCTACTACGAGGAGGGCGTGTTCGCCAAGCAGGAAGGCGACAAGGAGTGCCTCGTCGACCTCGGCTGCTGGGGCCCCGTCGTGCAGTGCAACATCACCGAACGCGGCGCGATCAACCACATGGGCGGCTGCATGGTCGCCGGCGGGGCGTGCATCGGCTGCACGATGCCCGGCTTCCCGGACAAGTTCGCGCCGTTCTACGAGGCGCCGCCCGGCTCGTTCGTGTCTGGCGGCATCGCCCGCACATACGGGGCGATGATCCGCCGCCTGCGCCGGGCCACGATGCGCTCGCGCAACCGCGAGCCGCTGTGGGATCGCTGGGGCGAGGTGCCGTCGCCGTACTCGGCGGAGGCCAAGCCGCCGTCGCACGCCGCCAAGCTCGAGGGCTTCTTCTACGAGCGGCTCCAGTACCGCGGCTCGGTGGACCACGCGAAGCGCTGGAAGGAGCAGCCGCTTCCGGAGTCACACGACATCCTCGCGCGCGAGGAGCGCGGCGACGAGGGGAGCTGATCGCGCATGTGCTTCAAGAACCTGCCGATCGAGTTCGACGAGCAGGGGAACGCGCGGCTGAAGGAAGGCGCTCCGAACCCGTGGTCGTACGAGGTCGCCGAGCTTCAGCCGATCGCGGCTCCCGGCGGAGAGGAGAAGCTTCAGCGCCTGCTCGAGCGCAACGGGCACGTCCGGCAGGTCGACTTCGACCCGGTCACCCGCGTCGCCGGCGCGCTGGCCTTCCACACGGTCGTCGACCTCGACGAGCGCCGCGTACTCGAGACCGACTCGATGGCGACGCTGTTCCGCGGCTACGAGCTCATCCTCAAGGGCCGCGATCCGCGCGACGCGATCTTCATCTCCTCCCGCGCCTGCGGCGTGTGCGGCGGCGTGCACTCGACCACCTCGGCGCTGGCGCTCGAAATGGCCTTCGGCATCCACCCGCCGCCCATGGGCGTCGTCGCGCGCAACCTGCTGCTCTCGCTCGAGTACCTCTACGACCACCCGCTGCACCTGTTCCTGCTGGCGGGCCCGGACTACTCGGAGCCGGCCGTGCGGGCGACGAACCCCGAGCTGTGGTCGCAAGCGGAGCGCTGGACGTGCCCGGGCAAGGAGGTGCACGGGTACGGCACGATCGCCGAGGTCATGACCGACATGACCCCGCTGACAGGCACGCTGTACGCCGAGGCGCTGCATATGACGCGCGTGGCGCGTGAGGCGTACGTGCTGATAGGCGGCAAGTACCCGCACCCGCAGACCGTCGTGCCCGGCGGGATCTCCGCGACGGTCGACCTCTCCGACCTCAACGAGATCCATCTGCGGATCGTCAAGTTCTTCAACTACGGCCGCAAGGTCGTCGCGCTCTACGACGATCTCGTCCAGTTCTTCTACGAGGCCAACCCGCAGTACCGGCAGGTCGGCTCGCGGCCGAAGAACCTCATCGAGACAGGGCAGTGGGACGACCCGTTCGCCTACGACGGCACCTTCAAGAACGTCGATGAGTGGGCCCGTCACCGCTGGGCGCCCCCCGGCGTGATCATCGACGGCGAGCTCGTCAGCGGCCGGATGACGCAGCTCAACCTCGGCCTCGAGGAGTTTGTCGAGCACTCGTTCTACGAGGAGTGGACGACCGGCGGCGACGGCGCGCGCTTCGCCGCGGACCCGCTCGGCAATCCGCTGTCGCCGTACCACCCGTGGAACAAGGAGACGCTCCCCAAGCCGCAGGCGACGAGCTGGAAGGAGAAGTACTCCTGGGCCACCGCGCCGAGATGGGACCGCCGGGCGATGGAGACGGGCCCCTACTCGCGGCTCTGGGCGGCCGCGCTCGCGGAGGACTACAGCCAGGGACGCTTCATCCACCCGACCGGCGGTTCGCTGGTGCTCGAGGTCCCCGACGCCGGCCCGAGCGAGTGGAGCGTGCCCGAGGACTGGGGCGCCTTCGAGCGCAACCGGGGCCGCGCCTACGGGATCCTCTACTCGGCGCTGATCGCCTACGACAACCTGCTGATCGGCCTCGACCTCATGCGCAAGGGCGAAACCGCCGTGTCGACCGCGTACAAGGTTCCGAAGGACTTCCGCGTCGGTGCGGGCTTCTGGGGCGCGGGCCGCGGCTACCTCACCCATCACGCCGTGATGGACGCAGGCGTGCTCGAGAACTACCAGATCCTCACCCCGTCGACGTGGATGGCGTCGCCGAAGGACCCGTGGGGCAACCCCGGGCCCTACGAGGAGGCGGTGCACGCCACGCCGCTGCTGGAGAACTACGAGAAGCCGGAGGACTTCAAGGGCATCGACATCCTGCGCGCCATCCGCTCGTTCGACCCCTGCATGCCGTGCACGACGCACATCCACACCGGTGCCGGCACGCTCACGCGCGAGGTCGTGACCTGCGCGTGCGGCGCGGATGACGACCACGACCACCACTAGCGGATGCGCGTCCTCGTCGGGGGCGTCGGATACCGGTTCCTGCGGGACGAGTCGGTGGGACCGTGGGCGGCAGAGCGGCTCGAGCCGCGGGCGAACGGCGATGTCGAGGTCGAGGATCTCGGCTACCACCCGGTCGGGTTCGTGCACAACCTCCAGGAACGCGACCCGTATGACCGCCTCGTCCTGGTCGGCGCGGTGCGGCGCGGCCGGCCCGCGGGGACGGTCAGCGTGTATCGGTGGGACGGCGTCCTGCCGGACGCCGACGAGGTGCAGGCCCGTGTCGGCGAGGCGGTGACCGGCGTGATCTCGCTCGACAACCTGCTGATCGTCAGCGCGGCCCTCGGCGAGCTTCCGGCGGACGTGCGCGTGGTCGAGATCGAGCCGGGGCCCGAGGGCTGGGGCGAGGAGTTCTCGGCTACCGTCCGGGCACGACTCGACGATGTGCTGGAGGCGGCGTGGAGCTTGACGCAGCCATAGCGGAGCTCGAGCAGCTGATCGCGACGCTCGAGCTCGACGGCGACGAGCGGGCCCTGCTGCTCCTCCAGTTGGTCGACGCCATCCATCGTCCGGGGCTCGCGCGCGTCGCCGCGGGCGAGCTCGATCATCCGCAGCTGCACGCGCTGCTCGCCATGTACGGACTCGACGCCGTCGAGCCCGTGGACGCCGCCGAGGAGGCGCTCGACGCGGTCCGTCCGTACATCGAGTCGCACGGCGGCAGCGTGGAGCTGCTCGGGGTGGACGCCGGGACGGTCCGCATCAGGCTGGAGGGCGCCTGCGTCGGCTGCGCCGGCTCGGCGATCACGCTCAAGCGCGGCATCGAGGAGGCCCTGCGCGAGCACCTCCCCGGCTTCAGCGAGGTGATCGCCGAGGAGGCGCGGTTCGCCGACGGGCCGGCGCTGCCGATGGCCGACCTGCGCCGGCCCGTGTTCGTCGAGGTGGCCGAGGAGGCGAGCCTCGCCGAAGGTGAGCTGCGCCCGGTCACCGCCGACGGCGTCAAGGTGCTGCTCGCGCGCCACACCGGCGAGGTCTACGCCCTGCGCAACGGCTGTGCGGTCGACGGGCTGCCGCTGGAGGGCTCACGTCTGACCGCGGACGGCGTCCTCGTCTGCCCGTGGCACAACTGCGCGTACGACGTCCGGACCGGCGCGCGCGTCGACGACGAGCCGGCGGCCCCGCGGTTGACCGTCGTCCCCGTCGCCCTGCGCGACGGGATCGTCAAGATCGCGGTCAACGTCGCATGACGCGGATCCTCGTCGCCGGGGTGGGGAACGTGCTCCGGCGCGACGACGGGTTCGGCCCGGCCGTCGTCGCGCGGCTCGACGGACTGCCGGCCGGAACCCGCGTGGTGGAGACCGGGATCGGCGGCGTGGCCCTGCTCCAGGAGCTGCTCGCGGAGCCGTTCGACGGGCTCGTGCTCGTGGACGCGATGGACCGCGGAGCGGCCCCCGGCACGGTCTTCGTCCTCGAGCCGGACGTGGCCGAGGCGCCGCACGTCGCGGACGTGCACCTCGCGAACCCCGCGCGCGTGCTGTCGATGGCGCTCACGATGGGCGCGCTTCCGCGGCGCGTGGCGATCGTCGGCTGCCAGCCCGGCGACGCCGACGAGCTCGGGGAGACTTTGAGCCCGGCGGTGGCGCGTGCCATCGACACCGGCGCGCGGCTCGTCCACGAGACGATCGCCGAGTGGACCGGCGCATGACCGACTTCGCCACGATCGAGGACCTACGGCAGGCGCTGGGCGAGCAGTGCTACCTCGTCGACGAGGGGCTCGCGACGGTGGTGTTCATCGCGCTGCGGCTACGGCGTCCGCTGCTCGTGGAGGGGGAGCCCGGCGTCGGCAAGACCGAGCTCGCCCGGGCGCTGGCGGGGGCGGCCGGCACGCCGCTGCTCCGTCTCCAGTGCTACGAGGGAATCGACGTCCATCACGCGCTCTATGACTGGGACTACCCGCGCCAGCTGCTGCATCTCCGCGGCGGGGGCGCCGAGGCGCTGTACTCCGAGCGCTTCCTCATCCGCAGGCCGCTGCTCCAGGCGCTGTCACAGCCCGACGGCGTGCTGCTCATCGACGAGCTGGACCGCGCCGACGACGAGTTCGAGGCGTTCCTGCTCGAGTTCCTCTCCGACTTCCAGGTGACGGTCCCGGAGGTCGGCACGATCGCGGCGGTGCGCCCGCCCGCGGTGATCGTCACCTCCAACCGCACGCGCGACCTTCACGAGGCGCTCAAGCGACGCTGCCTCTACCACTGGATCGACCATCCAGACCTCGAGCGCGAGATCGCGATCGTCCGCGCGCGGCTGCCCGCGCTGCCCGAAGGGCTCGTGCGGCAGGTGTGCGCCGTCGTCCGCGAGCTCCGCTGGCTCGACCTCTACCGGCTGCCAGGGGTCGGGGAGACGCTCGACTGGGCGCAATCGCTCGACGTGCTGGGCCGCGCGACGATCGACGCCGAGGTCACCGAGCGCACGATGGGCGCACTCCTGAAGGGCCGCGACGATCTCGAGCGGATGCGCGGCGACGCGCTGGCCGAGCTCGTGGAGCGCGCGCAGTCGGCGTCGACATGAGCGAGGACGCCGTCCGCTCCGCTGCCGTCGCCCTCGGCCGCGCGCTGCGGCGGGCGGGCCTCTGCGCCGGGATCGAGCAGGAGCTCCTGTTCTGCCAGGCACTCGGTCCGCTCGACGTCCGAACCCGCGCGCACGTGTACTGGGCCGCCCACGCGGTCTTCGTCCGGGGTCGTGAGGACGTCCCGGCGTTCGAAAGCGTGTTCGCACGGTTCTGGGCCGGGACGGCGCTCGACGACGCCGGGACGATCGTCCAGGCGGGCGAGAGCGATCCCCGCATGCCGGCGACGCAGCACGGCGGCGAGTCGACGCCGCAGTTCCGGATGGACGGACGCTCGAGCCATCTGCTGGACGGGAACGCCTCGCGTGCCACGCGCGAGATCCCAGCCGCGCCTGCCGAGGCTCCGGATCGTCCCCGCGCGCGGCGGCAGCGGGGCATGCTCGCCGCCTACTCGCCCGACGAAGTGCTCCCCGAGCATCGCCGCTTCGACTGGGAGGCCGCCGAGCTCGCCGCCGTGCGGCGGCTGGCCGACGCGCTGCGTATCGCAGCCCCAGAGCGGGCGTCGCGGCGCCTGCGGCCCGGACCGCGGGGCGGCCCGATCGACCTCCGCCGCACCCTGCGGCGCTCGTTGCGCACGGGCGGTGAGCCGCTCCGGCTCGCGTGGAGCGCGCCGTCGCGACGGCCGCGGCGCCTCGTCGTGCTGTGTGACGTCTCGGGATCGATGGAGCGCTACTCGCGCGCGCTGCTCGCCGCCCTCGGCGGCATCGTCGGAGCGGGCCTGCACGCCGAGGCGTTCGCGTTCGCCACCCGGCTCACGCACCTGACCGGCCCGCTCACCGGCCGCGATGCGGAGCGCGCCCTGAGCCGCGCCCGCGCGGCGGTCCCCGACTGGTCGGGCGGCACCCGCATCGGCGCGGCCCTGGAGCAGTTCAACGTCGCTTGGGGTCGGCGCGGGCTCGCCCGCGGAGCGATCGTCGTGATCGTCTCCGACGGCTGGGACTGCGGCGATCCACAAGCGCTCGCCCGCGAGCTCGCGCGACTGCAATTGCAGGCTCGCCGCCTCGTGTGGATCAACCCGCGGCCGAGCGAGATCGACGGCCATCCGCTTGCCGTCGGCATGCGCGCGGCCCTGCCCCACATCGACGACTTCGTCGCGGGCCATGATCCGCAGGCGGTTGCCGCGCTCGCCAGAGTGATCGGCGGCGTCGGCGCCGGTCGCCCCGCCCGGCGGCAGCGAATACACTCGGCCGTGCCATGAAGCTCGCGGTCTCCGGGAAGGGCGGGTCGGGCAAGACGTCCGTAGCGGGCACCATGGCGCGCCTGCTCGCCCGGGGCGGCCGCGACGTGCTGGCCATCGACGGCGACTCCAATCCGAATCTCGCGGTGACGCTCGGCATCGCCGCGGAACGGATGGACACGCTCCCGACGCTCAGCCGCGATCTCCTCAGACGGACCAACGGAGGCACCGAGCTTTCGGCCACGCTCGACGAGATCCGCCGCACGCACTCGGTGCTCGGACCTGACGGCGTGCGACTTCTCATCATGGCGCACCCGCGGCACGCGGGGACGGGCTGACTGTGCGGCTTGCACGCTACGGTCCGTAGCGTCATCGAGGTGAGCGCACAGGGCGAGCGCGAGGTCTGCATCCTCGACACGGAGGCGTCGCCCGAGCATCTCTCGCGGGGCACGGCGCGCTACGCCGACGTGATGCTCTGTGTCGTCGAGCCGTACTACAAGTCGCTGGAGACAGGCCGGCGGATGGCCGCCCTCGGCGTGGACCTCGGCCTCGAGCGCGTCGCGCTGGTCGCGAACAAGATCGCCGACGAGCGCGACCGGGAAGCGGTCACGACGTTCGCCGAGCGCAACGGCCTCGACATCGCCGGCTACATCCCCTACGACGACGAGCTGCCGGCGGCGGAGCGAGCCGAAGCCGCGCCGCTGGACTTCGCGCCCGATGCGGCGGCCATACACGCGATCGGCGCGCTCGCCGAGGCGGTGGTCGCCGATGGATGAGCTCGACGCCCTGCGCGTCCGCGACGAGGTGCTCCAGGCGATGTACTGGATGCGCTCGGAGGGGATCGCCGAGGCGAGCACACCCGGGGCCCTCGCGGGTTTCCTCGCCGTCCCGGCGGCGGAGCTCGCGCCGTACCTCGAGCGGTTCGGGGCCGACGGCCTGATCGTGCTCGGCGACGGCGGCTACGCGCTGACCGACCGCGGCGCCGAGCTAGGGAAGCGCAGCTTCGCGGAGGAGTTCGCCGATCTCACCCGGCCGGGACACGGCGAGTGCGACGAGGACTGTGAATGTCACGACTCCCCTGAGGCCGCGGCCGAGTGCCTCGCCGAACGGACCGGTCATGTCGGGACCTGAGCCACACGCCGCGCTGCCGCGGAACTTCCTGCGCCCCTGCATCCTGCTGCTCCTGCGCGAGTCGCCGGCCCACGGGTACGATCTGCTCGAGCGGGCGCAGGCGTTCGGATTCACGCGATCGGATCCCGGCGGCCTCTACCGCGCGCTGCGGGCGCTCGAGGACGACGGGCTCGTCCGCTCGGCTTGGGAGCCGTCGCCGCACGGCCCCGACCGGCGCATCTACGAGATCACGCGGGCAGGCGCCGAGCACCTCCACGGCGTGGCGACCGCGCTCGGCGGCACGGCGGACATCCTCGCCCGCTATCTCGCGCGCTATGAGGAGTTCGTCGCGCTTTCCCGGCAGACGCCGCGTCCGCTTCGCTACGTGCGTTGAACACTTACCTGAGCTCCTTCGGTCCGCATAGGGTCGCGGTTCATCGCAAGGAGGTGGGTCGTGAGGAGCAGCAGTCGTCGCGCGGCGCTGAGCGGGTGCGTCGCCCTAGCGCTGGTGATGGGGACGGGAACGGCCCACGCGAAGCTGCCACGGACCTACGACGTCCTGCGGGTCGACAGCCCCTCGCCGACGGTCGGCGGTGACTTCGGCATCGCCTTCGTCAACGGACACGATCTCAACGGCGATGGCAAGGACGACCTGATCGTCGGGACGGACGAGCACGGCGGCAGCACCGGCACGATCTTCGAGATCAGCGGCGCCGACGGGTCGATGATCCGCTCGATCGCGTCGCCCGACGGCGACGGGGCCGGCACCAAGGCGAGCTTCGGCAGCTACGTCGGCAGCATCCCGGACTTCGTGAGCTGCCCCGGCGGCGCGTCAGGCCAGGTCTGCCCCGCCATGGGCCCGGCCGACGGCGTGGCGGATGTGCTCGTGACCGCGCTCGGCGTCGACGTCGACGGCCTGACCGACGCGGGCCGCGCGTATCTCTACGACGGCGCGACCGGCGCGCTGCTCAAGAAGATCCAGATGCCGGCGGCCGACATCACCGCGCAGCAGACGGCCAACGGCGGCTCGCCCGTCAAGCCGGCGTTCGGGCGCACGATCCTCAACCCGTCCAGCCAGTACGGCCCGACCGGCGGCGGCGATCCTCCGCCGGCCGTCCGGATCGGCGACCTGAACGGCGGAGGGGCGCCCGACATCATCGTCGACGCCTCCGACTACTACGAGACCGGCGCGACGGCCAACCCGGAGTCGGCGTGCGCGGCCAACCCGGCGAACCAGTGCCTCCAGGCCGGGCGCGCCTACGTGTACTACGGGGAGAGGCTCGCGAGCAGCGACCCGGCTACGCCCGAGAACACGCCCGACCTGACGATCAAGAACCCGGCCGCGCAGCCGGACGACCCGCTGAACCCGGTCAACGTCAACCGTGAGAACCTCGGCTACTCGATCGAGCCCGTGGGCGACCTCGGCAAGTGCAACAACGCCGGCGCGGCGCCGGGCTCGTTCTGCTCGAACAGCACGGGCGCCGCGGACGGCCGCCCCGACGTCGTGATCTCGTCCCACCGCACCGACGACTTCGGCATGGCCGACGCCGGCCAGGCGCTGCTGTTCGACGGCGCGACCGGCGCGCTGCTCTACACCTATCGGCACCCCGAGCCGCAGCCTGCCGCGCTGTTCGGCTTCTCGAACTACAACCAGCCCGCGGTCGGTGATCTCGGGCAGTCCACGACCCCGGACGTCTACCAGGCGGCGATGCGCCAGAACAACCCGTTCACGGGCGGCGGCAAGGCCTATGCGATGAACGGAGCCTTCAGGCAGCCGGGCAGTCCGAACGCGATCAGCTTCGCCACGTTCGTCGACCCGACGCCGCATCCCAGCGAGGACTTCGGGACCTCGTCGGCTGGGATCGGCAATGTCGTCGGCTCGAGCGACGGGCTCGACGACCGCAACGAGGTCCTCATCGGGGCGTACGGGCCCCACAACCCCGGGACCAACCCGTTCGTCATCAACGACGTCCACATCTTCAGCCCGCTCACCGAGCAGGCGCTGATGACCATCAAGGCGCCTGACCAGCAGCCTGGCCTCGGGTTCGGCACCGCGGTCGCGCCGATGGGTGACCTCAACGGGGACGACATCGTCGACCTGGCGGTCGGCGCGGGGCTCTATGACGGAACGACGGGCGTCGACCAGGGCCGGATCTACATCTTCCGCAGCGACGACTCGCCGGCGCCGCCCCCGCCGCCTCCGCCCCCCGGGACTCCCGGTCCGCGCGGGCCGGCCGGGCCTCCCGGGCCGCCAGGGCCGACGCTCGCAGGCCGCACGCTCGAGACGGCCGTCAGCCGCTCGCGGGTCAGTCCCGGCGGCCGCGTGAAGCTCCGCGGCGTGCTCGAGGCCTTCGCGAACCCGGCTGCGTGCGAGAGCACGCAGCGCGTTTCGCTCCAACGGCGGAGGCCCGGCTCGTTGCGCTACCGGACCTTCAAGCGCGTCACGACGAGCACCTCGGGCCGGTTCGCAGCGGTGCTCCACCCGACGGCGACACGCATCTACCGGGCGCGGGTCCGGCAGACCGGCGAGTGCTTGGGTGCCGCGTCCGTGGGCGAGCGCGTCAGGGTGCGGTCCGGGCCCTGACGCGTCTTGACAGAGCACGGAAGACAGAGCAATGTGCCCAAGGCCGGACGCTCCGGCGAACGTCCAGAGGGCGAGGGTCGATGAGATCGCTGCGATGGTTGATGGTGGTCGGTGTCGTTCTGGTGGCACAGGGGGTGCTCGCCGCCGCCGCGCCGGCGTGCCTGATCCAGAGCTTCAGCGCTTCGGGTGGGTCGATCGGCTCCGACGGCACGATTCCGCCCGGCGGGACGGTGAGCTACAGCATCCACGTGGTGACGAGCCCGGAGTCCCCCGACGATTCGCGCTATCGGATCGACGTCGGCGGCGTCGTGGTCGCGTCGGGGATGGCGACGCCGAACGCGAGCGGCGGTGAATGGGGGATCCAATCGACGTTCCGGATGCCGTCGCTCGGCCCGGGAAAGCGCGCCGTGAGGCCGCAGTTGGCGCTCCTCGACTCGGGCGGGTTCCAGCCCGCGCCCATCGCGCTTCAGTACAACGGCGATCCGCCGGCACCGGCGCCCGCACCGGCAGAGCCTGTTCCCAGTCACGAGCCGGTCGCGCCCCAGCCCTCGCAACCGCCGCGCAAGACCCACCGGCCGCACTCCGTGACGGCGCCGAACCGCGTTGGCCATGACGGAACCGTGCGGCCCCGTTACGAGCCCATCGCCGACGCCGCGCCGGCGTCGGCACCGGTGCCGGCGACGCGAACCATTCCGCAGGCCGTGCCCGTGGCGGCTCCGCGGGCGCAGGCGCGGGCCGTTCCGGTCGCGGTGCATCGAACGCCGCGGGCGCGGGTCGCCGCTCGCACCACCAAGGTCATGCCGCCGCGGATCGCTCCTCAAGCGATCAGAGCACGCGCCGACGACCTGCCGGCGACGGCGCCGGTGAAGATGCTCGTCGCATCGGTCCGTCCTGCGGATGCCCGGCGCCCGAGCGGTCTCGGGCTCGCGGTGCTCCTGGCGCTGCTCGTCGGAGGCGGGGGCCTGACGATCGGTCTCCGGCGGCACCGCCCGCCCGAGCCTCCCGCGGGGCCGCAATCCGAGATCGACCCGCGGGACGCCGAGATCGAAGCGGAGCTCCAGGAGATCGTCGCCGAAGGGCGAGTCGAGAGCGAGCTGGCCCGAGGCGAGAAGCGAGCCGCCGTCTGACCGTGTCGCCAGGCGCACCGTCGCACCCATGAGCGACTGCGAGCACGACCACTGCATCACCTGCGGCGACGTGGCGGTCGAGATGCACGTTGTGCGACTCGACGGCGGCGTCGCCGTGTGCGAGGCGCCCGGTGGTGACGTCCGCTCGGTGGAGGTGGCGCTTGTCGACGGCGTCGCGGAGGGCGACACGCTTCTCGTCCACGCCGACGTGGCGCTGGCGCGCGTGCCCGTGCTGGACGGCGAAGGCGGCTGAGCGTGCCGAATGAGCTCGAGTGATGGAGGCCGTCGCCGCCGACCGGCGCCGTGAGGCGAACGCCTCGTGGTTCGGGGCCGAGGCCGAGCGGCTCGCGCGGCTGTGCGGCGAGATGGCCGAGCGGTTCGCGCGCGGCGGGCGGCTGCTGGCGACGGGCGACGTGTCGGATGCGCGCCACGTGGCCGTCGAGTTTGTGCACCCGGTCATCGTCGGCAAGCGGGCGCTGCCGGCGCTCGCGGTCACCGCGCGCGAGCTCGAGCTGCTCGCGGGCCCCGACGACATGGTCATCGCCTTCGACGCCGAGCCGCCGGAGACGCCCGCCCTCGTCATCGAGCTCGACCCGCCGGAGGACGACCGCTTCATCCGCCAGGAGCTGGTCGAGACGGCCTACCACGTGCTCTGGGAGCTCGTGCACGTGTTCCTCGAGCACAGCGAGCGGACCGTCCACGACACCGGCGCGGCGAGCTTTCTCTACCCGTTCCTGGGCGAGGCCGCGACCGACCACGGGGCGGTCGTCGAGGACGTCCGGCGGTCGATCCTCATGAAGGCCGAGGAGATCGGCGCGCTGCGCGCGCAGACGCTGACCGAGAACCGCGCCACGCTGCTGGCCGCGGGCGAGGCGCTGCGCGGCGCCGGCAAGATCCTGGCGCTCGGCAACGGCGGCTCGGCGACCGACGCCACGGACGTGGTCGCGGACCTCCAGGCCGCCGGCCGGCCGGCCATCGACCTCACCGGCGACCCCGCCATCCTCACCGCGATCGCCAACGACGTCGGCGTCGAGGCGGTCTTCGCGCGGCAGGTCATCGCGTACGGGGAGCGCGGCGACGCGCTGATCGCGCTGTCGACGAGCGGCGGGTCGGCCAACGTGATCGCGGCGCTGGCCGAGGCCCGCCGGCGCGGGCTGGCGACGATCGCGCTCGTGGGCTACGACGGCGGCCGGATCGCCGCCGAGCAGCTCGCCGACCACGTCGTCGTCACGCGGTCGCAGCACATCCCGCGGATCCAGGAGGCGCAGGCGAGCGCCTACCACGTACTCTGCGAGATCGCGCGCGCCCGGGAATGACGACATCGATCCAGCGCGTGCGCGTGCGGGTGGAGGGCGTCGTCCAGGGCGTCGGCTTCCGGCCGTTCGTGCACCGGCTGGCCCACGAGCTCGGCCTCGCCGGGTTCGTGCGCAACGACGCGCGCGGCGCGGTCATCGAGGCCGAGGGCGATCCGGCGGCGATCGAGGCGCTGCTGAGCCGGCTGCCGGCCGAGGCGCCGCCGCTGGCTGAGGTCGTCGTGGCCGGGACGGAGGTGGTCCCGGCGCGCGGCGAGCGCGTCTTCGCGATCGCCGAGAGCGCCGCGGGCGGCCCGCCGGACGCGCAGATCTCGCCTGACAGCGCCACGTGCGCGGCGTGCCTGCGCGAGCTCTTCGACCCGGCCGACCGCCGCCACCGCTACCCGTTCATCAACTGCACGGACTGCGGTCCGCGCTTCACGATCGTCCGCGGCGTGCCGTACGACCGGCCGCTCACGACGATGGCGGCGTTCACCATGTGCGCCCGCTGCCAGAGCGAGTACGACGATCCCGCCGACCGCCGCTTCCACGCCCAGCCCAACGCCTGCCCCGACTGCGGCCCCCGCCTGAGTGAGCCGCTCGAGCGGTTCGTCGCCGTGCTTCAGACCGGCGGGATCGTCGCGGTCAAGGGGATCGGGGGATTCCATCTCGCGTGCCTGGCGGGCGACGAGCGGGCGGTCGCGGAGCTGCGGGCGCGCAAGCACCGCGAGGAGAAGCCGTTCGCGCTGATGGCCCGCGACGTGCGCGCGGCGAGCGACCTCGTGCGGCTGGGGCCGCTGGAGGCGGCGCTGCTCCGGGGCCGCGACCGGCCGATCGTGCTGGCGCCGCGGCGACCGGGGGCCCGAGTGGCGGCGGCCGTCGCGCCGCGGTCGGCGGAGCTCGGCGTGATGCTCCCGTACAGCCCGCTGCACCACCTGCTGCTCGCCGACGTCGGCGAGCCGCTGGTCATGACGAGCGGCAACGTCTCCGACGAGCCGATCGCCTTCGAGGACGACGACGCGCTCGCGCGGCTGCGCGGCATCGCCGACGCGTTCCTGCTGCACGACCGGCCGATCGAGACGCGTACGGACGACTCGGTCCTGCGGATCGCGCGCGGGCGGCCGCTGCCGCTGCGGCGCTCCCGCGGCGCCGTGCCGAGCGTGCTCGCGCTGCCGGTGCCGCCCGCCCAGCACCTGCTCGCGTGCGGCGCCGAGCTCAAGAGCACGTTCTGCGTGGCCCGCGGCCGCCGCGCCTGGGTCTCCCACCACATCGGCGACCTCCAGAACGCCGAGACGCTCGCGTCCTTCGAGCGCGGGATCGCGCACTTCGAGCGGCTGTTCGCGGTGGCGCCGGAGGTCGTGGCGCACGACCTTCATCCGGACTACCTCTCGACCGCCTACGCGCTCGCCCGCGAGGGCGTCGCGCACGTCGCCGTCCAGCACCACCACGCGCACCTGGCGGCGTGCCTGGCCGAGCACGGCGAGACCGGCCCCGCCGTCGGGGCGATCTTCGACGGCGCCGGCCTCGGCAGCGACGGGACCGTGTGGGGAGGCGAGATCCTCGTCGGCGACCTGCGCACGTTCGAGCGAGCCGGGCACCTGTGGCCGGTCGCGCTGCCGGGAGGCGACCGTGCCGCGCGCGAGCCGTGGCGGATGGCGTGCTCGTGGCGCCTGGCCGCCGGCGGCGACCCGCGTCCGCTGCGCGGCGTGGACCCCGAGCGCTGGCACGCGGTCGCGCGCATCGCGGAGAGCGGGCTGAACTCGCCGCCGACGACGTCCGTGGGCCGCCTGTTCGACGCCGTCGCCGCGCTCTGCGGCCTGCGGCTGGAGGTCTCCTACGAGGGCCAGGCGGCGATGGAGCTCGAGGCGGCGTGCGACGGCGCCGAGCGCGGGGCGTATCCGCTGCGCACCGTCGCCGGCGTGCTCGACGCGCGCGAGACGATCCGGGCGATCGACCGCGACGTCTCGCGCGGGACCGCCACCGGCACGATCGCCGCGCGCTTCCACCACGCGCTGGCCGACGCCACGGCGGCCGAGTGCGCCCAGCTCGCGGGCGACCGGGGCCTCGACACGGTGGTGCTGTCGGGCGGCGCGTTCCAGAACCGGCGCCTGCTCGAGCGCACCGCGGCCGCCCTGGAGCACGCCGGCGTGCGCGTGCTCGTCCCGGAGCGCCTCCCGCCCAACGACGGCGGCGTCGCGTTCGGGCAGGCCGCGGTCGCCGCCGCGCGGTCAGCGCTCGTGTAAGCGGGCGCTCCAGCGCTGCTCGATGCGCGCGAACCGCCACACCGCGAACGCGATCGCCCACGTGGCCACGAAGAGGCCGACGATCGCGTAGCCGACGTAGTTGAGATCGATCCCGGCCACGAAGTCCCAGACGCCGCCGCGGAGGCGCAGCCTGTCGGAGAAGACCGCGATCAGCTCGATGCTGCCGATGAGCAGGGCGACCGCGACCGACAGGGCCGTGACGGCGATGTTGTAGTAGATCTTGCGCACCGGCTTGGCGAAGGCCCAGCCGTACGCGAAGTTCATGAACGCGCCGTCGATCGTGTCGAGCAGCGACATGCCGGCCGCGAACAGGACCGGCAGGCACAGGATCGCGTAGAACGGGACGCCGCCGGCCGCGGCCGCCGCGCCGGCGGTGGCGAGCAGCGCGATCTCAGTGGCGGTGTCGAAGCCGAGGCCGAACAGCAGCCCCAGCGGGTACATCTGCCACGGCTTCCTGATGGCCCGCGTCGCGCGCCCGTAGATGCGGTTCATGAAGCCGCGCGAGTCGAGCTGCTGCTCGAGCTGCTGCTCGTCGAACTCGCCGCGGCGCATGCGGCGGAAGACCTTCACGATGCCCACGAGGACGACGAGGTTGAGCAGGCCGATGAGCAGCAGGAAGAAGCCCGACACGCTCGGGCCGATCAGCCCGGTGACCTGGTGCAGCGCCGAGCCTTCGTCGTCGACGGCGCCCGACAGCCCGCGGATGCCGACCGCGAGCAGCGTCGCGAGCCCGAACACGACGGTCGAGTGCCCGAGCGAGAAGAAGAAGCCCACGCTCAAGGGCCGCTGGCCCTCGCCCATGAGCTTGCGCGTGACGTTGTCGATCGCGCCGATGTGATCCGCGTCGAACGCGTGCCGCATGCCGAGCGTGTACGCGGTGATGCCGAGCCCGAGGCCGTAGACCGCGCCGCCGCCCAGGCGCAGGTTCTGCGGGACGACGAGGGCGAGCAGGACGAAGAAGCCGATCACGTGCAGCGCGACGACGACGGCGGCGAGCACGCCGGCGCGGCGCCATTCCTCTGGGGACAGCGCTCCCTTGATTCGCGCCCAGCGCGACGTGGCCGCAGGCGCGGCAGATCCAGCGCTCACGAGAGGCTCCTCTCAGCCCGAAAGGTCGAACGCCTCTCTGTTCGTTGGACGCGTCAAGTCGGATCACTCGTGCGGGCCTCGAAGTCTCGAGGCGCACCGCGGCGCTCGCGCACGTGGCGCCAGACGAACACGCCGAGCAGGCCGGCGCTCACGATGCCGGCGGCCACGAAGCCGCCGATGCCGAGGATCTTCTCGAAGACGTGCCCGACGAGGTAGACGCCGAGGCCGATGCTCGTCGCCCAGCAGATGCCGCCGAGCGCGTTCCAGAACAGAAAGCGCGGCCAGGGCATCTTGTTCATGCCGGCGAGCCACGCCGAGGCGATCCGCAGGCCGGCCACCCAGCGGCCGAGGAAGACGGCCTTGGGGCCGTGCTTGGCGAAGAACGGCTCGCCGACCGCGAGCGTGGCGAGCCGCTGGCGGTGCAGCGGGCCCGGCATCTCGAACACGCGGCGGCCGAGCTTGCGCCCGATCGCGAAGCCGACGTTGTCGCCGAGGATCGCCGCCGCGGCGGCGAGCACGATCAGCGGCACGATGTCCATCCGGCCGTCGTGCGCGAGCAGCGCGGCGGTGATCAGCGCGGTCTCGCCCGGCACGGGGACGCCCATCGTCTCGACCGCGATCAGCGCGAACACGACGCTGTAGCCGACGTCGGGCGGGATGTCGACGAGCGCGGCGAACACCCCGCGTATCGTGGCAGCCATGGAGCGCGACGCGCTGGAGTCGATGAGCGAGGCGGTCCTCGCGATCGCCGCCGAGCGCGAGGTCGACCCCGTGCTGCGCCGGCTCGTGCGCGCCGCGCGCGAGCTGGCCGGGGCCCGCTACGCCGCCCTGGGCATCCCCGACGGCGAGGGCGCGTTCGCGCAGTTCATCACCGACGGGATGAGCGACGAGCTGATCGCCGCCATGGGGCCGCTGCCGCGCACGCACGGCCTCCTCGGCGCGATGCTGGAGTCGCCCGCGTCGTACCGCACGCCCGACATCCGGCGCGACCCGCGCTTCCGCGGATGGTGGCCGCGCGCGCACCCGCAGATGCGCTCCTTCCTCGGCGTCCCGATCGTCGCCCGGGGCGACGTGATCGCCGCGTTCTACCTCACCGACCGCCTCGGGGCGGACGAGTTCGGCGACGGCGACCAGCGGCTGATCGAGATGCTCGCCGCCCACGCCGCCGTGGCGATCGAGAACGCCCGGCTGCTGGAGCGCAGCCGCGAGCTGAGCATCGTCGAGGAGCGCAACCGGCTGGCCCGCGAGCTCCACGACGCGGTCAGCCAGAAGCTGTTCGGGCTCGTGCTCAACGCCGAGTCCGCCTCCACGCTGCTCCGGCGCGACCCGGAGGCCGCCGCCGAGCAGCTCGCGCGGCTCGGCGAGCTGGCCCACGACGCGCTCGAGGAGCTGCGCGGGCTGATCTTCGAGCTGCGCCCAGCGTCGCTCGAGGAGGAGGGCCTGGCGGCGACGCTGCGCAAGCAGGTCGGGATGCTCGAGCGCGTCCACGGACGGGACATCGAGCTGCGCATCACCGGCACCACGGCGGCGCGGGCGGAAACCGAGGGGGAGGTGCTCCGGATCGCCCAGCAGGCGCTCGACAACGCGCTGCGCCACGCCGACGCCGAGCGGATCGAGCTGCGCGTCCAGGGCCGCGACGGCCGGCTGACGGTCACGGTGGCCGACGACGGCGTGGGCTTCGACCCGGGAGCGCCCGGCCTGCGCTCGCGCCGGCTCGGCCTGACGTCGATGGAGGAGCGGGCGCGCGCGCTCGGCGGCACGCTGGCGGTCGTCTCCCGCCCGGGCGAGGGCACGACGATCACGCTGGAGGTGCCGCGGTGATCCGCGTGCTGATCGCCGACGACCACGCCGTGGTCCGCCAGGGACTGAGGACCTTCCTCGACCTCCAGGAGGACATCGAGGTCGTCGCCGAGGCGGGCGACGGCGAGGAGGCCCTCGCCGCCGCGCTCGAGCTGCTGCCCGACGTCGTGCTCGTCGACCTCGTCATGCCGAGGCTCGACGGCATCGAGGCGATCCGGCGCCTGCGCGAGCGCGCGCCCACGGTGCGCGCGATCGTCCTGTCGAGCTTCGTCGACGACGACAAGCTGTTCCCCGCGGTGCGTGCCGGCGCGGCCGGCTACCTGCTCAAGGACGTGCAGCCCCAGGAGCTGGTCGAGGCGATCCGCACCGTGCACGGCGGCGGGGCGCTGCTGCACCCGCAGGTCGCGGCGCGGCTGCTGGAGGAGCTGAGCGAGGACCCGCTGACGCCGCGCGAGCGCGAGGTGCTGGTGCTGATCGGCCGCGGGATGCCGAACAAGATCATCGCCCGCGAGCTGTCGCTCTCCGAGAAGACCGTCAAGGCCCACGTGAGCAGCATCCTGGCCAAGCTCGGCGTCACCGACCGCACCCAGGCGGCGCTGTACGCCGTCCGCGAGGGCATCGTCGGGCCGGGGTCCTAGGACCAAAGACCAATGGCGGAGCGGCCGCGGCGCGCCTAGCGTGCCTGGCATGGACACGGCACTGATCACCGGCGCGTCGCGCGGCCTCGGCCTGGCGCTGGCGCGCGAGCTCGCGCGCCGCTCGTGGCGGCTCGTCATCGACGCCCGCGGGGCCGAGGCCCTGGAGGCCGCCCGCGCCGAGCTGGCGGAGATCACGGAGGTCGTCGCGATCCCCGGCGACGTGGCCGACGCCGAGCACCGGCGCGCGCTCGTCGAGGCCGCCGGCCCGCGCATCGACCTGCTCGTCAACAACGCCAGCGTGCTCGGCCCGAGCCCGCAGCCCGCGCTCGCGGACTACCCGCTCGACGCGCTCGAGCACGTCTACCGCGTCAACGTGCACGCCCCGCTGGCGCTCATCCAGCTCGTGCTGCCGCGGATGCGGCCCGGCGCCTGCGTCGTGAACGTGACCTCGGACGCCGCGGTCGAGCCCTACGAGGGCTGGGGCGGCTACGGATCCTCGAAGGCCGCGCTGGAGCAGCTCACCCGCGTCCTCGGCGCCGAGCACCCCGACCTGCGCGTCGTCGCGGTCGACCCGGGCGACATGCGCACGCAGATGCACCAGGAGGCGTTCCCGGGCGAGGACATCTCCGACCGGCCGCTGCCCGAGGCGAGCGTGCCGGGCCTGCTCGCGATCGCGTGCGGCGACGCCCCCAGCGGCCGCTACCAGGCCGGCGCGGTGACGCCGGCGTGAGCGCGGCGCTCGCGTTCGAGCTGCCCGCGCGGCTGGAGGCGACCGAGCCGCCGCCCGTGCGCGACGAGGTGCGCATGCTCGCCGCCTCGCCCGCCGGGCTGACCCATCACCGCTTCACCGACCTCCCCGATCTCCTGCGGCCCGGCGACCTGCTGGTCGTCAACACGTCGGCGACGCTGCCCGCGGCGTTGCCGGCCGGCGGGTCGTTGCGGCTGCACCTCTCGACGCCGCTGCCCGGCGCCTTCGCGGACGACGGTCACGAGCGCTGGGTCGTCGAGCTGCGCGACGGCACGGCGCCGTACCGCGGCGGCCGCGCGGGGGAGCGGCTGCCGCTGCCGGACGGCGGCGTCGCCGAGCTGCTCGCGCCGTACCTGGGCGGCGCGCGGCTGTGGGCCGCGCGGCTCACGCTCCCCGAGCCGCTGCTCGCCTACCTGGACCACCACGGCGAGCCGGTCCGCTACCGCCACCTCCCCGCGCCGCGCCCGCTCTCCGACTTCCAGACGATCTTCGCGCTCGAGCCCGGGAGCGCCGAGATGCCGAGCGCCGGGCGCCCGTTCAGCCGCCGCGTGCTCGACGCGCTGGCCGAGCGCGGGATCGACGTGGCGCCGATCGTGCTGCACTGCGGCGTGTCCTCGCTCGAGCGGGGCGAGATGCCGTATCCCGAGCGCTTCAAGGTCGGCGCCGCCACCGCCGCGGCCGTCAACGCCGCCGAGCGCGTGGTCGCCGTCGGCACGACCGTGGTGCGCGCGCTCGAGTCGGCCGCGGACGGCGACGGCACCGTCGAGCCGTTCGAGGGCTGGACGCGGCTCGTCGTCACGCCCGAGACCGGCGTGCGCGTGGTCGACGGCATCTTCACCGGCTGGCACGAGCCGGACGCGAGCCACCTGCTGATGCTCGAGGCGATCGCCGGCCGCGACCTCGTCGAGCGCTCGTACGCCGCGGCACTGGCCCACGGCTACCGCTGGCACGAGTTCGGCGACTCGCACCTGCTGCTGCCGTAGGCCGGTTGGCCGCATTGACTGGCCCTCGCGGGCGTGGGACCGTGGCCGCGTGCCTGGCCCCGAGATCGTCGGCCGCGACTTCGAGCTCCTCGCCCTGGCGGAGTTCCTCGGCGGCCGCGGGGCGCGGGCGCTCGTGCTCTCCGGCCGGCCGGGCATCGGCAAGACGACGCTGTGGTCGGCGGCCGCCGGCGCGGCGGCCGACCGTGGGCTGCGGGTGCTGTCCGCGCGGCCCAGCGGCGCCGAGGCGCAGCTCTCGTTCACCGCGCTGATCGACCTGTGCGACGGGGTCGACACCGCGCTCGACAGCGTCCCCGCTCCGCAGCGCACGGCGCTCGAGGTCGCGCTGCTGCGCGCCGAGCCCACCGGCAACCCGCCCGAGCCGCGGGCGATCGCGCTCGGCCTGCTCAACGTGCTGCGCGCGCTGTCCGCGGACGAGCCGCTGCTGATCGCCATCGACGACGTCCAGTGGCTCGACGCGCCGTCGGCCGACGCGCTCGCGTTCGCGGCGCGCCGCCTGGACCGCGAGCCGGTCGCGTTCCTGCTCGCGCGGCGACCCGGCCGGGCCTCGGAGGTCGAAAAGGCGTTCGCGGACCGGGCGATCGAGCGGCTCGAGGTCGGCCCGCTCAGCCTCGGCGCGACGCGCCGGATCCTCGCCGACCGGCTCCAGCTGAGCCTCTCGCGGCACGTGCTGCGGCGCATCGTCGAGTCGGCGGTCGGCAACCCGCTGTTCGCGCTGGAGCTGGGCCGCACGCTGGTCGAGCGCGGCCCGCTCGAGCCCGGGGAGGCGATGCCGGTGCCGGACGCGCTCGAGGACATGCTCGGGGCGCGCGTGGGCAGGCTCGCCGCGCCGGTCCGCCGGCTCCTGCTCGCGGTCGCGCTCAGCGGTGGCCTGCGCACCGGCGAGCTGGCGGCGATCGCCGAGCCGGGCGCGCTCGACGACGCGGTGGACGCCTCGCTGCTCGTCGTCGACTCGGGCCGCGTCCGCGCCTCGCACCCGCTGCTGGCCGCCGCGGCGCACAAGCGCTCGAAGGCGCGCGAGCGGCGCGCGCTGCACCACGCGCTGGCCGGCGTCGTCACGGACCCCGAGCTGCGCGCGCTGCACCTCGCGCTGGCCGCCGACCGCCCCGACGCCGAGCTCGCTGCCACCGTCGCGGCGGCGGCCGAGACCGCCGCGGCCCGCGGCAGCCGCGAGCAGGCCGTCCGGCTCGCCGAGCACGGCCTGCGCCTGACGCCCGCGGACGCGCCCGAGCGCGCCGACCGGCTGCTCGCGCTCGGCGACGCCCTCGAGGTCGCCGGCGAGCTCGGGCGCATCGGCGAGGTGGTGGGGCCGGCGCTCGAGTGGCTGCCCGCCGGGCCGCCGCGCGCCCGCGCCTGGCTGGTGCTGTCCGAGGATGCCTCGGTGCGCACCGCTGCCGAGTACGAGGAGCGCCTCGAGCGCGCGTGGGAGGAGTGCCAGAACGACCCGGCGCTGAGGGCGCGGATCCTCGCCAAGCGGTCGATCGACCTCAGCGCCGCCACGCTGGACCGGCTCAAGCAGGCCGAGGCCTGGGCGGTGGCGGCGTCGGTCGTGGCCAACCAGGCCGGCGTCTACGAGCAGCGCCTCGCGCTCATGGCGATGGCGTGGGTGCGCGCGGTCACCGGTCGCCCCGTCGACGACGTCCTCCGGCGCCACCGCGAGGCGTCGCCGGTCGCCGCCTACCTCGCCGAGTCGCCGGACCGGGTGGCGGGTCAGCGGCTCGTCTGGCGCGGCGAGATGGACGCCGCGCGAGCGATGCTGACCGAGCAGCTCGCACTGGCCGACGAGCGCGGCGAGCCGGTCTCCTACGCGCTCCAGCGCCTGCACCTGTGCGAGGCGGAGCTGCGCGCGGGCGAGTGGGACGAGGCGGCGCGGCTGCTCGACGAGTGGGACGAGTCGAGCGATCGCGACCTGCTCGTGCCGCCGATGCTCGCCCGCTGCCGGGCGCTGCTCGCTGCCGGCCGTGGCCTGCCCGAGGAGGCCGAGCGCTGGGCGCGCGAGGCGCTGGACGGCGCGCGGCAGGCCGGCGTGCGCTGGGACGAGCTGGAGGCCAACCGGGCGCGCGCCGTCGCCGCGCTGCTCGCCCCCGATGCGGCGGCCGCGGCCGAGCGCGCCCGCGGCGTGTGGGCGTACACGCGCGACGCCGGGATCGACGAGCCCGGCGTGTTCCCTGTCGCCCCGGACCTCGTCGAGGCGCTCGCCGACCTCGGCGAGTGGGACGAGGCGGCGGCCGTGATCGAGCGCCTGAGCGCGCTCGCCGAGGCGCAGGACCATCCCTGGGCCCGCGTCACCGCCCGGCGCTGCGAGGCGATGGTCGCGCTCGCGGGCAAGGCCTACGACGAGCGCGCGGGCGCGATGCTGGCGGACGCCGCCGCCGAGTACGAGCGGCTCGGGCTGCGCTTCGACGCCGCCCGCTCGCGGCTGGTCCTCGGCCGCACGCAGCGCCGCTTCAAGCAGTGGGGCGCCGCGCGCGCCGCCCTCGAGCAGGCGGCCGAGGCGTTCGACGCGATCGGCGCGAGCGGCTGGGCCGCCCGGGCGCGGGCCGAGCTCGAGCGCGTGGGCGCGCGCCGCCCGCGCCCGACCGGCGAGCTCACGCCGACCGAGGAGCGCGTCGTCGCCCTTGCCGCCGAGGGGCTGGCCAACAAGCAGATCGCGCAGACGCTGTTCGTGACCGTCCACACCGTCGAGGTGCACCTCTCGCGCGCCTACGCCAAGCTCGGCGTCCGGTCCCGCTCTCAGCTCGCGGGCCGGCTCGCCGAGGCGAAGCGGTGACTACTCGCCGGCGTTGCGCAGCGGCGTGCGGTCCAGCGGCTCGGCGAGCAGCATCTCCTTGGTGAAGATGAGGTCGCCGCGGTTGTAGTCGGACATCTCGTAGTCGTGGCCCATGGTGATCGCGTCGAACGGGCACGCGATCTCGCAGTAGCCGCAGAAGATGCAGCGCGAGAGGTTGATCTCGTAGACCGCCGCGTAGCGCTCGCCGGCGCTGACGCGGTTCTCGGGCGTGTTCTCGGCGGCCACGACGCGGATGCAGTCGGCCGGGCAGGCCGCCGCGCACAACGAGCAGCCGACGCACTTCTCCAGCCCCGTGTCCTCGAAGCGGTGCAGCTTGTGGCGGCCGCGGAAGCGCGGGTAGACCGCCACCTTCTCCTCGGGGTACTGGATGGTCTTCGGGCCCTCGACCAGGCGCGCGAACGTAGTCTTGAGGCCGCGCAGCGTCTCGCCGAACGCCCGGTAGCTCGCGCGCACGGGCCCCGGCTTGGGGGCGCGCACCACCTCGATGACGTCGTCGCCGGCCGTCCAGGGCATCAGGTCACCACCACCAGGGTCGCGGTCACGAGGGCGTTGAGCGTCGCCAGCGGCAGGAAGATCTTCCAGCCCAGGGACATGAGCTGGTCGTAGCGCAGCCGCGGCAGCGTGGCCCGCACCCAGAAGAAGAAGAACACGAGGATCAGCGTCTTGGCGAGCACCACGAACGGGTCGACCCACGTCGGCGGGTTCACCCACGGCAGCATCCAGCCGCCGAGGAACAGCGTCGAGGTGATCGCCGAGACGACGATGATGTTCAGGTACTCGGCGGCGAAGTAGCCCGCGAAGCGGCCGCCGCCGTACTCGGTGTTGTAGCCGCCGACCAGCTCGGCGTCGGCCTCCGGGAGGTCGAACGGCGGGCGGTTGGTCTCGGCGAAGCCGGCGACCAGGAACACGATGAAGCCCACGAACTGGGGGATGATGTACGGCAGGTGCGACTGGGCGTTGACGATCTCCGTCAGCGACAGCGAGCCGGCCATCATGATCACGCCGACGAGCGAGAGGCCCTGGGCGACCTCGTAGGAGATGAGCTGGGCGGCGCCGCGCATCGCGCCGAGGAACGAGTACTTGGAGCCCGACGCCCAGCCGCCCAGCATCAGCCCGTAGAACGCGATCGCGCCGAACGCGAACGCGTAGAGGATCCCGATCGACGGGTCCAGGCCGTAGAGCCCGACCCGGGTCCCGAAGATGTCGACGGTGTTGGAGAACGGGATGATCGCGATCGTCGCGACCGCGGTCATCATCGAGATCGCCGGGGCGAGCGCGAACAGCCAGGCGACCGCGGTGCGCGGCCGGAACTGCTGCTTGAAGATCAGCTTGCCGATGTCGGCCATGGGCTGGAGGAGCCCGAACGGCCCGACACGGTTCGGGCCGTAGCGGTGCTGGAAGCGGCCGAGCACCTTGCGCTCGGCGAGCAGCACGATCGGCACGAGCTGGAAGACGACGGCGAAGATGACCAGCGCCTTCAGGACCTGCATCCACCAGGGCTCGTAGTAGCCGACGGTCGCGAGCGTCATAGCTCCTCCGGGCGGGGCGGGATCGGCAGCGGCGCCGACGGCGGCATCTCGGCCAGCCCCTCCGTCGCGGGCGCCACCTGGGCGGGGACGGCGGTCGCCTCGGGCTCCGGGCGGCGCCCGCCGACGCGGCGGACGTGAACGAGCGGCTCCGTGAGCCGGTTGGCCGGCTGGTCGGGCACGCCCTCGGCGACGAAGACCGACCCGGCGGGCACCGCGGCGCGCAGCTTCACGGCGCCCTGGATCCGCGTGCCGTTCGTGCCGACCTCGACATGGTCGCCCTCGCGGACGTCGAGCGCCTCGGCGTCGTCGGGCGAGAGCTCGACGACCTGCTGGGCGCGCAGGAAGTGCAGCAGCGGGGAGGCGTCGACGCTCTTGTCGGCCCACAGGCTGCGGTAGCGCCCGAGCCGCAGCGCGCCGTCCGTCGCGGCCGGCGCCGACGGCGGCACGTCGAGCCCGGCGAGCTCCCAGTCGGCCCACTGCGGGTTGACCTCGGGCCAGCGCGCGCCGCGCCCGCCGAGCTCGTCGAGCGTCAGGGAGGCGTAGAACGGCACCGTGTCGAAGATCTGCCTGGAGACCATCGCCCCGGTGAGCGCGCCGAGGTCGATCCCGCAGCCGCGGCCCACCTCGCCCAGCACCTGCCACATCGGCCGCACGCCGCTTCCGGGCGTCCCCGCGCGGCCGCGCGGGCGGCCGATCGCGGGCCGCAGGCGCTGCACGCGGCCGTCGACGTTGGTCACGGTCCCGTCCTTCTCGGGATAGGCCTCGCCCGGGAAGACCACGTCCGCGTGCTCGCGGATGCTGTCGGTCAGCACCGTGTCGACCGCGATCACGGTCTGCGCGGTGCCGAGGGCCGCCTCCCACAGCGGGCGATCGGGATAGTGGCGCAGCGGGTCGGCGTAGTTGAGCCAGACCGTCGACAGCTCGCCGGAGGCCAGCCCGTCGGCGATGCCGTGGGCGTCCCGGCCGGGCTCGGCGAGCGTCGCGAAGCCGGGGCCGTGGCCGGGCGCGAAGCCGACCTCGCGCAGCCCGCGCGCGTTCGGCACGCTCGGGATCTCCAGCAGGCCGGCGCCGGGGCGCCCGAGGCCGAGCCGGGTCGCGAGGTTGAGCAGCGCGCGGGCGCCCGCGGCGTCGAGCGCGCGGTCGCCGTAGACGATCACGACGTCGTCGCCGGCGTCGCGCAGCCAGGCCGCGAGGTCGCGCACGGACTGGGCGTTGGAGCCGGCCGCCGTGGCCGCGCCGCCCAGGTTGCCGTCGTCGCCCGCCAGCGCCGCGTCGAGCGCGACGAGCAGCCCGCCGGCGCCGCCCGGCGCGAGCCGCACGACGCTCTGCGCCTGCGCGTCGAGCGCGGTCGGGCGCGCGCTCGCCACCGCGAGCGCGACGTGGTTGCGGCGGACGCCCTTGCGGATGCGCAGGTCGAGCACGGGCGCGGCGTCGATCGGGTCGACGTCGAGCAGCAGGACCGCGTGGGCGAACTCGAGGTCCGGGATCGACGCCTGGAGCGCCGGGCTCGCGAGCGCGCGCGCGGCGTCGAGCGGCAGCTCGCCGCCCGGCCGGGACGCCAGGGCGCCCGAGCCCAGGCCCTCGCGGAACAGGCGACCGAGCAGGAAGGCCTCCTCGTTGGTGGTCTCCCCGTCGGCCAGCGCGGCGGCCCGCGCGCCCGCCTTCTTGAGCGCGCCGCTCGCCGCGGCCAGCGCCTTCTCCCACGACGCGGGCATCAGCTCGGTCCCCTCGCGCACGAGCGGCTCGACGATGCGGTCGTCCGAGTGCACGGCCTGGTAGCCGAAGCGGCCGCGGTCGCACAGCCAGCCGTCGTCGACGCCCGCGTGGTCGCGGGCGAGCACGCGCATGACCCGCTCGTCGCGGACCGTCAGCTCGACGTTGCAGTGCGCCGGGCAGCCCGTGCACACCGTGCCGGCGCCCTCGATGTCCCACGGGCGCGCCCGGAACCGGTACGCGCGCGAGGTGAGCGCGCCGACCGGGCACAGCTCGACGATGTTGCCGGAGAACGGGGCCACGTACGGGTGGCCGTCGAACGTGCCGACGTACGAGTGCGCGCCGCGCTCGAGCAGGATCAGCTGGTAGTCCTCGCTGATCTCCTGGGAGAAGCGCACGCAGCGGTAGCAGAGGATGCAGCGCTCGCGGTCGATCGCGACGAGCGGCGACAGCTCGAGCGGCTTCTTGAAGTGCCGCTTGGGCTCGATGAAGCGGGACGTGCCCGGGCCCCAGCCGTACGTGATGTCCTGGAGCGGGCACTCGCCGCCCTTGTCGCAGACCGGGCAGTCGAGCGGATGGTTGATGAGCAGGAACTCGACGACGGCGCGTTGCGCGTCGTGCACGCGCTGGGTCTGCGTGTGGACGACCATGCCGTCCTTGACCGGCGTCGAGCAGGCGGTCTGGAGCTTCGGGATGCCCTCGATCTCGACCAGGCACATGCGGCAGGCGCCGACCGGCTGGCCGAGCTTGGGCTCATAGCAGAAGACGGGGATCTCGACGTCGCCGTACTTGGCGCCGTCGACCAGCATCACGCCCTCGGGCGCGGTCACCTCGCGGCCGTCGATCGAGAACGTGATGTCATGAACGGTCGGCCGGGGCACTAGACCACCGCCGCCGTCGGGTCGACGCCTGCGGGCGCGGCCATCGGGTAAGGGCCGGCGTTGCGGCCGCGGTTGACCTGCGGGATCGCCGCGCCCAGGCCGTTGCGCTCGCGCGCGGCCTCGATGTGCGCCTCGAACTCGTCGCGGAAGTGGTTGATCATCGAGCCGATCGGCATCGCCATGGCGTCGCCGAGCACGCACAGGCAGTTGCCGATGATCTGCTCCTGGACCGAGGCCATGATGTCGAGGTCCATCGGGGTCGCCTCGCCCGACTTCACGCGCTCGAGCATCTTCACGGTCCAGTTCGTGCCCTCGCGGCACGGCGTGCACTTGCCGCACGACTCGTGGCGGTAGAAGTACGCGGTCTTGTAGGCGACGTCGACGATCGAGTTCGAGTCGTCGACGACGATGATCGCGCCCGAGCCGAGCATCGAGCCGGCCTTGGCCATCGAGTCGAAGTCGTACGGGACGTCGAGGTACTCGTCGGTGCCGGGGAGCACCGGGGCCGACGACCCGCCCGGGAACCAGCACTTGATCGAGCGCCCCTCCTCGGGCCCGCCCGCGAGGTCGTAGATGATCTCCCGCGACGGCACGCCGAGCACGATCTCGTAGTTGCCCGGCCGGCGGACGTTGCCGCTGACCGAGACGACCTTCGTGCCGGTCGAGGTCTGCGTGCCGATCTCCGCGAACTTCGCGCCGCCCATGCGCAGGATGAGCGGCACGTTCATCAGCGTCTCGACGTTGTTGATCAGCGTCGGCCCGCGGTAGAGGCCCTGCACGGCGGGGAACGGCGGCTTCAGGCGCGGGTTGCCGCGCTTGCCCTCCAGCGAGTCCAGCAGCGCGGTCTCCTCGCCGCAGATGTAGGCCCCCGCGCCCCGATGCACGACCAGGTCGATCGTGTGGTCGGATCCGAGGATGTCCTCGCCGAGGTAGCCGGCGGCGCGCGCCTCGGCGACCGCCGCGTCGAGCACGTCGGCCTGGTGCTGGTACTCGCCGCGGATGAAGATGAACGAGCGGTTGGCGCCGATCGCGTACGCGCCGATGATGATCCCCTCGATGAGCAGATGCGGGTTCTTCTGCATCAGCTCGCGGTCCTTGAACGTGCCCGGCTCGGACTCGTCGGCGTTGCAGACGAGGTACTTGTCCATCGACCCGCGCGGGATGAAGGACATCTTCTTGCCCATCGCGAAGCCGGCGCCGCCGCGGCCGCGCACGCCGGAGTCGAGCATCTCCTGGAGCACGTCGGCGGCGTCCATCGAGAGCGCCCTGCGCAGCATCTCGTAGCCGCCGGCCTTGGAGTAGCCGTCGAGCGTTGCCAGACCGGGGTCGTCGATGTTCTCGTAGAGAAGCTGTTGGCTCATCGGTTCCAGTACGTCTCCGCCTTGGGGCGGCGCTTGAGCTGCTTGTCGGGCAGCACCTCGCGCCCGGCCTTGACGTCGTCGACGATGCGGTCGCAGTCGGCGAGGTCGAGGGGCCCGACGTACTCGCCGTCGACCGACGCCATCGGCGCGATGTCGCACGCGCCGAGGCACTCGAACGCCTTCACGTGGAAGCCCGGGTCGTCGCCCGCCGCGGTCAGCATGCGGTCGTAGATCTCGTCGGCGCCGCGCAGGGAGCACGAGATGTTCGTGCACACGAAGACGTCGTGGCGGCCCTTGGGCGTCGTCGAGAACATGTCGTAGAACGTCGCCACGGCGGTCAGGTACGCCGGGGTGAGGCGCAGCACGCAGGCCGCCTGCTCGATCGCCGTCGGCGAGCACCAGCCGTGCTCGCGCTGGACGATGTGCAGCGCCGGGATCGCGGCCGAGCGGACGTCTGGGTACTTGACCATCTGCGCCTCGATCGCCGCGCGGATGTGCTCCGGCACCGGCGTCGTCGCCGGGTCGGGGACGACGGCCGGGTCCTTCGTGAGGTCGGCCGCCTCGTCCCAGCCCGGGACGCGCGAGCCGTGGGCGAAGCGCTTGACCTGGGTCGGGTCGATCGCCACTAGCGGTCGATCCCTCCCAGGATCGGGTCGAGCATGGCCAGCGTCGCGATCAGGTCGGCGATGTAGAGGTCCTGCACCATCGGCTTGGTGGCCTGGAGGTTCACGAACGAGGGGTCGCGCATGTGCACGCGCGCGGGCTTGGACGAGCCGTCGGAGCGCACGAAGCAGCCCATCTCGCCGCGTGGGCTCTCGATCGGGTAGTACGCCTCGCCCGGCGGCACCCGGAAGCCCTCGGTGACGAGCTTGAAGTGGTGGATCAGCGCCTCCATCGAGGTCGCCAGCTCGTGCCGCGGCGGCAGCGCGTACTTGCGGTTCTCGGTGATGTAGGGACCCTCGGGCAGGCCGTCGAGGGCCTGGAGGATGATCTTGACCGACTCCTTGATCTCGAGCGTGCGGACGGCGAAGCGGTCCCAGTTGTCGCCGCTGGTGCCGACCGGGATCTTGAAGTCGAAGTTCTCGTAGCCCGAGTACGGGTCCGCCTTGCGCAGGTCCCACGAGTTGCCGCTCGCGCGCAGCAGGGGGCCGGTGACGCCGAGCCCGAGCAGCGTCTCCTCGTCGACCGCCGCGACGTCGCGCAGGCGATGCAGGACGATCTCGTTCTTGGCGAGCAGCGCCATGAACTGGTCGACGCGGTCGGGCATGTCCGCGCAGAACTCGCGGACCTTGGTCTCGAAGCCGGGCGGGATGTCCTCGATCACGCCGCCGACCTGGATGTAGCGCGTGTGCATGCGCTGGCCCGTCGACATCTCGAACAGGTCGAGGATCGTCTCGCGGTCGCGGAAGCAGTACCAGAACATCGAGATCGCGCCGAGGTCGAGCGCGCTGGTGCCGAGCCAGACCAGGTGGGACATGATCCGGTTGAGCTCCATGTGCAGCACGCGCAGCCACTGGCCGCGCGGCGGGACCTCGAGCTCGAGGATCGTCTCCACCGCGCCGCAGAAGGCCATCGCGTTGAAGAAGTACGCGAGGTAGTCCATCCGCTCGACGACCGGGATGGCCTTCCAGTACGCCTTGTCCTCGGCGGTCTTCTCGATGCCGGTGTGGACGTAGCCGATCATCGGCACGATGTCGCGCACGACCTCGCCCTCGAGCGTGGTCAGCAGCCGCAGCACGCCGTGCGTGGCGGGGTGGTGTGGCCCGAGGTTGAGCGTGAGGAGCTCCTGCTCGCCCTCGTGCTCGATGTGCGCGATGTCGTGCGACGCCTCGATCTCGCGGTAGGTGAGGTCGCTCACTGGGTGTACCTCGGCATGCGCGGCTCGTTGTGGGTGAAGAGCACCGGCTCGCCGCCGATCGGGAAGTCGCGGCGCTGCGGATGCCCCTCGTAGTCCTCGGGCATGAGGATCCGGCGCAGGTTCGGGTGGCCGTCGAAGATCACGCCGAACATGTCGAAGACCTCGCGCTCCTGGTGGTCCGCGGTGGGCCAGTCGGGCGTGACCGACGGGACGTGGGGAGCGTCGGTGGGGACGCGCAGGCGGACCGTGATGCGGTCCACCGCCGTCATGTCGAGCAGCTCGTACTGCACGCCCAGGCGCGGCTCGGTGGGGTAGTAGTCGAGCCCGTGGACGCTGGCGAGGAAGCCGAAGCCGCGCTCGCGCAGGAAGGCCAGCACCTCGTTCACGCGCGCGGGCGCGATGTCGACGGCCGCCTTGCCGCGGAAGAACAGCGTGCCGACGACGGCGTCGTCCCCGTGCGCGCCGCGCAGGTCCTGGGCGATCAGCTCGAGACCGGTCGCGTCAGGCACTCGTGCCCGCCCTGCCGCCCCCGGAGACGCCGATCGAGTGCCCGGCGACCGGCTCGATCGCCAGCTCGGACTCGACGAACTCCTCGGTGCCGCGCCCGCCGTAGCGCGCCCGCCAGCTCAGGTCGGGCTTGGCGAGGATCATCGCCCGCAGCTTCAGGATCCCGTGCATCAGCGCCTCGGGGCGCGGGGGGCAGCCGGGGACGTGGACGTCGACCGGCATGAACTTGTCGGCCGGCACGATCGCGTAGTTGTTGAAGACGCCCATCGACGACGAGCAGGCGCCCATCGCGATCGCCCAGCGCGGCTCGATCATCTGGTCGTAGATCCGGCGCACGACCGGCGCCATCTTGATCGAGACGCGGCCGGAGAGGATCAGCAGGTCGGCCTGGCGCGGCGACGCCCGGAACGCCTCCCCGCCGAAGCGGGCCACGTCCACGCGCGCACCGACGATCGACATCATCTCGATGGCGCAGCAGGCGAGGCCGAACGTGGCGGGGAAGATCGCGTTGGCGGCGGCCCAGCGCGCGGCCTTGTCGAGCGTGGTGGTGAGCACGCTCTCCTCGACGTACCGCTCGAGGTCGGCGCCCTCCAGCTCGCCCTTGAGCATCTGGCGCGCCGTGAGCTGCCGGGAGCGGAAGTCCTGCGTGCCGCCCGCGCCGAGCTTCTGGCGGGTCACCTCCATTCGAGCGCTCCTCTCCGCCACACGTACACGAAGGCGATGGCCAGCAGGACGACGAAGACGATGGTCTCGACCAGCGCGAAGCTCCCGAACGCCTTCAGCTGGACGGCGACCGGGTACAGGAAGATGACCTCGATGTCGAACAGGATGAAGAGCATCGCGATCAGGTAGAAGCTGATCCCGAAGCGGAAGTTCTTCTTGACCTCGGAGGGCAGGCCGCACTCGTACGGGTCGGTCGTGGCGGAGCGCCGCGCACCCTTCGGGCCGATGTAGGTGTTCAGCACCGCGAAGACCAGGCCGAGGATCGTCCCCAGCCCGACGAACAGCACCGCGGGGAGGTATGACCTGATCACCTTGGCTGAGTTTTAGCAGTTTGTAACGAGGTGTTACTTAGTGGCACTTGGTACATCGGCCGGAGGCCGATGATTCCATCAGACGAGGGGCCGGATGCCCCGCGGGGCAACCCCTAAAGCGCGCCAGCCGCTCGTACCCCGAGAAGGGCCACCACGACCGCCGATGCGGCCATCACCCCCATCTCCCGGCGGACGATGACACGAACGAGCTCGTTCTGCTCTTCCGGCGAGAGCTTCTCGACGTCCTTGCGGCCCTCCAGCCCACGCTGGCCGAGCACCGTGTCGGCGGCCGCCAGGCGCAACTGCTCGGCCACGAACGACACCCCGAGCGGCACGAGCCCGTAGATCAGGTGCAGCGGCGGGAGGTCCTTGCCGAGGACGAGCAGGATCGTCCCGTCGACCGCCTCGACCGCGACCAGCGCCTGCCCGATCCGCAGCAGCGGCCAGAACGCGGGCGCGTGCCGCTCCTGCCACCACGCCCAGCCGCCGTAGAGGCCGGCCACCGCGTTGACGGCGATCAGCGCCACGCCGAGCGCGATGTGGAACGCGGTCACGAGCGGTAGCTCCCGCGGAACCACAGCAGCGGCTCGCCCTCGCCGGCCTCGGCCGCCTCCACCGCGCCGATGCCGATCGTGTGGTCGCCGCCGGGGATCAGCCGCTCGAGCCGGCAGCCGACCCAGCCCAGCACGCCCTCGATCACCGGGATGCCGTCGTGCACGGTGTGCGGCACGCCCGCGAACTTCTCGCTCTCGGCGAGCTTGGACGCGAACAGGCGCGCGAGGTCGTCCTGGCCCGCGCGCAGCACGTTGACCCCGAAGCGCCCGACCTCGCGCACCACGGGCAGCGTGCGCGCCTCGTTGTCGAAGCACACGAGCAGCAGCAGCGGGTCCAGCGACAGCGAGCAAACCGCGTTGGCGGTCATGCCCACTGGCCCCTCGGGCGTGCTCGCGGTCACGACCGTCACGCCGGTCGCGAAGCGGCCCATGACGTCGCGGAACCGGTCGGGCTCGACCTGCCTCATCGCACGATCAGCCGGCCCGTCATGCCGAGCTCGGCGTGGTTGGACTCGACGCACACGAGCCGGTACTCCCCGGGCGCCAGGTTCGCCGTGGCGGTGGCCGACGCCCCGGGGTGCAGCCGTGTGATCCTCACGACCTCGCGGTCCGGCGCCTGCACGTGGAAGCTGTGCACGAGGCGACCGCGGTTGGTCACGCTGAAGGTCACGAGGCCGTGCCGCGCCGCGATGTCCTGGGGCTGGATGAGGAAGTCGTCGAGCGTCACGGCGAGGCGGCCGCCGCTCCTCACGCCGGCGGTCGGCTCGCCCCCGCCGCAGCCCGCGAGGACGGCGGCCGCGAGCAGGACGGCGGCGGCGCGGGGGAGGGGCATCGGGGGCCGGATTGTTCCGTATGCTGTGCCCCGCTCATGGCGCCCTCCCTCCGCCGACCCCTGCTCGCCTGCGGTCTCGTGGCCTCGGCGCTGGCCGTCGGGGCCTGCGGCGAGCACGGCATCCAGGTCGCCAAGGACGACCCGACCTACAAGGGAGCGCAGATCTTCGACGAGAACTGCGCCGGCTGCCACACGCTGAGCGCGGCGGGCGCCGAGGGCTCGGCGACCAAGATCCACTCGCGCGAGCGCAAGGACGGGCCGAACTTCGACCAGCGCAAGGAGCAGGTGGAGGACGTCCTGTACGCGATCCGCAACGGCGGCTTCTCCTCCTCGCTGATGCCACAGAACCTCGTGACCGGCCCGCAGGCGCAGGCGGTCGCGGAGTTCGTCGCCAAGTACTCCGGGTCGAAGGCCGCCGCGTCGCCCGGCGGCTAGTGCTCGACCTCAAGCAGATCCGGCGCGATCCGGACCCCGTGCGGGAGGCGCTCGCCCGCCGCCGCGACGGCTCGGACGCGCGCCTGGACCGCGTGCTCGAGCTCGACGAGCGCACGCGCGCGCTGCGGCCCGAGGTCGAGAGCCTGCGCGCGCGCCAGAACGAGGCCTCCAAGGCGATCGGCGCCGCCAAGCAGGCAGGCCGCGACGCGGCCGAGGAGATCGCCGCGATGCAGGACGTCGCCCGGCGCGTGAAGGCGCAGGGCCAGGAGCTGGCCGACGCCGACGCCGAGCTCCAGGCCGCGCTGGCCTCGCTGCCCAACCCGCCCGACCCGAGCGCGGCCGACGAGGACACGGTCATCCGCGAGGTCGGCGCCGCGGGCGCTGCCGGCCCGGACCACCTCGAGGTCGCCGGCCCGATGATCGACGCGGAGGCGGGCGCGCGCGTGGCCGGCTCGCGCTTCGCCTACCTGACCGGCGATCTCGTGCTGCTCGAGTTCGCGCTCGTGCGGTGGGGGCTGTCGGTCCTGGAGGAGCGCGGCTTCCGGCCGGTCGTCCCGCCGGTGCTCGTGCGCGAGGAGGCGCTCTACGGCACCGGCTTCCTCCCGGACACCGAGCAGCAGATCTACCGCCTGCCGGAGGACGACCTGTTCCTCGTCGGCACGAGCGAGGTGCCGCTGGCGTCGCTGCACGCCGGCGAGATCCTCGAGGAGGGCGTGCTGCCGCTGCGCTACGCGGGCTTCTCCTCGTGCTTCCGGCGCGAGGCGGGCGCGGCGGGGCGCGACACGCGCGGGATCTTCCGGGTGCACCAGTTCGACAAGCTCGAGATGTTCTGCTTCGTGGAGGCGTCGGAGTCGACCGCCGAGCACGAGCGGCTGCTGGCGATCGAGGAGGAGCTGCTCCAGGCGCTCGACATCCCGTACCGCGTGGTCAACATCGCGGTCGGCGAGCTCGGCTCGTCGGCGGCCAAGAAGTACGACCTCGAGGCGTGGATGCCGGGGCGCGGCTCGTACGGCGAGGTGACGTCGACGTCGAACACGACCGACTTCCAGTCGCGCCGGCTGAACATCCGCCACCGGCCGGGGCCGCAGCACGTGCACACGCTCAACGGCACGGCCGTGACGTGGCGGCACATGATCGCGCTGCTGGAGAACCACGGGCTCGACGTGCCCGACGTCCTCCAGCGATGGGGTGCGCCCCCGCGCCTGCGGGTAGGGGACGCGTGATGGAGCGCGAGACCCCGATCACCCCCGAGGACCCGGACGTCCCGGACGCCCCGCCGCCGCCCAGCGACGGGGACCCCGAGATCGACGACCAGCCGCTCGGCCCGCCGGCCGACCTCGACGAGGACGACGCGCCCCTCCCCGGACTCCCGGAGTCCGAGCCGCCGCAAGCGGACTAGTTGCCCCTGCACATTCGTCCAGCTTTTCCGCAATCTCGTGGAGGCGCGGTACAAAGCGTGGAGTGACGCAGTGGATGCGGAGGCTCGGAACGGCGGTAGGAGCGGTCTTCGCGCTGCTGCTGGTCGGCGCCGGTCCCGCCGCGGCCGACCTGCCGACACCAGTCGACACGAGCACGTTCCAGGACGTGACGCTGGCCCACTCGCTCACTGCGCCGACCGTCGTGAAGTTCGCGCCGAACGGGCTCGGCACCCGCATGTTCGTCGCGCTCAAGAGCGGCGCCGTGCTGGCCTACGACCAGCCGGACGACCCGAACCCGACCCAGGTGCTCGACCTGAGCACCGAGGTCGACGACTTCTGGGACCGTGGGCTGCTCGGCATGGCGCTCTCGCCGGGCTTCAACGAGAGCGGCGGCTACATGTACCTCCTGTACGCGCGCGACGCCGCCATCGGTGGCACGCCGCCGCGCTGGAGCGACGCCTGCCCCAATCCGCCGGGCGACACCGTGGGCGGCTGCGTGATCTCCGGCAAGCTCGTGCGCGTGCCGATCGGCGCGCTCGGGTCGCCGACCGGTCCCGTACAGACGCTGATCCAGGATCAGTGGTGCCAGCAGTTCCCGAGCCACTCGCTCGGCACGGTGGCGTTCGGGCCCGACGGGATGCTGTACGTCAGCGCGGGCGAGGGCGCCAACTTCAACGCGCCCGACTGGGGTCAGTACGGCTATCCCTCGATCAACCCGTGCCACGACCCGTTCAACTCGGCCCATCAGAACCTGTCCGAGGGCGGTGCGCTGCGGGCGCAGGACGTGCGCACGGGGGGCGATCCGGCCGGCCTGAGCGGCGCGATCATCCGCGTGAACCCGGCGACGGGCGCGGCCGCTCCGGGCAATCCGTTCAGCGCGAGTCCCGACCTCAACAAGCGCAAGGTCATCGCCTACGGCATGCGCAACCCGTTCCGCTTCACGTTCCGGCCGGGCACGCAGGATATTTGGGTCGGCGACGTCGGCTGGACCAACTACGAGGAGATCGACAAGGTTCCGACGGGCCCGCCGGCCGAGAACCTCGGCTGGCCGTGCCGGGAGGGCTTCGTCGATGCCCAGGCGTACGCGCAGCAGAGCCTGTGCTCGACGTTCACGGATGCCCTGGCGACCGATCCGAAGTTCATCTATCCGCACTGGGACGACGTCGTCGCGGGCGATGGGTGCGCCAACACGTCGGGTTCGGCGATCTCGGGCGTCGCGTTCCTCCCGGATACGAGCGCCTACCCCGCCCGCTTCCGCGGCGGCCTGTTCTTCACCGACTACGCGCGTGACTGCATCTGGTTCGCGCCGCCGGCGAGTCCAGGCGGCGATCCGGACTTCAGCCACGCCGAGGTGTTCGCGCGCAGCCCCAACGCCGGCGTCGGGCCGGTCGACCTCGAGATCGCGCCGGACGGCAACCTCGTCTTCGTCTTCCACGACCAGACGTTCGGCGAGATCCACGAGATCCGCCCACTGGACCAGCCGACGGCCAAGATCGACGTCACGGACCACGACGGGCACAGCTTCACCTTCGACGGTTCGAGCTCGACGCCGGCCGGCCTGACCTACGCGTGGGACATCGACGGCGACGGGTTCGACGACGGCTCGGGTGCAACGCTGGATCACACGTTCGCGGGCCGCGCGGCCGAGACAGTCCGCCTGCGCGTGACGAAGAGCGGGATCTCGGACACGACGAGCGTGCGCGTGAGCGTCGGTAACACGCCTCCGAGCAACCCGCAGATCACGAAGGTCAGCGTTCCGGCGGAGTGGGCGACCGGCGACCACCTGAAGTTCTCCGGCGCCGCCGACGACCCCGACCCCGGGGACGACGGGCACCTGACCTACACGTGGGTGATGACGATCCTGCACTGCCCGAGCGGCGCCGGCTGCCACAAGCATCCGATCCAGAGCCTCACCGGGCCGACGGCGGAGTTCGTCGCGCCCGCGCACGCGTATCCGTCGAAGCTGCTGATCACCCTCCAGGCCACCGACACCCTCGGCTTCAGCAGCGACCTCGCCTCGCTCGAGCTCGATCCCCGCGCCATCGACTTCACGACCCGCGCGACGCCCTCGCCGTTCACGGTCAGCCTGGATGGGATCCAGGGCAACTCGGTCGCCGAGACGCTGATCGCCGGCACGCCGGTGACGGTCTCGACCACGACGCCGCAGTTGCTCGGGGGCCGGCCGTACGGCTTCGCCGGCTGGAGCGACGGCGACCGGCATCTCGCCCGCACGGTCGCGCCGCGCACCACCTCGACGCTGACCGCGCGGTTCGTGCGGCTCCCCGCGTCGACGGCGGCGCCGACGATCGTCGGCGACGCGCGCACGGGCCACACGCTTACCGGCTCGCCCGGGGGGTGGACCGACGCGACGAGCCTCTCCTACCAGTGGCTGCGCTGCGTCGCGTCGTGCGCTGCGATCCCTGGGGCCACGGCGCGCACGTACGGCCTGGGCGCCGCCGATCTCGGCGCGCGGCTCCTGTTGCGCGTGATCGCGCGCAACGCCGGCGGGGCCGTGAGCGCGCTCAGCGCCCGGTCGGCCACGATCACCGACGGGATCGCGCCGGCGCTCAGGCTCGGAGGGACGAGGAAGGTCAAGCTCGGCCAGGGCCGGCTGCGCGTCCGCGTCCACTGCCCGAGCGAGCGCTGCCGGCTGCGGCTGACGCCGGTCCTGCTCGTCAAGGGCCGGGCGCCGATCGCCACGTCCCGGGTCACCAAGGGGTCGCTGGGTGCCGGGCAGAAGGCCACGCTGACAGTGCGTCTGTCCACGAAGCAGCGCCGCGCCGCCGCCAAGGCGCTGGACGCGCACAAGCGCGCGAAGGTGCGCGTGGACGTGACCGCGACCGACATGTCGGGCAACCGCACCGCGCGCAGCTTCACCGTTACGCTGAAGCCCTGACGCATCGCTGCGGCCCGATGCGGGAAATAGGTCCTTAACGGACCTTCAGGAGGAGAGATCATGGACCGCACAAGAGGTGTGTCGCTGGCCAAGGGGCCGGTCGGCATCATCGGAGTCGTACTGCTCGCCGGGGGGCTGCTCGGGCTGCTCATGGGCTCGACCGACTTCACGACCCACGCGCCGAACGGCGACGTGACCGGCGGCACGTTCCTCGGGATCATGGGCAACGGCTGGACGTGGGTGGGCTTCGCTGCCGCGGGCGCCCTGCTCCTGTTCAGCGCGCCGCTGCACTGGAGCGCCAAGACGATGGCGCTGATCGTCGGCCTCGTGATGGCCGCCGCGTGCGTGATCGCGATCATCGACGGCAAGGACGTGTTCGGCGTCGCGGCCGCGAACCGGGCGACCGAGTTCGTGATGGGCGCCGCCGCCATCGCCCTGTTCATCGTGGCGATGCTGCCGCGCGTCGGGCGCAGGCGCGACGTCGTGGTCGAGGACGACGCCGCCACGCGCAACGGGCGCTTCGGGCGCCGTGGCCGGCGCGACCGCGTCGCCGACGAGCCGGTCGGCACGACCACCGAGCGGCGCGCCTAGCGCGCCGCGCTGGTAAGCAATGGCGGCATGGAAGCCGCCACCGCCCAGCAGCCGCAGTTCACGCTCGAGCTCACGCAGGACCAGCGCGACGTCCGCGACTGGGTGCACGGCTTTGCAGAGCAGGTCGTGCGCCCGGCCGCCGCCGAGTGGGACGAGCGCGAGGACACGCCGTGGCCGATCATCGCCGAGGCGCAGAAGATCGGCCTCTACGGCTTCGAGGCGCTCGCGCAGTTCTACGCCGACGAGAGTGGCCTGATGCTGCCGATCGTCAACGAGGAGCTGTTCTGGGGCGACGCCGGGATCGGCATGGCGATCATGGGCACGTCCCTCGCCGTGGCGGCGATCTTCGGCCAGGGGACCGGCGAGCAGGCCGGCGAGTGGATCCCGCAGTGCTTCGGCACGCCCGAGGACCCGGCGGTCGCCGCTTTCTGCGTCTCGGAGCCCGACGCCGGCTCGGACGTCTCGTCGCTGCGCACGCGCGCCGTCTACGACGAGGCCAAGGACGAGTGGGTGCTCAACGGGCAGAAGGCCTGGGCCACCAACGGCGGGATCGCGGGCGTGCACGTGGTCGTCGCGTCGGTCGACCGCGAGCTCGGCGCCCGCGGCCAGGCCGCGTTCGTCATCCCGCCCGGCACCGACGGCCTGACGATGGGCACCAAGGTCAAGAAGCACGGCCTGCGCGCCTCGCATACCGCCGACGTGTTCCTCGACGACTGCCGCGTCCCCGGTTCCTGCCTGCTGGGCGGCAAGGAGAAGCTCGACGAGCGGCTGGCGCGCGCCCGCGAGGGCGGCGAGTCGCGCCGCC
>Ga0081539_10001044_pt1 | contig 50691 bp, 51 predicted proteins | sample TabmetS4T2R2_FD_71023 | JGI IMG/M metagenome (GOLD analysis project Ga0081539, IMG submission 71023) | Tabebuia heterophylla rhizosphere microbial communities from the University of Puerto Rico - S4T2R2 | ecosystem: Host-associated > Plants > Roots > Rhizosphere ... | reverse complement strand
GGGGGCGATCGGGTGGGGGTGCGGGGCGGGGAGATGCCGGCCGGCGCGGCCGCCCATGCAGTAGCCGGTGACCGCGGCCGGCCCGCCGGTCAGCTCCTCGAGCGCGTCGAGGTAGGCGGCGCCGTCGCTGACGATCAGCTCCGGCGTGAGGCCCTGGACGAGCGGCATCACGCGCCCGAAGACCTCGGTCCGCCGGTCGGGGTCGCCGATGCCCTCGAGCGAGACGACCGGCGCGCGGCCGTGGCGGTAGAAGACGTTGGGCGCGAGCACGACGAAGCCGCGCCCGGCGATCCGGTCCGCCATCTGCTCGATCTGCGGCCGCAGGCCGTAGGCGTCGACGACGAGCAGCACGCCGGGGTGGCGCTCGTCGTCGTCCGGCCGGGCGACGTACGCGTCGGCGACCCCGTCCGGCATGTCGATGTCGATCGTCGTCATCCCCTCACGCTACGCCTTCCGGGGGCCCGATCGTCGCGGCCTCGGGGCCGAAGCGCTCGACGTACGCCGGGTGCACGTCGTTCCAGCGCTCCATCGCGGCGCGCGGCGCCTCGTCGCCGTCGAGCGACGCCGCGAGCGCGTCGAGGCAGGTGTGCCAGCCGGCGCCGTCGCGCGCGGCCTTCCCGCGCTCCTCGAGGGTGTCGAGCAGCGTGAGCTCCGTGCCCTCGGGCACGGGCCGCAGCTCGATCCGCAGCAGGTCGGGTCCCCAGCGCAGCTCCATCAGGCGCGGCGGCTCGAACGCGGTCATCTCACCGTCGAACGGCTCCGCCTCTCCCTGCGGGAACGAGAAGCGCAGCGGCGCGCCCGGCGCCCGCTCGCCGTCGATGGTCGTCGGGAACCAGTGGGAGAGGTGCTCGGGCTCGGTCACCGCGCGCCATACCTTCTCCGGCTCATGGCGCAGCGTGCGCGTGAAGCGCAGGCGCCAGCGGTTGCCGTCGAGCTGCTCGAGATCGCCGTACATCGGGTCCTCCTCAGTCGTGGGGCATGTCGTCGAGGTGGCGCTCGAGGTCGTCGAGGCCGGCGGCCCACATGCGGCGATAGGGGGCCAGCCACGCGTCGATCTCCCGCAGCGGCTCCGGGCGCACCCGGTAGAGCCGGCGCTGGGCGTCGCCGCGGGCCTCGACCAGACCGGCCTCGCGCAGGAGCCGCAGGTGCTTGGAGACGGTCGGCTGGGTCAGGCCAAGCGCGTCCACGAGCTCTCCCACCGGCCGCTCGCCCTCGCCCAGGAGGTCGAGGATCTGCCGCCGGCGCGGCTCTCCGAGGACGTCGAACACCAACACGAGGTCCTAGTATAGCTCTTTGGCTATATAGCTGGTCAGCGATGTCGGGCGACGATCACGAGGCGCCGGTCGTCGATCGTGAACGGCGCGCCCTCGAAGTCGGCGTGGCAGCGCGCTTCGTCGAAGCCGGCGCGGGCGAGCATGGCCAGCAGCTCGGTCGCCGAGTACACGCGCGCGGACCACGTCCGCGAGTCACGCTCGCCGGACCCGTCGATCAGGGTCTGCGTGGTCTGCACCACGCCGACGGCGGGATCGAAGGTGCGGCCCTCCAGCACGAGGCGCCCTTCGCCGAGGAGCCGCCACGAGGTCTCCGCCCAGTGGCGCACGAGCGCGTCCCGGTGCATGGTCTCGATCACCAGCCGGCCGCCGGGGCGCAGCACGCGCCCGATCTCGGCGAGCACGCGCGTGTCCGCCTCGTCGCCGAGATAGCCGAGCGAGCTGAAGAGGTTCACCGCGGCGTCGAAGCTCGCGTCGGCGAACGGGAGGTCGCGGTAGTCGGCGGCGACGAGCTTGGGCCAGCGCTCGCCGCCCGCGCGGCGGCGCGCCTCCTCCAGCAGCACGCCCGACCGGTCCACGCCGGTGACCTGGAAGCCCGCTCGCGCGAGCGGCACCGCATGGCGGCCGAAGCCGCACGGGACGTCGAGCAGGTCGCCGCCGTCCGGCGTCGCGGCCAGCCGGGCGGCGGCGAGCGCCTGGGACGCCGCCGCGTCGCTGCGGGCGTCGTCGGCGTACGCCCGCAGGTAGAAGTCGCTGAAGAAGGCGTCCCAGGTCTCGGCCGAGCTCGGCGCCGTCACGTGCCGAGTCTACGGCGGCCCGACCCCGAAGCGCGTGCGCGCCGTGGCTCCGCTCAGTGCTTCGACGGGCACCACGGGTTGCGGGGCACGCCCTTGCACGGGTTCCGCATGCCGCGCAGCTTGTGCCACGGCAGGTGGTGCATCACCACCTTCGTCTGCCTCGGGTAGTGGTCGGTGGGAGCGCACGCCGACGGGAGCACCTGGGTGTCGCAGGCCGCCTCGAGCAGCAGGCTGCTGTTGCCGTCCGCCGTCCCCGTGCGCCCGCATGTGGCGTTCGTGGTCTGGAGCAGCGGCGGCGACGTGCCGTCGGGCACGAGGTTGCCGCGGTAGCAGTTGATCGGGCGGCCGCTCTCGAGCGTCAGCTCTCCGATGTCGCCGTTCGTCGGATTGCCGAAGAACCCGTTGCCGCTGAAGCGGTTGTCGAAGAGCTGGTTGCCCCAGTCGTCGAACGTGCAGTCGAAGCCGAACCCCGCGAGGTCGCTCGCCGAGCCACCCTGGCAGTGCTGCCCCGGCGGCGGCTTCTCGTTGTCCGGATAGGGGACGAGCAGCACGCCCCAGGCGCCGTTGCGGGCGAACGTGTTGTCCATCACGGTGTCGAAGCGCCCGCCGCTGATCGACATGCCGGTGCCGACGGGGCCCTGCGCGGCGGAGCCGGCGTTCGGCACGTTGGGGTTGTTGTTGTCGTGGACGCTGTTGTGGATGAACACCCAGCACGAGCCGCTGTGGGTGACCTGGCTCGTCCCGCCGTGCGGGCACCTGCCGTCCTGCGGCGACGGGAAGTCGTCGTTGTTCTGGCTGTTGGTGTCGAAGCCGTCCTTGTTGCGGTCGAACTGCGAGTGCTCGACGACGAGGCGGCCGCCGGCGTTCGTGCCCGAGTAGCCGAGCGCGTTGAACTCCGACCAGCCGTGGTCGATGGTCTGGTTGCACACGCGCCGGCAGGCGCCGATGTAGTAGCCGCCGTCGTTGAAGTTGCTCGCGTACGTATGGGCCCACACGCCGGGGCCGCGGGCGTTGGACGAGAACAGGCCGTACGCGGCGGCGGTGCCCTCGTTCTTGTAGTAGGACGAGGTTGCGGTCAGGTAGGCACCGCGGAACGCCCCCATGCCGATCTTGCCGCTGCCGTCCCCGCCGTTCCACCAGATCTCGTTGCCGCTCGAGGCGTCACCGGACAGGAAGTTGCAGACCGTGAGGTTCTCGATGCTGACGTGGCTGCGCTTCCACACGACGATGCCGTTGCGGCCGAGGCGCTTGCCGTGCCGGCGGACGCCGCGATCCTGGCGCCGGGCCGCACGACTGCACGCGGGGCCGCGGTGCGGCTTCGTGCCGTCGACGACCACGCGGTTGCGGCTCATGCCCCGCAGGTGCAGGCGCGGCTTGCGGATCAGCACGCCGGAGGGCGGGATGTCGCTCCCGGCCTTCGGCGGATGCCGGTGGTCGGCGCGCTCGTGGTAGACCCCCGGGCCGATCAGGATCCAGTCGCCCCGATGCGCGTGGCTCACCGCGGCCTGGATCGTCCGGAAGCGCCCGTGGCGCCCGTGGAAGGTGCCGACGCGCAGGACATGGGCACCGGCCGGCGCGGACACCGCGCACACAGCGACGGCCGCCGGCAACGCGCTGCACGCCAGGCGTCGGATGGTCAGTCCCCGGGGCATCCGTTCTCCTCTTCTCCGCGGTTGCACGGAGCCTAGTGGTCGCTCTCCACGTCCAGTACCCAGGTGATGCCGCAGCGATCGGTGAGCATCCCGTAGGACGCCGACCACGGCGCCGCGCCCAGCGGTTGGAGGACGTTCGCGCCGTCGGAGAGGCCGTCCCAGAGCGCCCGGTTCTCCTCGGCGGTTCCGCTGCGCAGGGCGACGTAGAAGGCGTTCTCGCCGCGGTCGAACGGCTTCTCCGGCTGCACGTCGTAGGCCATCACGTGGAAGCCGCCCGGGGCCAGCACCTGGCCCCACATCACCTGGTCGGCCTGGGACGGCTGCTGGGCGGCGCCGAGGTCTCCGTAGGTGGCGATCGTGAGCTCTCCGCCGGAGACCGACCGGTAGAACTCGAGGGCCTGGCGGGCCTCGCCGCGGAAGTTGAGATGCGTGGTCGTGGTCGTGGTCGTGGGCATGGGTCGTCCTCCCTGTGTCGGGTGGGTTGGGGGGTGGGCGCAGGGCGCGCTAGGTCGGGCCGGCGCCCCTGATGGCCGGCAGCAGGACGCCGTCGATCAGCGCGAGCATGTCGTCGAGGTCGACAGGCTGGTGGAGCACGAGGGCCCGGTAGGACGCCATGTGCGGGATCACTCGCGAGAGCAGCTCGACGTCCGTGTGGGCCGGGAGCTCCCCGCGGTCGACGGCGCGCCGCATCAGCAGGCGGTTGACGTCGATCCATGGCTCCATGAGCGCCGCGCTGACCGTCTCCACGAGGGTCGGGTCGTGCTGCATCTGCGAGGCGAGGCCCGAGACGATCTTGAGCTTGCGCTCCTCCTCCTCGGCGCCCTCCGGGGTGACGAGCGCGATCAGGTCGCCGCGCAGGGTTCCGGTGTCCGGCAGCCCGTCGAGGCTCACATCGGGGCCTCGGAGGTGCGCGACGGCATCGCGGACGAGCTCCGGCTTGGATGCCCACCGGCGATAGACGGTCGCCTTGCCGGCCTTCGCCCGGGCGGCGACCGCGTCCATGGTCATCCCCTCGTAGCCGACCTCGGCGAGCACCGCGAGCGCGGCGTCGAGGATCTCGCCGTCGCGCGAGGGATCCCGCTTGCGGCCCCGGCGGACGGCCTGCTCGCCGACGTTCATAGACATTACGATACCGACCAGTTCCGAAAATTTCAAGTTCCGGAACTGAGAAGGTCCGGTGATGTGCGAGGATCTTGCGGGTGCTCCACGTCACCGACGACGAGCGGCGGCGCCGGCTGGCCGTCCGTCATGCGCTGACGCCTGCCCAGCGCGTGGCCTCGCCCGAGGCCGCGACTCGGGCGATGACGGTGTTGCACGCCACCGAGCCCGCCACGGTCTATCTGTCGTGCTGGGCGCGATGCGCCGCGGTCACGGTCGCCGACGTCGAGCGTGCCCTGTACGAGCAGCGCAGCCTGATCAAGCAGCTGGCCATGCGCCGCACCGTCTTCGTGTTCCCGCGCGACCTGCTCGGCGCGGTATGGCCCAGCACGTCGGCGCGCGTGGCGCGCACCGAGCGGGCCCAGATGGCCCGGGATGCGGTCGCGGCCGGGATCGCCGACGACGGCGACGCGTGGCTGGATCGCGCCCGCGCCGACGTGCTCGCCGTCCTCGCGGACGTCCCGGAGGGCCTGACGGCGGCCGAGGTGCGGCGGGCCGCGCCGGCGATCGACGTCAAGGTCTCGGTGCGGCCCGGCGCGGCGTGGGCGTCGCCGCGCGTGCTGACCCAGCTCGGTGCGACGGCCGACGTCGCACGCGGCATGAACACCGGCCACTGGCGCACGTCGCGGCCCCGATGGACGCTCATGCGCCACTGGCTCGGTGACGTGCCGCCGATGTGGGAGCCGGCCGACGGCTGGCGCGAGCTCGTGCGCCGCTGGCTGCGCACCTTCGGGCCCGGCACCGAGGACGACGTCGTCTGGTGGCTGGGCGCGACCAAGGGCATCGTGCGCACAGCGCTCGCCGAGCTCGGAGCCGTCGCGGTCACGCTGGACTCCGGGCAGACGGGATGGCTGCTGCCCGAGGACCTCGACGAGACGCCCGACCCCGGCCCGTGGGCGGCGTTGCTGCCGGTCCTCGACCCGACCGTCATGGGCTGGAAGGAGCGGGCCTTCTACCTCGGGCCGCACCGTGAGCAGCTCTTCGACCGCGCCGGCAACGCCGGGACCACGGCATGGGTCGACGGCCGGATCGTCGGCTGCTGGGTGCAGGACGACGAGGGAGTCGTCGCGGTGCGACTGCTCGAGAAGGTGCCACCCGCCGCGCGGGAGGCTCTCGACGAGGAGGCGCAGCGGCTCACGACGTGGCTCGACGGCGTGCGCGTCAACAGCGTGATCCGGCCGCCGGCGATGCAGGTCGGCCGACACGTCCGGGCCGACATATCGACCCGGTCCAGGCCATAACCCTCCCGTGGCCGCGCTCGTACGACGCCTCGCCTTCGCCCCTGTCGTGCTGCTTGCCGTGGCCGTCGTCATCTACGGCGGGCTGCGGATCCTGCGGCCGGATCTCTATCCCGGCGACCCGCTGCTGGGCGGGATCGTGCACGACATCGACCGCGCGCTGCTGCACCTCGACCTCGGCTGTGCGCCGCCCGGCGGAGTCGGGTCCGGCGCCAGGCCCAGCGGCCACTGCACGCCCCTCCGCGTCATATGGCAGCGCGGCATGGCGGCCGACATCTGGCTGCTGGCCGGATCGCTCGTCGTGGGCGTCGTCGCCGGCGTCCTGGGCGGGCTTTGGTGCGCCGGGCACCCGCGGACGCTGCGGGCCCGCGCGCTCCAGACGGGAGCCGCGCTGGCCTACTGCGCGCCCGTGTACTTCGTGGGCCTGGCGCTCCTGTACGTCTTCAACCCCGTGACGGGGATCTTCCACGTCCCGCTCTTCTTCGACGCCGAGCCGCGCTGGGCCTCGCCGTTCACGGATCCCTGGGCGTGGCTGCGGTTGCTGCTCGTCCCGTGGCTGGTCCTGGCGGCGCCGCTGGCCGGCATGTGCCTGCGGCTGACGCTGGGCATGGCCCGCGAGATCACCCAGGAGGACTACGTGCGGACCGCGTACGCGAAGGGCTTGCCCCTCGGCAGGGTCATGCGCCGCCACGTGGGCCGGCCGACGTTCGGCGCGACGGTCTCCTTCGCACCCGTCACGCTGCCGCTGTTCCTCACCAACGTCATGCTCGTCGAGCGGGTGTTCTCGGTCCCCGGGTTCTTCCACTACACGTGGGAGGCGATCGGCCACAACGAGGAGAACGCGATCAACCTGCCGATCGTCATCGCGGCCGCGCTGTGGATGACGGTGCTCCTGATCGTCCTCGCGATGCTGGCCGACGCGGTCCTCGCACGACTCGACCCGCGCGTGACCGACACGGCGTTCTGAGAGCGGGGCGATGGAGCTAGCCGGACTCGAACCCCCGACCTCCTGGGTGCGATCCAGCGCCCGGCGGTCGTGACGGGCCGCCACGGGCGACGGATTTCCCACTGGAGCGACAAATGCGCTGGGCGGCCGGACCTCTCACTCATGCCACTGGCCGCGGGGATGTTCCCTCTCAGTTCCCTGAGGGCAGCGTGGTCGCAGCGTCAGGACGCGGGCTTGCGGCTGACCATGACTTCCCGGAACGCCCCGACGATCCCTTGCCGCGGATCTCGAATCGCGTGGACCACGGTCGTCATCGAACTGTGGCGAAGGATCACGTCCGGGAGGTCCCAGCCCCATTCCGTGATGACAAGTGAGCCCGCAGGGTCGACGGGATTGGCGTGGTAGTCGGGCGGTTCGAGGTGCTGGAGGCCGTCCGGGCCGCTACGGGCGCGCACCAACGTGGGCTTCCACCAGAACCACGGCACGGTGAAGACATGCAGGCCGCCGGGGCGCAGAACGCGGGCCACCTCGGCGAACCCCCGCTCGGCGTCCAGGACGTGCTCGAACACGTCCTGAGTGATGAAGACGTCGAGCGATTCGTCGGCGAACGTCAGGCGCGTCACGTCCTCGCATCGCATGCCGTCGCGCATCGAGCCGGGGGGCACGTCGGGCCAATAGTGGGACGCGTCGTAGGCCGCGCAGTCCTCGGCCATGCGCCGCGAGCTCGCACCCGCCGGCGAGGACTCGTGGATCCGCAGGTCACGCCAGGCTGGGGCGACCTGGTCCAGGACTGCCAAGAGCGCGCGCTGACGGGGGATAGACCCGCAGCGCATGCACTCGTAGCTGTCCCGCAGCCAATCGGTGAGCGCGACGAACACGACGTACCGAGAACAGACGGGGCAGTGGCCGAGCCGGGCATGGCCAGAGACCGCTCGGCGGCCGTACGACCCAAGCGTCCGCTCGCGTGACATGCGGCGTAGGGCTTGGCCGAGCGCCCGACCGAGGTCGCGTACCCCCGTTGGGCGAACGGCCGATATACCGGCGTCGAGCACAGGCCGCGGAGTATGACCGCCTCCTCCCATTGGCCCAGCGCATGCTTCTACTCGGAGGCGGCGACGAAAGCGGTCATAGCCGTGTCGTTTCGAGCAAGCGGCGAGCCCACCAGCGCGACGGCACCGAAGGTGCAATGGTGTGTGTGTGTGTCGCAGTTGGCATAGGCCATGGGAAACGCGCGACCGCGTAGCGGCCCGGTTGCTGCGGCAGTTGAGCTCGTGCCGTCGCTCAGCTGCGACGGCCGATCTGCGGCGCGCTGGACGTTGGGTGAGGCCCTTAGGTTCGGCGGCGCAGAACTGATCAGAACGCGGGCGTTGCCTGCCAGAGCTCGAAATCGACGTCGCGAACGGACGAGTCTCCCTGCAACCGGTCGAAGAAGACCGCGATCACGATGCCTGTGCCGGTCGCTGACGGTGCGATGACGCCTTCGCGACCAACGTGATGCGCGGCTTCGCCGACGGCTTGACAGGGACGGAGGTCGTCCGCGGAGAGCGCCTCGTCGCTCAGTCCCAGCCTCTCGCGGTGGTCCGGTGCTCGAACATCGAGTAGCTCCTCGAGCCGTATGTCGTAGCGATAGAAACGGCGGGGCAGGAACTCCTCGGCCGCGCGCCCGGATCGCTCGACGATCCGGCCGAACTCGGCGATCACCGTTTCCCGCTCGGCACCGAGATAGAGAGTCGCGAAGCTCTGCGGAGGATTCCAGCGACCCCCTTGCGTGCGGGCGCCCGCGCCGGACAGGGGGTGGTACTGAGGGCTAATGTGGCGAAATGCCGTGCCCGTATAGGACACGGGTTCGAGCTGGTCGATCGCGCTGACGAGATGAGCAGAGACCACTCGGAGTCAGACGAAGACGCCCTCGCCGAGCGCATCGATTGCACCGAGTACGCGCCGGTATCCACCCTCCCGAAGCAAATCAACCGGCTTATTGTGCTCGAGCATCGGATTCGGCGTGAAAAGCCAATCGTGCGCCGGCTCGGGCTGGAGGACCCCGGACAGTCGCTCAAGTACAGCAATGAGCTCCAGCAGTCGCTCCCGCGCATCTGGACGTGGCGCGGCTTGCCGCTGTAGCCACCGGGAGACGGTTCGCGGATTCGTGTCGAGGACACGTGCGACGTCCGCGTGGTCGAGGTCGATCCTCGTTGTTGCGCGCTCCAGGCGTTCGGCTAGGTCAGGCAAATGTCGACCTCTTGTCGTCCGGTGTGTCGGGTACTTTGGCACAGCGATGACCTCTACGCTACCCAGCCGTCCGGCGTTCCTGGATCTCCCGACGTTCCTTCCGCGCGTGACACAGCACGACGGTCGCGCGATCGAACAGGCTCTAGCAGGACCGACGCTCTTCGACCGGGGCGTCAAGCTCGACGGGGCGATCGTCGAAGCCACGTTTGCCTCCGAAAGCCCACCCTTGCTTCGCCGTTTGGCGTCCGAGAACGTGCCTCAGCTCATCGATCCGCAGACGATCCGCTTCTGTGGCGGGCGATTTCTTCAAGTCGAGAAGCTCAGGCAGTTGCCGTACGCGCCGTCAGCTCCGATCACTGCGGATGGCGCCGCGGCCAAGGTTGCCGACGAACTAGTGCGTGGAGCTCTCGAGTTCCAATCGCGTGCCGGCGCGGCTTGTTACATCGCACCGGCCATGCCGTATTTCGACCGCGATCCCGGGTTCTGGCTTCGACTCAACGACCGGATGCTCGCAATCGCGTCCGCGCTAAACGGCACGGGAGAGATTCCGTGGCGGCCGTTGATCGCGCAGGTAGTCCCAGGCCCTCGCGCTCTTGCCGAACCAGAATTGATCATCAATCGCCTGCTGGACCATCCGATCGATGCCGTCTACGTGCAGGCGCAGCGACTCAATCCGGTACGCGACGGCCTAGAGAAGCTTGCGCAGTATGCGCGCTGCCTGATGCGTTTGAAGGCCGAAGGCCTCCCGCCGATTGCCGGCCGGGTGGGGTCGTTTGGACTTGTCCTTCAGGCGCTGGGAATCCCGAGTTTCGACTCGGGTCTGAACCAGGCCGAGGCGTTCGACCTCTCCTCGTTGAACCGCCCCCTAACCGAGTTCGAACAGGAGCGCAGGAAGCGTGCGCGCGGTGGCGATCGACGGGTCTACTTCGAGCCGCTCAAAACGACGCTGAAGGGAAGGCATGCGATAGCGATCGTGGAGAACAGGACGCTGCGGGGGCGATTCACGTGCGGGCTTGGCTGTTGCCAACACCGAGGGTTCGAGGATTTGGCGGACCGGCGGCGTGAGCATTACTTGTGGGTCCGAGCTCACGAGGTGGAAGCGCTGCGCGACACGCCCACGGGCGCGTTGAGGATCGATCTCGTCCACGAGCAACTGCGCGATGCGCGGGAGCACGGCGCAGCCGTCCGACGTGCCCTCGCCCGCGGAACCGCCGACGTCCCGGACTTCGACCACATCGACAGGTGGATCGGAGTTCTGTCGCACGAGGGCGGGCTCGCCGCGGCGGCGTAACGAACCGGGACGTCGCGCCAGCCCGGTTGCGCTGGCGAGAGGGCTTCGATTGTGTGCCTGAAACCCGATCGCCCAAATCGCGTTCTCGACGGCTTGAGGGTCGAGGACGCATTCGGTGTTGTCGATCGGCAAGCTCGCGGCCGGCCAGGCCGGCTACTACCTCGATCAGGCGCGGGGACGCGTGGATGTGGTCGAGAGCGTCGGCGACGGTATTGAGGAGTACTACGTAGGCGCGTCCGAGGCGCGTGGCGAGTGGGTCGGCGCGGCTGCGCGCGAGCTTGGACTCGAGGGCGTCGTTGAGGGCGAAGCGTTGCGCCGTGTGCTCGACGGGCTCGACCCCCGGGATGGTTCGCCGTTGCGGTCGTCATCCAGCCCCGCTCGGGTCGCTGGGTTCGACCTGACGTTCTCGGCCCCGAAGGGTGTCAGCGTGCTCTTCGGCGTCGGTGACGCGGAGATGCGTGGCCGCGTGCGGGCGGCGCACGACGTGGCGACACGAGCGGGGCTGGGGTATCTCGAGGGCTCCGCCGCGGCCGTTCGGCGTGGGCATGGCGGCGCAGTCGTCGAGGAGGCACCGGGGTTTGTGGCTGCGGCGTTCCGGCATCGGACGTCGCGTGCCGGGGACCCGCAGCTCCACACGCACGTGCTCGTCGCCAACCTCGGCCGGGGCGTCGACGGCAGGTGGTCGGCGCTGGACGGCCGGCGCGTGTACGCGCACGCGAGGGCCGCGAGCTTCGTCTACCAGGCGGTCCTTCGGGGCGAGCTCACGCGCTCGGTCGGCGTGCAGTGGACGCCGGTGCGGAAAGGAATCACCGAGGTCGTCGGCGTGCGTGGGTCGGTGCTGGCTGAATTCAGCCGGCGGAGCGATGACATCAAGGCTGCGCTCGAGGAGCGCGGCACGTCGGGAGCGCGAGCCGCAGAGGCGGCGGCACTGGCGACGCGCCGACCCAAGAGCCGAGCGACGAGTCCCGATGAACTGATCCACGGGTGGCGGAGGCGCGCCGCCGCCCTTGGCCTGGGCGAGCGCGAGCTGGCACTCATCGCGCATCGGCAACGCTCGATCGCTCCGACCCCGCGGGAATGGGAGGCGGTGTTCGAGGCTCTGGCCCGCGCGCACGGCCTGACACGAAAGGCGGCGACGTTCACCCGCGATGACGTCGTCCAAAGCCTCTGCGAGCGCTTACCGGGCGGAGCAAACGTCGATGCCGCTCCGATCGAGGCGGCCGCCGATCGCTTTCTCGCGTCCGGCCACGTTGTCGCCCTCGTGCCGAATGCGGACGAGCGCGAGGCGGCGACGGCGTTTCGTCGTCGCGACGGCCGCGTGATGCCGGTCGATCGGCGGCAGCTGCGTTATACGACGACCAACCACTTGGCGATGGAACGGCGGCTCCTAGAGCAGGTGGTCGGCGCACATCGCCGGGACGCCGGCGTGGCCAACCCGGGACAGGTCACCCGGGCGATCGCGGCGCGACCGACGCTGTCCGACGAGCAGCGCCTGGCCGTCGAAGCGTTGTGTCTGGACGGCGATGGCGTGTCTGTGCTGTGCGGCAAGGCGGGCACGGGCAAAACGTTCGTGCTCGGGGTCGCACGAGAGGCGTGGCAGGACGCCGGCTATCCGGTGCTCGGAGTCGCGACAGCGCGGCGGGCCGCGGCCGAGCTCCAGGAGGGTGCTGGCATCCAGAGCACGAGCACCTTCGCCCTGCTCGCCGACCTTCGCACGCGCGGCGCGGGGTTGCCGCCTCACAGCGTGCTGGTCGTCGACGAGGCGGGCATGGTCGCCACCCGCGACATCGCGCAGCTCGTCGATGCCGTGCTGGCCGCCGACGGCAAGCTCGTGCTGGTCGGCGACCATCGTCAGCTCCCCGAGATTCAGGCCGGCGGCACTTTCCGTGCGCTTGTCCAGCGCGGCTTGGCTCTCGAGCTGTCGCAGAACGTGCGCCAGGTGCACGAGTGGGAGCGTCGCGCGCTCGATCAGCTTCGCGACGGCGAGCCCACGACGGCCCTGGCCGAGTACGTCCGTCGCGGACGGCTGACCATCGAGCCGGACAGGGCCACGACGCTCGAGCGGCTTGTCGCCGACTGGTCCGCGAGCGGCGGCGATGCGGTGATGATCGCTCGCCGGCGAGCCGACGTCGCCGAGCTCAATACGCGTGCCCGCGCTCATCTGCGCAGCGCGAACAAGCTCGGCGCCAAGGTCGACACCCCCGCCGGAGTGTTCGCGGTCGGCGATCACGTCGTCATCAAGCGCAACGACCGTCGCCTCGACGTCAACAACGGAGATCGTGCCCGCGTCGTCGCGGTCGGGCCCCACAGCGGCGCGATCATCGTCCGTTCGCGAGATCGGCGAGTGCAGCTCGACCGCCGATTCCTCGCCGAGCCGACAAGGACCGGCGACCCGCCGCTGACCCACGGGTACGCGGTCACCGGCCACGTCGCCCAAGGCGCCACGGTCGACCACGCGCTCGTGCTCGCCGACGAGGGCATCGACCGTGAGTGGGCGTACGTGGCGCTCAGTCGAGGTCGCGACAGCAACCGGATGTACCTCGCAGCGACGCCGGACGACCCCGCGCCGCATACGCGCCGCTCACACAGCCGACCATCGACCCCGTCGAGCGGCTCGCCCGCCGACTCCAATCCAGCAGCGCCCAGGTGCTCGCGATCGACGCAGGCGCGCCGTGCGACCGCGGCGCCCGCCATGCGATGGGAGCGGATGCCCGACGCGAACAGCTCGAGCTCGAGCACGGCGCGCGGCCATTCGTCACCGAGCAGGACTTCGTCGACCGCGCGGACCGTGTGCGAGCGCAACAGGCCGAGCGCGCCACAGAACGCGTCCTGCGGCGTGATCGGGGGATGGGACGCGAGCTGTGAGCCTGAGCGACGCACGCCCTGCGCATGGGCGCGAAAGCGCGCTCGTCACCGCTCTGATCGAGCTGCTCGCCGCCAGTCCCGCCGCGATGGCGCAACTCATCGAGCTGCTCGAGAGCCAGCGTCCCGCCGGTGAGCCCGCGATGCCCGCGTACACCGTCGCGTCGCTGGCTGCGACGCTGGGCGTGTCCCCCAGAGCCGTACGCGGAGCGATCACGCGCGGGGAGCTCGCCGCGGTGAAGCGCGGCGGCCGCTGGATCATCTCGGCTGACTCAGTACGGGCGTGGGCCGCCAATGACGGCACGGCTCCTGCTCGCCGGCGCGGGGTGCGAAGGGACCGGCCGCTCGGCGCGGCGATCGCACTGCTCTCAGGGGCGAATGCCGTCCGGCGCTCCCTATGACCTCCTAGATGAGTGTGCATCGCAAAGGCGCGAAGTGGTCCGTCCGCTAGCGAGACGGCGGCCGCAATCGCTCGCGCACGTTCGATCGCCGGCGCGACGCCGAACGCTTCGACGCCGAGGTCGCACGGCGCCGCCAGCTCGGCGCGCTCGCGTCGCTCGACGCCGGCCGCGAGACGCTCGACGAGTTCGTCACGGACACCTGGGCGCCGACGTACGCAGTCACGCTCGCGCCGAAGACGCGGCAGCACTACGCGAACCTCTACGACTTCCACGTCTCGCCGGACCTCGGAGGGATCAGCCTGCGGGAGCTGCGCGCCGAGCGCATCGCTCGCTGGCAGGCCGACCGGCTGGCCTCCGGTGCCGGACCTGTTGCGGTCCGGCAGGCGCTCGACCTCCTCAGCAGCCTCCTGCAACGGGCCGTCGAGGGAGAACGCATCCCGGCCAACCCGGTGCGGCTCGTCCGGCGCGCACCGCGACCGCGTCGCGAAGAGGTGAGGCCGCTCGCACCGCAGACGGTCGAAGCGATGCGCGCGGCGGCATCGCTGCGCGACGCGACTCTCCTGTCGATCTTGGCCTACGCCGGGCTCCGGCCGAGCGAGGCCCTGGCGCTCCGCTGGAACGACGTGCGCGAGCAGACGCTGCTCGTCCAGCGGGCGCTGTCGCTCGGCGAGGACGCCGACACCAAGACGCGCCAGCACCGCACCGTTCGGCTCCTTGAGCCGCTGCGCAAGGATCTCGAGCTGTGGCGGCGCTGCGCGCCGCGAGCCACGCTGGTGTTCCCCGGGCACGACGATGAGGCCTGGTCGCTGCCGGCTTACCAGTCCTGGCGCCGCCGCGCCTTCCGCCGCGCCGTGCAGGCCGCCGGCGCCGAGCACACGACCCCGTACGCGCTCAGGCACTCGTTCGCCTCGCTCCTGCTCCATGAGGGCCGCAGCGTCATCTACGTCGCGCGCCAACTCGGGCACGACGCCCGCCTGACCCTCAGCCGCTACGGGCACGTGATCGACGAGCTCGACGAGCAGCCCCGCATCGACGCCGAGACGGCGATCCGCGAGGCCCGGAGCCGATGAACGACGTCCAAGCACTGGTCCAGGACCTCGCCCTTCGAGCGCTCGAGCGACAAGAGCGCGAGCTTTCCGAGCTACGCGAGCGCACGAACACGATCATCGCGGCCGCGGCGCTGATCGCGTCATTCCTCGCTGCGGCCGCCATCCGCGAGCACCGCGGCTTGTCGGCGTGGTCGGTCGTGGCCCTGTGGTCCTCGTCCTGAACGGCGCCTTCAGCGTGATCGTGCTCTGGCCGCGCAAGCTCGCCTTCGCCTTCGATGCCCGCGAGACGTATTCGCGGCTATACAGCGATGACGTCGCCGAGGCCCAGCTCCGCGTGGCGTACAGCGCGCGCGACCGGTACGAGTACAACAAGCGCACGATCGACCGCCTCGAGTTCGCCTTCCAGGCGGCCGTCGTCACGCTCGGCCTACAAACGCTTCTCTGGACGCTCGCTCTGGCGGTAGCCTCATGACCATGGCCGACCAGCCGAAGTCGCCGTCGCCACCGCCGACGCCGCCCGACAAGGTCAAACCGCTCCCGCAGAGCGTCTTCATCTTCGAGAACTGGGGCAGCATGAAGCCGGCTCCGGACCCCGCTGAAGACGACAAGTAACAGCCGATCGGCGCCGAGAATGTTCCCTCTCAGTTCCCCGGACGCGAAACTGGCGAAGGCGCTCCGAAAAGCAGTACGCCCGAATCCCGCGTAGAGGCCGCGGAACCCGGGCGATGGAGCTAGCCGGACTCGAACCGGCGACCTCCTGGGTGCGATCCAGGCGCTCTCCCAACTGAGCTATAGCCCCGCGGCGCGTGCAGGTTTTCCCGCATGCGGCGTGAACGAGCGATTGTAGCTGCCAGGATCATGCCGGCACGGCATCATGTGCCGGGAGCCAGACACAGCGCCATGGCCCACAAACCGCGCCGTACACCGAGCTTCAGGGCACGCCTGCGGCTCTTCTTCGTCGTCATCGTCGTCCTCCCGATGATCGTGCTGGCGGCCGTCCTCTTCGCGCTGATCAGCAAGTCGGACGAGAGCCAGACCGACGCGCGGCTGTCGGAGTCGCAGACCGTCGCGCGCGGGATCTACGGCGACGAGCAGGCTCGCGCCGGGGACGCGGCGGACGCGATCGGCGGCGACCAGCGGCTCGCGAACGTGCTGGCCGACGGCAAGGGCCCCGCCGTGCAGGCGCGGCTCGACTACCTGGCCAAGCGCGAGTCCGTGCATTACGTCCAGATGCGGATCGACGGCAAGGGCACGTTCGATACGGGCATGCGGCCGGCGATCGGCTCGGCCACCCGGCGCCTCATCGGCCAGGACGGCAAGCCCACCGGCTCGCTCGTCGTCGGCGCGCTCGGACCGGACGATTACGCGAACCGCGTCACCAGGCTGACGGGCGCCGATGTCGTGATCGACGGCAGCGGGCGCCGGCTCACGAGCACGCAGGCCGAGGTCGGCGGGACCGAGCTGCCCAAGCACGGCGGCGTGGCCGTCGCCGGCGTCGACTACCGGACCGGCTCGTTCACCGCACCCAGCGTCGGCAGCGGCGTCCTGACGGTGGCCCTGCTCATGCCGGGTCGCGAGTCGGCGTCGCCGACCTCGCCAGAGAGCCTGGCCGCGGCGGCCGCGTTCATCGGCTTCCTCGCGCTCGCCTTCGCGTTCGCCGTCGCCGTCTCGCGGCGTCTTCAGTCCGAGATCCAGCGGCTCCTCGAGGCCGCGCAGCGCCTCGGCACCGGCGACTTCAGCGTCACGGTCCCCGCCGACGGCAACGACGAGTTCGCCGCGCTCGGCCAGGAGTTCAACAAGATGGCCCGCCAGCTCAAGGAGCGGCTGGAGGAGCTCCAGCGCGAGCGCGAGCGCCTCCAGGAGTCGATCCGGCGCGTCGGCCAGTCGGTCGCCGCCGGGCTCGACCGCGTGGGCGTGCTGGAGATCGTCGTGCAGACCGCGGTCGAGGGCGTGACCGCCGCCGCCGGCCGGGCGACGATGCGCGGCCCGGACGACCGGCTCCAGGAGGTCGCCCGCACCGGCGAGCCCGAGGCGTTCCGGCGCGCGCTGCATGCCGCCGAGGCCGCGGTGATCGACGCCGGCCAGGTGGCCGAGATCCAGGTCGGCGGCGCCAGCGCGCTGGCCGCGCCGCTGGGCGCCACGGAGGCCGGCGACCAGGTCATCGGCATCGTCTCGGTGGCCCGCGGCGACCACGCGTTCACGCCGACCGAGCGCGAGCTGTTCGCCTACCTGACCAACCAGGCGTCGGTCTCGGTCGAGAACGTCGACCTGCACGAGACCGTGCAGCGCCAGGCGGTCACCGACGAGCTGACCGGCCTCTTCAACCACCGCCGCTTCCAGGAGGTCATGTCCGTCGAGGTCGAGCGCGCCCGCCGCTACGGCCACGAGATGGGTCTGATCATGCTGGACATCGACAACTTCAAGCAGGTCAACGACACCTACGGGCACCTCCAGGGCGACCTCGTGCTCCAGGAGGTCGCGCGCGTGCTCCAGAAGTCCTCGCGTGAGATCGACGAGCCGGCGCGCTACGGCGGCGAGGAGATGGCCGTCGCGCTCCCGCAGACCGACCTCGAGGGCGCTTTCCAGTTCGCCGAGCGCGTCCGCCGGGCGGTCGAGGACCTCGAGCTGCCGCTGCCGACCGGCGACGGCGTGCTGAAGGTCACGGCCTCGTTCGGCGTGGCGTCGCTGGCCACGGCCCACCACGCCGACAAGGACGCGCTGGTGGCCGCGGCCGACCAGGCGCTGTACGAGGCGAAGCGCGCCGGGAAGAACCGGACCGTGCGCGCGAACGGCGTCGTCGCGGGCCGGCCGGACGTTCACGGCGTCGCATCCACCGAGTAGCCTGTGGGGTGAGGCATGGGACTGCTGGACGACGCCATCCGCGAGCACCTGGAGCTCAAGCGCCAGCACGGCGCGAATCCCGACGAGGTCGCCCGCCAGGAGCAGGAAGCGCTGGGCGCGCCGCGCAGGGCCGAGTTCGCCAAGGCCGGGGAAGCCGAGCCCGACGAGGCCGCGCCGGCCGAATCGGCGGCCGAGGAAGAGCCGCCCGTCGTCGAGGCGCAGGACCCCGTCGACGCGGGCGACGAGCGCGAGCCGTTCGACGTCGAGTCGATCGAGGCGCCCACTCCCGCGCCACCTCCCGAGCCGGACGCCGTGGAGCCTCCGCCCGAGCCGGAGGCCTCCGAGGCCGGCTACGAGGAGGACCCGTGGCTCGCCGACGAGCGCGACGAGGTGCCGGCCGGCGAGACCCTGGAACACCCCAAGCCGGACGAGCCCGGAAGCGGCGAGGACGTGCTGGAGGAGACGCCCGACTTCCTCCAGGAGACGCCCGAGCACGACCGCCTGTGGTTCGAGCAGCGCCCCCCGCGCGACTTCGACTGGGACAAGTAAGCCGGCGGACAGACGTCCGCGTGCTGCCCGCCCGGGCTTCAGCCCAGCGGGCGATCGGCCGACATAACGTAGGCGCCGGAGCTCGTAGGGCGGGACGGTTCTCCTGCCCCGGAGCCTGTCTCCGCCTCTCTCCGGCCTGGCTCGCTCGACACGGGCCGCGCGGTTGCCGCCGCGCGGCCCGGAGCCGAGTCAGAACCGCGTCTGGACCGCGCCGACGATCACGTCCTCGTCGTCGGCCACCGCGATCGTCGGCCACTTGTCGAACGCGGTGCACGGATGCGAGATCCCGCACACGAGCAGGTCGCCGACCGCGAGCTCGCCGTCGGGGTCGCGCAGGAACGCGTGGTGGTCGTTGAGCGCCTCCACGCGCACGCGCGGATGGCCGCGGACGACCGGCAGGCCGAGGTCGTACGGCGCGTCGCGCTTGCCGAAGCCCGCGATCGCCAGCCCGGGCTCCGGGCACGAGAGCACCCGCGCCCACAGCTCGAGCGCGGGCCGCAGCTCGGCCAGCGGCGTCGCCGCGGCGTAGAGCCCGTCGTCGTGCGTCACGTACGACCCGGCGCGCACGACCACGCGCACGGGCCGTGACAAAGACGGCCGCAGCCGCTCGGCGACGCGGTCGAAGAAGATGCTGCCGCCGGCCGTCACCACGACCTCGTCGAGCCCGTCGAACGCGCGGCGCGCGTCGAGCGTCTCGGCGAACGCGCGCAGGCGGTCGAGGAAGGCGTCGACCGCGGCGAGCGTCTCGGGCTCGCGGTCGGCGCCCAGCGTCCCCTCGTAGCCCTCGACGCCCGCGAGCACGAGCCGCGGCGACGCGGCCACGGCGTCCGCGACGGCCAGCGCCTGCTCGTCGCTGCGGCAGCCCGCGCGGGTCTCGCCCAGCTCGACGAGCACCGGCAGGGCCGCCGCCACCCCCGCATCGAGCGCCGCCACGCCGTCGAGCGAGTCGACGAGGCACAGCACCTCGAGGCCGCCGGCCCGCTCGCGCTCGAGGAACGCGACCTCGGGCGCGCCCACCACCTGGTTCGCCAGCAGCACCCGCGGTGCGCCGAGCTCGCGCATCACCGCGAGCTGCTGGACGGTGGCCGCGGTCATCGCCCACGCGCCCGCGTCGAGCTGGCGCCGGATCAGCGCGGGCGCCATCGTCGTCTTGCCGTGCGGCGCCAAGGACAGGCCGCGCGCCTCGCACCACGCCTGCATGGCGCGCACGTTGTGAGCCAGCGCGCGCTCCCGCAGCACGAGGAGCGGAAGCGGAGCATCAGCCAACCGAGAGGTCAATTGTTTTGGACCCTTACCAATTCGCGGCGAATTCCGGACTTGACGGAGCGTTCTCGCGCCGATAGCGTCGAGTTGGGAAAGTTACCTAACCAGGTACGAGAGGGGAGCGGCATGCGGCGCATCACGATGGCCATCGCGACGGCGGCGACGCTCGCGCTCGGGGTGGCCGCATGCGGCGGCACGGGCGACTCCGGGAGCTCGAACGACGGCGCGCCCGTCTCCAAGGGCACGAAGCTCGAGGCCGCGAACATCACGCTGTGGGTCGGGTTCACCCAGCGCGAGCTCGGCGTCGTCAAGGACGCCGTCAAGCAGTTCGAGGCGGCCAACCCGCAGGTCCACGTGAAGGTCGTCGGCGGCATCAACGACGACAAGATCATCGCGGCCAGCCGCGGTGGCAAGTCGCCGGACGTCGCACAGTCGTTCTCCGCCGACAACGCCGGCGCGTTCTGCGGCTCCGGCGCGTGGATAAACCTCAAGCCGTACATGGACCGCGACGGCATCAGCGACGCGATCTTCCCGCCCGCTCCCCGCGCCTACACGCAGGTCGACGGCACGCGCTGCGCGCTGCCGATGCTCGCCGACGCCTACGGCCTCTACTACAACGAGGCGATGTTCAAGAAGGCGGGGCTCAGCGGCCCGCCGAAGACGGTCTCGCAGCTCGTCGACTACGCGAAGAAGCTCACGGTCAAGAACCCCGACGGGACGCTCAAGGTCGTCGGCTTCAACCCGGACATGGGCTGGTACTCGAACACGCCCGCCAACTTCGGGCCGATGTTCGGCGGCAAGTGGGTGGACGACCAGGGCAAGTCGACGCTCGGCAGCGATCCCGCGTGGGCGAAGCTGCTGACCTGGCAGAAGCAGCTCATCGACTGGTACGGCTACGACAATCTCGTCAAGTTCCAGGCCGGTCTCGGCGATGAGTTCTCCACCTCCAACGCATTCGAGAAGGGCAGGCTCGCGATGAACGTCGACGGCGAGTGGCGCACGGCGTTCATCGCCAACGAGGTGCCGAACATGCAATACGGCACCGCGCCGGTCCCGGTCGACGACGACAACCAGAGCCTCTACGGCGGCGGCTACACGACGGGCAACATCATCGGGATTCCCAAGCGCGCCCAGCACAAGGAGCAGGCCTGGGCGCTGCTCAAGTTCCTCGCGACCGCCGACAAGGCCCAGGTGCTGCTCTCCAACGGGCTGCGCAACGTGCCCACCACGGCATCGTCGGCAAAGTCGCCGGACCTCAAGCCGGACGCGAAGTTCGAGACGTTCCTGAAGATCTTCGGCAACTCGCACACCACGACCACGCCGATCACCGCCGCCGGCAGCGCGCCGCAGGAGCTGTTCAACAGCTTCGTCGACAAGTGGCAGGCCGGGCGGGTCAAGGACCTCCAGGGCGGCCTGACCGACCTCGACAAGCAGATCGACGCGCAGCTGGCCAACGCGCAGGGCGAACAGGTGCCGTGACCACGGCGCCGGTACGGCGACGCTCCCGGGGCGCCCGATGGCGCCGGCGCCGCACGGTGCTGGCGTTCATGGCCCCCTGGATCGTCGGGTTCAGCGTCTTCATCGCGTATCCGCTGATCACGACGGTCTACCTGTCGTTCACCCACTACGACCTGCTGGAGCCGTCGCGCTGGATCGGGCTGGCGAACTACGACTACATGTTCAGCCACGACAAGCAGATCTGGCCGGCGATCTACAACACGCTGTGGCTGGTCGTGATCATGGTGCCGCTGAAGGTGATGTTCGCGTTCGGCGTCGCGCTGATGCTCACGCGCGCGCGGGCCGGGGTCGGGATCTTCCGGACGATCTTCTACCTGCCCGCGCTCGCGCCGCCGGTGGCTGCCGCCCTCGGCTTCGTGTACATCCTCAACCCCGCCACCGGCCCGGTGAACGGCGCGTTGCGGCTGGTCGGGATCGACGGGCCGCTGTGGTTCAACTCGCCGACGTGGTCCAAGCCGGCGCTGACGCTCCTGCTGCTGTGGGGCGTCGGCAACACGATGATCATCTTCCTGGCCGCGCTCGTCGACGTGCCGCGCTCGCTGTACGAGTCCGCGTCGCTCGACGGCGCGTCGGCGTGGCAGCGTCTGCGCTGGGTCACGCTGCCCTCGATCAGCCCGGTGATCCTCTTCGCCGCCGTCGTGGGCACGATCGAGGCGCTCCAGCTGTTCGACCAGGCCTACGTGGGGGCGACGGTCGCGGCCGGCTCGGCGTCCAGCGCCGGCGACCCCTCCAACGACCTCGGCTATCCCGAGAACTCGACGCTGTTCTATCCCGTCCTGCTCTACCAGCAGGGCTTCCGCTTCTTCAACATGGGCTACGCCGCGGCGATGGCGGTGCTGCTGCTCGTGGTCTCGTTCGCGATCACGATGTTCATCGTCCGCAACTCGCGCCGCTGGGTGCACTACGCGGGGGTCGGCCGCTGATGGCGACCCACGCGCCACCCGTCCCCGTTACGCCCGTCGCGCCCGTGCGCCGCCGCGTGCCGCCCGCCGTCCGGCGGCGCCGGCTGCTCGTGGCCGTCGCCGAGCACAGCCTGCTGATCGCCGCCGCCATCGCGTTCCTCGCGCCGTTCGCCTTCATGGCGCTGACGTCGCTGATGACGACCGACCAGGCGCTGTCGCCGAAGCTCTGGCCCGAGCCGCTGAAGTGGAGCAACTACGCCGACGTCTTCGACCAGGCGCCGATGCTCCGCTACGCGCTCAACACGGCGATCTACTCCGTGCTCGCCACGTTCGGCATGCTCGTGTCGAGCATCCCCGTGGCCTACGCGCTGGCGCTGCTGCGCTGGCGCGGGCGTCAGGTGGTGTTCCTGCTCGTGCTCGTGGCGATGATGCTCCCGCCGCAGGTGACGATCGTCCCGATGTACGTGCTGTGGGCGAAGCTGAACCTCGTCGGCTCGCTGGCGCCGCTGATCATCCCGAACTGGTTCGGCGATGCGTTCTCGATCTTCCTCCTGCGCCAGTTCTTCATGACGATCCCGCAGCCGTACCTGGACTCCGCGCGCGTCGACGGCCTCGGCGAGCTGAAGATCCTGCTGCGTGTCGTCGTGCGGCTCGCCAAGCCGGCGATCGCGGCGGTCGCGCTGTTCATGTTCCTGCTCACGTTCAGCGACTTCTTCGGCCCGCTCCTGTACGCGGGCGACGAGGAGTCGCACTGGACGCTCTCGGTCGGCCTCGCGCAGTTCCGCACGCTGCACCAGGTGCAGTGGAACCTCTCGATGGCGGCCACGATCCTCGTGATCACGCCGGTCATCCTGCTGTTCTTCTTCGCCCAGAAGGCGTTCGTCGAGGGCGTCACGCTGACGGGGGTCAAGGAGTGAAGGTCGCGGTCGTCGGCGCCGGCTCGACCTACACGCCCGAGCTCGTGTCCGGGCTCGCCGGCCTGCCCGTGGACGCGCTCGTGCTGCACGACATCGACGCGGACCGGCGCGAGGTGGTCGGCGGCCTGGCGCGCCGCATCCTCGACCGCGCGGGGTTCGCGGGCGACGTGGCGCTGACCGGCGACCTCGACGCGGCGGTCGAGGGCGCCGACTACGTGCTCATCCAGATCCGCGTCGGCGGCCAGGCCGCCCGGCTCGAGGACGAGACGCGGCCGCTCGCGTGCGGCTGCATCGGCCAGGAGACGACCGGCGCCGGCGGCTTCGCGAAGGCGATGCGGACCGTCCCGGTGGTGCTCGAGATCGCCGCGCGCGTGGCCGAGGGGGCGGCGCCGGGCGCCTGGATCGTCGACTTCACGAATCCCGTCGGGATCGTCACGCGCGCGCTGCTGGATGCCGGCCACCGCGCCGTCGGCCTGTGCAACGTCGCCATCGGGATCCAGCGCTACGCCGCGCGGGCGCTCGGCGTTGAGCCCGCCCGCGTCGTGGTCGACCAGGTCGGCCTCAACCACCTGACCTGGGTCCGCGCGGTGTGGCTCGACGGGGCCGACGTGCTGCCCGGCCTGCTGGCCGAGCACGGCGAGGAGATCGCGCGCGGCGCCGGGCTGCCGCCCTGGCTGGTGGCCGAGCTCGGCGTGATCCCGTCCTACTACCTGCACTACTTCTACGCGCACGACGCCGTGCTCGCCGAGCAGCGCGACGGCGCGGTGCCGCGCGCGGCCCAGGTCGCCGAGATCGAACGCGAGCTGCTGGAGATGTACCGCGACCCGAACCTGGCGGAGAAGCCCGCGCTGCTCGAGCAGCGCGGCGGCGCCTACTACAGCGAGGCCGCGGTCGGCCTCGTGCGCTCGCTGAGCTCGGGCGACGGCGCGGTCCACGAGGTCGACATGCGCAACGGCGGCACGCTGGCCGGCCTGGCGGACGACGACGTCGTCGAGGTGCCCGCCCGCGTGGGCCGCGACGGTCCGGTGCCGCTCGAGCAGGCCCCGCTCGCGCCGGAGCTGCTCGGGCTCGTCCAGCACGTCGCGGCGTACGAGCGGCTCGCGGCCGAGGCGGCGGTCACGCGCGATCCCGCGACGGCCCGCAAGGCGCTGCTGGCGCACCCGCTCGTGGGCCAGCACGAGATGGCGCGGGAGCTGGCGGGATGAGCGTTGTCCTGGCCGTCGACGGCGGCAACTCCAAGACCGACCTCGCGCTCGTGCGCGCCGACGGAGGCGTGCTCGCGCTCGTGCGCGGCGGCATGAGCTCGCCGCACCACATCGGGCTCGAGGGCTCAGTGGCGCTGCTCCAGGCGCTCTACGACGAGGCGGTCGAGCAGGCGGGCGTGGCCGGGCCCGCGGACGTGGCCCATGTGCTGCTCGCGGGCCTGGACTTCCCCACCGAGGAGCGGGCGCTGCACGACGCGCTGGCGGAGCGTGGATGGGCGCGGCGCCTCACGGTCGGCAACGACACCTTCGCGGTCCTGCGGGCGGGCACGGAGCGCGGCTGGGGCGTGGCGGTCGTCTGTGGCGCCGGCATCAACTGCGTCGGCGTCGGGCCGGACGGCCGCCATGTGCGCTTCCCCGCGCTCGGGGCGATCAGCGGCGACTGGGGCGGCGGCTACGACGTCGGCCTCGCGGCCCTCGGCGCCGCCGCCCGCAGCGAGGACGGCCGCGGCCCGAAGACGCTGCTCGAGGGCTCGGTGCCCGCGCACTTCGGCCTCACGAGGCCGAGCGAGGTGGCCGAGGCGATCCACCACGGCGAGATCCCGCAGCGGCGCGTGATGGAGCTGGCGCCGGTCGTCTTCGACGAGGCGGCGACGGACCCGGTGTCGGCGGCGCTGGTCGACCGCCTGGCCGCCGAGGTGGTGGCGATGGCGGAGGTCGCGATGCGCCGGCTCGAGCTCACGGACCAGCCGGTCGAGGTGCTGCTCGGCGGCGGGCTGTTCCAGCGCGCGGACAGCCCGCTGGTCGACGCGATCCGGATCGCGCTGGGCACGCTCGGCGCGCACATCACGGTCCTGGCCTCGAGCACGCCGCCGATCGTCGGCGCCGCGCTGCGGGGGCTGGACGAGCTGGGGGCAGGCGGCGAGGCGCAGGCGCGGGTGCGCCGCGAGCTCGCCGAGCGGGCCACGACGAGCGAGAGGCCGATCTATGGCTGAGGTGCGGTTCGAGCAGGCGACGCGGATCTATCCCGGCACCGATACGCCCGCGCTGGACGGGCTCGACCTGGAGATCGAGGACGGCGAGCTGATGGTGCTCGTCGGCCCCTCGGGCTCGGGGAAGACGACCGCGCTGCGGATGCTCGCGGGGCTCGAGGACGTCGACGCGGGCGCGGTCTACATCGGCGGCCGCGACGTGAGCGACGACGCGCCGAAGAGCCGCGACGTGGCGATGGTGTTCCAGAACTACGCGCTCTACCCGTACCTCACCGTGGCTGACAACATCGCGTTCCCGCTGCGCGCCGCGAAGGTCCCCAAGAGCGAGCGCGCGCAGCGGGTGCGCGAGGTGGCCACGCTGCTCGAGCTCACCCCGTTCCTCGACCGCAAGCCCGGCCAGCTCTCGGGCGGGCAGCGCCAGCGCGTCGCGATGGGCCGTGCGATCGTGCGCAAGCCTCGCGTGTTCCTCATGGACGAGCCGCTCTCCAACCTCGACGCCAAGCTGCGCGTGCAGATGCGCGCGGACATCGCGGGGCTCCAGGCGCGCCTCGGCGTCACGACCGTCTACGTCACCCACGACCAGGCCGAGGCGTTGACGCTCGGCCATCGCGTGGCCGTGCTGCGCGACGCGCGGCTCCAGCAGTGCGCGACGCCGCGCGAGCTGTTCGACCGCCCGGTCAACACGTTCGTGGCCGGCTTCATCGGGTCGCCGGCGATGAACCTGTGCACGCTGCCGGTCCAGGACGGCCGACTGCCGTTCGGGTCGGTGGCGATCGACCCGCCGGTGGCGCTCAACGGGCGCGGCGAGGTCATCCTCGGCGTCCGGCCGGAGGCGCTCGAGCTCGCGGGCGACGGGCTCGAGGCGCACGTCGACGCCGTCGAGGAGCTCGGCCTCGACGCCTTCGTGTACTGCTCGGCCGAGCTGCCCGGCGGGCCGGCGCGGCTGGTCGCGCGCGTCGACACGCGGCACGAGCCCAGGCGCGGCGAGCGCGTGCATGTGCGGCCGAGCGGCGAGCACGAGCCGCACCTGTTCGCCTCCGACACGGGCGAGCGGCTCTAGTGTCGGGAGCGCGACACTAGATGCCGCCGGCGACGCCGCCGCTCCTGCGCGACCTCAACGAGCGCACGGTGCTGGAGACGATCCGCGACCGCGCGCCGATCTCGCGCGCGGAGATCTCGCGCCGCGTCGGCATCTCCAAGCCGACGGTGTCGGTGGCGCTCGCGGCGCTGCTCGAGGCCGGCCTCGTGCGCGAGGCCGACAACGACGCCGAAGGCCCCAAGTACGGCGCGACGTTCTTCGAGCCCGTGCCCGAGGCCGCGCTCGTGCTCGGGCTCGACCTCGGGGCTCGCTTCCTGCGCGGCGCGGTCTGCGACCTTCGCGGCAACGTGCGCGCGCGACAGGACGTCGAGCTGCCGGGCGCCGAGGTGCACGTCGTCCTCGACGCCGCCGCCGAGCTGCGCTCGCGGCTGCTCGCCGCCGGTGACCTGCCCGCCGGCGCGCTCGACGGCGCGGTGGCCGGCGTGCCGGGCGTGATCGAGGAGCCGAGCGGCGAGGTCGGCCTGGCGGGCAACATCCCGGGCCTGGAGGGCCTGCGCATCGGTCCGGCGCTCCAGGAGCGGCTCGGCGTGCCGGTGACGGTCGAGAACGACATCAGCCTGGCGGCCGTGGGCGAGCAGTGGCGCGGGATCGCGCAGGGCGTGGACGACTTCGCGTTCCTGTCGGTCGGGACCGGGCTCGGGTGCGGCCTCGTGCTGCGCGGCGAGCTGCACCGCGGCCACCATGGGGCCGCCGGCGAGGTCGACTACGCGCTCGGCGGCGACGTCGAGCGGGAGAACGACCCGGCGGCGGTCGGCGTCACGGCGTTCGCCGCGCGGCTCGCCGGCGAGGGGCGGCTGCCGACCTCGCTCGCGCCGCCCTACGACGCGCGGGCGATCTTCGGCGCCGCGCGCGCCGGCGACGAGCTGGCCCGCGCGGTGGTCGCCGAGGAGGTGCAGCGGATCGCGGCGCACATCGTGCCGATCGCGGCGGTCGTCGACGTCGCGCTGGTCGTGCTCGGAGGCGGCATCGGCGCCAACGGCGACCTCCTGCTGGAGCCGATCCGCGGCCTGCTCGCCGAGCGCTGCCCCTACCCGCCGCGCGTGGAAGTCTCGAGCCTCGGCGACGCCGCCGTGCTGACCGGCGCGCTGGCCGTCGGCCTGCGCGCCGCGCTGGACAACGTGTTCGTCAACCGCGTGCGGACGGCACGGCGGTCCTGACGCCCGCGAGCTCCTCGGCGAGCACGCGGCGCACCGCGTTGCTCGCAACGGGGAGAACCCCAAGCGTCCGATGGAGGCGAGGGGAATCGAACCCCTACTTCAGCCTTGCAAAGGCCGCGTGCTCCCATTACCACTACGCCCCCGTTCGGGAAGGACAGCTTACGAGAGGGGCCCGCCGCCGCTCCGAGGGCGCGGAGCGGCGGCGGTGGGTGGGAGGGAGCCTTACGACGGCCTGTGGAGCTGGCCGCGGATCGCGCCGCCCGGGAACTTGTCGGTGTGGACGTTCACGTAGTAGCGGCGCGGGTGCCTGAGGATCGCGCGGATCAGCGAGCGCTTGACGTGCTTCACACAGCCCGTGAACTTGTTGCCCGACTGCGGCGGGTTGAACAGCGGGACGACGATGTTGCCGGAGGCCACGTTCTTGCCGCCCTTATGGATGTGCGCGGCCTGCCCCTGGCCGATCTTGCGCACCGTGATCGTGTAGCAGACCTTCTTCCTGGCGGCGTTCAGCTTGAGCTCGGCTTTGCCCGAGCCGTCCGGGTCGGCGGCCGGCATCTCGTTCGACCCCTTCAGGTTCGCTTCGAGCTTCCGCACCTTCGCCGCGGCCGGCACCGCGACGACGAGCGCCGTGGCGATGGCCGCGAGGACCAGCATCGTGCGCATCTGACTCCCCCTTCTCGATGGTGCTCTCGGCCGGGTTAACGCGGCCGAGAGCGTTCCGGTTCGATGCGCGCCGCGGCCGCCGCGACGGTGGCCGCGTGGATGTCGACGGTGTCGCGCACGTCCTCGGCGTAGCCGCCCGCGAGCACGACGCAGACCGCCGCGCCGGCCTCGCGCAGCCGGTCGATCACCCGCTCGTCGCGGGCGCGCAGCCCGGCCTTGGTGAGCGACAGCTTGCCGAGCCGGTCGTGCTCCCACGGGTCGGCGCCGGCCAGGTAGAAGGCGAACGTCGCGCCGGCACGCGGAAGCGCGTAGTCGAGCGCCTCGTCGACCGCGGCGAGGTATCGCTCGTCGCCGGTGCCGACCGCGATGTCCACGTCGAGGTCCGAGGGGATGCGCTGGAACGGGTAGTTGCGCGCGCCGTGCAGCGAGAGCGTGAAGCAGGTCGGGTCCGGCCCGAGCAGGTCGGCGGTCCCGTCGCCCTGGTGCACGTCGCAGTCGACGACCAGCGCGCGCTCCGCCAGCCCGTCGGCGCGCAGGCGCGAGAGCGCGACCGCGACGTCGTTGAACACGCAGTAGCCGCGCGCGAAGGCGCGGCCGGCGTGATGGGTGCCGCCGCCGAGGTTGATCCCGATGCCCGCGCGGGCGGCGAACCGCGCCGCGGCCACCGTGCCGGCCACCGAGCGGCGGCTGCGCTCCACGAGCTCGGGCGACCACGGCAGCCCGAGCCCGCGCTGCTCGCGCACGGTCAGCTCGCCGCCGCGGATGCGCGCGACGAGGCCGGGGTCGTGCACGGCCTCCAGCCACGCCCACGGGACCGCCTCGGCCTCGTGCAGCTCGTCCGGCTGCACGGTGCCGTCGGCGACGACGCGCTCGCGCAGCAGCGCGTACTTCTCGATCGGGAAGTTGTGCGTTTCCGGCAGCGGGAAGCGCCAGCGGTCGTGCGTCCAGACGTGCATCACTCGTAGACCACGAGCACCGGCCGCGGACGCAGCCGCATCACCTGGGCGGGCCGCATCATGTCCGTGTCCTCGTGATAGAAGAGCTTGAAGCCGTGGCGCAGTCCCGGCGCCTGGTGGGTGAAGTCGCGGTACTTGGCCTTCTTGACGGCCTGGTTGCCGAAGCCGTCGACGTTGAGCACGAGCGCGAGGCCGTCGCGCGACTTGAGCGCGCTCTCGTCGACCATGTCGTCGGTGAACTGGTGCACGACGAACAGCTTCTCGGGGAGCTTCTCGCGGGCGACGAGCTGCGCGAGCCAGGCGGACGTGGCGTTCACCTCGCGGGCGCTCACCTGGCCGATGACCTGTCCCGGCACCTGGCCCGCGGCGACGTGCCACTCCGGGTCCAGCGCGAGGCTGACGTCGGGCTGCTCGAGCCACTTCTTCAGCCGCGTGGCCTCCGTGAAGAAGTCCGAGCGCCCGGGCTGGATGTCGAGCAGCAGCAGCGCCTTGGCGCGGCGCGCGGCCCGCAGGTAGCGGCGGATCACCGCGTCGGTCTGCCGCGAGCGGTACATGCCGTCCTGCCCGCCGTCGGCATTCGCGATCACGGTGATCAGCTCGAGCGCGGGGAGCACCGGCCGCCGCTCGGTGGCGTACGGGCGTGCCTGGCGCAGCAGGCGCTGCGTCGCGCTGCGCGGCGAGCCGATCCCGAGCTCGCCGAGCTCGCGGCTCTGCGGGGCCCCGTAGTACGCGACGACCCGGAACTCCGGCAGGATGCTGCGGCCGCCGCGCGGCAGCGCCGGAGGCGCGGGCGGGAGCGCGGCGTCGGCGGCCGCCGTGCGCTTCGGCTTGTCGCCGCCGCCGCTGCCCAGCAGCGCGCCGGCCGCCAGGACGACGACCGCGATCACGCCGAGGGCTGTGGCTCGGCGGCGCCGGTAGATGTGTGGGGGCTCCTTCACGCGGCCTCGATACCCGCGGGCTTGCGGGGGCAGGCATTATGTCGTCGCCCATGGCCATCGACTTCGACGCGCTCGAGCGCTTCACGCTGCAACTCGTCGGCACGCCCAGCCCGTCCGGGTCCGAGGGCGCCGTGGCCGAGCTCGTCCAGGCCGAGATGCAGCGGCTCGGCTACGCCGTGGAGGTCGACGCGCTGGGCAACGTGACCGGCACGCGCGACGGCGGCGACGGACCGTGCGTGCTGTTCGACGCGCACATGGACACGGTCGGCGTGACCGACCCGGCGGAGTGGTCCGCCGACCCGGCCGGCGAGCTGCGCGACGGGCGCCTCTACGGTCGCGGGGCGATGGACATGAAGGGCCCGCTGGCCGCGGTCGTGCACGGCGCCGCCGCCGCGGAGCTCGGGGGCCGCGTCGTCGTGTGCGCGTCGATCGCCGAGGAGATGATCGAGGGCTTCGCGACGGTCGACGTGGCGCGCCGCGTGCGGCCCGACGTCGCGGTGATCTGCGAGGCCACGGCGCGCCGCGTGGCGATCGGCCAGCGCGGCCGAGCCGAGCTGATCGTGGAGGTGCGCGGCAGCCCCACCCACTCCTCGCGCCCGGAGCTCGGCGTCAACGCCGTCGAGGCGATGGCGGACGTGCTCGCCGCCGCGCGGGAGATCGAGCTGCCCGAGCACGAGGCGCTCGGGCGGGCGATCCTCGTGCCGACCGACATCGTGAGCCGCCCGTTCCCCGCGCTCTCGGTCGTGCCGGACCTGTGCACGGTGACGTTCGACCGCCGCACGCTGCCCGGGGAGAGCGAGGACTCCGTGGTCGAGCCGCTGCGCGCCGCCGTCGAGGCCGCGGTCGGGCCGCGCGGCGCGACCGCCACGGTCACGATCGGCGTCGACCGCTTCGACTCCTACTCGGGGGCGCGCGTCGAGGCGCCCAACTTCGCGCCCGCGTGGTTCACGGACCCCGAGCGCGAGCCCGCGCGCACGGCGCTCGCGGCGCTCGGCGCCGGGCGCCACCACTGGGCGTTCTGCACGAACGGCAGCGGCACCGCCGCGCTCGGCATCCCCACGCTCGGCTACGGGCCGGGCGACGAGACGCTCGCCCACCGCGTCGACGAGCACATCGAGCTCGCCGAGCTGCGCGCGGGCGCCGAGGGCTACGCGACGCTCGCCGCCGCGCTCACCCGCGCCTAGCGAAGCCGCGGTCGAGCAGGCGCGTCGCCTGGCCGCCGGGGTCCGGCGAGTCGAGCAGCACCACGCCGAGGCGGACCGGGCCGCGCCGCACCGTGGCGACGAGGCAGCGCCCCGCCGCGTCGGTGTAGCCGGTCTTGACGCCCGTCGTGCCGCGGTAGCCCATCCGCAGCAGCGGGTTGTTGTTGTACAGGTAGAGCTTGTGCCCCTTGATCGGGAACGGCAGCACCGCCGAGCGGCGGCGCACGATCCGCGCCAGCCGCGGCTCGCGCAGCACCGCGCGCGCGATCGCCGCGAGGTCGGGCGCGCACGAGGAGTTCCCGGCGTCCTTGATCCCGCTCACGCTCGAGAAGCGCGAGCACACGAGCCCCATCTCCTGCGCGCGCCGGTTCATGAGCGCGATGAAGCGCGGCTGCGTGCCGGCCACGCGGATCGCGAGCGCGATCGCCGCGTCGTTGCCCGACGGCAGCAGCAGCCCGTGCAGCATCGTGTCGACGGGGATCCTCTTGCCGCGCGGGAGCAGGCCGACGCCCGAGCCGGTGTAGCGCAGCGCCTGCCAGGTGATCGGGACCTTCGCGCGCGGGCCGAGGCGGTCGACGACCACGAGCGCGGTCATCATCTTCGTCAGCGACGCGATCGGCAGCACCCGCGCGGGGTGCGCCCGCCACAGCACGCGGCCGGTGTCGACGTCGAACAGCAGCCCGGAGCGCGGCGGGTGCTTGAAGTGCACGTGCACGCGGTCGCGCGGGCCGTCGAGCCGCACCGCGAGCGGCGACGGCGCCGTCCCGCCGCCGGCCAGCGGGGCCGTCCCGGTGTCCAGCAGCGCGGCCGGCGGCGCGGCCGGCGTGCGCTCGCGGGGCTTGGACGAGTCCTCCACGCGCTCGCTGAGCAGCAGCGGGAGGACGACCACGGCGAGCAGCACGGCCGCGGCGGCGCCCCTGCGGCGGCGCCGTCTCCGGCGGCCTCCTTGCAGGAGCGTGTACGGCATCAGCGGCGTTTGTCGGGCGGCTCCGTGAGCGCGCCGAGGATCCCGAAGGCCATCAGCGCAAGGACGATAAGGGACAAGCCGGTCAACAGATCCGGGCCGTGCTGGAGCATCACGTAGATCGTCGCGAAGCCGAACGCGCAGATGAAGACGAGCGCGATGAGCGTGATCGCGGACCTCATGCCAGGCCGGCCCGCTCGAGCTGGCGCCGGCGTCTTCGCTCGATCGCGAACACGCGGATGAGCAGCAGGCCGAACACGAAGCCGCCCAGGTGCGCGAAGTACGCGACCCCGCCGCCGCTCGTGCTCGACGGCTGCACGAGATCGAAGTACGCGAACAGCGCCTGCTGGATGATCCAGATGCCCAGGAAGAAGATCGCCGGCAGCTCGAGGATCGTGAAGAAGAAGATGATGAAGACCACCGTCACGACGCGGGCCCGCGGGAACAGCACCAGGTATCCGCCCAGCACGCCCGCGACCGCGCCCGAGGCGCCGAGCGAAGGCACCTCCGACCCCGGGCCCGAGAGGATCTGCGCGGCGTCGGCGGCGAGCCCGCCGAGCAGGTAGAAGACGATGAAGCGGATCGGCCCCATGGAGTCCTCGACGTTGTTGCCGAAGATCCACAGGAACAGCATGTTGCCGCCGATGTGCAGGATGCTGCCGTGCATGAACATGCTCGTGAACAGCGTCACCCACGCCGACGGTCCGCCCGGCATGGTGTGACACGGGCTGTCCCCGGTGATCTCGCACGGGATCGCCGCGTACGTCGGCGTCGGCCAGTTGCCGCCGAGGCCGCTGTGCGGCAGGCCGAGGCGACCGTCCTGGAGGAAGAAGTACACGATCGCGTTGGCGACGATCAGCGCGATCGTCACCCACGGGATGCGCTCGGTCGGGATGTTGTCGCGGAGCGGGAACAAGTCAGCCGGCCGCGGCCAGCGGGCCGACGCCGGGCCGTGCCTGCGCCACGTGCTCGTCCGCGTGGTAGGAGGAGCGTACGAGCGGCCCGGCGGCCACGTGCTCGAAGCCGAGCGCCAGCGCGGCGGCCTCGAGCGCGGTGAACTCCTCCGGCTCCCAGTAGCGCACGACCGGGAGGTGGCGCTCGGTCGGCCGCAGGTACTGGCCGACGGTGAGGACCTGCACGCCCTGCTCGCGCAGGTCGGCGAACGCTTCCACCATCTCCTCGTGCGTCTCGCCGAGCCCGACCATCAGGCCCGACTTGGTGGTCACTTCGTCGCCGCCCATCTCCTTGGCGTTGCGCAGGACGCGCAGCGAGCGCTCCCAGCGCGAGCCGCGGCGGGCCACGGGATACAGCCGCGGCACGACCTCGACGTTGTGGTTGAACACGTCGGGCCGCTCCGCGATCACCTTGGCCAGCGGCATCTCCTCGCCGCGGAAGTCGGGCGTGAGGCACTCGATCTTGCACCACGGGGCCTGCATCCGGATCGAGCGGATCACGCCAACCCACGCATGTGCGCCGTAGTCGGGCAGGTCATCGCGGTCGACGCTGGTGACGACCGCGTGCCGGAGGCCCATGCGGGCGACCGAGCGGGCGACGCGCAGCGGCTCCAGCGGGTCGCTGAAGGTCGGCTTGCCGGTCTTGACGTTGCAGAACCCGCAGCGGCGGGTGCAGGTGTCGCCGAGGATCATGAACGTGGCCGTGCCGCGCTCCCAGCAGTCGCCGACGTTCGGGCACGCGGCCTCCTGGCAGACCGTGTGGAGGCCCTCGTCCTTGATCATGCGGTCCAGCGCGCGGTAGCCCTCGCCGCCCGGGGGCGGGACCTTGAACCAGCGCGGCTTGCGGCTGCGGAACGGGAGGGTGTCCGGCCCGAGGACCTTCAGGACGTCCATCCCGCCGGGGTTGGCTCGCGAGCGCGTGCTCACGGCTGAGAGGCTACCCAAGACCGCCACCGCTCCGGGGCGATGGCGATCAGCGGACCGGCCGGCCGCTCGGCGCGGTACTGCGGGTACTTGGCGGTCAGCGCGTCGACCGCGCGGTCGGAGCTGACGACCTCGGCGACGCCGTCGACCCGCACCCACCACAGCCTGGTCCAGTCCTCGTCGTAGTGGTCCACGAGCAGGCTCGCGCGGCCGGTGGCGCGGACGTTGTCCAGCCGCGCGAGCGCGCGGGTCGCCTTCGGCTTGGCGTCGACCGCCGTGAAGATGCGGCCCTCGTGCAGCGTGAAGCACACCGGCACGACGTGCGGGCGGCCGTCCGGCGTCACGGTCGCCAGCCGGCCCACGCGCGCCGCGGCCAGCCGCTCCTCAGCCGTGTCGGGCGGCCAGCTCGGCATACCGCTCGACCACCGGCAGGACCTCGTCGGCGCCGGCGTCAGGGAGCTGGAGCAGCGCGCGGTCCACGCCCGCGTCGGCAAGCGCGGCGACGAACTCGTCGGTGCCGTCGGCGCCGAAGTAGGTGACCGGCACGTGCCGGCCCGCGCGTTCGTGCAGCTCGGCGATCCGGCTCTTGAGCCCGCCGGGCTCCGCGATGCGGTTGGGCATCCACGCGTCGCCGTAGCGCAGCACGCGGTCCAGCGCCTTCGGGCCCGTGCCGCCGACGAGCACCGGGGGATGCGGCTGCTGGACGGGCTTGGGCCACGACCACAGCGGGGCGAAGTCGACGTACTTCCCGTGGTACTCCGGCTCGTCCTGCGTCCAGATCGCCTTCATCGCCTCGATGCGCTCGCGCATGAGCCCGAACCGGTGGTCCGGGTCGGTGCCGTGGTTGCGCATCTCCTCCTCGTTCCAGCCGGCCCCGACGCCGAACTCGAACCGCCCGCCGGAGACGTGGTCGACGGACGCCACCTCCTTGGCGGTGGTGATCGGGTCGCGCTCGATGACGAGGCAGATGCCCGTGCCCACGCGGAGCCGCTCGGTGGCCGCGGCGGCCGCCGTGCAGGCCACGAACGGGTCGAGCGTGTGCCAGTAGCGCCGCGGCAGCTCGCCGCCGCCCGGGCGCGGCGTCTCGCGGCTGGCCGGGATGTGCGTGTGCTCGGCGAACAGCAGCGCCTCGAAGCCGGCGTCCTCGGCCGCCCGGGCCAGCCGCGCCGGGTCGATCGCGTAGTCGGTCGGGAAGATGGTCAGGCCGAAACGCACGCGCGCGCCTCGAGCCGGCTCCGGGACACGATCCGTTGGCGCAGGCCGTAGGCCCGGGCGAACGCGTAGGCGGCGCGCTTGCGGAAGCAGGCGACGCCCTCGTGGACGCCCTCGGCCGCGAGCGAGGTCATGCGCACGTCCGGCAGCCCGCACGCGACGACGCGGGTGAAGGGCGCGAGGTCGTTGTCGACATTGACGGCGAAGCCGTGCATGCTCACCCGGCGCGCGACGTGGATGCCGATCGACGCGATCTTGCGGCGGTGCACCCAGACGCCCGTGTACTCGCGGCCCTCGCGCCCGCGCGCGTCCACGCCCGCCTCGCGCAGCGCCGTCACCAGTGCGGCCTCCATCGTCTCCACGAACGCGCGGACGTTGGGCACGTGCATGATCGGATAGCCGACGAGCTGGCCCGGCCCGTGGTAGGTCAGCTTGCCCCCGCGGTCGGTCTCGACGACGGGGATCGCGTCATCGACAGGCAGCTCTCCCGGCTCGGAGCGGCGCCCGGTCGTGTAGACGGGCGGGTGCTCGAGGAGCAGCAGCAGGTCGGGCAGGTCGCCGGCCTGCACCCGCTCGCGGAGGCGCTCCTGGAGGGCGACCGCCTCGCGGTACTCGACCTGGCCCAGATGGCAGGTCCACAGCTCCGACATGGCTCCGATCTTAGAGGGGTCCGCCCCGCCCCGAGGCGCCTCGGGGCGGGGTGTCCGTCAGACCTTGCTCAGGTAGTCGGCCAGGACTCCAGCTTCTTTCGCAGTTCGTTCAAGAACTGCGCGGCGAGGGCCCCGTCGAGCGCCCGGTGGTCCCACGACATGCACAGGTAGGTCATGGGGCGGATGGCGATCGAGTCGTTGCCGAGCTCGTCCGTGATGACCACGGGCCGCTTGACCACGGCCTCGGTGTCGAGGATCGCGACCTGCGGCTGGTTGATCACCGGGGTGGCGATGATCGAGCCGTAGCCGCCGGGGTTGGTGATCGTGAACGAGCCGCCGCGGACCTCGTCCGGCGTGAGCTGGTTCGCGCGGGCCCGCTTGGCCATGTCCTTGATCCGGGTCGCAAGGCCCTCGACCGAGAGCTCCTGCGCGTCGCGGATGACCGGCACGATCAGGCCGCCCTCGCCGAGCGAGACCGCGATGCCGAGGTGCACGCCGTCGTAGGTGGTGACCGTGTCGTCCTCGAGGGTGGCGTTGAGCGCGGGGAACTCGCGCAGCGCGTCGATCGTCGCCCGGGCGATGTAGGGCAGGTACGTGAAGCCGGTCTTCGCCCGTGCGGCCTCGATGCGGCCCAGGTCGGCCTCGACGATGGTCGTGCACGTCGCGGCCGTCTGGAGCGACTGGAGCATCCGCGCGCCGATCGACTGGCGCATGCGCGACAGCGGGGCGCTGCCCGCGGCGGGCGCCGGCGCCGGCTCGGCCTGCGGGCCCTCGAAGCGCGGCTTGCGCTTCTTGGCCTGCGCGGGCTCGTCCGGCCGGTACGGGCTCTCGATGTGCATCGGCGGCTCGGCGGGCGCGCCGCCGTCCTCGAGGAAGGCCATCACGTCCTGCTTGCGCACGCGGCCGCCGCGGCCCGTGCCCTCGACCTGCTCGAGGTCGATCCCGTGCTCGGACGCGATCCGCATGACCACCGGCGAGTAGCGCCGGCCGCCTTCGCGGCGGGCCTTCACGGTGGTGTCGCCCTTGAGCTCGCCGGCCTCGCCGGACGCCTCCTTGGCGACGTCGGCCTCGCTCGTGCCGCCCGAGGACGCCTCGCTCTCGCTCAGGTGCGCCTCGCCCGGCTTGGCGTCGGTGGCGATCCGCGCCATCACCGTCCCGACGTCGACCGTGGTCCCGACCTCGACGAGGATCTCCTGCACGCGGCCGGTGGCCGGCGCCTCGACGTCGGTGTCGATCTTGTCGGTCGAGATCGAGGCGATGATCTCGTCGGCCTCCACCCAGTCGCCGACCCGCTTCTTCCACTCGACGACCGTGCCCTCGGCCACCGACACCCCCATCTGGGGCATCGTGACGTCGATGAGCGTCGTGGCCTCAGTATTCGAGGAGCTCACGGCACGCCTCCCTCACGTCGTCGACCTGCGGGAGCACCGCCTGCTCGAGCGTGGGCGAGAAGGGGATCGGGACGTCGGGCGTCGCCACGCGCACGACGGGCCCGTCGAGGTCTTCCCAGCCGCGTTCGGCGATCAGCGCCGCGACCTGCGCGCCCGCCGCGCACATCTGGTTGGCCTCGTCGACGATCACCACCTTCGAGCACTTGCGCACCGAGGCGAGGATCGCCTCCTCGTCGAGCGGCACGAGCGAGCGCAGGTCGAGCACCTCGACCGAGGCGCCGTCGAGGTCGGCGGTCGCCTCGAGCGCCGTGTGGACCATCGCGCCGTAGGTGATCACGACGAGGTCCGTGCCCTCGCGCGCGACACGCGCGGTGAACGGCGTCTCGTAGGTGCCGTCCGGGACGTCGCCCTTCACGCGCCGGTACAGGTGCTTGTGCTCCATGAACACGACCGGGTTGGGGTCGCGCACGGCGGAGATGAGCAGGCCCTTGGCGTCCTCGGCGGTCGACGGCGCGACGACCTTCAGCCCGGGTGCGTGCATGAACCAGGCCTCGGGGTTCTGGGAGTGGAACGGGCCGCCCGAGAAGCCGCCGCCGGAGGGGAGGCGGACGGTGATGTTCACCGACAGGCCCTGCCGGTAGTACATCTTCCCGGCGACGTTGACGAGCTGGTCGAAGCCGCACGAGATGAAGTCCGCGAACTGCATCTCGGTGATCGGGCGCATGCCCTCGGCTGCGGCGCCGATCGCGGTGCCGATGATCCCCGACTCGGCCAGCGGCGTGTCCATCACGCGCATCGGGCCGAACTCGTCGATGAAGCCGTCGGTCACCTTGAAGGCGCCGCCGAAGACGCCGATGTCCTCGCCCATCACGAACACGCGCTCGTCGGTGCGCATCTCCTGGCGCATGCCGTCCGAGATGGCCTGGAGGTAGGTCATGGTGCCCACGGCTCAGCCCTCCGTGGACTTGAAGCCGGACCAGGGCGCGAGGCCGTCCTCGAGCAGCGCGGGCTCGTCGGCGAACAGCCGGTCGGTCGCGGTGTCGGGGTCGGGCATCGGCATCGTGAGCGCCTGCTCGACGGCCGCGTCGATCGTCGCCTTGACCTCGTCGCGCACGGCCTGGACGTCGACGCCGAGCGCCTCGAGGCGGCGCACCTGGCGGTCGATCGGGTCCTTGGCGCGCCACTCCTCGACCTTCTCCTTGGGCACGTACTTCATGTCGTCGTGCGCCGCGTGCCCGTGCATGCGCATCGTGACGGCCTCGATCAGCGTCGGACCCTCGCCGGCGAGCGCGCGCTCGCGGGCGCGGCGGACGCACTCGAACATCGCCTCGGCGTCGTTGCCGTCGACGGTCTCGCCCGGGAAACCGTAGGCCGCGGCGCGCTCGACGGGGTTCACGGCGAACTGCTGCTCGGTGGGCGTCGAGTACGCGTACTGGTTGTTCTCGAGGATGAAGATGACCGGGAGCTTCTGCACGCCGGCCCAGTTCATGGCCTCGTGGAAGTCGCCGCGGGACGTGGAGCCGTCGCCGAACCAGGTCATCGCGACGCGCTGCTCGCCGCGCATCTTGAACGCCATCGCAAGGCCGGTCGCGACGAGCATCATGTCGGGCAGCATCGAGACCATGCCCACGCAGCCGCGCGTGCGGTCGCCGAAGTGCACGTTGCCGTCGCGACCGCGCGTGATGCCGCCCTCGCGGCCCATGTACTGCGCGAAGATCCGCTCCGGCTCGACGCCCCGGATCACGTGCGCGGCGAGGTCGCGGTGCAGGACGCACAGGCGGTCGCGCGCGCCCGTCGCCCAGGTCGCGCCCGCCGACACCGCTTCCTGGCCGAACCCGTCGTAGAACGAGCCCGGCACCTTCCCCTGCCGGTAGAGCGTCATCGCCCGCTCCTCGATGCCGCGCATCATGAGCATCGCGCGCAGGAGCCCGACGCGGTCCTCGGTCGTGAGGTGCTCCGTTACGTCGGGGGGTACCGCCTGCTGCTGAGCCGTCTCAGTCGCCATCTGGCGTGCCTTTGCCCTTTCCTCTTCGGCGTCCGCCGGGATCGCCGGTCTGCGCCTTGCTTCGCACTCGCCGCCTTCCGGGATCTCCGGGCGGGGCGGCGTGAACTCGGCGGAAAGGGTAGGGCATGGGGATTAGGCTGGGGTGATGGACGGCGTGCAGCGGGTCTGGCACCGGCGGTTGCGCTGGCGGCTGCGCGGCGCCTGGATGTGGCCGGCGTTCCTGGTGCTCACGCTGGTCGACGGCGTGCTGCTCGTGACGCTGCCGCCGTACGAGGGCGGGCCGCCCCAGCTGTTCCCGGCGGTCATCCTCGCGCTGTTCGTCAACCTGCTGACGGTTGCGGTCGTCGCGCCTCTGACGGGCATGTGGGTCCGGCGCGCCCGACCAGACCTGCCCCGCATGATCGCGACCGACTACGCGGGCGCCGGCCTCCTCCTGGGGGTCTGCGCCGTCCTCGTCGCCGCCGGGCTCGCCCACCGGTCCGCCCACGCGGCCGAGGACGCCCGCCAGCAGGCCGCCGCGCGGACCATGCACGACTACGTGATCCACTCCGCGCCGCAGTACCAGGCCGGCCTCGCCCACATCGACGCGCTCCGCCTCGAGCCGGACCGCTACCGGGTCTGCGTCCCCGCGCCGGACGGGCGCCGCGCCCTGTGCCTGCTCGTCCGGACCGGCCAGAGCCCTCCGGGCTTCACGGTGGACACCGACCAGGAGCCGAACGGGTCGTTCCACCAGCCGCCTGGTTAGCCGTCGACGAACGTCAACGGCGGCAGGGTAGGGAGGGCGGAGGGTGCTTAACGTCGCAAATCGTCCGCCGACCGACCGTGGTTGCGACGAAATGCTCGCTATAGGTGCTTAACGTCGCATTCGCTCGGCTAGGGCGTCGCGATTGCGACGAAATGCTCCCTCGCCGCCGCCGGCCTCCCGCCGCCCTACCCAGCCGCAGTTGACGTTGTCCACCACAACCTGGACGAATGTCCGGTTTTCAGCAAACCGGAGATGGAGCATCGTGGAGGTTCGCTGTGAACTTGCGCGGCCTGTTCCCAAGCCTCGGCGCCGGCGGATCGCTGATCGCAGCCGCGCTGTGCGCTCTTGTCGTCCTCGGCGGCATGTTCGCGTTCCGCGGTGAGAGCCCGGGCACGGCTCAGGCGAAGCCGAAGGACCTCGCGCTCCGGGCCGGCGCTGTCCGTGCGCGGACCGCCTCGGCGGCGTCGCCCGCGCCGGCTCGCGTGACCCGCCGCGGCCGGACCGCGACGACTCGCCCCACCGCCGCCCCGGCGACCAAGCCTCCGCGGACGACCACGACCCCGGCGGGCGCCGCGCCGTCGTCGCCCACCCCCTCGTCGCCGGGCCCCACGAGCGGCGCCCCCGCGCCGCGCCCGCGGCCCGTGGCCGCCCCTGCCGGCACGGTCACGCGCGTCGTCCGGACGACCCGTGCGCTGGCCGCCCCGGTCATCGAAGCGGCGCCCGCGCCGGTCCAGGCGCCGGTGAACGCGGCCGGCGACACGGTCGAGCAGGCGGCCGGCGCCGTCGACGGCCTGCTAGAGCGCTAGCCGGAGCGGGTTCTCGAGCCGCTCGCGGATGCGGCCGAGGAACTCCGCGGCGTCGGCGCCGTAGAGGATCCGGTGGTCGCAGGAGAGCGTGATCCGCATGATGTTGCGGACGACGACCTCGCCGTCGCGCACCACCGGCGTCGGCGCCATCGCGCCCACGGCCAGGATCGCCGCCTGCGGCGGGTTGATGACCGCGACGAAGCTCTGGATCCCGAACATGCCGAGGTTGGACACCGTGAAGGTGCCCGAGGAGAGCTCCGGCGGCGTGATCGCGCCCGCCCGCACGCGCTCCGCCAGCGCGCGGCTCTCGCGGGCGATCTGGCCCAGCGACTTGGTGTCGGCGTCGAACACCGTGGGCACCACGAGCGCGTCCTGACCCGCGACCGCCACGCCCACGTTCACGCGCGAGTACAGCTCGAACTTGCCGTCGCGGTAGGCGCCGTTCGCGCGCGGGAAGTCGACCAGCGCGAGCGCGGCGGCCTTGACCACGAAGTCGTTGAACGAGGGCACGGGCTGACCCTCGGCGGCGGCCGCCTTCAGCTGCTTGCGCAGCTCGACGGCCTCCTCCATGTCGACGTCGACGTTGAGGACGAAGTCCGGCGCCGTCGCCTTGGACTCGGCCATGCGGCGTGCGACGGTCTGCTGGAGGCGCGTGAGGTCCTGGGTGGTCGTCTCGCCCTTGCCGGTCTGCGCCTCGCCGGACACGACCGGCGGCGGCGCCTTCTTCGGCTCGGCTTCCGGCTCGGCCTCGGGGGCCGCCGGCGCCTCGGCCGGTGCGGCGGCCTGCGCGCCGTCGCCCTTGGACGCCGCCTCGACGTCCGCCTTCACGATCCGCCCGCCCGGGCCGGTGCCCTGGACCCGGCCCAGCTCGAGGCCGAGCTCGCGGGCCATCCGGCGTGCCACCGGCGAGGCCTTGATGCGGCCGTTTCCCCCGGTCTCCTCGGGCTGCTCGCGCTCCGGCTCCTCGCGCTCGGGCTCCTCGGCGGCGGGCTCCGCGGGCTCCTCGGGTGGCGCCTCCTCGGCCGTCGCCGTCGCGGTCTCGCCCCCGCCGCCCTCCTCGTCGCCGCCCTCCTCGCGCTCCTGCTCGGCGGGCGCGGCGCCGTCGCCGCTGCTGCCTTCGCCGATCCGCGCGATCGTCTCGCCGACCGCGAGCGTGTCGCCCTCCTGCGCCACGATCGAGAGCGTCCCGTCCTGGTCGGCCTCGTACGTCATGTTGGCCTTGTCGGTCTCGATCTCGACCAGCTCGTCGCCGCGCGACACCTCGTCGCCGTCGGACTTGAGCCACTTGAGGATCGTGCCCTCCTCCATGGAGTCGGACAGGCGGGGCATCGCGACGTCGGCCATGGCCGAAAGGTACACATCGGGCCGCGCCAGCAACCTCCGGACGTCAATGCATGTGGCTGCACTCCGGGCAGCGGCCGACGATCGGGAAGTGGACGAGCTGCGGCTCGTAGCCGCAGGCCGCGCGCAGCACGGCCGCGACCTGCGCGACCGTGCCGGCGTCGAGCGGCCGGTGCGCGCCGCAGCCCTCGCACGCGGCGTAGCCGGCCTGCTGGCGGCCGGCGAGGGCATACAGGCCGGCGCCGTGCGCGACGTGGAAGTGCCGGACGAGCCCGATCTCCTCGAGCGTGTCGAGGTTGCGATAGACGGACCCGAGGTCCGAGCCCGGGAGCCGGCCGCCGAGGCCCGCGGCGATCGCCTCGGCGGTCACCGGCCCCTCGGCGGCGAACAGCGCCTCGAGCACCAGCCGGCGCGCGGCCGACACGCGCAGGCCCCGGACTCGCAGCGTCGTGATGGCGGCGGGCACGCTGGCCGGCGCCAGCGCTCGCGTCTCGTGCGGAACGGTCATGCACGGACTTGCGCACGACCCGCAGATGCGGATCACTCACGCCAGGCGGGGCAGCGCCTGGGCGGTGAGGACGACGCCGACGCCGACGATCAGCAGCGCCGAGACGGCGGGGAGCGCGCCGACGATGCGCCCGGGGAGGGCGAGCCGCGCGAGCACGCGACCGGCGCGCACGACGGCCAGCCCGAGCCCGGTGAGCGTCGTCGCCAGGCCGAGGCTGAACGCGACGATCATCAGCATCCCGAGGGCGATCTGGCCCTGGGCGACCGCGCCGAGCAGGACGACCAGCGCCGACGGGCAGGGGATCAGCCCCGCGGCTGCGCCCATCGCGAGGATCCCGCGCCACGACAGCCGCGCCGCATGATGGTGGTGATGGTGGTCGTGGCGGTGGCGTCGAAGGTTCTTGCGCAGCACGAACGCGCCGACGCCGACGACGAGCAGGCCTGACACGAGGTTCAGCCACGGGTAGAGGTCCTCGGGCAGGACGTACTCGGAGAGGCCGAGGGCGACGAGGCCGAGCGCGAAGACGCCGGCCGTGTGCGTGATCGTGACCGTGGCGCCGAGCGCGACGGCGTGCCGCGCGGTGCCGCGCGCGCCGACGAGGTACGCGGCCACCATCGCCTTGCCGTGCCCGGGCGACAGCGCGTGCAGCGCGCCCCACGCGAACGCGGTGAGGAGCAGCAGCACGAGCACGCCCTTGCCCGCGGCGGCGTCGCCGAACGCGCGCGACAGCGGGTCCTCACGGGTCGAGGCGACCTTCTCGGAGTACGGGCTGTCGGGCGCGGCGAGCGTGCCGGCGCCCGGCCGGACGGCAAGCGTCGCGGCGCGCACGTCGGCCGGGCTGCTCAGGACGTCCTGCGGGTACCGCCGCAGCCCGTCCGTCGGGTCGCTCGCGGGCACGTCGGAGCGCACCGCGGTGCCGCGGCCGGCGACCGGGACCACCGCGTGCCAGCCGACGCGCCCCGGGAACGTCCCGTCGCGCACCACCACCCGCCGCGGCGCCGAGACCGCTGCGGCCAGCGGAAGCTCCACGCGCGTGGTCCGCAGGCCGCCGGCGCCGGGCGGGTGGCTGATCGTGGCCCGACCCGCGGGCCCGAGCGCGACGACGCGACCGTCGACGGTGAGCACGAGCCGCCGGCGCACCTCCGCCTGCTTGCGCGCCAGCACCTCGCCGTCGCCGAGCCCGCGCTCCTGGAAGGTCGGGATCTCGGCCTGGTCGAGGATGTACCGCACGTCGACGCGGTCGGCCGACACCGACACGCGAGCGAGGTGGTTGATCGAGAAGTTGCCCAGGGGATGCGCACTCGCCGCGGCCGGCACGACCGCCAGCGCGAGCACCGCCAGCACCACCGCCCGCCTCATCGCAACGCCTCCTTCGCCCGAGCCGCCGGCAGCGGCTGCGCCCCGAGCCCGTGCGCCAGTGCGAGCCGCAGGTCGCGCCGCCCCTCGGCGGCGAGCCGGGCGGCGCGCGCCGAGCCCGCCGCGGCGAGTCGTGCGGCGGCGAGCGCGGTCATGCCGGCGTGGTAGCGGAAGGCGGGGTCGAGGGAGCCGAGGCGCAGGGCGCGGTGGGCCCAGCGGAGCCCGGCGCGCGCACGGCCCGCGCGCGCGAGCGCCCAGCCGAGGGCGTCGGCCGCGCGCACGCTGGGCGCGCTCGCCCACGCGGCCCGGGCGAGGGCCACGCCGCGCGCGCGGCTCCCGTGGTCGGCCTCGAAGATCGCGAGCTCCACGTCGGTGTTCACTCCCGCCGCCGCCAGCAGCCGCTCCTGCACGTGGACGAGCTGGAGGTCGCGCCGTCCGGCGGACCGACGGCCCGCCGCGAGCTCGGTCTCCCCCAGGGCGATCACGTACTCGGGCAGCGGCAGCCGCGCCACCACGCGCCGCCAGCGCGCGATCGCGCCGCGCAGGTCGCCGCCCACCGCGGCGACACGCGCGCGCCCCGCGGCCGCCGGTGCGTACCCCGGCATCGCGGCCAGCGCCGCCTCGTAGGCATGCCGGGCGGCCCCGACATGACCCCGCGCCAGCTCGAGCCCGCCGAGCAGGCTCTGCACGTAGGCGACGTTCTCCGGCGCGGGTCCGCCGGCGCTGACCGCCCGCCCCATCGCGGCGATCGCGCCCGGCAGGTCGCCGCTCAGCTCGCGGAAGTAGGACACGCGGGCGTAGGCGGTCAGGTTGGGCTTGAGGTCGACGAGCCGCTGCAAAGTCCGCTCGGCGGCGCGGTAGCGGCCGAGCTCCACCAGCGCGTCGACCGTGACCGGCAGCGGCGCCAGCGTCCCCGGCAGCACGGCCGCCGCGCGGCGGGCGATGCGCAGCGCGCCGCGAAAGTCGTGGCGGGCGGCCGCCAGCGTGGCGGCCTGGACCAGCGTCGCCTGGTCCCGGGGGTCGCGCGCCAGCGCCCGCCGCAGCAGGCCGTCGGCGCGCGTGTAGTAACTCGCGTCGCCGGTCTCGCGCACCTTCTGGAGGTACGCGGCGGCGAGCGCGGCCACACGGTCGGTGCGGCCCGCGCGCACATCGGCCTGGAGGGCGGCGATGCGCGCGTCGGTGTTCGCGTCCGGGCGCAGGTCCAGCGCGGACTGGCCGGCGACGCGGAGCGGGCCCGCCGCCGCCCGCTCGTCGCCCCGCGTCGCCGCGAACACGGCGAGCGCGACGGCGAACGCGAGGACGACGGCGGACAAGCGGCGGGCTCGCATGCGGATCACGCGGGCGGCTGCGGCACCGGCGCGTGCGCCGGCTCCGTCCGCTTGACGATGCCGCTGAACCCGTCCCTGGGCGTGGCGACGTAGGGGAACGTCGACCGGAACGGCTTGTCGTTGCGATCGACGCCGTCGCCCAGCGGCAGCTGCTTCCCGCCGTCCTCGGGCTTGAGCAGCGCGCCGCCGATGACCCGCAGCTCGATGTCGGTCACGTCGTCGGCCAGCCGGCGGCCGTCCGGGAAGCCGGCCACGTCGTTCGCCAGCACGCCGAAGCGGTTCTCGGACGCGGCGGGCGGAACGCCGAGGTTGATCTTCAGCGTGTCGGCCGCGGCCGGGTGCGAGCCGATCTGCGTCAGCCCGGGGACCCCGGTCAGCAGCGCCTGGACGATGTCCGTCCGGTTCGTCTCCTTGACGCCCAGGTGGAACAGGGCGTTGAGCAGACGGGCCGGCTCCGGGTTCAGCGCGTACGTCCCGAAGTTCTTCGCGTCGTTCGCGGGGGACGTGCGGTTGAACTTGTCCTTCTTGGAGATCGGGATGATGACCTCGTTGATCAGCGGGTTGCCGAGGCGCGAGACCTGCACCCAGTGCTTCTTCACGTGCCGCTTGCCGTGGTGGCGCCGAACGCTGATGCGCCGGCGGTCGGTCGAGGCCCAGACGCCGACGACGGCGTTGGACGCGCTCGGGCCGGAGACCGGCTTGTGGTCGCGCGTCACCTCGGACTCCGGCACCTGGAGCACGAACGAGTGCGTGTTGTAGGTCGACACGTCGTCCTTGCCGCCGCCCTGGTTGCCGAGGCCGATGGCGGGCCGGCCGGGCTTGTCGATGTTGATGCCGTCGAAGATCGCGCCGAGGTCGACGAAGAACGGGTCGTCGGCAGGGCCGACGAACGTCTTGCCGCCGCCCCTCACCGGGGCGATCGCGCCGAGCCACACGGGCTCGTAGTTCGGGATCGTCTTCGGCCCGACGTTGTCCGGGGCCACCGGCACGTCGTGGGCGATCCGCCGCTCGCGCTTGAGCTTGCCGTTGCGCTTGTAGGTGTCGTAGTAGAGGTCGTACGTCTGGACGAAGTTGATGTCCGGATCGTTGACCGAGGTCACCTCGGGCGCCGCGTACAGGAACGAGTTCGGGTTGCGGAACCGCGAGTGGAACTTCCACCGGTACGCGACGTCCTCGCGCCCGTCGCCGGTGTTGTCGATCTTGACGTAGTAGCGCGCCTTCGGATCGAGCTTGCCGTAGTACGGGCCGCCGGCCGGCTCCTCGAGTGGGATCCAGTTGGCGACGACCGTCAGGCTGCCTGGGGCGTCCTTCGCCGTGAAGGCGTAGACGTCGGTGTTGTCCGCGGTGGGGTCGGCCAGGATCGCCGGCGCCTCGCGGTGCGAGGAGCCGAGGACCATCGACGCGACGAGCGCCGCGGCAAGCAGCGCGGCTGACACCGCCGCGCCGAGCACGTGGGTTCTGCGCATGCAGCACTCCTTGGGATCGGGGTGCCCATCCTTACGGGCCAGACGCCGATCCGGATATAATTTTCCCTGCAAACCGGCGGTTTCTGCGAGTGCCTCGCAAGTGCGAGGGGTTCGCACTTTTCAGCCCGGCAGCGTGAAGGCCATCCGCGTCCCGCCCTCGGGCCGCGCCTCGGCCCAGATCCGGCCCCCGTGGCCCTCGACCACCTTGCGCGCGATCGCCAGCCCGATCCCGGTGCCGGGGAACGCGTCGCGACTGTGCAGGCGCTGGAACATGCCGAAGATCCGCTCGGTCTGCTCGGGCTCGATGCCGATCCCGTTGTCGTCGACGGCGATGCGCCACAGGCCGTCGGTCCGCTCCGCGCTCACGCGCACGTGCGGCGCGGTGCCGGCCGGGACGAACTTGATCGCGTTGGAGATCAGGTTCTGGAGCAGCTGGGTGAGCTGGCGCCCGTCGCCGGCCACGGTCGGCAGGCCGGCCCACTCGATGTCGGCGGTGAAGCTCGCCGCGATCCCCGCCACCAGCGCCTCCAGGTCGATCGGCTCGGGCGGGCGCTCGACGCTGCCCACGCGCGAGTACGTCAGCAGGTCCTCGATGAGCGCGCGCAGCCGCTCGGCGCTCGCGATGCCGTGCTGGACGTACGCGTCGGCCTCGGACGGCAGCGCGTCACCGTGCCGGCGCCGCAGCAGCTGGAGGTAGGACGTGATCGTGCGCAGGGGCTCCGACAGGTCGTGCGAGGCCACGTACGCGAACTGCGCGAGCTCCGCGTTGGAGCGCTCGAGCGCTCGGATCATCTCCTTGCGCTCGGTGACGTCGCGCAGGATCCCGGTGAACGCCCGGCGCCCGCTGCGCTCCCAGAACCCGAGCGACGCCTCCATCGGGAACTCGCTCCCGTCGCGGCGCGCGCCGAGCACCTCGAGCGTGCGGCCGAGCAGCGTGGCCTCGCCGGTGGCCAGGAAGTGCTCCATCCGCCCGGCCCAGCCCGCGCGGTAGCGCTCGGGCAGCAGGATCGTGAACGGCTGCCCGAGCAGCTCGTGGCGCTCCCAGCCGAAGATCGTCGTCGCGCCGCGGTTGGCGAACGTGATGCGCCCGCGGCCGTCGGCCACGAGGATCGCCTCCGGCGTCGCGCCGGTGAGCGCCCGGAAGCGGTCCTCGACCGCCTGGAGCTCGTGCTCGACCTCACGGGTCTGCCACGGGTCGCGCGCGCAGACGTACGTGACGCCGTCGGCGGTCACCGAGGACACCGCCATCGGCCGCCGGCCGCCCGAGCGGGTCGCGATCTCCAGCACGGCGTCGCCGCCCTCCCGGAGCCCGCCGTCCAGCAGCTCGCCCAGCGGCCGCCCGATGAGCTCGTCGGGGTCCCAGCCCAGCAGCCGCCGCCACGCCTCGTTCGCCCACGCGATGCGGCCGTCCGGCTCCAGCCCGGCCATGAGGTCGTGCGAGAGAGCGGCGAGCGACGCCGCCGCCGGAGCGCTGCGCGCAGTGTCGGACATCGGCGGCTGGTGCGAGGCTACAGATCGCGGAAGGTCGCGAGGACGGCCTCGACGACCTGCGGCTCGTGCGGGTAGGCGATCTGCTCGAGCGGCTTGGAGTACGGCATCGGCAGGTCCGCGCCGGTGACGCGCGCGATCGGCGCGTCGAGATGGTCGAACGCCTGCTCCTGGATCAGCGCCGCGAGGTTGGCGCCCACGCCCCCGTGCGGCCAGCCCTCCTCGACGATCACCGCGCGGTTGGTCTTGCGCACCGACTCGAGGATCGTGTCGAGGTCGAGCGGGCGCAGCGTGCGCGGGTCGATCACCTCCGCCTCGATCTCGTGCTCCTTGGCCAGGATGTCCGCCGCCTTCTCGGCGGTGACGGCCATCCGCGAGATCCCCACGATGGTCACGTCCTCGCCCTCGCGCCGCACCGCCGCCTGCCCGAAGTCGATCAGGTGGTCGTCGTCCTCCGGCACGTCGCCACGCTGGCCGTAGAGGTACTCGTGCTCGATGAAGACGACCGGGTTGTCGTCGCGGATCGCCGCCTTGAGCAGGCCCTTGGCGTCGGCTGCGGTGGACGGCACGGCGAGGAGCATCCCGGGCACGTGCAGGTACAGCGCCTCGAGGCAGTGCGAGTGCGTGGGGCCGAGCTGGTGCCCGGCGCCCTGCGGCATCCGCACCACCATCGGCACCCTCGCCTGCCCGCCGAACATGTAGTGGATCGTCGCCATGTGGTTGACGATCTGGTCCATCGCGAGCAGCGAGAAGTTGATCGTCATGAGCTCGACGACCGGCCGCAGCCCGGCCATCGCCGCGCCGACGCCCATGCCGACGATCGTGTTCTCCGAGATCGGCGTGTCGCGCACCCGCTTCTCGCCGAACTCCTCGAGCAGCCCCGCGGTGACCTTGAAGGCGCCGTTGAAGACGCCGATGTCCTCGCCCATCAGGAACACCCGCTCGTCGCGCTGCATCTCCTCGCGCAGCGCCTGGTTGAGCGCCTCGCGATAGCGCATCACCGCCATCAGGCCGACTCCGCGTCGTCGTCCTCGGCCTGCGCCTCGTCGGCCGGCTTCTCCTCGCCGACGTCTTCGCGGCCCGCGGCCTCGACCGCCTGGTGGTAGTGGTCGGTCGGCCCGCGCTCGGCCTCCGCGAGCTGGCGCTCGTGCTCGCCGCGGTGCACGCCGGCCGACCGCTCGTCCACCGAGTACCAGCCCCGGACCTGGTCGCCGAGCACGTAGATGTGGTCGTAGAGCGACTCCGGCGGCGGGAACTTGGCCTTGTCGGCGAACGCCACCGCCTCGTCGACGCGCTTGACCGCCTCCTGGTCGAGCCGCTCGACCTCGCCCTCGTCGAGCCCGATGCGCTCGGCGAAGTTGGGGATCGGGTCGCGCTTGCGCCACTCGGCGACCTGCTCCTTGCTGCGGTACTCCTCGGGGTCGGCCATCGAGTGCCCGCGGAACCGGTAGGTGATGGCCTCGACGAGGATTGGGCAGCGGTCGTCGCGCGCGCGTCGGATCGCCTCGCGCATGACCTCGTGGGTCTCCACGACGTCCATGCCGTCGCAGCGCATGCCGGGAACGCCGAACCCGTCGCCGCGGCGGTGCAGGTCGGTCTGGGCGCTGTGGCGCTCGAGCGCGGTGCCCATGCCGAACTGGTTGTTGGTCACCATGAAGACGACCGGCAGCCGCCACAGCGCCGCGAGGTTGAGCGTCTCGCCGAACGTGCCCTGGTTGGCGGCGCCGTCGCCGAACACGCACACGGTGACCTCGTCCTTGCCCTGGTAGTCGGACGAGAGCGCCATGCCGGCGGCGAGCGGCAGGTTGCCGCCGACGATCCCGTAGCCGCCCATGAAGCGGTTGTCGAGGTCGAACATGTGCATCGAGCCGCCGCGCCCGTGCGAGACGCCGTCGTCGCGGCCGAACAGCTCGGCCATCACGCGCTTCGGGTCAGACCCGCGGGCGAGCGCGTGGCCGTGTGAGCGGTACGTCGAGATCAGGTAGTCGTCGTCGCGCATCGCGCGGACGGCGCCGACGATCGTCGCCTCCTCGCCGATCGCGAGGTGCAGGAAGCCGCCGACCTTGGCCTTCGCGTACATCTCCCCCGCGCGCTCCTCGAAGCGGCGGATGAGCATCATCGTCTCGAGCCACTCGCGGGCGGCGTCGCCGTCGGGCAGATCGGCGCCGGTCTCCTGCTGCGTGACGTCAGCCACGAGCCGGACAGTAGCTCAGAACGGTTCGCGGCCGTTCGCGGGCTGGAAGTAGACCAGCCGCTCGATGACCCCGACGAGCGGCGGCTCCTCGCACAGCAGCTCCCATGCCTCGGGCGCCACGTCGGCCGCCTGGAGCTGCGCAAGGCCCTCGGGCTCGACGGCGATCCGCCGCCCCAGCGCGGGCCACTGCTCGCGCAGCACGAGCCACTTGGCGAGGTGCGCGGGCGTGAGCTGCGGCTCGCCCCCGAACACGTGGCGGGCACGGGC
>Ga0081539_10001043_pt1 | contig 50701 bp, 51 predicted proteins | sample TabmetS4T2R2_FD_71023 | JGI IMG/M metagenome (GOLD analysis project Ga0081539, IMG submission 71023) | Tabebuia heterophylla rhizosphere microbial communities from the University of Puerto Rico - S4T2R2 | ecosystem: Host-associated > Plants > Roots > Rhizosphere ... | reverse complement strand
GGCCGCGGCAAAGCCCTTTGCTCCCGGCGCTCGAAAGATCTCGCTGTAGGGATTGGGCATTGGACGCTCCTGGATCGCACCTGGACGCCACTTACATACGCGGCGTATGTGAATTATATATTTGCATACGCCGCGTATGTCAAATAATATACGCGGCGTATGTTAAGGGAAATGGATGGCCCGTAGACCCCGCAGCGCGATGATCGCTGAGACGCGCGCCAAGCTCATTGCCGCTGCGCGCCACGCTTTCGGCACGGTCGGTTATACGGAGGCGTCCATGGACGATTTCACCGCCGCCGCCGGGCTGACGCGCGGCGCGCTCTACCATCATTTCTGCGACAAGAAGGGTCTGCTCGAAGCCGTCATCGTGCAGATCGATGCCGAGATGTCGGAGCGCCTGTGCGCCGTCTCCGCCAAGGCTCCCAACCGCTGGCAGGGCTTCGTCGACGAATGCACAGCCTATATCGAGATGGCGCTGGAGCCGGAGATTCAGAGGATCGTCCTGAGAGACGGTCCGGCCGTGCTCGGCGATCCATGGCAGTGGCCGAACCAGAGCGGCTGCATCGCTTCCATGACCGCAAGTCTGAAGAGGCTCGCGGAAGAGGGGACCATCGTCGATGTCGACCCCGAAGCCGCGGCCCGGCTGATCAGTGGCGCGACGCTGCACGCTGCGCAGTGGATCGCCAATTCCGCTGAACCAGAGGCAGCCTCGAAGAAAGCAGTCGAGGCTGTCGACGCGCTGCTGAAAGGGTTGTTGGCCAAGGGCGCCAGGCCTGCAAAAGCAAATGATGCTGCCCTTGAGCCTTACCCGCGCTGAGCTTCGCCGCGCGCCAGGATGCGCCGCATCTCCTCGATCGCCGCTTCGCGCTGCGGGTCTGCACCCGCAGCATAGGGCAGGCTGAACGGCACCGGCAGGTCGGGCTGCACGCCGCTTCCTTCAAGACGTACGCCATCACCGATCACCGCGTCCGTGACCGCAAGCTCCAGCAGGCTGTCGTCCGGCAGCAGGTAGGCGCGGCCGGCAAGCAGCGCCCCGGCCGTGCGCGCCCCGACCAGCGGGATATGATTCACCTTCAGCGCATAGGCGAAGACTTCGAGGCCGCTCCTCGATCCTTCATCGATGATGGCGACGACCGGCCTGTGCCAGCGCACATTGGCAAGCTGTTCCTCGCCGCTGCGCGGGATCAGCTTGAATGGCGGCGTGTCGCCGAGGAACAGTTCGGCCGCATCCGAGCTGCCGCCGCCCCAGCGGCCGCGCAGGTCGAGCACCAACCCGTCGGCATCCTTGAGCTTGCCTTCGGCAAGAGCTTCGGCAACGGCCTCCATGGAGTGCGGCGCGGCGAGCGTCCACAGCCGGATGTAGCCGATCTTTCTGCCGTCGCGCTCGAAAACCTTCGCGCTTTCCGCGATCGCCTTCTCGAAGGTCGGCAGCGGCCGCAACTGCTCGACCTGGACCTTGACCGTGACCGGCTCTGCGCCCGGCCGGCGGCGCAGCTTCACCTCGACCGGCTTGCCGACCTTGCCTTTGAACGACGCGATCTCCTGATAGGGTTGGCCGTCGACCGACAGCACCTCGTCGCCCACCAGAATGCCGGCCCTGGCCGCCGGCGAGCCGTCATAGACGTCGCTGACGAACCACAGCCCGTTGCCAGGTGTGGCGATCATGCCGATGCCGGGGTAACTCGCGTCGCCCTCGGGCGGGAACAGCCGGCGCATGTCGTCGCGGATCGCATAGCGGAAAATGTCGGCAATCTCGTAATAGTCGATCGTGTCCTTCTTGAAATGGCCGGTATGCGAGGCCTGCAGGCTGGCGAGCACCGTGTCGATCGCCTCATTGACGCGCGCGTCCGGGCTGCTGGCGGTGATTGGCGAATGCGGGTCTTCGACCTCGCGCCGCACCGCCTCGGCAAAGCGGTCGAGCGCCTTCACGTCGTAGAAATTGTCCACCACCAGCCTGACCGCGCGGTCGAACACCTGGTTGCCGGAACGCGGCGGCTCCGCGGCGGCCGCCGGCGCAGCCAGGCCGGCAACGACAAGCAGTGTCGTAAGAAAGCCCGAAATCTTCAATTGCATCGCGTGTTTCCTCGTCCGGCCATCTTGGGCGAAACCGCGGCCAGATCGAGACCTGCCATTGACAATATTCCGTGAGCGGCGATGCTCCGCGTGCGGCTTTGAGGGGGGTTGGGGCGATGTGGGACTTCTCGATCGGCAGGACGCTTGGCGTCATGGCCCGCACCTGGCCGTTCATCGTGCTCCGCCTGATCGTCTATTTTCTGATAACGCTTGCCTACGTCCTGGCGGTGGGCGCCGGCGCGGGGTTGGGCTGGGGCGTCGGCCACATCTTCGCTGACGGCGGGCCGGAAGGCACGGCCTTCTACGGCGGCATCGCCGGTTTCGGCTTCGTCTCGCTCGCGCTCTACTGGATGCGCGAATACATCCTGTACATGGTCAAGGCCGGCCACGTCGCTGTCATGGTCCATTTGATCGACGGCCGCGACGTGCCCGGCGGCCAGGGCCAGATATCCTATGCCCAGCAGGTCGTGAGGGAACGCTTCGTCGAGGCCAATGTGCTGTTCGTGATGGACCAGCTCGTCAAGGGCGCGATCCGCGCCATCACCGGGCTGATCGGCGGCATCGCCGCCTTCCTGCCGATCCCCGGCCTGCAAGGCCTCGTCAACTTCGTCAATACGGTGATCCGCATGTCGCTCACCTATGTCGACGAGATCGTACTGGGGCACAATATCCGCATCGACAGCAGGAACCCGTTTGAGACGGCGCGGCAAGGCGTCGTGCTCTACGCCCAGAACGCCAAGACCATGGTCAAGAATGCCATCTGGCTTACAATCATCATGTGGGTGCTGGCATTCTTCGTCTTCCTGTTCATGATCGCGCCGGCCGGCGCGCTGCTCTATTACATGCCGAGCCAGCCCGGCGGCTGGGTCTTCGTCTTTGCGATCGTGCTCGCCTGGGCGGTCAAGGCGGCCTTGCTGGAGCCCTTCGCGATCGCCGCCCTGATGCAGGTCTATTTCAAGGTGATCGAGGGGCAGACGCCCGATCCGGATTGGGACCGCCGGCTGTCAGAGAGCTCGAAAAAATTCCGCGAGCTGAAGGAAAAGGCTGCTGCCTCGTTCGGTGTCCAGCGGCCGGGCCAGCCAGGCGCGCGGCCGGTCTGAGAGCCAGTCGGAAAGCTGTTGAGCATCAGCGCCGACGGTAAGGAACGGTGGCAATGGCGGCGGGTCGCGCCTATATCGGGGTATGACGACGAGGCTCTATACCCATCCCATTTACCTTGAGCACGTCACGCCGCCGGGCCATCCGGAACGGCCGGACAGGCTGCGGGTGATCGAGCGCGTGCTCGAAGCCGAGCCCTTCGCGGCCCTTGACCGCAAGCAGGCGCCGGCCGGTGGCCTCGAAGCCGTGAAGCTCGCCCATCCTGCCGATTATGTCGCCCGCATCGAGGAGGCCGTCCCCGAGACCGGGATCGTGCGCATCGATGCCGACACCTCCATGAGCCCGAAGAGCTTCGAGGCCGCGCTGACGGCCGTTGGCGCAGCGACTGCGGCCGTCGACGACGTGTGGTCCGGCGCGGCCGACAATGTCTTCGTGGCCGCCCGCCCTCCCGGCCATCACGCCGAACGCGCCACCGCCATGGGCTTCTGTCTCTTCAACAATGCCGCGATCGCCGCCCGTCACGCGCAGAAGGCGCATGGCGCCGAGCGTGTAGCGATCGTCGACTGGGACGTGCATCACGGCAACGGCACGCAGGATATCTTCTGGTCGGACCGGTCCGTGCTCTACGGCTCCACACACCAGATGCCGCTCTATCCGGGCACCGGCGCCAAGGGCGAGACCGGAGCCGACAACAATATCTTCAACGCGCCGCTTGCGCCCGGCAGCGGCGGCGATTCCTTCCGCGAGGCGTTTGTCTCGCGCATCCTGCCGGCGCTCGACAATTTCCGGCCCGACCTGATCATCGTTTCGGCAGGTTTCGATGCGCATCGCCGCGACCCGCTGGCCTCCATCAATCTCGTCGAGGACGATTTCGACTGGGCGACGGGGCAGTTGCTCGAGCGCGCCGGTCGCTACGCCGGCGGCCGGCTGATCAGCTTGCTCGAAGGCGGCTACGACCTGGAAGGGCTGGCATATTCGGTGGCCGCGCATGTCGGCCGCATGATGAGGGGTTGAGATGTCCGACGCCGCAACCGACACCAACAACAACGACATCAAGGCGATGAGCTTCGAGCAGGCGCTCGAGGCGCTGGAGAAGATCGTCGACGACCTGGAGCGTGGCGATGTTCCGCTCGATCACTCCATCAGGATCTACGAGCGCGGCGAGGCGCTGAAGGCGCATTGCGACCGCCTCCTGAGGGCGGCTGAGGACAAGGTCGAGAAGATCAGGCTGTCGCGCGAGGGCAAGCCGGTCGGTGTCGACCCGCTTGACGGGGAGTAGGCGCCAAGTTTGAAATCAGCGCTCTTCCTTGCTATGTACATGTCATGCACATAGCAAGGAGGCTTGCCATGGAAACCGTGCGGGAGGCCGCCACCGAACGAGTCATCACGCTGATGACTCGCACAGAGAAATCCCAGCTTGAGAGCAAAGCGCGGCGCGCCAATGTTTCCGTTGGCGAATTCGTGCGACGTTCGGTAGAGGCATACGACCCGGAGGAAATCCGCCAGCTCGAACAACTGGCCGATCTGGCTCGTGCGTTTCGCGAAAGCGCCGAAAGGGCATCGACTGCGGTTGACCAAGCACGGGAAGATGTGGCGGCGACGTTGAGGCAGCTTCGGCGAGAAGAATCCCGATGAGCGCCCTTGCTGACATCATGAGGGGCCCGAAGACAGTCATGAGCCTGACCGAAAATGTCGAAGCCCTGTCCAGAGACGTTAAAACTTTGGGCTCAGAATTACGAGGGGTCGACCGGCGCCTTGTCCGCGTCGAAACGATCATCGAAGTGACTAGGAATGACGGTGCCGTGCTGCGAATCGCCAAACCCGGGAACGATGATGCTCCGTAGTTGGCCAGCCCCGGCCGCTACCCCGTCAGCCGCGGATTCGTGACCACCTTGATGAACAGCGCCTGCATGGCCTCGGCGATGCCTTCCGTCGGGCTCACCTCGAAGAAGTAGCCCGGGGTCGCGCATTCGGACATCTTTGTCCCGATCTTGCTTTGGAACGGCTTGATCCAGGTGTTGTACCAGGCGTTCGTCGGCAGCGGCAGATAGGTCGTGTAAAGCACGGCGATCTTGATGCCGCGGTCTTTCAGCTTTTTGCAGCTGCGAAGATCGATTGGCTCCTGGCAGCGGCCGTTCGTCGTCTTTTCCGTGCATTTGCTCGGCTTGTAGCTGTCGCCGATACCGTCCGACACGAAGAACACGATCTTCTGGCGGTCGCTCGTGCTCGCACCGCTGCCCGGCTTGCCGATCTCCTTGTCCATGTCGGCGAAATTCGCGTCGAAATCGGTCTGCTGGTCGCTGTTATAGTTCTGGTAGGGGATCGACATGAGGTCGACCTTGTTGGCCGACTCCTTCACCTTGTCGAGATCGCTTGTCAGCTCCGATAATTTCGTGAGTTTCTGCTTCGTGGCCGCTTCGCCGAAGGTATAGAGCGCCATGCGGAACTGGTTCGAGTAGTGGCGCTGTTCGACAGCCGTGTCCATCAGGCGTTGCGTCGCCTGGCGAACGACGTCGATGCGCATGGCGACGCCGAGTTTCTTGGCAAGGTTGTAGTAGTTGTTGGCTGTCGAAAGATCATGGCAGGCAAAGGCGCATTGGTCGGGCGTGTTCGCGACCATCGTGTCGATGTCGCGTGTCGTTGCCCCCACTCCCATCGAAGGCGTGTTGTCTAGGAGAAGGTAGAAGTCCATGAACGGTGCGTTGCTCATGCCCGCGGTGGCCGTCCCGCTCACCAATATCTGGTCGTAACCGAAGATGCGCATGAACCGCATCGGGATATTGGCCGTGAAATGCACGTTCGACGATAGCTCCGCGCCTTTCTTCTTGACCTCGGCTTTTATTTCGGTGACTTCGAGGCCCTTCTCTCCGACCACGTAGGCGTTGAACAGGTTGACTGCGTCCTCTTCGCCGACCGCCACCCTGCCGTCTTCTTCCATGAGCACTGCCTGCTTGAAGGCCGGCGAGCTTTCCGCGATCGACCCGACCGCCGCGGCGTCCGCTGCCCCGTACAGTTGCGAGCGGATGCGCGAAGCCTCACTATAATCGACCGCCAGTCCAAGGGCGCCGATCAGAGGCACCGCCATCAAGGCGGCTAGCTGACTGAAATTGCCGGATTTGCTGCGCGCCAGCCGGCTGAGCAGACTAGCCATGCGACGATACCCCCGTGCCCGCGAACCCAATAGCCGAGCTGGTTTAAGTTAACGCTAAGGGGTGTCGTTAATGGTTGGTTCGCTGCCGGCTTCTGTTGACCGGAGCCGCCTTGTTATCCAGATAATCGGTTCGACCGACCGTTCGAACCTGTGTTTTCGGAGGAACCATGTGCCGAAACATCAAGACGCTCTTCAACTTCGACCCGCCGGCGACCGATGCCGAGGTTCGCGATGCGGCCCTTCAGTTCGTCCGCAAGCTGAGCGGCTCGACTCATCCCTCGCAACGCAACCAGCCGGCTTTTGACCGGGCGGTCGGAGCCATCGCGGCGGCGGCGCGCGAGTTGCTCGATTCGCTGGAAACCACCGCCAATCCACGCAATCGCGAGGAGGAGGCCGCGAAGGCTCGTGCGCGGTCAGCTTCGCGCTTTGCGTCCGCGCCCCGGATCGTTTTCGAATGAGCTTCTTTCCAGGAAACGACCCTCAGCCCGGCGATGCCTTCGCCTGCGATGCCATCGAGCTGATGGTGATCCCCAACGCCAAGGACATCGGCGGCTTCGAGGTGCGCCGCGCGCTGCCGACCGCCAGGCGCAGGCTGGTCGGCCCCTTCATCTTCTTCGACCGCATGGGGCCGGCGATCCTGCGCGCCGACCAAGCGCTCGACGTTCGTCCGCACCCGCATATCGGGCTCGCCACCGTGACCTATCTTTTCGACGGCAAGATCAGGCATCGCGATTCTTTGGGCACCGAGATGGTGATCGAGCCCGGCGACGTGAATTTGATGACGGCCGGTCGCGGCATCGTTCACTCCGAGCGCTCGCCTGAAGAGCTGCGCGGTCATCGGCTGTCGATCTCCGGCCTGCAGACCTGGTTGGCGCTGCCCGACGGCAAGGAGGAGATCGCCCCGGTCTTCGAGAGTACGGCGCGGCAAAAGCTCCCCGACATCGATAGTGACGGTGTGGTAGGCCGCGTCGTGATCGGCGCTTTCGATGGCGTCAATTCGCCGGTCGGTGCCCATTCCGACACGCTCTACGTCGATCTCACGCTTTCTGCCGGCGGCCGCGTGCGCATCCCGGCCGATGCCGAAGAGCGCGCTATCTACGTGCTCGACGGCGGCGTGACGATTTCCGGCGATCGTTTTCCCGCCGACAGGCTGCTCGTCTTCCGTCCGGGCGACGAGATCGTCGTCGAAAGCGAGCAAGGCGCGCATTTCATGCTGTTCGGCGGCGCTTCGCTCGGCTCGCAGCGCTATATCTGGTGGAATTTCGTGTCGTCGTCGCGCGAGCGCATCGAACAGGCCAAGGAAGAGTGGAAGACCGGCCGCTTCGACATTGTCCCCGGCGACGAGAAGGAATTCATACCTTTACCAGAAGGTTAGCTTGCGACTCATTGCACGTTTACTTTCAGGCCGCGCGGGCCTATTCGAGTGCCCAGAGGCCACGATAAATTGAAGTCACCGCTGGAAACACCACTGCTCGACACCGTAAATGTGCCGGCCGATCTCCGTAAGCTTCCGGAGACCGATTTGCCCCAATTTGCGGCCGAACTGCGCAACGAATTGATCGACGCCGTGTCGATCACTGGCGGTCATCTCGGCGCCGGGCTTGGCGTGGTCGAGCTGACCGTCGCGCTGCACTACGTCTTCGAAACGCCCGACGACCGGCTGATCTGGGATGTCGGCCACCAGGCCTATCCCCACAAGATCATCACCGGGCGGCGCGACCGCATCCGCACGCTGCGGCAGGAAGGCGGCCTGTCCGGCTTCACCAAGCGCGCCGAAAGCGAATACGACCCGTTCGGCGCCGCGCATTCCTCGACCTCGATCTCGGCCGGTCTCGGCATGGCGGTGGCGCGTGACCTCAAGGGCGGACAGAACAATGTGATCGCCGTCATCGGCGACGGGGCCATGTCGGCGGGCATGGCCTACGAGGCGATGAACAACGCCGGAGCGCTCAATGCGCGCCTCATCGTTGTGTTGAACGATAACGACATGTCGATAGCCAAGCCGACAGGCGCGATGAGCGCCTACCTCGCGCGGCTCGCCGTGGGCCGCACCTATCTCGGTCTGCGCGACTTCGGCAAGAAGATGACATCCTACCTGGGCGAGCGCGCCGACCGCGCCATAACCCGGGCCGTCGAGCATGCGCGCGGCTACGTCACCGGGGGTACTCTCTTCGAGGAGCTCGGCTTTTATCACATCGGCCCGATCGACGGGCACAATCTCGAGCACCTGATCCCGGTGCTGAGAAACGTGCGCGACAATGTAGAAGGGCCGGTGCTCATCCATGTCGTCACGAGGAAAGGCAAGGGCTATGCCCCGGCCGAAGCGGCGGATGACAAATATCATGGCGTCAACAAGTTCGATGTCATTACCGGCGCGCAGGCCAAGCCTCCCGCCAACGCGCCGGCCTATACGAGGGTTTTCGCCGAAAGCCTGATCGAGGAGGCCCGCCACGACGACAAGATCGTCGCGGTCACGGCGGCGATGCCCTCGGGCACCGGCCTCGACTTGTTCGGCGAGGTGTTTCCGACGCGCAGCTTCGATGTCGGCATCGCCGAGCAGCATGCGGTGACCTTCGCAGCCGGGCTTGCGGCCGAGGGGTTGAAGCCCTTCGCGGCGATCTATTCGACCTTCTTGCAGCGCGCCTACGACCAGGTCGTCCACGACGTCGCGATCCAGGGCCTGCCGGTCCGCTTTCCGATCGATCGCGCCGGTTTCGTGGGCGCCGACGGACCGACTCATTGCGGGGCCTTTGACACGACCTTTCTCGCCACGCTGCCCGGTTTCGTGGTCATGGCGGCCAGCGACGAGGCGGAGCTGCGTCATATGGTACGCACCGCCGCGGCTTACGACGAAGGCCCGATCTCGTTCCGCTACCCGCGCGGCAATGGCGTCGGCGTCGACATGCCCGAGCGCGGCAGCGTGCTTGCGATCGGCAAGGGTCGTATCGTCAAGGAAGGCGCCAAGATCGCGCTGCTCTCGTTCGGCACGCGGCTGCAGGATTGCCTTGCCGCGGCCGAGGAACTCGACGCGGCGGGGCTTTCCACGACGGTTGCCGACGCGCGCTTCGCCAAGCCGCTCGACCGTGATCTCGTGCGCCGGCTGGCCCGTGAGCACGAGGTGCTGGTGATTGTGGAGGAAGGCGCGGTCGGCGGCTTCGGCTCGAACGTGTTGCAGTTCCTTGCGCATGAGGGTCTGCTCGAGACCGGCCTCAAGGTGCGACCGCTCACCCTGCCCGATGTCTTCACTGACCATGCCAAGCCTGAGAAGATGTACGCCGATGCTGGCCTCGATGCCGCGGGCATCGTGCGCACGGTCTTTGCGGCTTTAGGCCAGGAAATCAAAGCCGCCCGCGCTTGACGGCGGCTATTCTGGTCAGGCGGGTCGTTGACGAGGTTAACTGATTCGCCTTCTTCACGTCCCGCGATAACCGACTGTTTACGCTGCCTTTTGGGCAATCGCTTACCTTCTCTCTTGGCCGATTCTTAGCGGCCCCCTGTTAGAACGTCGCCCCGGGAAAGGGGAGACGCGAACAGATGCGGACGCTGTGTATAGGCCTGGCCGCGATCGGCCTTTTGACCACGTCGGCCGTCGCCGAAACGCCTTACGACCGCAAGCTCGAACAGGCGGCGATCGATATCGTCGTCGGCAAGATCGGTGAAATCCGTGGCGGCTTTGCCTTCGACGCCAAGCCTTTTCTCGTGGTGACTCCCGACTCGGCGTCAAGCGGCCCTGTCGACATGCGCGGCGCGTATTCCGTGCTGGATCCCTGGCAGGATGGCCTCGCCCCCGCCATCGAGCGCAAGACCCCGCCAGATATCTTCTAGAGCATGATCCCGAAAAGTTGAAGACTTTTCGGATAGGATCATGCGCCAGAACAAGGAGTTAGAGCAGGATGAATGATTTCGCTCCAGTTCATCCTGCTCTAGGCGACAGGACATCTTCTGAACGCATCGCCGCTTGCCATCGCAACGCGCCTTCGCCAAGGAAGGCGCCATGAACGCCACCCAGACTGATCGGCGTCGCCTGCGGCTCGACGAACTGCTCGTCGCGCGCGGCGAGTTCGCCTCCCGGTCGCGAGCCCGCGACGCGATCGCCCGCGGCGTGGTCAAGGTTGACGGCGACATTGCGACCAAGGCCGGTCAGCCGGTCGCGGAAAATGCCGTGCTGCGCATCGACGATCCCGCCCGCCATTATGTCTCGCGCGCCGCGCTGAAGCTGACTGCCGCCCTCGATCACTTCGGCATCGATCCGGACGGGTCGCTGGCGCTCGACATCGGCGCTTCGACGGGCGGCTTCACACAGGTGCTCCTGGAGCGCGGCGCGCGGCATGTGATCGCGCTCGATGTGGGGCACGGGCAACTCGACCCGAACCTTGCCGGCAATGCAGGCATCACCTTGCTCGAAGGGCTGAACGCGCGTGAGCTGACACTGGCGCATCTCTCCGATCGGCGGCCGGATTTGCTCGTCTGCGACGTGAGCTTCATCTCGCTGAAGCTGGCTTTGCCGCCGGCGCTCGGCCTTGCCAAGTCGGGCGCCCAGGGGGTTTTCCTCGTCAAGCCGCAGTTCGAGGCCGGCCGCGAGGCGATCGGCAAGGGCGGGCTGCTGCGCGATCCGGGGCTTGCCGAGCGCATCGCCGAAGAGTTGCGCGACTGGTTGGATGCCGTCCCGGGCTGGCGCGCGCTGGGCTACCATACCTCGCCCATCGAAGGCGGCGACGGCAACCGCGAATTCCTGCTGGCGGGCGTGAAGGACCGTTGAGCGAGCATCTCACCATCGATCGTCTCGGCGCGCAGGGCGACGGCGTGGCAAACGCGACATCCGGCCCGATCTTCGTTGCCTATGCGCTGCCCGGCGAGCAGGTCATCGCAACGGTCGAGCGTGGCCGCGGCAGCCTGGTCTCCATCGAAAAATCGTCGCCGCTGCGCATGGAGCCGGCCTGCCGCCATTTCGGCGCTTGCGGCGGCTGCGCGATCCAGCACCTCGATGCGGAAGCTTATCGCGCCTGGAAGCGCGACATTGTCGTGCAGGCCTTGAAGAGCCGTGGCATTGAGGTGGAGGTCGCGGTGCTTGTTCCTTGCGAGCCGCACACGCGGCGCCGCGCGGTCTTCTCCGCGCGGCGGACTGAGGCGGAAATGCTGCTGGGCTTCAACCGGGCGCAGTCTTCCGAGATCGTGCCCATCGAGGAATGTCCGGTGCTGCTGCCGGGCATTGTCTCGGCATTCGATCGCTTGCGGGAACTGGCCGGCCTGATCTGTGCTACGCCGCAAGCATTCCATCTCGCGGTGACGATGACGGCCTCTGGCCTCGATGTCGCAGCGCAGGGCAGCGGCAAGCTTGGCGACGAGGCGCGTCGCGCGGCGATCCGCTTCGTCATCAAGCACGGCTTTGCCAGGCTTTCGATCGACGGCGAGATCGTTGTCGAGCCGAAAAAGCCGATGGTCGACTTCGACGGGGTGACCGTCTCGCCGCCGCCCGGCGGCTTCCTGCAGGCGACGGCCGGCGCCGAGCAAGCCATGTCCAACCTCGTCAGCGGCCACCTGTCGAAGGCCAAAACCGTTGCCGACCTCTTTTCCGGCTGCGGCGCCTTCGCGCTGCGCCTGGCGCGCAAGAGCGCGGTGCATGCCGTTGAGGGTGACGCCGCGGCCCTTGCCGCCCTTGACAAGGCTTTCCGTGCGACGCCGGGCCTGAAGCCGGCGACAATTGAGCGCCGCGACCTCTTCCGCCGGCCGCTGTCGGCGAAGGAACTCGCCAGCTTCGACGCCTTGGTCTTCGATCCGCCGCGCGCCGGCGCGGAGGATCAGTGCAGGCAGATGGCGCGCTCGGATATCCCGTTCGTCGCGGCCGTCTCCTGCAATCCGGCAACACTGGCGCGCGACCTGCGCATTCTCATCGACGGCGGCTATCGCCTTGGGTCGGTGACGCCCATTGACCAGTTCCTGTGGTCGCCGCATGTCGAGGCCGTCGCGCTGCTCGAGAAACCGAAGAGAAGGCGGTGAGAAGCCAATCGTTTTGATTGCGGTCATTTCAAAATGAGCAGATCATGGCAGTTGCGTCGTTCGATACATCTGCATCTCGGTTCGTGGACGGAAAGACACAATATCTGTCGGCCCGCCGGGTGGCCGACCTGCTCGGAGTGACCCTGACGGAACTGGCGTCACTGATCGGGGTGGCGCGTAACACCCTCACGGCCAAGACCGGGGCGCGCAGGGTGGATGCCGCGCTCAGTCCGGTGGTCCGCATCCTCGCCATGGCCGGCGAAATGGCCGGTGACGAGGAACGGGCGGCGATCTGGTTCAAACATCAGCCGATCCCTGGTTGGGCCGGCAAGACGGCCTACGACCTTGTCCGGGAAGGAAAGCCGGACAAGGTGCTCGCCTATCTGGAAGCGGTGCGCTCTGGCGTATATGCCTGAGCAACTGGAGCCTCACGCCCTTACGCTCTGGCGCGCCTTCGTCCCTCGTTGGGCACATTTGCCGCCGTCCGGCGATGGCGCTGCGCGTTTCGGCGGCCGGTGGAATCCCGTCGGCGCCCCGACGATCTATGCGGCGAGGGAGCTATCGACCGCATGGGCCGAATACAACCAGGGATTCGTGCAGCATCCGGCACTGATCGCCCAGCTGGAGGTGTCCAAGGCCCGGCTGGCCGATCTCACGAAGCCCGACGTTCTGGATCGCTTGACCATCCCGACCGATATCCATCAAGGTCAATGGCGCGAGGTCCTTGATGAAGGAAAGACACCGCAGACTTATCTGGTGCGGCAACAATTGCTGGTCAGCGGGTTCGACGGCGTGATCTATCCATCTTTCATGTCGCCCGGCGGAACTTGCGTCGCTCTTTGGCGGTGGAACATGCAAGGAGCACCCCGTCTTGATGTCGTCGATCCGGAGCGTCGGTTGCCCAGGACGCCGGCGTCCTGGCTGTGAGCTTCTATAGCATGTCTCCCGAAAGTAGACCCGGTTTCGGGACAAAGACATGCGTAAAAACAAAGACCTAAAGCGCGGGTAGCGAATCTGAAAGATCGCGACGCGCTTTAGGCCGGCCAGCGCTCTCCGGGACGGATTCTCGAAAGGGCCTTCGTTCGCGGCGGCGCCTAAGCCCGCCGCCGTCGAAGCCGCAGCGGTGGCGACTGGCGCGGCCGCTTGGCGGGGGCGTCATGCGGGAGCTGGACCGCCGCCCGGACCTGTTTCCAGCTCGAGCTTTTGAAGAAGGCCGAGCGAATCAGGAACTCGGCGACCAGAAGGTTCGGGATGAACTGAAGCGTCCGCAGCGGTTCATACACAACGTCGAAGTCAAAGCCCAACCACAACAACAAATGCAGTTCACCGCGGAACGTCACGTTGGTGAATGTCAGGGCATAGTTTCGGATCATCCATTCGCTGTGATCCGAATATCGTCCCTGCACGGCGCGAGTCCAGGCAAGGGCCGCGGTGATGAACCACAAGATGGAGAGGGTTGCGAAACCGAAGACCGTCATCGGTCCTTCTGTTTCGTTCAGACTGAGCCGCAACGTCGCGATCGAGGTCACGAGGACCGTCAAGATATAGGCGCGGCCTAACCAGCGATGGACCGAGGGAAGGCGCCGTCTCAGGCCTGGATGAATTAACACCGCGCCACCAACCAGAAGCAGCGGAGCGGTGTAGAGATGCAGATAGAGCTCGAAGTCTTGCTTCCCCAGATGATCCAGCGCCCTGTGGAACAATCCGTGGATGTCGGCCCAGATAAATCTCAGATTGAGCGTCGCCACGGTGATAGCCGATAGAACCATCACCCCCCAGAGCATCTTACGGACGCTTTGCAAAGGGACCACGGTGATGCCCCTACTACGCATTTTTCTAATCTTTGAATTCTGCCGAGGATCAAGACAATCCGGTCGCATTTGCTATATAAGCAATGGTGCCCCGGAAGTGCACTTGGGATATTCCCGGCTTGTGTCTGCGAACCTTACACGCGGCGAATGCCAACGCGGCTGGAATTGCCCAAATTCTGGGCTTGACCCGACATGAGCCGTCGCAAGCACGGCAGCACCGTGCAGATATCGTTCCGGCCCAAGCCTCACGGCCGGCCTGCGGCGTCGATCTTTGGCTATCGATTCGTGATCGGGCCCGGACCGACCGCCAGTGTCCCGGCTTCGCCCCCATCGACCGGCGCCTAGAGACCTGCACTTTCGCATCGAATGACCGATGCCCGCGTAGAATAGCTCGGCGTCCCGGGGTCGGCGCATTCTCCCCGCAGCCTGTCACGACCGGTCGCGAAGATAGGCATTCCGTCCAGCAACGCAATTGAACACGCAAACCAGGAGATTGGACGGAACCCGCCCGCCTGCTTGCTGTGTTCGTCAAGGCAAAGCTGAACTGACCTCGGTGGCCATGTCGAGCGGTGCTGCTTCGGGGCGCATCCATCGCCCGCAGCCGAAGATCTCGCCACGATCCTGTCAAACGGAATATCGGCCTTCGACGAAAGCGGCGCTCCTGGACCGCAGCATACAAGGTCGAAATCGGCGCTGCTCAAGGCCATTCAGACGGTCTTTCGAACGGTTCCGTTCAAGCGCCTCTGAGCCAAAGGCCACGACCGCTGGAGAAGCCGAACCGACGCTGATCAGCGCCTTCCGGCTAAGAATTCCTCCACGAAGGCAGGAACGATTTCCGTTGCCAGACCGTAACGCGCCTCGGAAAACAGGCTATTTCCCTCGGAAGGCTCCAGATTGAGCTCGACCGTTCGCGCTCCTGCTGCTCGTGCCTCCGCGACGAAACCTGCCGCGGGATAGACCGTGCCGCTCGTGCCGATCGAAATGAAGAGGTCGCAGCCCGACAGCGCCGCGTGGATATCCTCCATTCGGTAAGGCGTTTCGCCGAACCAGACCACGTCGGGTCGCATGGAGCCGACGGTCCCGCAGTCCTGGCACGCGAGTTCGATCGTTAGATCCTCGCGCCAGGGGCGCCGGGTGCTACAGGCTGCGCAAAGGGCCTTCGCATGCTCGCCATGCATGTGGATCAGCTTCCGCGACCCGGCGCGCTCGTGCAGCTCGTCGATGTTCTGTGTGACGAGCAGGAAATCGCCGCCAAACTCCTCCTCCAGCCGGGCCAGCGCGAAATGCGCCGCGTTCGGCTGCACATTGGCCATGTTGCGGCGGCGCATGTTGTAGAACCCGTGCACCTTTACCGGGTCGCGTGCAAAACCCTCCGGCGTCGCCACTTCGCGATAGTCGACCTTGGCCCAGATGCCGTCCTTGTCGCGGAAAGTGGAAAGCCCTGACTCGGCGGAGACGCCGGCGCCGGTCAGCACGACGATGGAGGATGGGCCGATCAATGGCCGATTCTCAAGAGGTCACTCGCAATATCTCGCGTGCCGCGAAATATTCGACGTTTCCGGGTAGCTGCAGTTTCTCTAGGATACCAATCTGCTCAAGAGAAGCGCTTCGCGGCGTTGCAAAGGCCTGATTATTAGATGGGGATTTGGAAGTTGTGCAATCTTGGCATTCAGCGTTCCAATTCCCGACATAGCGTTGCCGTACACGCCAAAAAGCGCAGCGAGATCGATTTTAGGCGGCAAGGCGTCCGGGACGAACGCCATCGCGCCCTGAATGGTCGGTAAAAGCCGTCCAGGCGATTGCGGTCCGAAAGCGGCGGAGTCCATATACTTTTCGGGTGGTTTGTATCTCTATCCGCCATAGCGGATACCGAAGTATCTCGTCAACAGATTCTAGATACCAAAACCAATCCTAGGTATCACACCCGCGTCCCGCCGACCGTCATCTGGTTCATCCTGAGATGCGGCTGGCCCACGCCGACCGGCACGCCCTGGCCGGCCTTGCCGCACATGCCGACGCCGGTGTCGAGCTTCATGTCGTTGCCGACCATGCTGACACGGTGCATGGCGTCGGGGCCGTTGCCGATCAGCATGGCGCCCTTGATCGGCTGTGTCACCTTGCCGTCCTCGATCATGTAGGCCTCGGTGCAGCCGAACACGAACTTGCCTGACGTGATGTCGACCTGCCCGCCGCCGAAGGAAACGGCGTAGATGCCCTTCTGCACCGAGGCGATGATCTCTTCCGGCGACAAGTCGCCGGCCGTCATGTAGGTATTGGTCATGCGCGGCATCGGCTGGTGCGCGTAGGATTCGCGACGGCCGTTGCCGGTCGGGTTCATGCCCATCAGCCGGGCATTCTGGCGATCCTGCATGTAGCCGACGAGCTTGCCGTCATCGATCAGCACGGTGCGGTTGGTGGGGGTGCCTTCGTCATCGACGGTAAGCGAGCCCCGCCGCTCGGCGATGGTTCCGTCATCCACCACGGTGACGCCCTTCGCGGCAACCTGCTGGCCCAGCAGGCCGGCGAAGGCGGACGTCTTCTTGCGGTTGAAATCGCCTTCGAGGCCGTGGCCGACCGCTTCGTGCAGCATCACGCCCGGCCAGCCGCTGGACAGCACGATGTCGAACGTGCCAGCGGGCGCAGGGATCGCCCGAAGGTTGACGAGGGCCTGGCGCAGCGCCTCCTCGGCGCCGAACTTCCAGCTATCCTCGGCAATGAACTCCGCGAAAGACTTGCGGCCGCCCATGCCGTAGGAGCCGGTCTCCTGGCGGTCGCCCTCGCCGACGACGACGGAGAAATTCACACGCACCAGCGGACGGATGTCGCGCACGACCTGTCCGTCCGCGCGCACGATCTCGACATGCTGCCAGGAGGCGGCGAGCGACGCAGTCACCTGCCGCACGCGCGGGTCGCGGCCACGCAGCCAGGCATCGATCTCCTGCAGAAGCTTCGCCTTCTCCGCGAAGGATGGCGCGGTGATCGGGTTCTCGTCGCCGTAGAGATGCCGGTTGGTGCGGGCAGGGGCGCCGGCGAGCGTCCCTGAATAGCCTCCCTTGACTGCGGAAACCGCGTCCGAGGCGCGCAGCAGCGCGGCTTCGGAAAGCTCGCTGGAATGCGCATAGCCCGTCGCCTCGCCGGCGACTGCGCGCAGGCCGAAACCCTGGTCCGTGTTGAAATTGGCCGTCTTCAACCGACCGTTGTCGAACATCAACGCTTCGCTCTCGCTGTATTCGAGATAGAGCTCGCCGTCGTCCGCGCCTTGGATCGTGTCGGCGACGATGCGGCGCACCTGATCTTCCGAAACGTCGAATTGTCCGAGCATGCTCTTCATTGCGCCGTCATTCCTTGCAGCATTGGCCATTTTCCAGACATATAGGAGGCGCTTGCCGCCTCGGGAATGGCCGCTCGCGTTACGAGATATTCATCAATCCTCGGTGGTCAGGAATTCCTTGATCGACGGGATGTAGGCGAACCACGTCTCGAACTGATTGACGACGTAGTCCTTCGTGATGCCGCGAAAGTCGATGTTCATGCTGAAATTGGAGCCGTTGTCCTCATAGGCGGTTATCCAGCGGTGGCCCTTGTTCCATTCGTTGGCTCGTTCCGCCGAGAACGGATAGATGTTGTCCGTTAACAGCGTTATCGTTTTGCAGTTGGTTCCGTTCTCGCAGCTGCTGAAGTAGATCGTGTATCGCATGCCCCGCATGCGCGCGAGAATGTACGGGGTCCCGTCCGCGTCGTGATCCATCGCGGCTGCGCCGTAACTTTGGGCGAGCTCCAGGATATAGTTCGGATCGGCGCTCGTCAGCATCTGGTCGTCGGCCCGGGCCGAAAGCGGCAGCGCCAGGCAGGCGGCCGGAACGACGCACGACAGCACCGGAAAAAAACGCGGGCCCATCGTCTGGTGTCCCGATCCCGACGCGGACGTCACGGCAGCGCGGCGAAGCCGTCGGCAAAGCCCTTGAGGTCGACCGGAATGCCGATGCCTTCCTCCGGCGTCTGGAAGACGATGAAGGTCGCCGACTGGCCGTTCCTCAGCGTGTCGAGGAGCTGCTTTTCGAGGATCACCTCGGCGTAGCAGCCGTCCTGAAAACAGCGAACGAAATAGGCCCGACCGATATCCTTGCCATCGACGTTGAGGCCGAGGCCGTTGGGCAGGAGGACGCCAAGCGGCGCAAGCACGCGCAGGATCTCGGCCTTGTTGTCGGCCGTGCGCAGCACCACCACCGAAAGGCCGATCTCGGGCCGGTCTTCGGCCACGACGTTCTGCATCATTGCGCACTGCTCGGAACTGGCGCCGGCCGGCGTGTCGCAGATGATCGACCATGCGCCATGTGTCGACTTCACGGTGCCGTTCTGCTGGGCAACCGAGGCTGCCGGGGTTTGCGTGGCGGCAAGCAGGAGAACCGCGATCAGCGGTCGCACCATTCTTGAAAACATTTTCGCTCCATTGCGAATCACGGCTATTTATAGCGCGAGGCTATTCCGCTTATAGCCACTCGTGACATTCTTTGCCAATTTCGCCTGAATTGCGGCTCTTGATCATCACCCGAACGTCATCTTTTTGACGCCGCATGCTCCTCGCCGCCGCGCTTCCAGCCCGGCTGCGGCGGGCGTCGGCGGAGTGCAAAAATGCCGCACGAGTTGACCGGCTCCTTCCTTGCGGTCGGCACCAGAGTATGGTTTGAACCAGCCGACTGGCGCGCGGATTCCGCCTGGCGCAGGGATCGCTGTGACGCTCTCGCAAACGGGAGAAGATGAGAGTGATAAAGAGGGTTCTTGGCAGCCTCGCGGCGCTCCCGGCCATGCTCGCGGCGGGCGCTGCGCTCGCCGACCAGCCGCGGCCGTGGGAGATGACGTTCCAGCCGGCGGCGACCGGCATGATGCAGCAGATCACCTGGTTCGAGCGCTATACGCTCTGGTTCATCGTGCCGATCACGCTGCTCGTGCTGGCGCTGCTCGCCTATTGCATCCTTAGGTTCCGGGCGAGCGCCAATCCGAGCCCGTCGCGCACCAGCCACAACACGATCATCGAAGTCCTCTGGACGGTCGGCCCGGTTGTCATCCTCCTCGCACTGGCGGTCCCGTCCTTCCAGCTTCTGACTGCCCAGTACAATCCGCCGGAGGAGCCGACGCTGACGCTGAAGGCCACCGGCAATCAGTGGAACTGGGACTACGAATACCAGCTCGAGCAGCCGCTGGCCTTCAACTCGGCGATCCTTGCCGATGGGGATCGCGCAGCGGCCGGCAAGACAGATCTTGCAGTATATCCGAGGCTGCTGACCGTCGACAACGAGCTGGTCGTGCCGGTCAACGTCACTACGCGCGTTTTGGTGACTGCCGCCGACGTGATCCACGCTTTCGCGATGCCGGCTTTCGGCGTCAAGACCGACGCAGTCCCGGGCCGCACCAACGAGATCTGGTTCAAGGCCGAGAAGGAAGGCCTTTACTACGGCCAGTGCTCCGAGCTTTGCGGCAAGGACCACGCCTTCATGCCGATCGCCATCCGCGTTGTGTCGCAGGCGCAGTACGACACCTGGCTCGCGGCGGCCAGGAGCGACCTCGGCGGCGCCAACAAGGCGCTGATGGCCGGGATCGATGCCCAGCGGAAGGTCGCGTCCGCGGCGGAGTAACGCGCGGACGGTTTGAGACAGGGAACGGAGCGGAACATGGCAGACGCTGCAGCTCACGACGATCACGGTCATCACGGCCGCGCCCCCTATCATGGCTGGGTGCGCTGGGTCTATTCGACCAACCACAAGGATATCGGCACGCTTTATCTGATCTTTGCGATCTGCGCCGGCTGCATCGGCGGCTTCCTGTCGGTGATGATGCGCTGGGAACTGGCCGAGCCGGGCATCCAGGTCTTCCACGGCCTTGCTTCGATGGTCTACGGCGTCGAGGGTGATGCCGCGCTCGATGCCGGCAAGCACATGTACAACGTCTTCACGACGGCGCACGGCCTGATCATGATCTTCTTCATGGTCATGCCGGCCCTGATCGGCGGCTTCGCCAACTGGATGGTGCCGATCATGATCGGCGCGCCGGACATGGCCTTCCCGCGCATGAACAACATCTCGTTCTGGCTGCTTCCGCCGGCCTTCATGCTGCTGTTTCTGTCGATGTTCATTCCCGGCCCGGCCGGCGGCTGGGGCGTGGGCGGCGGCTGGACGATTTATCCGCCGCTTTCGACATCGGGTCAGCCCGGCCCGGCCATGGATTTGGCGATCCTTTCGCTGCACATCGCCGGTGCGTCGTCGATCCTCGGCGCGATCAACTTCATCACCACCATCTTCAACATGCGCGCGCCGGGCATGACGCTGCACAAGATGCCGCTGTTTGTCTGGTCGGTGCTGGTCACCGCCTTCCTGCTGCTGCTCTCGCTGCCCGTATTGGCCGGCGGCATCACCATGCTGCTCACCGACCGCAATTTCGGCACGACCTTCTTTGCGCCCGATGGCGGGGGCGACCCGATCCTGTTCCAGCACCTGTTCTGGTTCTTCGGCCACCCCGAAGTGTACATCCTGATCCTGCCGGGCTTCGGCATCGTCAGCCACATCGTCTCGACCTTCTCGAAGAAGCCCGTGTTCGGCTATCTCGGCATGGCCTACGCAATGGTCGCGATCGGCGCGGTCGGCTTCATCGTGTGGGCGCACCACATGTACACAACCGGTCTCTCGCTCGACACCCAGCGCTATTTCGTCTTCGCGACGATGGTGATCGCAGTGCCGACCGGCGTGAAGATCTTCTCCTGGATCGCCACCATGTGGGGCGGCTCGATCACCTTCCGGGCGCCGATGCTGTGGGCGATCGGCTTCATCTTCCTGTTCACGGTGGGCGGCGTCACCGGCGTCCAGCTCGCCAATGCAGGATTGGACCGCTCCTTGCACGACACCTACTACGTGGTGGCGCACTTCCACTACGTGCTCTCGCTCGGCGCGGTCTTCGCCATCTTCGCGGCCTGGTACTACTGGTTCCCGAAGATGACCGGCTACATGTACTCCCCGCTGATCGCGCGCACCCACTTCTGGGTTACCTTCGTCGGCGTGAATCTCATCTTCTTCCCGCAGCATTTCCTGGGCCTCTCGGGCATGCCGCGCCGCTACATCGACTATCCGGACGCTTTCGCCGGCTGGAACATGGTCTCGTCCTATGGCTCCTACATCTCGGCCATCGGCGTGCTGATCTTCCTCTACGGCGTGTTCGAGGCGTTCTCGAAGAAACGCGTGGCGGGCGCCAACCCGTGGGGCGAGGGGGCAACCACGCTCGAATGGCAGCTTCCGTCCCCGCCGCCCTTCCACCAGTGGGAGCAGCTGCCGAAGATCCGCTAGGCAGCATGATCTGAAGAACCCAGGCCGGAGCCGCCGACGCCTTCGGCGCCCTTGGTTTCAAGGAAGACAACAGGCCAAGAATGTCGCTGGTCGAAAAGAACGCATTGGAGGACGCCGGCCTTCGCCTCTCGGAGGCGACGGCGGCCGACTTCTTCGCGCTTCTGAAGCCGCGCGTGATGTCGCTGGTGGTCTTCACGGCCTTCGTCGGCCTGGTCGCCGCTCCCGTCCACACCAACCCCTTGATCGCGCTTGTGGCGGTGCTGGCGATCGCGGTCGGCGCCGGCGCGTCCGGCGCGCTTAACATGTGGTACGACGCCGAGGTCGACGCGGTCATGAAACGCACCGCGAGCCGGCCTATCCCGGCAGGCCGCATCCGCCCTGGCGAGGCGCTCGCCTTCGGGCTGGTCCTTTCTGCATTTTCGGTGATGACGCTCGGCGTGTTCGTCAATTGGCTGGCGGCGGCGCTGCTCGCCTTCACCATCGTCTTCTACGCCGTGATCTACACGATGTGGCTGAAGCGCCGGACGCCGCAGAACATCGTTATCGGGGGCGCGGCCGGCGCCATCCCGCCGGTCATCGGCTGGGCCGCCGCGACCGGTTCGGTGAGCCTCGAGAGCATCATCCTGTTCCTCATCATCTTCCTGTGGACGCCGCCGCATTTCTGGGCGCTGGCGCTGTTCAAGAAGGATGAGTACGCGCGTGCCGGCATCCCGATGATGCCGAATGTCGCCGGCATCCCGTCCACCAAGCGGCAGATCTTCGCCTATACGCTGATCATCTTTCCGGTCGGCGTGCTGCCGGCCGTCCTCGGCTACGCCAGCCTCGGCTATGGCGTTGTCGCGGGCGGGCTCGGCGCGGCCTTCGTCTGGTACGCCTGGAAGGTGCTGATGATGTCCGAAGACGACCGGACCATGAAGCCCGCCAAGGCGCTGTTTGCCTATTCGCTGCTCTACCTCTTCGCGATATTCACGGCCTATCTGGCCGACGTGGTCGCCTCCCGCATGCTTGCGATGGCAGGAGCATGACGGCCATGGAACTCGAAACGATCAAGCCCACCGAGGCCGAGCTCAAGGCCCGTCGCAACCGCTCGGTCGCGATCGCGCTGGCGCTCGCCGCCTTCGTCATCATCGTCTATGTCGTCAGCATGGTGCGGATGGGCGCATGAGCCAAATGCAACGCGCCGTCGATCGCAGGACCGAGCGCTCGAACCGCATCGTCGCCGGCGTCTGCCTCGCCTTCTTCGGCGGCATGATCGGCGCGGCCTATGCCTCCGTGCCGCTCTACAAGCTGTTCTGCCAGGTCACCGGCTATGGCGGCACCACGCAGCGCGCCGAGCGCCAGTATTCGGACCAGATACTCGACCGCACGATCACCGTGCGCTTCGACAGCAATACCTCCGGCGGCATCCCGTGGGATTTCGCGCCGGTCAGGCGCGACATGACCATGAAGATCGGCAAGACGGTCCAGGCCGAGTTCCGCGCCGCCAACCTCTTCGACAGGCCAACCTCCGGCCGGGCGACCTTCAACGTCACGCCGGAGCTCGCCGGCGCCTATTTCAACAAGGTCGAGTGCTTCTGCTTCACCGACACGACGCTGAAGGCAGGCGAGACGCTCGAAATGCCGGTGGTCTTCTATGTCGATCCGGCGATCGTCGATGTCCCGGAATTGAAGGACATCAAAACGATAACGCTTTCATATACGTTCTTCCCGACGGAAGGGGAAAAGCCCGTCGCGGCCGCACAAAAGCAGGCCGGCACGGGCGTGGCAAAGATTTCGGACAGCAACGGGGGCTGAGATGGCCGACGCGCACGCCAAACCGCAACACGACTACCACCTCGTCAACCCGAGTCCGTGGCCGTTCCTCGGCTCGATCGGGGCGCTCATCATGGCGATCGGCGGCGTCTGCCTGATGCAATATTTCAAGGGCGGCAACTTCCCGATCTTCGGCTTGAACATTGCCAACCCGTGGCTGTTCTTCATCGGCCTGCTGATCGTGCTCTACACCATGTTCGGCTGGTGGTCGGACACGATCAAGGAAGCCCATGAGGGTTACCACACCCGAGTGGTTTCCCTGCACCTGCGCTACGGCATGATCATGTTCATCGCCTCCGAGGTGATGTTCTTCGTGGCATGGTTCTGGGCCTTCTTCGATGCCAGCCTGTTCCCCGGCGAGACAGTGCAATATGCGCGCGACCAGTTCACCGGCGGTGTCTGGCCGCCCAAGGGCATCGAGGTTCTCGATCCCTTCCACCTGCCGCTCTACAACACCATCATCCTGCTGCTGTCCGGCACGACCGTGACCTGGGCGCACCATGCGCTGCTCCACAACGACCGCAAGGGCCTGATCTGGGGTCTCGTGCTCACCGTGGCGCTCGGCGTGCTGTTCTCCTCCGTGCAGGCCTATGAATATATCCATGCCCCGTTCAACTTCAGGGATTCGATCTACGGCGCGACCTTCTTCATGGCGACCGGCTTCCACGGCTTCCACGTGCTGATCGGCACGATCTTCCTGCTGGTTTGCCTGTTCAGGGCGCTCGCCGGAGAGTTCACGCCCAAGCAGCATTTCGGCTTCGAGGCCGCCGCCTGGTACTGGCACTTCGTCGACGTTGTGTGGCTGTTCCTGTTCTCCTGCATCTACGTCTGGGGTGGCGCCGGCGCGCAGATCGCGCACGGCTGAGAAAAACGACCGCCGCCTTGCCATCCGACGGCCGCGCTCGCGCGGCCGTTCCTTTTTCGGGCACGATCTCAGGCGATTTGGGACATGGGGCGATTGGGGAAGGTTCTGGCTCTGCTGGCGATCTTGATCGCCTCCAGCCCTGCGGCAGCGGCAGTGAAGATCGACCTTGTTCGCGTCGACAAGTCCGATCGACGCATGGAGCTTTTGGCACAGGGTGAGATAGTCCGCAGCTATTCGATCGCGCTCGGCGGCAATCCGATCGGCCACAAGCAGCAGCAAGGCGACCAGCGCACGCCCGAAGGCCGCTACCTGCTCGACTGGCAGAACCCGCAGAGTTGCTGCTTCAGGTCGCTGCACATTTCCTATCCGAACGAGGCGGACAAGGCGGCGGCGAAACATGCAGGCGTCGACCCGGGCGGCATGATCATGATCCACGGCCAGGTCAACGGTTTCGGCTGGTGGGGCTGGCTTTTCCAGATGTTCGACTGGACGGACGGCTGCATTGCCGTGACCGACGAGGATATGCGCGAGATTTGGAATATGGTGCAGGTGGGCACGGCGATAGAGATCAACCCATGAGCGAAGATCAGGCAAACCAGGATCGCGCGATATGGCCGGAGGTCGATCCGATCTCGGCTGGCTTGAAGGGCCGCTGCCCGCGCTGCGGCGAAGGCAGGCTGTTTTCCGGCTTCCTGACGGTCGGCAAGCGCTGCGCGAACTGTGGGCTCGACTATTCCTTCGCCGATGCCGGCGACGGGCCGGCCGTGTTCGTGATCCTGATCATCGGCTTCATCGTGGTCGGGATAGCGCTCTGGATGGAGGTCAGCCTGAGCCCGCCGCTCTGGCTGCATTTGATCCTGTGGATACCGCTGGCGCTCGTCCTTTGCCTCACCGCCTTGCGGCTGATCAAGGGCGTGCTGATCACGCTGCAATATCGCAACAAAGCGGCCGAGGGACGCCTGGACCGGCCGGAATGACTGCTGAAGCGACGTTAAGCTGTCTGGCGACTCTTGTACCCCCACCGCTAACCCCTCCCCACAAGGGGGAGGGGGACTTTGCGATAGCGCCTGCTACGCAAACCCTCGACGGTTTTGATCGGGCAGCGGCGATGTCGTCCCCCTCCCCCTTGTGGGGAGGGGTTAGGGGTGGGGGTAAACCACCTGCGAGGTTGCTTGCGCAATGAGCGCGCCTATCGAGCACGCCGCGCCGCGCCGCATTCCCTGGGCCGCCCTGATCCTCGGCATCGTCGGCATCGCCATCCTCGTCTCGCTGGGCACCTGGCAGGTTGAGCGCCTTGCCTGGAAGGAAGGGCTGCTCGCCACGATCGACCACCGCATCCATTCCGCGCCGCGTCCGCTTGCCGGGATCGAACGGCAGTTCGCCGAAACCGGCGATGTCGAGTACGGGCCAGTCGAGGCCGAAGGCGCCTTCGACCACGCCGGGGAACGGCATTTCCTGGCCACTTACGAAGGCCAGTCCGGGTTCTTCGTCTATACGCCGCTGAAGCTCGCCGACGGCCGCTTCGTGCTCGTCAACCGCGGCTTCGTGCCCTACGACCGCAAGGACCCTGCGACTCGGGCCCAGGGCCAGATTGCCGGTCCTGTCACGATCACCGGGCTCGCCCGCAACCCGCTGGCCGACAAGCCGTCATCCATGGTGCCGGACAACGATCCGGCCAAGAACATCTTCTACTGGAAGGACCGCGACGCAATGGGGCGTTCGGCCGGCCTCGATCCCGCCTTGCTCGTCCCGTTCTTCATCGACGCGAACAGCGTGCCCAATCCCGGCGGCCTGCCGGTCGGCGGCGTGACAATCGTCGACCTGCCCAACAATCACCTGCAATATGCCGTCACCTGGTACGGGCTGGCTGCGGCGCTGGCCGGCGTGCTGGGCGTATGGTTGTGGCGGAGGAGAGCCGGAGTTGGAAATGGTTGATCGGTTTGCGTTCTACGTTGCCCCCCTCTGTCCTGCCGGACATCTCCCCCACAGGTGGGGAGATTGGCTGTCATGATTGACACCACTCATCCTGCAACGTCGGACGATTGGCGAAATCCAAGCGGCCGGCCGATCTCCCCACCGTGGGGGGATGTCCGGCAGGACAGGGGGGGCGCGAAGGAATGCGACTTTCGGGACGTCGTCCTGCCCGCTCTAGTCGTTGCGATGACTCCTTGCCGCCGCACTTGACAGTGCACGCCCCAAACCCTCATTTCCGCTGCGATGCTGAAGCCCCTCGTAAAACCACCGCTCACGATACGACTGTGCGAGCCGCGCGGCTTTTGCGCCGGCGTGGACCGGGCGATCCAGATCGTCGTTCTGGCGCTCAAGAAATACGGCGCGCCGGTCTATGTGCGTCACGAGATCGTGCACAACCGCTATGTGGTGGAAGGGTTGCAGAAGCTCGGCGCGGTCTTCATCGAAGAGCTCGACGAGATTCCTGCCGAGCACAAGCACTGCCCTGTCGTCTTCTCCGCGCATGGCGTGCCGAAATCCGTCCCGGCGGATGCCACGGCGCGCAGCCTCTTTTATCTCGACGCGACCTGCCCGCTCGTCTCCAAGGTGCACAAGCAGGCGATGCGCCACCAGCGGCTTGGCCGCCATGTGCTCCTGATCGGCCATGCCGGCCATCCCGAGGTGATCGGCACGATGGGGCAGCTTCCGGAAGGCGCGGTTACGCTGATCGAGACCGAGACGGACGTTGCCGCCTTCCAGCCAACCGACCCGTTGGCGCTCGGCTTTGTCACACAGACCACGCTTTCGGTCGAAGACACGGCCGGCATCATCCGCGCGCTGGAAACGAAGTTTCCCGAGATCAAGGCGCCGGCCGCCGAATCGATCTGCTACGCCACCACCAACCGCCAGGAGGCGGTGAAGGCCACCGCCGAAGGCGCCGACCTCTTCCTCGTCGTAGGCGCGCCCAACTCGTCCAACTCGCGCCGGCTGGTCGAGGTTGCCGAGCGGGCAGGGGCGAAGATGTCGCTGCTGGTCCAGCGCGCCGCCGAGATTCCGTGGGACGAGATCGGCGACATCGCCACGCTCGGCCTGTCGGCCGGCGCCTCTGCGCCCGAGGTCATTGTCGATGAGATCATCGGCGCTTTCCGCGAGCGCTTCGACGTCACGGTCGATCTCGCCATCACCGCCACCGAGACGGAGAACTTCCCGGTCATGCGCGATCTGCGCGATGTCGAGCTGACAGCCGCCGACATGGCCTTCGTCAACGGCCAGCACTGAGGGGCCAGCATTGAGGTCAGGTGTGCTCAAAGCCCCCCTCTCTTGCGTTTTCCAAGCATTTGCTCGGGGACAAGCCCGCTCGCAAACGCAGGAAAACGCTATCTCCCCCACCAAGGGGGAGATAATGCTGGCGTCAGCGCTCCCGACAGTTGCCAACAATGGTGAATGGCAGCGAGGTCGAAACCGCCTCTATCTCCCCCTTGGTGGGGGAGAAAGCGATTTCAACATCTTAGCCGAGCGCCGAGCCCGAAGGGCGAGGGGGGAAGCAAGGCTAAGTGTTAGAAATCGCAAGAGAGGGGGTAGCGCTACCCATTATATAGGCATGCCGCTCTGATGGCCGTCTACACCGACATCACGGAGGGCGAGCTCGGCGCTTTCCTGAAGGACTATCCGGTCGGCGAGTTGCTGTCCTACAAAGGCATCGCCGAGGGCTCGGAGAACTCGAATTTCCTCCTGCACACCTCCACTGGCGCCTACATCCTCACCCTCTACGAGAAGCGCGTCGACCGTTCCGACCTGCCGTTCTTCCTCGGCCTCATGGAGCATCTGGCCAGGAAAGGCATCTGCTGCCCGCTGCCGGTCCATCGCCGCAATGGCGAATTGATGGGCGAGCTCGCCGGCCGCCCGGCGGCGCTCATCACCTTCCTGGAAGGCATGTGGATGCGCAGGCCGACGGTCGTGCATTGCCGCGAGGTCGGCAAGGCGCTGGCGGCACTCCACCTCGCCGGAGCGGATTTTCCGCTCGCCAGGCCGAATGCGCTCGCCTTCGACGGCTGGCGCAAGCTCTGGAACGGCGCGCGCCCGCGCGCCGAAGAGGTGGAGAAAGGCCTCGTCGCCGAAGTCGATGCGGATTTCGCCGCGCTTGCCCGCGACTGGCCAACCTCGCTTCCGGCCGGCGTCATCCACGCCGACCTCTTCCCGGACAATGTCTTCTTCCTTGGCGATCGCCTCTCCGGGCTGATCGACTTTTACTTCGCCTGCACCGATTTTTACGCCTACGATATCGCCACATGTCTCAACGCCTGGTGTTTCGAGAAGGACCAGTCCTTCAACCTCACCAAGGGCACGGCGCTTCTGGCCGGCTACCAGTCCGTGCGGCGGCTGACGGAGGCGGAGGGCCGGGCGCTACCCGTGCTCGCGCGCGGCTCGGCGCTGCGCTTCATGCTGACCCGGCTCTATGACTGGCTGACCGTTTCCGACGGCGCGCTGGTGCAGAAGCGCGACCCGCTCGAATTCATCCGCAGGCTGTGTTTCCACCGCGCCATCGCTTCCGCCTCGGAGTATGGGCTCTAGATGAAAAACGTCGAGATTTTCACCGACGGCGCCTGCTCGGGCAATCCCGGCCCCGGCGGCTGGGGCGCAATCCTGCGCTTCGGCGCCGCCGTCAAGGAGCTTTCCGGCGGCGAGGCTGCCACCACCAACAACCGCATGGAGCTGATGGCGGCGATCCAGGCGCTGAACGCGCTGAAGGAGCCGGTCACCGTCGATCTCTACACTGACAGCAACTATGTTCGCGACGGCATCAATGGCTGGATCGAGGGCTGGAAGCGCAACGGCTGGCGGACGGCGGCGAAGCAGCCGGTCAAGAACGCCGAGCTCTGGCAGGCGCTGGACGAGGCGCGCCGCCGCCACAAGGTGACCTGGCACTGGGTCAAGGGCCATGCCGGCCATCCCGAGAACGAGCGTGCCGACGAGCTGGCCCGCCTTGCCATGTCGCCCTTCAAGCCCAAGCGGAAGAAGGTGGAAGCCACCGAACCCGAACCCGCATCGAAGCCCGCCGTCAGAACCGGCCGGAAAGGCCGGCCGTCACCCTGAAGGTGCGCTGCGACGCGCCGCTCAAATTCTCGTCGTAATAGGTGAGGCCGGTGGTCGGATCGTAGGTCTCCGCGTCGGAGCGCGTCTCGAACATCTCGTCATAGCTACCGCCGACATGCAGGTTCAGCCTGTCGTTCACGGCGTAGGCGATCTTGCCGGAAAGCGCGATCGTCGCGGCCTGGTGCAGGTCCTCGCTGAAAAACAGCGGCCGCTGCCAGTGGTCGTCCAGCGCCTCCGCCTCGAAGGTGAAGCCGCCTTCGACTGAGCCGGAGAAGGTCCAGCGCCCATGCGTGAACGTGCCGTCCAGCCCGACGAAGGCGGACGGTATCTTCTGCTGATAGGTGATGCCGATCTCGTCGTCCGGCCATGTGCCGACCGTGTCATGGCGGCGGAAATAGCTGTAGACATAGCTGCCGCCATAGGCGCTCCACTGCACGTCGCGGTATTTCGCGCCGCCGAGCAGGTCGAGGTTGAATGCCTCTCGGTCGATGAGCTGATAGCCGAGCGCGATGCTGCCGCCCCAGAAATGGTCGAGATCGGTGGCGTCGTGCTGGGACCGGTCGCTCCAGTCGTCCGACCCGTTGCCCGTGGCGAACGGCACGATCCAGTCATAATCGGTCATATAGCCGTCGCCGCCTGTGGCGATCTCGACCGTGCCCTTCAGCAGGAAGCGATGCGGCAGCTCGATGCGCGCCGCGCCGTTGAATACCGGCACATGATCGCTCTCCCAGTCGAGCTCGCTGAGCTTGGTGTCGGTCTGCTGGTTGTAGAAGACGAACTCGCCGGCCCTGATCCACATCAGGCCAACTCCGCCGCTGATGATGACGGCGCCGTCCTTGGATTGAATGACCATATCCTCAGCGGCGCTCGGCGTGGATGAGGCGAGCATCAGGCCAACGCCAATTGCCGCGACGCGCTTCAAGCTCGTCGCTCCCGCAATTCGGTCAATCGCTCGGCCGCAGGCAACATTGCGACAAGCTCACCCGGATTCGCACAGCAGTGCAAGTCCGGCCCCGGGGGTGTAGGTCGTGGACACGACTATAGATCTTAAGGGCCCCCACTCCGCTTCGCTTCGCTCGGCACCTCGCCCCCACTTTCGTGGGCGAGAGGAAGGCGCCAACCCTTGCCGCCGGCGCTTCCTCTCCCCCGTCGATCGGGGGGAGAGGTGTCACGCGAAGCGTGACGGAGTGGGGGTCGAATAGGAAAGTCAGCCTACCTCAGAGCTGCTCGAGCATCTTCGCCGCGCTGGAGACGTCGATGCCCGGCTTCGGCTCTATGTTGAGCGCCGTCACCTTGCCGTCGTCGACGATCATGGAGAAGCGCTTCGAGCGCAGACCCATTCCGCCCGCGGACAGGTCGTTGTCCAGGCCGACCGCCTTGGCGAAGTCGCCATTGCCGTCGGCGAGGAAGAGGATCTTGCCTTCGCCGCCGGTGAAGCGCGCCCAGGCGCCCATCACGTGGTGGTCGTTGACCGCCACCACCGCGATTGTGTCGACACCCCTGGCGAGGATCGCGTCATGGTTTTCCAGATAGCCGGGCAGGTGAGTGTTGCTGCAGCCCGGCGTGAAGGCGCCCGGCACGCCGAACAGGACAACGCGTTTTCCCGCGAAGATGTCGTCCGTCTTGAGGTCCTTCGCGCCGTCCGGCGTCATCGTTTTGAAGGTCACTTCGGGAAGTTTGTCGCCGACGGAGATCATGATTGCTGTTCGCCTTTGCTGGGAGGGTCGCAAGAAGGTGGAGGCCGCCTCCGATTTACTCCAGCGACGGGATTTGTCCAGTCCGCAGGGGCGATGCCTAAAGCATGTCTCCCGAAAGTGGCCCCGGTTTCGGGATAAAGACATGCGTAAAAACAAAGAGCTAAAGCGCGGGTAGCGAATCTGAAAGATCGCGACGCGCTCTAGGGAGCGGGTGGATAGGGCAGCGTTCCCGTCACTGCGCCGGCCGCCGTCACCAGCGTGTAGTGCAGCGCGCCCTTCTCGGGGACCTTGTCCGGCCGCTGCAGTATGGGCATGGAAAAGATGAGCCCGCCGTCCTTCTCATGCCGTTCGGGCGGGCCGAACTGGTATCCCTCTGTGCCGGCCAGGAAGAAGTCGACCGAACCCGGCTCTCCCGCGAAGGCAGCCTTGACCACGACCTCGTCCTTGCCGCCGGAAACGACGCTGACGCCGAAATCCGCCCCGGCCGGCTCGGGCAGGGCATCGCGGGCGGCCTGTATGACCGAGGCATCGTCGGCATTGTCGGGATCGTTCGAGGGATCGACTGAAAGCGTCGCCTGCACGGGAATGCAGATTGTCTCGCAAATGCCGAGGAACACCTTCGCCTCGATCGTGACTGGCTTTTTCGGGTCGGAAAGCGTGAAGGCGAGCGGGAAGCTCACCGGTTCGTCATAGCCCGCCCACTTGGCGAAGCCGTCGTCGAAGCGGCGCGGCGCCGGAAACGACATATCGGCCGCGGCGACGTTGCTGCTGGCGGAGATGTCGAGGCTCGGCGGCACGCCCGCATCGCCTGGATCGAGCCAATAGGTTTTCCAGCCGGGCTTGAGGTCGATCTGCAGCGCTCCCTGGATCACGCCGTTGCCATCAGGCGCGCCGGCCGTGACCAGCCTGATGCTGCCACCCTCGGCATCATGCCACGGACTGGACGATGCAAGGGCAGGGCCCGCACAAGGCGAGGCGAGCGTGCAAATCAGGGCGAGCGTGATATGCTTCGACATGGAAAATCTCTGTCTCCGGCAAGCGGCGGCTGCAACCGGGCGACGATCACCACGGGCATCATTTCTGCGTGAGAACTTGTTTGGTGGCGCATCCGGCCGATGTTACGCAAACTTATCTTTCTTGACGGCCGGAAACGCGTTACCTTGCTGCGATGGACCTTGTGCGGCGAAAGCGGCAGAAGCCGGTGCGCGGCTTCCTGGATGACCAGTTCCTCATTGCCATGCCAGGCATGAAGGACGAGCGTTTCGCGCGTTCGGTTATCTATGTCTGCGCCCACAGCGAAGAGGGCGCGATGGGCCTGATCATCAACCAGGCCCAGCAAATGCGTTTTCCCGATCTGCTCGTGCAACTCGGCATACTTGACGAGCAGGAGGCGATCAGGCTGCCGTCGAAGACGCGCGACTTCGTGATCCGCAATGGCGGCCCGGTCGATCGCAGCCGCGGCTTCGTGCTCCATTCCGACGATTTCACGGTGGAATCGTCGATGCCGGTCTCCGAGGAGATTTGCCTCACCGCGACCGTCGACATATTGCGGGCCATCTCCGCCGGTCGCGGGCCGCGCAAGGCGCTGATGGCGCTCGGCTATTCCGGCTGGGGCGCGGGCCAGCTCGAAAGCGAGATCGCGTCGAACGGCTGGCTCACCTGCCCGGCCGACATCGACCTTTTGTTCGACGCCGACATCGACCGCAAATACGACCGGATTCTCTCCTCGATTGGCGTCGATCTCGCGCATCTCAGCCATGTCGCCGGTCACGCCTGAGCTGATCGCACCTGGGCTGATCACGCCCGAATTCGTCACGCTTGAGCGAGCGGATACTGTTCCTTCAGCATCTTGAGCACTGCGTCGCCGCTGGCCGGCGCGCCGAACATGAAGCTCTGCACATATTCGCAGCCCATCTGGCGAAGCTGCAGCGCGTCGTTCTCGTCCGAGATTCCTTCCGCGACCACGGACAGGCCCAGCTCATGCGCCATGTTGACCATGGATTTCAGCAGCACCGTTCGTTTCGGAGTCGAATCGTCCACGAAGCTCTTGTCGATCTTGATCGTGTCGAAGGGGAAGCGCGTCAGATAAGCCAGCGAGGAGTAGCCGGTGCCGAAATCGTCGAGCGAAAGACCGATGCCGATCTGCTTGAGTTTCTTCAGCACATGAGCGGATTGCTCGGGATTGTCCATCACCAGCGACTCGGTAAGCTCCAGCCGGAAGCATCGCGGCACGATCTGCGAGCGCGTGATCACCGATCGGACGTCGCTGACGAGGTCGCGGCGGATGAGCTGCCGGCTTGAAAGGTTGACCGAGACGAACAGCGGCACTTCCCCGAGCTGGCGCTGCCATGAGACGAGATCGTCCGCGGCCTGCTGCATGGCGAACAGGCCGAGCTGGACGATCAGCCCGCAATTCTCCGCCACCGGAATGAAATCCGAAGGCGGGATCGAGCCGCGCCGCGGGTGCTCCCATCTGAGCAGGGCCTCGAAGCCGGCGACCGTGCGGTCTTCCAGCCGCACGATCGGCTGGTAGGCGAGCCCGATCTCCTTGCGTTCGATCGCGCGGCGCAGGTCGGATTCGATCTGCAGCCGGTCGGTTCCGACCGAGCGGAAGGCGGGCCGGAACGGCTCGATGCGATCGCCGCCGAAACGTTTGGCCTGGTGCATGGCAAGCTCGGCGTCCTTCACCATGTCGTCGGCGGTTGCCTGCGCCGACGTCCAGGTGATCAGGCCGATCGAGGCCGTCAGCACGATCTCGCGCTTGGCGAAGGTGATCGGCGCCTTGATCGCCTGGCTGACGGCGTCGGCCAGGGCCGCGATGCGCGCCGGGTCCTGCTCGGAAAGCAGCATCAGCGCGAACTGGTCGCCGGCAAAGCGCGACAGCGCATCGCGCGGCTTGAGCAGCCGGTGCAGCCGGCGCGCGATCGTGAGCAATATGGTGTCGCCGGCCGAGATGCCCAGCCCGTCATTGACCTGCTTGAAGCGGTCTATGTCGATGACGAACACCGTCGGCCTGATCTTCTCTTCGGCCTTGGCGAGCGCGATCATGCCTTCGAGCCGGTTCATGAACAGTTCGCGGTTGGGCAGGCCGGTCAGGTTGTCGTGCACGGCGTCGTGCAGCAGTCTCTCCTCGGCCTTCTTCTGCTCGGTGATGTCGACCAGCGTGCCGACGCAGCGTATCACCTCGCCGTCGGAGCCGATCACCGGCCGTGCGCGCAGTCCGAACCAGTGGTAGTGGCCGTCGGCGCCGCGCAGGCGGAAATTCTGCGAGATGCGGCCGCGCCTGTGTTCCAGCACCACGTCGAGCGTCGTGCGGAACGTGTCGCGGTCGTCTGTATGAAGCACCGGCAGCCAGTTGCGCGCCGGGCCGTTCAGCGTGCCGGGAGTCAGGCCCAGCGGCGGGCTGATGTCGGGCTTGGTCACGACACGGTCGCGCAGCACGTCCCAGTCCCACACCGTGTCGCCCGAGCCGGTGATGGCGAGCGCCTGCCGTTCCATGTCGCTGAACAGGCCCTGGCTCAGCGCACCGCCGGCAAAGGCGTGCTGCATGACGGTGAAGCCGATCAACAGAATGATCAGGATCAACCCGCCGCCGAGCGCCGGCTGCACGATGTCGTTGTCGAGCGCGCCGGTGATCGCCATCCATGAGCCGGCCAGCCAGACCAGCACCATCAGCCAGCTCGGCACCAGCATGATGGCGCGGTCATAGCCCTGGATGCCGAGATAGACGATCAGGCCGATGCCGACCACCGCGGTGCTCGCGAAGGAAAGGCGGGCGATGCCGGCCGCGACCGAGGGGTCCACGACGGCGACGCCGGCGATCAGGATCAGCCCGGCGATCCAGACCAGCGCGCCATAGCTGAAATGGCCATGCCACCGATTGAGGTTGAGATAGGTGAACAGGAACACGACGAAGGTCGCCGCCAGCGATATCTCGGTGCCCGCTCTCCATATCTGCTCGCTGCCCGGCGAGATTTCGACCACCTTGTTCAGGAAGCCGAAGTCGATACAGATATAGGCGAGCACCGCCCAGGCGAGCGCCGCCGTCGCAGGGAACATCGAGGTTCCCTTGACCACGAACAGGATCGTCAGGAACAGCGCCAGCAGGCCGGCGATACCGATCACGATTCCGCGGAACAGCGTGTAGGAATTGATCGTATCCTTGTAGGCTTCGGGGTCCCACAGATAAACCTGCGGCAGCTTCGGCGAGGCAAGTTCCGCCACGAAGGTGACGACCGAGCCCGGGTTGATCGTGACGAGGAAGACGTCGGCGTCCGGGCTCGCCTGCCGGTCGAGCGCGAAGCCCTCGCTGGGGGTGATCGCGGTTACGCGGTCTGAGCCTAGATCGGGCCAGAACAGGCCGGAGCCGACCAGGCGGAAATGCGGCGCGACGATCAGCCGGTCGAGCTGCTGGTCGCTCGAGTTGGCCAGCGCGAACACGGCCCAGTCGCCGGCCGAGTTGTCGTCATTGGCCTCCACCTCGATGCGCCTCACGATCCCGTCGGCGCCGGGCGCCGTCGATACCTGGAAGTTCTCGCCCTGGTCCCGATACACCTCCACCGCGCCGGTGAGGTTGAGGGCGACGTCGTCGCGAGAGATTTTGATGGGTTCGATCGCGAAGCTGGGAGAAGCGGTGAGCGCCGACACTATCGCCGCCACGGCAAGGACCAGAGCATGACCCCGAAAGGTTGCAGACTTTTCGGACAGGATCATGCGGCAAACGAGAGCATGACCCCGAAAGGTTGCAGACTTTTCGGACAGGATCATGCGGCAAACGAGAGCATGACCCCGAAAAGTTGCAGACTTTTCGGACAGGATCGTGCGGCAAAAAGAGAAACTCGAGCGGATTGCCCGCTTCCGGAATCGGGCAATCCGCTCGAGTGTCCCGCTCCATAAAGAGAAGTTCAAAAAAGTTAGTCCCGTTTCAAACCGGCCGGGCGGTCGCCCGCGACCAGCGAGTAGAGGTAGTGATCTTGCCAGACCCCGTTGATTCTGAGGTAGGAACGCAACAGTCCCTCGCGCCGGAATCCGGCTTTTTCAAGCAGGCGCAACGAACGCTGGTTGTCGGGAATACAGGCTGCCTCGATCCGGTGCAACCTCAGCGTCTCGAACGTGTAGACGACAAGCAGGCCAACCGCCTCCAGCATCAGGCCGCGGCCCGCATAGGGCTCGCCGATCCAATAGCCGATCTGGCCCGTCAGCGCGACGCCGTAGCGTATATTGCCGAGCGTGATGCCGCCGATCAGCGCGCCTCTCTGGTTCTCGAAGATGAAGAAAGGCGCCGCGATTCCGGTCGCGTAGTCCTCCTGATAGCGCGAAAGGCGCTGGCGCCAGGCTGTGCGGTCAAGCTCGTCGGGTGCCCAGCGCGGCTCCCACGGTTCGAGGAAGCTGCGGCTCGACGAGCGCAATGCCGCCCATTCCTTGTAATCCGAGGTTTCGGGCAGGCGAAGGCTGACGCGGTCGCCCTTCAGCGCCGGCGACGGGCGGCGAAGGAAGGGCAGCGAGAACATTTGGATCGTGCTTGCACCGATGTGTCGAGATTCTCGAATCTCGACACACCCTAGACTGCAAGCTTGCGGGCGGCAACGCTCTGGTGGGGCAGCGCGTCGCGGATCGCCTCGTAGGAGGCCAGCGTGCCGATCGGCCCGACTGCGGTCACCGTTGGCTTGCCGGAGAAGAGGCGCGCGGAAAGGTCGGTGAGACGTTCGATGGTCAGCGCCGAGAGCCGCTCGACCAGCTCTTCCTTGGGGATTGGGCGGCCGAACAGCAGGAGCTGGCGCGCTACCTGCGAGGCCCGGCTGGCAGCGCTTTCGGCCGACATGACGAGGCCGGCGCGGTACTGCGCCCTGGCGCGATTGAGCTCTTCCTGGGCGATGCTTTCGCCGGCCTTCTGCAATTCGGAAACGATGAGGGGCACGAGTTCGGAAATGTCGCTCTGCCCGGTCGCCGCGTGCACGCCGAACACGCCGGTATCCGAAAAGCCCCAGTGGAAGGCGTAGACCGAGTAGCACAGCCCACGCTTTTCGCGCACTTCCTGGAACAGCCTGGAAGACATGCCCCCGCCGAGGATCATCGACAGAACCTGCGAGGCGTAGAAGTCGCGCACGTGGTAGGCGCGGCCCTCGAAGCCCAGGATGATCTGCGCGTCCATCAGGTCGCGGTCCTCGCGGAAGTCGCCGCCGACATAGTGGGCGTATTGCGGCGGCGCGCCGGTCGCTCGCGTGCGGAACCTGCCGAGTTTGGCCTCCATTTCGCGCACGAAATCGTCGTGCCTGATGTCGCCGGCGGCCACCGCAACCATACGCTCGGCGCCATAGTGACGGTCCATGAAGGAGTGGAGCTGCTTCGACGTGAAGGATTTCACCGTGTCCGGCGTGCCGAGAATCGAACGGCCGATGGTCTGGTGGCGGAAGGCCGTCTCGGTGAAGCGGTCGAAGACGATGTCGTCGGGCGTATCGTGCGCGGCGCCGATCTCCTGCAGTATCACATGCTGCTCGCGCTCGAGCTCGTTGGCGTCGAATTTGGACTCGGTCAGGATGTCGGCCAGGATGTCGACCGCCAGCGAGACGTCGTCGCCTAGCACGCGGGCGTAGAAGGACGTCGTCTCTACACTGGTGGCGGCGTTGATCTCGCCGCCGACATTCTCGATTTCCGAGGCGATCTTCCAGGCGCTGCGGCGCTCGGTCCCCTTGAACGCCATGTGCTCGAGCAGGTGCGCGATCCCGTGTTCTTCGTCGGATTCATTGCGTGATCCCGACTTTACCCAGATGCCGAGCGCGACGGATTCGATATGGGGAAGAGTTTCGGTGGCGACTGTGAGGCCGTTCGACAGACGGCTTACCTCAACAACCATATAGGCTTGGCTCCCTAACCTGCCGCCCTTGTGTGGCGGCTGACATGATCTTCCATCATTTTTAGTGATGATGGAAGCTCCGTAAATTTCTCCTTACGGCCCATCAGATCACTGAGCCAGATCGGAAGTTGCGGTTCGACGCCCGTTGCTTCCTTTACTGCGGCCGGAAACTTGGCTGGATGGGCGGTCGCCAGCACCACCATCGGAGTATCCGAAACCGCAATGGAATCAGCGACATGCACCGCTGTCGCCGTGTGCGGGTCGGCGAGGTAGCCGCTTGCTTCCAACTCGGCCCGGAGCGTCTGCGCCGTCTCGGCCATGCTCGAGCGGCCCGCCGAAAAATCTTCACGAATCCTGCCCATCGGGACAGGTTCGACGGCAAACGAGCCGGATTGCGCAAGTCCGGACATATAGCGGCGCACCGTCGCTGCGTCGCGATGGGTCGCTTCGAACAGCAGCCGCTCGAAGTTGGACGAGACCTGGATGTCCATGGAGGGCGAGGTGGTGGCGATCACGCCGCGCGTCTCGTAGACGCCGGTCTCCAGCGTGCGGGCGAGGATGTCGTTGTCGTTGGTGGCGATCACCAGCTTCTCGACGGGCAGGCCCATGCGCTTTGCCGCATAGCCCGCGAAGATGTCGCCGAAATTGCCGGTCGGCACGGTGAAGGAGACCGGCCGGTCCGGTGCCCCGAGCGACAGCGCCGAGGAGAAGTAATAGACGATCTGGGCCATGATGCGTGCCCAGTTGATCGAGTTGACGCCCGACAGCGAGACCGAGTCGCGAAAGGGATGATCGTTGAACATCTCTTTCACCAGCGCCTGGCAATTGTCGAAGTTCCCCTCGATCGCGAGAGGGTGAACGTTTTCTGCCGTGGACGTCGTCATCTGCCGCTGCTGCACGGGCGAGACGCGGCCACGCGGGAAGAGGATGAAGATGTCGGTGCGGTCGCGTCCTGCGAAAGCCTCGATCGCCGCGCCGCCCGTGTCGCCGGACGTGGCGCCGACGATCGTCGCGCGCTCGCCGCGCTCGGCGAGCACGTGGTCCATCAGCCGCGCCAGAAGCTGCATTGCCACGTCCTTGAAGGCGAGCGTGGGCCCATGGAACAGTTCGAGCATGAACCGGTTTGTGCCGGTCTGCACGATCGGGCAGACCGCGGGGTGCCGGAAGGTCGCGTAGGCCTCCCTGGCGATCCGCGCGAAGGCGGCGCTGTCGATTTCGCCGCCGAGGAATGGCGTCAAAAGCCGAACCGCGAGTTCGGCATAGGGCAAGCCGCGCAGCTTGCGAATGTCAGCCGCGGAGAAGCTCGGCCATTCCTCGGGCACGTAAAGCCCGCCGTCGCGGGCAAGACCTGCCAGAAGCGCGTCGGAGAAGCCGAGAACGGGCGCCTCGCCGCGTGTGCTTCGATATCGCATCGTCATCTTTCCGTTACGGCAGGACCGTCCGCCCGGCGGCATGCTGCTGGAAACCGGGTTTGCCAGTCGCATTTTCGCCGCGCGATTGCTATAGACGGCCGCCTTTTGAGAGGGAAGTGAGGAGATGGGGTTTCGTTTGTTCAGGGGCCGTGTTCTGGCCTCTTTTTGCTTCGCCGGCTTTATCGCAGCCGCCGCTGGCTGCCAGTCCGACGACGCCGACAAGGCTCTCGACCCGAATACGGGCGGCGCTCAGCAGCAGGCGCCGGAGGGCAAGGTGCTGCAGAGCGAATTGCGCGCCTATTGCCCGCGGGTGATGCTGCGTTCGGACGCGGCCGTGTACGACACGTTTGAGAAGAAGGGCGAGCAAGACGCGACCAAGCTGGTATATCGCTCGTCGATGACCGCGGTGACGCGCAAATGCAGCTACGCCGCCGGCTCGATGACCATGGACGTGGCCGTGGCCGGCAGGGTCGTGCCCGGTCCGCTCGCCAAGGACGGCGCCGTCTCGATGCCGATCAAGATCGAAGTGAAGCGCGGCGACGAGGTGCTCTATTCCAACGTCGCCAAATATCAGGTGGCGGTGAGCAAGGCCTCGGGCGCAACTCAGTTCATCTTCAACGACCCGAACGTCACCTTCGCGACGCCTGAGCCTGGCACGCTCCAGGTCTATGCCGGCTACGACCTTCCGCCGAAGAAGAAGTCCGACGACGAACTTTAATCCAAGGCGTCAAGGCGTGTTGAGATTCAGGTTATCCCGAGCCGAAAGTGGTGGATTTCGAGAACCGGAGCGCAGCGTACATTTGGGTACGTGAGCACCGGAGGCGCAGAAAGCCGCCATTTGCAGGCCGGCATCACGTGAATATCGACACGCCTAAGCGTCCGACCACTCCACCAGGGCCGCCAGCACCGGCTTCAGCTCGGCCCAACGGCGGATGACGGTTTCGGCCCCGGCGTCGGTCAGAGCATCGGCATGGCCGGGATAGCTGTGCGACGCGCCGGTGAAGCCGATGACGCGCATGCCGGCGGCTTTGGCGCCGGCAATGCCGTGCACGGAATCCTCGATGACGAAGGTTCTCTTCGGATTGGCGTTCAGCGTCTTGGCTGCGTGGAGGAAGACGTCGGGCGCCGGCTTGGTCCGGCCGCTTGGCGTCTCCAGCGCCGAGAAGATGCGGCCCTCGAAATACGGTTTCAGCCCTACCTTGGTAAGCATCATGGCGATGCGGGCCGAGCTTGAGTTCGAGCAGATGCAACGCGGCGCGGTGACCGACATTACCGCCTCGCGCGCGCCCTCGATTGCCCGCACCTCGATCGCAAGCCGCTTGTCGGTCAGCGCCTCGGCCTGCTCGATCAACGAAGCCTGGAACGGAATCTGCGCCTTCTCCTCGATTCTCAGCAGAATGTTCTTGAAGGTCAGCCCGGCATAGGCCTCGGCAATCTCTTCGGGCGTGATCTCGTAGCCCGCGCGCGTGATCAGCTCCGCCTCGACCCGCGCCGCGATGATCTCGGAGTCGACGAGCACGCCGTCGCAATCGAAAATGACAAGGTCGGTGGCGCTCATGGGAAATCCGGAAAAACGACGAGCCGCTCCGCGGCGGGAGATCGAAGCCGCGCGGCATACACCATGCGCGCGGGCAGGGCAAATCGTGGTGCAACTCACCGTCCTGAATCCGCGTCGCTTCTCTCGGCACCTCTCCCCCACTTCGGGAGGGGAGAGGATAAGCGGCGGTAAAGTTGGCGCCATCCTCTCCCCCGTCGATCGGGGGAGAGGTGTCGAGGGCGAAGCCCGAGACGGAGAGGGGGTCGAACGATAAGCCAACGCAATTCGTCGATCCCCCGCCTTTTACCTGATCTTTACGCCGATCGGTAACCATAACCACAGGTTAAGTAACGCGTGTTTCGGGTTGATTCATGTCTGCGGTGCGTTTTGCCGACGAGCTTTCCGTTTCCCCGAGCCCCTGGCTCGACACGATCCTGAAAGGCGACTGTGTCGCCGCGCTCGGCAGGCTTCCCGACAAATCGGTCGACGTGGTCTTTGCCGACCCGCCCTACAACCTGCAGCTCGAAGGCGATCTGCGCCGTCCCGACCAGTCCAAGGTCGACGCCGTCGATGATCATTGGGACCAGTTCGAAAGTTTTGCGGCCTACGACGCCTTCACCCGCGCCTGGCTGCTCGCCGCGCGCCGCGTGTTGAAACCCTCCGGGACGATCTGGGTGATCGGCTCCTATCACAACATCTTCCGCGTCGGCGCGGCGATGCAGGATCTCGGCTTCTGGATCCTGAACGATGTGGTGTGGCGCAAGACCAATCCTATGCCGAACTTCCGCGGCCGCCGCTTCCAGAACGCGCATGAGACGCTGATCTGGGCGACCCGCGACCGGGAAGCCAAGGGTTACACCTTCAACTATGAGGCGTTGAAGGCGGCCAATGACGACGTGCAGATGCGCTCGGACTGGCTGTTCCCGATCTGCACCGGCGCCGAGCGATTGAAGGACGAGCGCGGCGACAAGCTGCACCCCACCCAGAAGCCGGAGGCGCTGCTCGCCCGCGTCATGTTGGCCTCGAGCAAGCCGGGCGACGTCATCCTCGACCCCTTCTTCGGCTCCGGCACGAGCGGCGCGGTGGCCAAGCGCCTCGGCCGTCATTTCGTCGGCGTCGAGCGCGAGCAGGCCTATATCGACGCGGCCAATGAGCGCATCGGCCGCGTGACCCCGCTCTCCGATGTGGAACTCACCGTCATGACGGGAAAACGCGCCGAACCGCGCGTTGCCTTCGTCAACCTGATCGACGCGGGCCTGATGAAGCCCGGCACGGTGCTCTACGACGCGCGCAAGCGCTGGTCGGCGGTCGTGCGCGCCGACGGGACGTTGGCGAACAACGAACGCGCCGGATCGATCCACCGTCTCGGCGCCGAAGTGCAAGGTCTCGACGCCTGCAATGGCTGGACCTTCTGGCACTATGAGCGCAATGGCGGCCTCACGCCCATCGACGAGCTGCGCCGCATCGTTCGCCTCGGCATGCAGCGCGCCGGCGCCTAGTGTCGTGATTTCGAAGTTCGCCTCATTTCGATATCGAGCTCCGAGCGAACTTCGAAATCAAAATGACACTAGAAATCAATAGGTTGCTAGTGTCCTTCGATTCTGAAAGTCGCTCGGCCCCCTTGATTTCGAACTCATGCGAATTTCAGAATCGCGACACTAGTTCCAGAACCGTTTGAGGTTCAGGTCCGCCGTTTTTCCAGTCGCGGCGTGATCGCGAAGCGCTCGAGGTCCGCCTCGAGCGCTTTGGCGCTCTCGTAGATGCGGCCTTCCAGACCTTTCACCGTACAGAAGCGTCTTCCAGCTTTCGGACCCGATCATTCATCCGTTGAATTTGCGTGTGCGTGGCCCGCAACTCCTGCTGGACGCCGGTCATAGTCGCATCGAGCCTCAGTGCCAGAGCCGTAAGCACCGACATGTCGTCGCGAAGGCTGCCAACCTCTGTAAGCACACGCTCCATCTGACGAGCGAGAAATTCAAGATTGATATCCGGCATTGGTCTTTTTGCCTTTCGCGTCCATCCGCGTACTTCGTTAAAAAATAGATATCTGGTTTCAACGCCGCAAGTCTTCGAGATTTATCGCTTTTCCAGTCGCGGCGTGATCCCGAAGCGCTCGAGGTCCGCCTCGAGCGCTTTGACGTTCGGTCCGCCTTGGGTTCCTCTCCCCCACTTTGTGGGGGAGAGGTGGCGAGGGCGAAGCCCGAGACGGAGGGGGGCGACGGCTCCGCCGGATAGTCCGCCCCACATGGTCAGCCAACAACTCCCAGCCGCATTAGATCCTTCTCCAGCGTTTTGGCGTCCTTGAACAGCACGGCCTGCCAGCCGGCGGCCTTTGCGCCCTCGACATTCTTCTGGCTGTCGTCGATGAAGACCGTCGCTTCCGGCTCCAGCCCGAACGACCTGGCGTGCAGCTCGTAGATCTCGCGCTGCGGCTTGATGAAGCCGACATCGCCGGAAACCGTCACCCCGCGCGGTCGCTGCAGGAACGGGAAGCGCTGCGTGGCCTCTACGAATGTATCGGATGCGAAGTTGGTGAGCATGGTCACGTCGCGGCCGGCTTCGATGAAGCCGGTCATCAGCGCCACGCTGTCCTCATAGGCATGCGGCACCATCTCGTGCCAAAACCGGCGGAAGCCGCGAATGTTCTCCTCATGCGCCGGATGCTCGGCGATCAGCAGCGCCTCGGCCTCCTCCCAGGTGCGGCCGCGGTCCTGCTCGATGTTCCAGTCGTGCGTGCAGACGTTCTCGAAGAACCAGCGCCGCTCCTCCTCGTCGGGGATCAGTCGGCTGTAGGGCAGGTTCGGGTCGTAATGGATCAGCACCTTGCCGATGTCGAACACGATGTGGCGGATTTCGGTCATTCTGAAGTCTCGTCCTTGGTTCAAGAGTCTACTGCACTTGAGATTGTCCCCCTCTCTTGGATTTTCTACGACTTGGCGTCGCTTCTCGCCTCGCCCTTCAGGCTTGGCTGCTCCGCTAAGATCGTGAAAATCCATTCTCCCACACCAAGGGGGAGATAGCGCCGGCACTCCCGCCCATGCAACCTCCAACGTTGATGATTGGCAGTGACGTCGATGCCGCCTCTATCTCCCCACTTGTGGGAGAAAGCGATTTCAACATCTTGGCCGAGTGCCGACCCCAGCCTGTATCGCGGCTTCAGCCTTGCGGCACATTGAGGTAGTTGTGCCGCGATACTGGCTGGGGAGGACAAAGCGAGGCTGAGTGTTAGAAATCGCAAGAGAGGGGACGAAACGGCTAGCGTCGTGATTTTGAAGTTCGCCCGACGCGCGATATCGAAATCCAGCGAACTTCAAAATCACGACACTAGAGCATGATCCCGAAAAGTTGCAGACTTTTCGGACAAGATCATGCGCCAGAACAAAGAGTTAGAGCAGGATGAATGACTCCGCTCCAATTCATCTTGCTCTAGTAGATCTATCCGTTCTGATGCCGTTTGGTTCCACCAGGTATTGCAGCCTCAATTGCCTTCTTCATGACGGTCGGCAGTGCCTCGCTGTGGATAGCGTCGCAAGAGGCCCACCAGTGCCCCGGCGGCGCCGTCATGTCGCCGACATCGGAACGAAAGACGGCGAGATCAAGGGCAAAATGCGTGAAGACGTGAGCAATGCGGCCTGAAAAGCGCCAGCCCGCAGGGAAGGGAGCGGCATCCGCCGTCGTCTCGCCGTCGCGTCGCGCCGTCCAGTCCGTGCCCGGCACCTCGGCCATGCCGCCGAGCAGACCGTCCTCCCTGCGTTTGCGCAGCAGCACCGCGCCGTCGCTGCGCACCGCAACGAAAGCCGCGCCGACGCGCTGCGGCCGTTCCGTTTTCGCCGCGCGCACCGGAAACTGCTCCGGGTCGCCGAGGCTCAGCGCCTCGCAGTCGCCGTTGACGGGACAGATCATGCAGGATGGCCGTCTCGGTGTGCAGATCGTCGCGCCGAGATCCATCATCGCCTGGGCGAAATCGCCGGGTCGCTCGGTCGGCACAAGCTCTTCGACCGCGGCCCGAATGAGGGATTTCGCCTCCGGCAGCGGCGTCTCGATCGCATCGAGCCGCGACACCACGCGTTCGACATTGCCGTCCACCACCGCGGCCGGCCGTTCGAAGGCGATCGCCGCGATCGCCGCGGCCGTGTAAGCCCCGATGCCGGGCAGTTCCGCGAGGCCTTCGACAGTATCCGGAAACCGTCCCTGGTGCTCGCCGGCCACGGCTTCCGCGCATTTCCGCAGATTCCTCGCCCGCGAATAGTAACCGAGCCCGGCCCAGGCCTTCATGACGTCGTCGCCCTCCGCTGCCGCCAGTGCCTCGACACTGGGCCAGCGCTCGGTGAAGGCGCGGAAGTAGGGCTTCACCGCCTCGACCGCGGTCTGCTGCAGCATCACCTCCGACAGCCATACCCGGTACGGGTTCGGCCTCTCGCCACGCGCCAACGCCGCCGGGGCAACCCGCCACGGCAGGTCGCGATGATGGCGGTCGTACCAGGCGAGCAGCTTCGCTGCGATGCCCGCTGCAGGTGCAGTCGGGCTATCCGCCGTGGCCTCTTCAATTCCTAGTTTTCGCATATCGCCGGGAAGGGGGATGTTTCGGACTCTTGAGTTTGTGATGTAGCATATGGCTTAGTCGGTTCCATCGCCGCCAGGCTAATGTCGAGCACCGTCCTTCAAGGCAAATAAGACCTCCTATGGCCAAAGGCACGTTCAGCAACCCCGTACCCGTCAGCGACTTGGCGGGCGCCGTCCTCGATCCGCTGCTGCGCAAGCGCGCCGGCGTGTCGATCGGTCTCGTCCAGTCGTGGGAGGAGATCGCCGGGCCGCGCCTTTCGGCCCATACCCGTCCCGAAAAGATGGTCTGGCCACGCCGCATGCATGAGGACGACCCGTTTCAGCCCGCCACCCTGGTCGTTGCTTGCGAAGGCTTTGCCGCGCTCCATGTCCAGCACGAGACCGGCGAGATCATAGGGCGCGTCAACGCCTTTCTCGGCTTCAACGCGGTTGGCCGCATCAAGATCGTGCAGAAGCCTGTGCGCAAGGCAGCCGAACGGCAGAAGCCGCGCCCGAGGCCGGTCTCGGCGGCCGAAGAAGCCCGGATCGCCAAGGCCGTGGACGGGGTCGAGGACGAGGCGCTTCGCGCCTCGCTCGAACGGCTCGGCCGCACGATTCTCGGCGCCAGGCGCTAGATCTCGAAACTTGCCCTCACGGGTTTCGATATCGCGTTCGTGAACATCTGCGCGCTTTTGCCGGTTGGCAGCTTGATCGGGATGCCTTAATTCGCGCCAACTCTCGCATTTTCGTGCCCTCGCGCTGCTACAATCCAGGGAAATCAGGTGATTCGCATGCATCGTTCTGTTCCGCGCCGACAGGTTCTGGCCGCGTTTGTCGCTGTTCCAGCCTTCGCCGCCTTGCTTGCAGCCTGCGGTGACGACGAGGCGCCGAAGGCGGAGAACCCGGAAACCCCCGCCGATCCGGCCAAGCCCGGCGAGGGCCCGAAGCCGGCCGGCACGGTCGACATGGCCAAGCTCCTGGAACCCGGCGTCCTGCCAGAAATGTCGCTCGGCAAGCCGGACGCCAAGGTCACCATCGTCGAATATGCCTCGATGACCTGCCCGCACTGCGCGCATTTCCACGCTGCCACGCTGCCGGAGCTGAAAACGAAGTACATCGATCCCGGCAAGGTGCGGCTGATCCTGCGCGAATTCCCGTTCGATCCGCGCGCCGAGGCCGGCTTCATGCTTGCGCGCTGCTCGGGCGACAACTATCTCCCCATGGTCGACGTGCTGTTCAAGCAGCAACAGCAGTGGGCAGTCGCCGAAAACGGCAAGGACGCGCTCCTGCAGATCGCCAAGCTCGCCGGTTTTACACAAGAGAAGTTCGAGGCTTGCTTGACGGATCAGAAGCTTCTGGAGGATGTCAGGGCGGTGCGCGACCGTGGCGCGAAGGATTTCGGGGTCGACTCGACGCCGACCTTCTTCATCGATGGCGGGCGATATCCTGGAGCGATGTCGATTGCGGAATTTTCGGCGATCCTCGACCCCTTGGTGGCTTGATGCTCGCCCGCTGACTGGAGCGGGGGTTTTCGCACGCCCCTATTGCGGCCGATGAAGTTCAACCGGCTGCGCCTGCTCGGCTTCAAGTCCTTCGTGGAGCCGTCCGAGTTCGTGATCGAGCGCGGGCTGACCGGCGTCGTCGGCCCGAACGGCTGCGGCAAGTCCAATCTCGTCGAGGCCTTGCGCTGGGTGATGGGCGAAAGCTCGTACAAGAACATGCGCGCGTCCGGCATGGACGACGTCATCTTCTCGGGTTCGGCCACGCGCCCGTCGCGCAACACGGCCGAGGTGACGCTCTTCCTCGACAATGCCGACCGCACCGCGCCCGCCGCCTTCAACGCCGCCGACGAATTGCAGGTCTCGCGCCGCATTGAGCGCGAGGCCGGCTCCGTTTACCGCATCAACGGCAAGGAGGCGCGCGCCAGGGACGTGCAGCTTCTCTTCGCCGACCAGTCGACCGGCGCGCGTTCGCCGTCGATGGTGGGGCAGGGCCGCATTGGTGAGTTGATCCAGGCCAAGCCGCAGGCCCGCCGTGCGCTGCTTGAAGAGGCGGCCGGCATCTCCGGTCTGCACAGCCGCCGCCACGAGGCCGAGCTCAGGCTCAAGGCCGCCGAGCAGAACCTCGAAAGGCTGGACGACGTCGTCGGCGAGCTGGAAAGCCAGATCGAGAATTTGAAGCGCCAGGCGCGGCAGGCCTCCCGTTTCAAGAACCTGTCGGCGGATATCCGTAAGGCCGAAGCGACGCTCCTGCACCTGCGCTGGACATTGGCGAAGGCGCAGGAGGCCGAGGCAAGCTCGGCGCTGGCTGCCGCAACCGCCACGGTGGCCGAACGCGCTTCCCAGCAGATGGAAGCGGCCAAGCAGCAGGCGATCGGCGCGCATCGCTTGCCCGAGCTGCGCGACGCCGAGGCGTCCGCCGCCGCGGCGTTCCAGCGGCTCTCCATTGCCCGCGCGCAGATCGAGGAGGAAGCCGGCCGCATCCGCAATCGCCAGGCTGATCTCGACAAGCGCATCGCCGAGCTCGATGCGGACATTGCCCGCGAGGAGCGCATGCTCTCCGACAATGCCGACGTGCTGCAGCGCCTTGGCGACGAGGAGGCTGCGCTGGCCATGGAGAACGCGGCCGCCGAGGGCCGCGCGGGCGAACTGAAGGCCGCGGTCGACGGGGCCGCCGCCAGGCTTGGCGTCAGCGAGGCCGGGCTGGCGCGGCTGACCGCCGAGCGCGCCGAGGCCACCGCCGCGCGCCACCAGTTGGAGCGGCAATCGCGCGAGAATGTCGAGCGCCGCGACCGGCTGGCGCGGCAGCTTGCCGATGTCACCCGCCAGGCCGACGACATCCGCGGCCAGATCGCAGCACTTGCCGACCCGGCTGAAAAGCGCGCGATCGTCGAGGCGGCGACCGCCGCCGTCGCAGCGGCCGAAGCAGCGGCCGTCGCTGCCGAGAAGGCGATTGCGGGTCTGCGGCAGCAGGAGGCGCAGCTCCGCGCGCCCGTCCAGGAGGCGAAGTCGGAGCTGGCCCGTGTCGAGACCGAGGCGCGCACGCTGGCCAAGATCCTGAACGCCGGCGGCGGCGGCCTTTTCCCGGCCGTCCTGGAGCAGATCAAGGTCCAGCGCGGCTATGAGACCGCGCTTGGCGCCGCGCTCGGCGAAGACCTCGACCTGCCGCTCGATCGCGCCGCGCCCGCCTTTTGGCGTGGCTCCGAGCCGCGGCCTGCTGACCCCGCGCTGCCCGAAGGTGTCGTTGCGCTCTCCTCTGTCGTGAGCGCCCCGGCCGAGCTGGCCCGCCGTCTTGCCCAGATCGGCATCGTCGATCCGGCCGACGGCGAGCGGCTGCAGGTGCTGCTCGCGCCCGGCCAGCGGCTGGTGAGCCGCACCGGCGCGCTGTGGCGCTGGGACGGCATGGTGGCGAGCGCCGACGCGCCGACCGCGGCCGCGCAGCGCCTGGCGCAGAAGAACCGGCTTGCCGAGCTCGATGCCGAGGCGATCGAGGCGACCCGGATGCTGCGCGCGGCCGAGCAGGCCTTCGCTGACGCCGAGCGCGCGCTGCGCGAAGGCGTCGATGCGGAACGGACTGCGCGCCAGGGCTGGCGCGATGCCCAGCACAGGCTGGACGCTGCCCGCGATGCCTTGCAGAAGGCGGAGAAGGCCGCGGGCGAGCTGTCGGCGCGGCGTGCCGCGCTGGATGAGTCGCTGGCGCGCGTCGGCGACGCCCATGCCGAGGCGGTCGCTGCCGTCGCCACGGCCGAGCAGGGGCTGGCCGCGGCGCCGGACCTTTCCGAATTGCAGGCCGCCTTCGATCGCGCCAATGGCGAGGTCCAGCGCGACCGTTCGGCTCTCGCCGATGCCCGCGCCCGCCATGACGGGCTGAAGCGCGAGGCGGAGCAGCGCGCTCGCCGGCTTGCTTCGATCGCGGCCGATCGCGCCAACTGGATTTCGCGCGCGGAGAATGCCGAGCGCCAGATCGCCGCGCTCAACGAGCGGCGCGGCAAGGCCTTCGTGGAGCGCAGCGCGCTCGAAGGCGCGCCCGAGGAGCTGGAGTTCCGCCGCCGCGCGATGATGTCGCAGCTTTCGGAGGCCGAGACGCTGCGTAAGGCGGCAAGCGACAAGCTGCAGCAGGCCGAGAACGAGCAGTCGGCGCGCGACAAGGCCGCCGTTGCGGCCATCCAGGCGCTTTCTGAGTCGCGCGAAACCCGCGTCCGCGCCGAGGAGCGGCTCGCTGCGGCCGACGAGCGCCGCCGCGAGGTCGAGGCGCGCATGCAGGAGGCGCTGAATTCGCCGCCGCATCTGGTTATGCGTCACACCGGCCTGGCGCCGGACGATCCACTGCCGGACGTCACCGATATCGAGAAGCGTCTCGAGCGGTTGAAGATCGAGCGCGAGCGGCTCGGCGCGGTCAATCTGCGCGCCGAGGAGGAGCAGCGCGAGCTGTCCGAACGCCTTGAGACGATCGTTTCCGAGCGCGAGGACGTGATCGAGGCGATCAGGAAGCTGCGCCATGCCATCCAGAGCCTCAACAAGGAGGGCCGCGACCGCCTGCTTGCCGCCTTCGACGTGGTGAACGGCCATTTCCAGCGTCTCTTCACGCATCTGTTCGGCGGCGGCACGGCCGAGCTGCAGTTGATCGAGTCCGAGGACCCGCTGGAGGCCGGCCTCGAAATCCTCGCCCGCCCGCCCGGCAAGAAGCCGCAGACCATGACGCTGCTGTCCGGCGGCGAGCAGGCGCTCACCGCCATGGCGCTGATCTTCGCGGTATTCCTCACCAACCCCGCGCCGATCTGCGTGCTCGACGAGGTCGACGCCCCGCTCGACGATCACAATGTCGAGCGCTTCTGCAATCTGATGGACGAGATGGCGGCGTCCACCGAGACGCGTTTCGTCGTGATCACCCACAACCCCATCACCATGGCGCGCATGAGCCGGCTGTTCGGCGTCACCATGGCCGAGCAGGGGGTCAGCCAGCTCGTCTCGGTCGACCTGCAGGCCGCCGAGCAGCTGCGCGAGGCGAGCTGACGGGCGGCGACGCTGCATTTCTCCAGCTTGGGTTCCTCGCCCCCACGAAGTGGGGGAGAGGTGGCGAGCCCGAAGGGCGAGACGGTGAGGGGGCCCACCATGCCGAATTACCAGCTTCTCCGACCCACCTTTGTGTTAGGTGAACCTCGCTGCACCCGAGCGATTCCGCCTGACGGACCAAGGGACATGAATTCTGACTGTTTGCGCCGCCCCTTCGCCGCCCTTCAGGCACCTTCTCCTCGTAGACGGGCAGAAGGGACGTCGGCCGCAACGAAGGCGCTCTTTCTGCGACAGCGGCGACTGGCGAAAACCTTGATGAAGGTTTCCCTCTCCCCGTTTACGGCAGGGCAATCGCATATGTATGGGATCGCCCCCTCTCCGTCTCGCTTCGCTCGACACCTCTCCCCCGCTGACGCGAGGGAGAGGACGGGCGCCAATCGCTGCGGCCGGCGCGTCCTCTCCACCAC
>Ga0081539_10001042_pt1 | contig 50821 bp, 49 predicted proteins | sample TabmetS4T2R2_FD_71023 | JGI IMG/M metagenome (GOLD analysis project Ga0081539, IMG submission 71023) | Tabebuia heterophylla rhizosphere microbial communities from the University of Puerto Rico - S4T2R2 | ecosystem: Host-associated > Plants > Roots > Rhizosphere ... | reverse complement strand
CCCGGACGGCCCTGCCGGCCCGGGTGCACCGACCGCGGCCGCCGCCTCGGGCCACTTGACCAGCTTATTGAAGTTGCCGCGCCACAGGTTGCGCCCGCTCTCGCCGGTGAACACGAAGGCCTCCGCTCCCTCGCCGACGTAGCTGCCCATGTGGTGTTTCAGCACCGGCAGGGCCGCCTTCGGCAGCGCGACCGTCCGCACGCCAGCCCGAGACCTCGGCGGCCCGAGGATCAGGCCGGTGCCGCGGTGCTCCACGAACGCTTGCCGGACTCGTACGGTGCCCGCCGCGGTGTCGATGTCGCTGCGCTGCAAGGCCACCGCCTCTCCCCACCGCAGCGATCCGAACGTCACCACCAGGATCAGCGCTCGGAACCGGTCGGGCATCCGCTCGGCTAGCGCGAAGACCTGCGGGACGGACAGCACTGGCCGCTCCGCGGGTTTTTCCTGGTCCGCGCCCTTGATCCGGCACGGGTTGACCCTGATCAGCTCGTCCTCCTTGACCGCGGTCATCAGGATGGCCCGCAGCAACCGGTACGCCTTTGCGGCCACGCATCCGGACCGGCGCACCGCGCACTGGGCGCTTCGAGTCCAGACTGACGTGCGGGCCCTGGTGGACAAGATCCAAGCGGCGCCGGGGGGTCCGCACGAGGAAGCGCGAGCTCGATCCGGGACGGACGCTGTTCTGATCGGAGCGACCGAGGACTACCCCCCTGAACCAGAGAGGGCTGCGACGATGGCGCGACAATGTTACGCCCCTCCTCCCTGTTTCTGCAGGCCACAGCGTTGCAGCGCCCGGTCTTGAAGTGCGGTGGCAGCAACGGCGGGACGGCGCGGCCTCGTGTCCCCAGTGTCCCTCATGTCCCCGAAGGGGTGCCTGACCTGTGGTGACGACGGGGACGGCCGACACGGGCTGTCTCCGTGAAGTCACAGACGGCCGACCGCTCGGCCGGCCGACTCGTCGCGGGCCTTGTGGTCCACGACTTCCCAACTGCCGTGCCATTGGCGTGCCATTAGGCTGGGCCACTTACGGTCACTCCAGGCCGCTCGGAGGCCTTCCGCGCTGGGTCTGGTGGCATTGATCCCAGGATCTTGTACGGTTCCCAAGCTGACAGTGCGGGTTCGATTCCCGTCACCCGCTCCACGTAAGGCCTAGGTCCCGGATTGCATCCCAGCCTGGGCCTTCGTCATGCCGGTACATCGATCGTCCGGGCTGGGGCACTTGCCGGAGGTAGCGTGATCCGATGTTGTTCCACGCCCAAGCGCTGCTTGTCGACATCGATGGAACGCTCGTGGACTCGACTGCTGCGGTTGTCGGCAGTTGGACAACCTGGGCCGCTGCGCACCGGCTTGACGTCGAGGAGATCCTGCGTGTGTGCCACGGCCGGCGGAGCCAGGACACGGTCGCCATGTTCCTTCCGGCGGCGCAGGTGGCGCCTGCCACCCGGCAGCTGGAGGAGCTGGAGTTGGCCGCCCTTGATGGTGTGGTTGCCCTTCCGGGGGCGGACCTACTGCTGCGCCGGTTGCCGTCCGACCGGTGGGCTGGCGTGACATCGGGTTCGCAGGCGTTGATGCGGGCCCGCCTGGCCGCCGCCGGCCTACCTGTACCTGCGGTGTTGATAGCGGCGGAGAACGTCAGCGAAGGCAAGCCCGATCCCGAGGGCTATCTGACAGCATCCGCCGCACTTGGGTACGACATCGTGCACTGCGTAGTGATCGAGGACTCGCCGGCAGGGATCGCGGCTGGTCGAGCCGCTGGAGCGCGGACCGTGGCCGTAGCGACATCGCATAATGCCGCTGAGCTGAGCGAGGCAGACACCGTCGTGCCCAACTTGACGTGCTGCGCCGTTGAACTACGAACAGATCACGTTGTGCTCACTACAAGTTAGGCATGAATTCCCGAGCACGCACCGCCACGGCGAGCAGGTGCGAACGGCACCCGACGACTTGCGGTCCAGCTCAACAGCCGGCCCGCACGATCATTGCGACGCGGGGTCGCCAACGAAGCATGCCCGTGCCGCCCACGTGCCAGTAGCGGCATCCGGGAAGGGTCGCGAACGGGGCACCAGGGGGCAGGACCGCCACCGCCGTGACCAGGCATTTCTGCGAGAACGCCAAGCGCGGGGAAATCTTCCAAACTGATGGGATGAATATGCGATTGGTCGACCTGGTCGAGCGCCTGTACCAGTTGCCCGTCGAGGCGACGATCTACGTTCGATGCCCCTGGTCAGCAGAGGCGTTCGCCGAAGCAGTCGTCGGCGACGAGGACCAGCCGCGCACTGACTACCTCGTCGAAGTCAGCTTGGCGCGCGAGGCGGTGGAGGTCTGGTCGAAGTGGCGCGGAGGCCGAACGCCAACGCCGGCCGAGGCATGCGCCGCCGTGATCCACTACGCGGAACGAGACGCTTACCTGCCCGTGGAGGAGTAGCCGCCAGCTGCGTGAGGCCGACCACGGCGGAAGCCAAGGGCTTTCGTCGTTTCGAGAAGCTGGAACAGGCGAGGGTCTCGAGGAGGACTCATCGCTTGAGCGTGAAGGTGAAGTCGCCGACGAGCTTGCCGCTCAGCCGGACTACCGACACGAGTTTCCCCTCCCTGATCAGTCGCTCGACCTCGGCCCGCGAAAGACCGCAGCCTTCAGCTATCAGTCGGACCGGCCGGACAGGAATCCGCGCCGCAAAGCGGACCGAGACGTCGATCACCTCGCGCTCGAGGTGATCCGTACCGTCGGTGTCGAGGCGCCAGGCGTTATCCCAATCCAGGGCGATGCGATTACGGCGCTGCACGACCGGATCCTGGAGCAGCTCAACGGTCAGGCCGGGGTCGTTGTCATGCAGCCGGTCCAGTAGCTCAGGTCGTACGGAGCGCACATTTACCCGCTCCAGGACCGTGAGCTTTGCCGTTTCCCCGCAAGCGGTACAGAGCGCGAGGAGCCAGGCGTCGATGAGCTTGTGGTTGGCGTTGACCCGAAATTTGCCGCTTGCCCGGAAGCGCTCGGACGCGCACGTGTGGCAGCGGCGGCGAACGAGTGGCAGGCAGGTGGGCACGACCACCCAGGTTTTGGGCACAGGAGTACACCGGTTTCAGTGAGAAGTCCGCAGCAAAAGGAGCGCGGCGCACATGCGCGGCGCGCGACAATCAGTGCTCTGGAGGTCTCACAGGGTGTACAACGGCACGTCCTTGACTCGACGACATGGCTCGGCAACACGCTAATGGCGCACGGCGGCGCTGCTCCACTGGTTTTCGAGCGCCTCGCCGCCGGTTCCATCAGGCCGATGAGCGTGCGGGTCGCCCTGCCGGTCTGCCATGCTCCACGCCATGGAAGCGTCCGACGTCCTTTGCTCCTCGACGGCAAGACCTGGCATTACGCGGCTCCCGTCACGGGGACTATCGAGGGCAGGACGCTTCGTTGCGCATCGGCGGAGGAACAACTACTGATGCACCAGGGTTACGAGCCCCGTGCCATCGACTTCGCAGACGTGCGTCGTATCGCAGAGCGGTTCGGTCTTCGGTTACCAGCCCTGTTCGACACCCCTTCTGCGGTTGCGCTGGGAGGGCGTCCGCGGCCTGCGCCGCCACCGGTGTGTTGAGTTGCGCCGCTCGGGACGCCCAAAATTCCCACACCTACAGGGGCAAAGGAGGTGTGGGGAATTGCGCCATCGTGGACGGCCGTGCGTCACTCGCGGCGCGGGCATCTCTGCTTGGTAAATCGGTGGTCGCATCGAGAAAGGTCCGGTTAGCGTCGCGCCGTGGTCTACCAGTGGCCCTTGGCCTACCTGCTCGGAGTGGAAGGCGTCGCCCTGCTGCGCGCGTTCGGCGGGGACTATGACCGCGCTTTCGCCGAAGCGCGCATCTTGGAGATTCGCCGGTTGCTGGACAGTCCCGCGCTGAGCGGCGAAGGGGTCGAAGCGGCCCGGGTCGACACCGTCGACGGGTACGGCGTGTGGTCAGCGACCTATGATCAACCAGGCAACGGGCTGTTCGCCTTCGAGGAACCCGTCGTGCGGGAGATCCTCGGCGAGATGCCGCCCGGCACGGCTCTGGACGCTGCGTGTGGCACGGGCAGGCACACGGAATATCTGGCGGCGCGAGGCCACCTGGTCATCGGCGTGGACAGTTCGCGGGACATGCTGGAACATGCTCGCCGGCGGGTGCCGGATGCGAGATTTCAGCAGGGCGACCTGCACCGGCTGCCGGTGGCCGGCGGCCATGTCGACATAGTGGTGTGCGCGTTGGCGCTGTCTCATGTTCCGCACCTCAAGCCCGTGTTCACGGAATTCGCTCGGGTGCTCCGTCCCGGCGGTCATCTGGTGATCAGCGATGTCCACCAAGAACTGGTGGCCCTGGGCTCGATTCCCCGAGTGCGCTGCTCCGGCGGCGAGCCGCGGCTGCTTCCGGCGTTCCGTCATCGGGCGAGCGACTACTTGAAGGCCGCACTGCCGCTCGGCTTGCAGCTGCGGCGATGCGATGAACCCCGAATGTCCGGCGGAGCGGACAGCGCAATGATCGCCGAGAACATCACGACCGGGCCCTGGGACGACTGGCCATGGTCGCTGCTGGGCATCGTGTCGGCGGCATCCGGCGCCGCCTGGAACGGAACACCGGCCGCGATCATCTGGCACTTCCAACTTGCTGACCGCTGACTTCACGAGGCACCACGCCTGGTCAGTCACCGATGGTCAGAAACACGTTGTCGATCTCGCCGGCGAACTGGTCGTTGCCCTTGTTCGGCCCCTTGCCGCCGACCCGCAGCGGTTCCGCGTTCGCGATCGACAGAGCCGACGGCACCGGGACGGCGGCCCGATCCACTCCGTCCACGGACAGGGTGAGCCGGTCGCCCGTCCGGGTGCAGGAAAGGTCGTGCCACCGGCCGTCGGCCACGTCGAGCCACGGCTCGGCACGGTAGATCCGCTGATGACTTCCCGCGATCACGCAGCTGGGGTGGCCCAGCCGGTGGTCGACCTGCAGCTTGAACTGGCTGATCCCGCCGACCGAATAACCCTTCTGCACGATGTTGGCGCCGTCGGCCAGGTCGGCGTGCGTCATCAGGATCGAGGCCCCGTACCGCAGCCTGCGGATCCCGGGATTGAGGCTGTCGTCCCGTACACCTTCCAGGATGGCGCGCGGGCAGTCGCGCTCCCGCGGGAGGGCGCACCGGTCCGGGTAGGCCACGGCGAGACCGAGCCCTTGCGGCACCAACCGCAACGCGCCGCCGTTCTGGCCCAGCGGGCGCAGCTCATGGCGCCCGCCGACGTCGGTAATGGGGCGATGTATGCCGCCGTCGAAGGTGTACCGGATGCTGATCGGCCGGGTCGCGACGCCTACCGGGTCGGGCGAGGCCGCACGTGACGACTCCCGGCGCGCCGTCATGGGGAGCACCCCGGCCGACGGTGGGCTGCTGGCCGCGAAGGCGAGTTTCGGGGTGAAGCTGGTGACCGGCGCGGAGCAATGCGCGACAGCGAGGACGCCCGCGAGGAGGAGGACCGCCGCCGGGGGGAGACGCCGATGGTGGAGCATGGGTTCATTGTCGGTGTCGACGCGGCCGACACAGGGACTATACGCCTAAGGTCGCCGAAATACGGCAAAAACACTCGAACGTGGTCAACCGACCGCACGAGGTGATCCGGCCGTTGTGGGGAGCGTCGTGTGCGCCGGTTCGCCGACCACTGCGTGCACGACGTCGTCCAGGGTGATCACTCCCAGCGGCCGCCGCCCGTCACTCACGAGGACGATGTGCAGTCGGTCACGCCGCATCGTCAGCAGCAGATCGGCCAGCGTCCGGTCCGGCGATACGACGGCGAGCGGCCGGATGACCTCCGGCGGGATCGGCAGGCGGCGCCGGTCCGCAGCGAACCCGAGAATGTCCTTGACGTGGACGAATCCGAGGACCCGCCGGGTCTCCCGCTGCACCACCGGAAGCCGCGACCGGCCGGTACGCGTAGCCAACGCCTCGATCGTCGCCGGGGACACGTCGTCGGCGATCGTCGTGACGCTGGACCACGGGCGCAGCGTGTCCGCCGCGGTCCGATCGTTGAGCCCGAGCGCGGCATGGATGCGGCGGTACTGCTCGCTGCCCAGCAGGCCCTCGCTGCGCGCCTGGGTGACCATGCCGGCCAGCTCCTCGGCGGTGAAAACCGTCTTCACGGCGTCGGTCGCCTCGATGTTCCAGAGCTTCAGGACGGTACGGGCGGCCCAGCGCATCGCGGTGAGCACCGGCTTCGTCGCGGTGCAGAAGGCGAGCATGAACGGACCGAGGATGAGCGCGGAGCGCTCCGGCCCGGCCAGCGTGATGTTCTTCGGCACCATCTCACCGACGACGGTGTGCAGGAACACCACCACTATCAGGGCGAGCACGAAGGCCACCGGATGCACGGCGTTCTCCGGCAGGCCGGCCGCCTCGAACGGGCCCTCCAGCAGGTGCGCCAGAGCCGGCTCGGCGAGCGCACCCAGGCCGAGCGAGCAGATGGTGATGCCGAGCTGGGCTCCGGCGATCATCAGCGGGATCTGGTTCATCCCCGCGAGCGCCCAGCGCGCACGCTGGGAGGTCGCTGCGAGCGGTTCCAGGGCCGTACGCCGGGAGGCGATCAGCGCGAACTCGCCACCCACGAAGAGCCCGTTACCGAGCAGCAACAACACCGAGACCAGCAGCTCAGTCATCGGCCGGCTCCGTGGGCGCGACGACCCGGACCTGCTCGATGCGATGCCGGTCGACCGCCATCACGGTGAACTCCCAGCCGTGCTCCTCCAGCGACTCCCCGACCACCGGGATGTGGCCGAGCCGGGCGAGCAGGAAGCCGGCGAGCGTCTCGTACGGGCCCTCGGGCAGGGCGAAGCCGGTCTGCTCCACCAGCTCGTCCTCGCGCAGCAGACCGTCGACCAGGAACGTCTTCTCGCCGCCCGGAGCGGTCAGCTGCTCGGTCACCGTCTCGGCGGAAGCGATGTCGTACTCGTCGGTGATCTCGCCGACCAGCTCCTCGATCAGGTCCTCGACGGTGACGACGCCGTCCGTGCCGCCGTACTCGTCGACCACGATCGCCAGGTCGGCGCCGGCCGCCCGCAACGCGTCGAGCACCCGGTCCAGGCCGAGGCTCTCCGGGACGTACACCGGCTCGCGGGCGATCGCCGCGACCCGCGTGGCGCCGCGACGCTCGGGTGGCACCCCGAGGGCGTCCGGCACTCCCACCACGCCGACGACCAGGTCGATCGTTGTCTCGTACACCGGGAAGCGGGTATGGCCGGTCTCCCGGGCGACCGCGATGAGGTCGGCCACGCTCGCCGTCGTCTTGAGGCCGACCACGTCCACCCGGGGCGTCATCGCCGCCGCGGCGCGCTTCTCGCCGAAGCGGATCGTGCGGCGCATGAGCGTCGCCGTCTCGGCTGGCAGCGCGCCGGCCCGGGCGCTGATCGCCGCCAGCAGTCCGAGCTCCTCCGGCGATCGCGCGCTGGCCAGCTCCTGCTGGGGCTCGATGCCGAGCCGCCGCACCAGCCAGTTCGCCGTGCCGTTCAGCGCGGCGATGAGCCAGGTGAAGAGCCTGGAGAAGGTCCGCAGCGGGGTCGCGGTCGCCAGCGCCGCCCGCATCGGCCGGGCCAGCGCGGCGTTCTTCGGGACGAGCTCGCCGAAGAGCATCGAGAGCAGGGTCGCCACGATGAGCGCGAGCGCGTGCGTGACGGTATCCGTCACGTTCCCGCCGATCGGCTCGATCAGCGGCGTGAACAGCCGGGACAGCGCGGGCTCGGCCAGATAGCCGGTGAGGAGCGCGGTCAGGGTGATGCCGAGCTGGGCGCCGGAGAGCTGGAACGAAAGCTCGTGCAGCGCGTGCCGCACAGTACGGGCTCGGCGGTCGCCGGCCTCGGCGCGGGCGTCGATCTCCGCCCGGTCGACGGTGACGAGCCCGAACTCGGCGACCACGAAGAACGCGTTGCCCGCGGTGAGTAGCGCGAACGCCAGCAGCGGAAGCAACGCGGTCAGGAACAGGCCGCCCATGATCGGTTCACCTCGGCCCCCATTCTGCCTGACCGGCCATCCACGGGGATGAACCCGGGCCGGGAGCTGCCGGTGCGGCCCGGCTAAACCTCCTGCTTGAGGGAGCGCAGCAGGACGGTGGCCACGTCGACGACTTCGACGTCGTCCTGCTTGCCTTTGCCGGTGACGCCGTCACCGATCATGGTGGAGCAGAACGGGCAGCCGACCGCGATGGTCTTCGCGCCGGTGGCGAGGGCCTCCTCGGTGCGTTCGATGTTGATCCGCTTGCCGATCTTCTCTTCCATCCACATGCGGGCGCCGCCGGCGCCGCAGCAGAAGGAGCGTTCGGAGTTGCGCGGCATCTCGGTGATGCCGGCGTCGATGGCGGAGCCGAGGATCTCGCGGGGTGCGGTGAAGACCCGGTTGTGCCGGCCCAGGTAGCACGGGTCGTGGTAGGTGACGCCGCCGTCGACCGGCTGCACCGGGGTGAGCCGACCCTCGGCGACGAGGTGGGCCAGCAGTTGGGTGTGGTGCACCACCTCCACCTGCAGGCCGAGCTGGGAGTACTCGTTGCCCAGGGTGTTGAAGCAGTGCGGGCAGGTCGCCACGATCTTCGTCACGTTCGCTTCTTGCAGGGTTTCGACGTTCTGCGCGGCGAGCATCTGGAACACGAACTCGTTACCGATCCGCCGGGCCGGGTCCCCAGTACAGGTCTCCGCCTCGCCCAGGATTGCGTAGTTCACGCCGGCCTGGTGCAGCAGCGTGGCCACCGCCCGGGTGGTCTTCCTCGCCCGGTCCTCGAACGCGCCGGCACAGCCGACCCAGAACAGGTACTCGAAACTGTCGGCCTCCCCGACCCGGGGGACCGCGAAGCCGAGGCCCTTGGTCCAGTCCTCGCGCGTTTGCGGGGGCGCCCCCCACGGGTTGCCCTTGTTCTCCAGGTTACGCAGCATCACCCCGGCCTCGGCCGGGAACGACGACTCGATCAGCACCTGATAGCGGCGCATGTCCACGATGTGGTCGACGTGCTCGATGTCCACCGGGCACTGCTCCACACACGCTCCGCAGGTGGTGCACGACCACAGCACGTCCGGGTCGATGACGCCGTTCTCGGCGGCGGTGCCGATCAGCGGACGGTCCGCCTCGGCCATCGCCAGCACGTCCACGTTCTCGAGTTGCTCGGCGGTGGCCTTCTCCTCACCGGTGAGGTCCTTGCCGCCACCGGCGAGCAGGTACGGCGCCTTCGCGTACGCGTGGTCGCGCAGCGACAGCACCAGCAGCTTGGGCGAGAGCGGCTTGGCGGTGTTCCATGCGGGGCACTGCGACTGGCAGCGGCCACACTCGGTGCAGGTGGAGAAGTCGAGCAGCCCTTTCCAGGTGAACTGCTCGACCTGGGCGACACCGAACTGGTCGGTCTCCGGATCGGCCTGCTCGAAGTCGAGCGGTTTGCCGTCGCTGGTCATCGGCTTCAGCGGGCCGAGGCCGGACCCGGCCGGCTTGGCCGGGTCGCGCTTGAAGAAGATGTTGGGGAACGCCAGGAAGCGGTGCCAGGCCACGCCCATCGTCGGGTTCAGGCCGATGGTGATCAGCCAGCCCATCGAGATGAGCAGCTTGACCAGCGCCACCCAGGTCGGCCCATCCGCCGCCGCCGGCAGCGCCGAGCCGACCGCGTGGCTGAGCGGGGTGGCCCACGCGGGGAACTGGAACGTGCCGTCGGCGACCTTGAACCCGCGGATCAGGAAGCCGCAGACCAGCACGCCGACGATGACCGCCTCGACGAAGTAACCCTGCCACATCGTCGACCCGAGAAACCGGCTCCGCTGCGCCCTTCTGTCGCGCTGCCGCCGGTAGATCAGGTAGCCGATACCGGCCAGACCGAGGACGCCGATCACCTCGGTGACCAGGCCGTACACCGTCCAGCGCCCGATGACCGGCAGGCCGCCCGCGGGGTCGACGACCTCGAAGTACGCCTCCAGCACCAGCAGGAACAAGACGATGAAGGAGACCATCACGAACCAATGCGCCGCGCCGACCACGCTCCACTTCAACATCCGGGTATGGCCCACCGTCTCGGTCAGCATCGTCCGGGTCCGGGCACCCTTGCCGGTGAAACGGACCGGGTCCGGTTTCCCTTGCCGGATCACCGCGGTGATGGTCAGCACGGCACGAATCGCCAGCACCACCGCCGCGACCGTCACGACGCCCGCCAGCACGGTGGCGACAATCTGCGCGATACCCATCTGCGTAGTGCCTCCTCGATCGGCTGCCCGTCGGCCTTATGTTACCCGTGAGTAATGAGCGCCCACGCGCCGGGCCGGCTGGCCGCTGTCAGCGGAAAGCGCACCCCACCGCAGGACGCGGGGTGCGCTTGATCCGGACGACGTCACCCGCCCGCACCGGCGGGCACCGAGCTGCCCAGGCGGCTTCGCCGCACTGCGACCCAGGGAAAGAACTATCGCCAGCGCGACAAGATGCCGAGCGAGGCCACCATGCAGCCGAAACCCACCGCCAGATTCCAGTAACGCCAGGCCGCCACCGGGTACTGCTGGGACGACAGGTAGTACACCACCAGCCAGGCGATGCCCACGACGATAAGAACCACCGCGCTGATAGGCAGCCAGGACGGACTCGGCTTCTTCGACGCCGCGGTCACCGCGGGACGGATGTCCGTCGGCGGCGTGTAGACCTTCTTCTTGCGAACCTGAGACTTCGGCACGGTGCTCTCCTGAAGGGCAACAAGTGGTGAACAACCCCACCGCTGAGCGGCTCCGGCGGTCCCGAATGCTGCCCGTGGCGATTAATGTTCGACAGCTAGCGTAGTCAAGGCGGCGCTCAGAGAGGCAACCGCCAGGCGAGGAAAATGCCGATCACGGACATCCGGGGAGGACACCACGTGGAATACACCACCGGCGCGCCCTCGTGGCGGCTCGTGCTGCGGCGGGCGCTGGGCGGTCTGCGGCCGCGGCGGCGGGCCCAGCGGGTACGTGGATGGTCCGCCGGCGTCCCGCTGATCGCTCTGGCCGCGGGTCTGCTGTTCACCACCTCGGCGCGGACGGCGGACGGAACGGCGCTGCGCGACGACCGCCGGCCGCGGCTGGCCCAGCTGATCGCGGACAAGCGGGTACGTCTCGAGGCCCGCGAGAAGACGGCCGCCGAGCTGCGCGCCGAGGTGGACCAGGACACCGCCCGGCTGGCCAAGGTCAACCAGCCCGTCAAGGAGGCCCGCCTGCGGACGGAGGCCCTGCGCGCCCCGGCCGGCTTGACGGCGCTACACGGGCCCGGCATCACTGTCACCCTGAACGACTCCTCGCGCCGCGGTGCGGATCTCGGACCGAACGCCCCCGACAACGACGATCTGGTCGTTCACCAGAGCGACGTCCAGGCGGTGGTGAACGCCCTCTGGGCCGGCGGCGCCGAGGCGATGTCGATCATGGATGTCCGTGTCATCTCCACGAGCGCGGTACGCTGTGTGGGCAATACGCTGCTCCTTCACGGCCAGGTCTTCTCACCGCCCTTCAAGATCACCGCGATCGGCGAACCTACAGCGATGCATGGCGCGTTGGAGTCCGCGGAAGGCGTCCAACAATTCCGCGTTGCGGTCGCCGACTTCGGCCTCGGCTATACGGAAACCGTCGAGAGGAACGTGACAGTGCGGGCGTACGACGGGTCGAGTGACCTGCGATCGGCGCGGGCCGCCGAGTGATGGTGCGACCGGACACTCCCCCGTCCGGGGGCGGCTCGGGACGGCACCGAGCCCCCGATGGCGATGCTCAGACGGCGTACATTCCGCGCATCACCGACGCCTCGCCCGACGGCGTGCCGGGCGGCCCGCTGGCGCCACCCGTCGGGCTCGGCGGCGCGGCAGCCTCGGCCAAACCCGGGCCGGCCGCTTCGGTTCCATCCGAGCCCGGTCCAGCCGCCTCGACGCAGCCCGAACCGGCCGATCCGGCCCCGCCCGAGCCCGGTCCGGCCGCCACCGGTCAGCCGAGACCGGCCGGGCCAGCCTCACCCGAGCCCGGTCCGGCCGCCACCGGTCAGCCGAGACCGGCCGATCCGGCCCCGTCCGGGCAGGTCGGCTCAGCCGGGACGGGTCCGGCTGCCGTCCGTCCAGTTTCGCCGGATCCATCGGCCGCCGAAACCGCCATCTTGCGTCCTGACCTGCCGGTGAAAGCGACCGGGACACCCCCCGAGCCCGCCGAAACCGTCATCCTGCCCGCGGAAACGGCCGTGCTACGCCCCGATACGGCGGCGAAGCAGGGGATCCCCGCAGCCCGGGACACCTCCGGCCGGCCGCCGGCCCTTGACGAGGTGGGTGCCGCCGCCGCGGCGGCCCGTCGGCGCAGCGCCGCGGCCGAGCGCGCGCCCGCGGCGTCGTTCGACTTCTTCAAGGTCGCCAAGGACGCGGCCGGCGGTTCCGCGCCGACCGGCACGACCGGAGCCCCTGGTGGCGCACCGTTCACGGACAGCGAGCCAGGCAGCCGCGCGGTTGAGAGCCCGCTGGCAAGCCGCCCAGCATCGGGCAACACGATTGACAGCGTGCCGGAGAGCAGTGCGGCTGCCGGTGGCGCGGTCGACAGCACGCTGGCAGGCGGTCCCGCCACCCGCGGTACGGTCGACAGCACATCGACGGGCAGCGCGGCAACGGGCGGCGCCGTTGACCGGCCGCCGGTGAGCAGTCCAGGCGCGGCCGCTACCTTCCCCGCGGGCGCTGCGATCACCGAAGCCGCGGTCACGAAGGCCCTGACCATCAAGACGGTCGGTCCCCACTCCGCCACGGCTTCGGGGCTAGCGGCCGTGGATCCGAACGATACAGCCGTCATCCGGACATCGGAGGCGCCGACCGGCGTCATCCCGGCGATGCCGCGGCGAGATGCCGCGCCGACGCAACCGGCGAAGGACGCCACCACCCTGCTCGCCGCGGTGCCGGGTCTCGCGGCGAAGGCCGCCAAGGTGGCCGCCGACCCAGATATCGCCCTCGGCGCAGCCTCCGTCGACCCCTCGCAGGTGGCCGCTCCGGACGACGCGGAGAGCGAGGAGGTGAAGCCCCGGCGCGGTGAGAAGATCATCAAGCTGCGCCCGGAGCAGACCGACGACGGATACAAGAGCATCTACTCGGAGCTCACCCGGCCGACGGCGGCATCCCGGATCCGCACCGGTATCCGGATCTCCGGCGAGCTGATGATCACATTCGGTCTGATCATCCTGCTCTTCGCCGGGTACGAGGTGTTCGGCAACTCGGCCAAGGTGCAGGACGAGCAGGACGCGCTCGCCAGCGAGCTGAACCAGGAGTGGACCGACCCGACCGTCGGCCCGAGCACCGCGCCACCTGACCCGGCCGCGCCCGGCGAGAGCCTCGTCGGGCGGCTCTACATCCCGAGGCTCCACAAGAAGTGGGTGGTCGTCAACGGCGTCCGGCCACAGGACATCAAGTACGCCCCCGGGCACTATCCGGAGACCGCCATGCCGGGCCAGCTCGGCAACTTCTCGGTCGCCGGTCACCGGATCAAGAAGATCTTCTGGCGGCTCGACGAGTTGAAACCCGGCGACGTGATCGGCGTGGAGACCCGCGACGCCTGGTATGTGTACAAGGTCTACGGCCAGCAGATCGTCAAGCCGACAGCCGTACAGGTGGTCGCGCCGGTACCCAACCGGCCCGGCGTACCGCCCAAGAAGGCTCTCCTGACGCTCACCACGTGCAACCCGAAGTTCAACAACTACGAACGGTTGATCGTGCATGCCGAACTCGTCTCCCAGACCGCGCGGGACCCGTCCCTACCCGATGCCGGCATGCCGGCCGAGATGAGGACGAAGTAGGCGATGTACGCCTGGATCTGGCACAAGCTTCCGTTCGGCTTCTGGGGCAAGCTCACCGGCTCCATCGGCCTGATCGCGGCGACCATCGCGCTGCTCTGGTACGTGATCTTCCCGTGGGCCACGCCGTTGCTGCCGTTCGACGACGTGCAGGTGGGGTCCGGCACCGAGCAGGGACCGGCCGGACAGGACCCGAACCTCGATGAAGGTCCCGACGTGATTCCGTACAACACCGAGTCGAACGCGCCGCATCCGTCGGGTACGGCCACGTCGACGCCCTCGGCGCCCTCCGTCATCCCGGGTGGTTGATCGTGCGCATTCTGGTCATCGACAACTACGACTCGTTCGTCTTCAACCTGGTCCAGTACCTGGGCCAGCTGGGCGCGGAGTGCGAGGTGCGGCGCAACGACGAGATCAGCGTCGCCGACGTGGGCACCTTCGGTGCGGCCGGCCTCCTGCTCTCGCCCGGACCGGGCACACCCGAACGCGCCGGCATCATGATGGACGTCATCAAGGCGTACGCCGGCAAGCTACCGATGTTCGGCGTCTGCCTGGGTCATCAGGCGATCGGCGCCGCGTTCGGCGCGACCGTCACGCGGGCCCCGGAGCTGCTCCACGGCAAGACGTCAGAGGTGCACCACCAGGGCGCCGGAGTGCTCGCCGGGCTGCCGGACCCGTTCACCGCGACCCGCTACCACTCGCTCGCCGTCGTGCCGGAGACTCTGCCCGGCGAGATCGAGGTGACCGGCCGGACCGATTCGGGCGTGGTGATGGCGATGCGCCACCGCACGATGCCGATCGAGGGCGTGCAGTTCCACCCCGAGTCCGTCCTGACCGAGGGCGGCCACACCATGCTGGCGAACTGGCTGGCCGCCTGCGGCCTGCCGGCGGCGCTGGAGAAGGCGCCGGCGCTCGCCGCCGAGGTGGAGACCCGGCGCCGCGCGGCGTTCGCCACCGCGTAGCTTCGCGCGCCGAGGCGTGCGGCCCTTAGCTCGCTGAAGTGGTCTGGCCGGGGTCAGGGGTGTCGCTCGGGTTGGGGTTCGTGTCGTCGGCCACGATGACCGTCAGAACGACCTGGTCACCCTTCTCCACGGTCGAGCCGGCCTTGGGGCTCTGCTCGACGACCGTTCCGGGTTCCCTGGTCGGGTCGATGATCGTCTTGGTGGTGACGTTGAACGGCCCGGCGGTGTCCAGGATGCCCTTGGCAACCTCTTCCTGCTGGCCCACCACGTCCGGCATCTTGACCTTCTTGCCGTTGGACACCCGGACGGTGATCTCCGTGCCGGGGTCCACTTTCTTGCCCGCCGACTCGACCGAGACCACGATGCCGGCCGGCTTGAGGTCGGCGACCTCCCGGAAGACCGGTACGAGACCCAGGCCGCGCAGCGCCTGGGAGGCGTTGTCCCGGGTGGAGCCGACCAGGTTGTCCGGCACCTCCACCTGCTCCGGCGGCTGGCACAGCCGGTACGTCACCGTCGCGGTCTCCGTAACCGTGGCACCGGCGGCCGGGGTCTGCGAGTCGACCTTGCCGGTGCAGTCGGCGTCGACCTTGGGCTGCAGGGCCTCGACATTGGTGATCTGCGCCTCCTGCAACAGGGCGCGCGCCTCCGAATCGGACTTGCCCTTCAGATCCGGCATGGTGTGTGTGACTGTGGACGGCTGGGCCTGGTTGCCGCCGTTGTTGTCGTTGTTGCGCGACATGGCAAGCGCCACCGCGAGCACCACCACGACGAGGACGCCGAGCGCGGCCAGCACGGCCATCACCCACGACGAGCGCCGCTCGGGCGGGCGCGGCGGCATGCCGGGCGGGATGGATCGCTGCAAGGTGGTGGCAACCGCCGGCTGCCACTGCGGCGGACCCTGCATCGCGATCGTCTCGGCCTGGGTCATCACCGGGGTGGCCAGCACCGGGCGGCCGGATACCGCGCGCAGCGCGTCGGCACGCATCTCCTGAGCGCTCTGGTAGCGGTTCATGGGGTTCTTGGCCAGCGCCTTGAGCACGATCGCGTCGACGTCCCGCGGCACGTCCCGGTTGATCTCGCTGGGTGCCCGCGGGTCCTCCCGGACGTGCTGGTACGCCACGCTGACCGGGCTGTCACCGACGAACGGCGGGTGTCCGACGAGCAGTTCGAACAGCACGCAGCCGGCCGCGTACACGTCCGACCGGGCGTCGACCGCCTCGCCCCGAGCCTGCTCGGGGGAGAGGTACTGGGCCGTGCCGATCACCGCACTGGTCTGCGTCATCGTCGTGGCACCACTGGCCAGGGCCCGGGCGATACCGAAGTCCATCACCTTGACCTGGCCGTTCTGCGTGATCATCACGTTGCCGGGCTTGATGTCCCGGTGGATGATCCCGTGCCGGTGGCTGAACTCCAGGGCGGCACAGATGTCCGCGATGATCTCGAGTGCGCGGCGCGGCTGGATCCGCTGTTCCTGGGCGAGGACCTCCTTGAGAGTGCGCCCGTTGACGAACTCCATGACGATGAACGGCAGCCTCTCGCCGGTCGCCGACACCTCTTCGCCGGTGTCGTAGACGGCGACGATCGCGGGGTGGTTCAGCGCGGCCGAATTCTGCGCCTCGCGCCGGAACCGCTCCTGGAACGTCGCGTCGCGGGCCAGATCGGTGCGCAGCATCTTGATCGCCACGTCGCGGCCGAGCCGCAGGTCACGCCCGCGGTGCACCTCGGCCATGCCGCCGTAGCCCAGTAGCTCGCCGACCTGATACCTGCCACCGAGCAGGCGGGCCTGCGCCGTCATAGCGTCTGTCGTCCTTCGTTAGCTCGGAACCAGCCGGGAGTGGCGCCCGCCTGTGTGGGTAGACGGTACGACGCCCCCGACGGCTGCCCGCCGGCGACGCCCGTGTGGACGACGGCTGCGTCCGCGCGCCGATCGCTCAGCGCGCCGTTGTTCTGCTGACCCTGTTTCACCAGGAACGAGATGACCCCGGCGCAGAGCAGGACCAGCAGTGCCAGGACGACCGCGAGCACGATCAGCACCTGGCGGCCGCCCGAGCTCTCCGGCTTGGCCATCGGCGTCGGCTGCGGAGCATACGGTGTCCGGTACGGCTGCGGCCGCACCGGTGCCCCCGAGGGTACCGAGGCCGCGCCGCGGGCCCCCGAGACGGGTCGCGATACCGGCGGGTAGGGCGGCCGGGCCGGGCCAGCCGCCGGCGAACCCGGTGCGGGCGGCCCTGACTGCGGCCGGGCGGCGGCCGGGCTGACCGGGCCGGCGGTGCGCGCGGGTTGGGCCGCCGGCTGTTGCACGGTGGTGGACAGCGCGGCCGCGGCCTGCCGCGCGACCGAGGCCATGGCCGCCGCCGAGGGCCAGCGGGCCGCGGGATCCTTGGCCAGCGCCCGATCCACGATCGCCCGGACGGCCGGCGGGATGTCTGCCGGGAGTGGCCGGGGCGTGTCCCGCACGTGCTTCATCGCGATCTCGACCGGGGTGGCGCCGTCGAAGGGCCGGTGCCCCGACAGGCACTGGTAGGCGACCACGCCGAGCGCGTACACGTCGGAGGCGGGCGTCGCGACCTCGCCGGACGCCTGTTCCGGCGAGATGTACGAGGCGGTGCCGAGCACCGATCCGGCCACCGTGAGCTGGCCGACCAGCGCCGAGCGGGCGATGCCGAAGTCGGTGAGCACCAGCGTGCCGTTGGGGCGTACCAGCAGGTTGCCGGGCTTGACGTCGCGGTGCACGATGCCGTTCGCGTGCGCTGCGTGCAGCGCGTCGGCAGCCTGCGCCACCAGCGCCATGGTGCGGGCCGGAGTCAGCCGGCCCACCCGGCTCAGCGTGCGGGACAGGGCATCGCCCTCGACGTACTCCATGACCAGGAAGGCGAGCTGCTGGTCGCTGCCGTAGTCGTAGACGTCGACGACGCCCGGGTGGTTGATGGTGGCCATGGTGCGGGCCTCGCCGCGGAACCGCTCGGCGAAGCCGGGCTCGTCCAGCAACGCGGGGAGCAGAATCTTCACCGCGACCGTACGGCCGAGCACCTCGTCGGTGCCCCGCCAGACGTCGCCCATGCCGCCGCCGGCGATCCGCTCCTCGAGGCGATAGCGGCCGCCGAGGGTCACCCCAGGACTGATCATTCAGTCCCCTCCCCGCCCGGCCGCGGCCTTCATGATCAGCCCGGCGATCCGGGCCGCCTCGGCACTGGCGTGGCCGCCGGGCACATTCTCCAGCATGACGCAGACCGCGGAGACCGCCTCACCCTTCTCGTTGTAGGCGAAGCCGATGAACCAACCGTGCGGGTTCGCGCCCTCGGCGTTCTGCGCGGTACCCGTCTTGCCGCCCACCGTGAACGCGCTGATCTGCGCCCTGCGGCCGGTGCCGTTCTCGACGACGCTGACCATCATCTCCTTGAGGCCGCTCGCCACCTGCGAGGAGATCGGCGTACGAAGCGTCCTCGGGTTCGCGCTGTAGATCGTCCGGCGGTCCGGGCTGAGCAGCTTCTTCACCAGGTACGGGCGCATCTGCGTGCCGTTGTTCGCCACCGTCGCGGCGATCAGGGCGCCCTGGAGCGGCGTCATCCGTACGTCGCGCTGGCCGATCGACGACTGCGCCAGGGCGCCCTCGTCGGCGCTGCCGTCCGCGTTGGCGATGGCACCGGTGCGGCTCGCCGCGACGGGCAGGCCGCTGCCCTCGAGGTTGCCGACCGTGAGCTGATCGTCCTCGAATCCGAAGGCCTTGGCCATCGCTATCAGCTTCTCCCGGCCCAGCTTCACGCCGAGCTGCGCGTAGCCGGTGTTGCAGCTCTCGGTCAGCGCCTCCTTGAGGTCAATCTGACCGCCCGGGCAGACCTCGTCCTCGGCATTGCGGATCACCGCCCCGGCGTGCCGGTAGACGCTGCCGGCCGGAATCTCGGTGCTGAGCGTGTAGCCGGCCTGCAGCGCGGCCGCCGAGACGATCACCTTGAACGTGGAGCCGGGCGGCAGGGTCGACGCCGTGGCGCGGTTGAGCAACGGCTGGTCGTCCTGCTTGTTCAGCTTGGCGTACGCCGCGGCGGCGGCCTTCTCCTCGTGACTGGCGAGCGGATTCGGGTCGAAGCTCGGCATCGACACCATGGCCTGGACCGCACCCGTACGCGGGTCGAGCGCCACCGCCGCACCCCGGGTGACCCCGCGCTCGTTGTCGGTCATCTGCTTCCAGGCGACCTTCTGGGCCTGGGTGCTCAGCGTGAGCAGGACGTTGCCGCCGCCGGTGTCGTTGCCGGTGAACATGTCCTTGACCCGGTCGGCGAAGAGCTTGTCGCTCTCGCCGGAGAGGAAGTCGTTCTCGCTGTTCTCGATGCCCGTCGCGCCCAGGCTGACCGGCCGGTAGCCGAGCACCGGCGCGTAGATCTCCTTCTCGGGGTACACGCGCAGGTACTTGAGCGTGTCGTCGGTGACCTTGTTCTCGGCCAGGCCCTCGCCGTCGGCCTCGATCACGCCCCGCGGGCGCTCGTACTGGGCCACCACGACCCGGCGGTTGTACTGGTTCGTGCGGTAATCGTCGGCCCGGTACGCCTGAACCCAGTTGAGGTTCGCGAAGAGCAGGCCGAACAGGACGAGGATGACCACGCCGGCGCGGCGCAGGGGCGCGTTCACGGCCTGATCACCTCCGTCGGCGCACCGTGCAGCTGGACCGGCGCCTTCCTGGGCCCCCCGCCCAGGCGGTCCGACGGGCCGCTGCTTCCGGCCGGTCCGCGGGCAGCGTTCGAGATGCGCAACAGCATGGCGATCAACAGCCAGTTCGCCATCAACGAGGAGCCGCCGGCGGAGAGGAACGGGGTGGTCTGGCCGGTCAGCGGAATCAGTCCGGTGATGCCACCAAGGATGACGAAGACCTGCAAGCCCAGGGTGAACGCCAGGCCGCCGGCCACCAGCTTGCCGAACGAGTCCCGCACCGCCAGACCGGCCCGCAGCCCGCGCTCGACGATCAGCAGGTAGACGATGAGCAGGGCGGACAGGCCGAACAGGCCGATCTCCTCGCCCATTCCGGCGAAGATGAAGTCGGTGCGCACCTCGGGCACGAAACCCGGCGATCCGGCGCCCGGGCCCGAGCCGAAGAGCCCGCCGGTGCCCAGCGCCAGCAGGCCCTGGACGAGCTGGTAACTGCCGCCGACCCGGTCGTAGTTGGCCTGCTCGAACGGGTTCAGCCAGATCGAGGCGCGATCGTAGAAGTTGGCGAACGGGCCGCCGACCGACGCCCCGAGAAGATAGGCGACGTAGACGCCGCCGAAGAAGAGCAGCAGGCCGATGATCAGCCAGCTGGCCCGCTCGGTGGCGACGTACAAGGTGACGACGAAGAGCCCGAAGTACAGCAGCGCGGTGCCCAGGTCCTTCTCGAAGACCAGGACCAGGAGGCTGAGCAGCCATACCGTGACGACCGGGCCGAGGTCCCGGCCGCGCGGGAAATCGATACCGAGAAAGCGCCGGCTGGCGAGCGAGAGCACCTCGCGCTTTCGGACGAGGTAGTACGCGAAGAACGACACCAGCGCCAGCTTGGCGAACTCACCCGGCTGGATCGAGAACGAGCCGAACTTGATCCACAGCTTCGCGCCGTTCACCTCGGAGATGCTGCTGGGCAGCACCGCGGGGATCATCACCAGCACGATGCCGACCAGGCCGAGCGTGTACGCGTACCGGGACACCACCTTGTGGTCGCGGATCACCACTAGCAGGATCGAGGCCAGGATAAGCGCGGCCAGCGTCCAGGCGAGCTGCCGGCCGCCGGTTCCCGCGAACACCCCGGGGACGGGTTCCTTGTTGGCGATGGCCCGGGCCAGGTCGAGCCGGCGCAGGAACCCGACCCCCAAGCCGTTGATCAAGGCCACCGCGGGGATCAGGACCGGATCGGCGTACGGCGCGGTGAACCGGACCACCACGTGGAGGCCGAGGAACAGGGCGCTCAGCAGGGCCGCCGGCACCCAGAACGTGTCGGTGACATCGTCGAACTGGTTCGCCTCCACGGTCGCGCCGTAGATCGCCACGAGGATCATCGCGAACGCCAGCAGACCCAGCTCGGCGTTGCGCTGGGTCTTCAAGCCCGGGATACGCACCATCTCGCCCGTGGAGGCGGGCGTGGGAGCCGGTACTGCGGGCGCGGTCACAAGAATCCCCAGACGTGTCGAGCCGGTGCTCAGTTCGCCGGCCGGCAGCCGACCGGGTCGACGACCGGCGGGGCGGACTCGGAAACCGAAGCGGACGGCAAGCTGGCGGGCGCGGACCCGGGCGCCGCGGCCGGTGCCCGGCTGCTACCCACCGACGGGGCCGAGCTGTTCCCCACCACGGACGGGGCCGACGGCGCCGCGGAGGCCGAGCTGGTCGGTGCGGAGCCGGCGGCGGTGCACAGCGGCTTGAGGTTGGGGTTCGACGGCACGTTGTCGGTCAGTTCTTCGAGCGTGCGCTGCGCTTCCGGCCGGCTGTCCGCGTGGATGCCCTGCTTCACCCGTTCCTGCGCGACCGCGGTCAGGTCTTCGAGCCGGGCCGAGCTGGTCTCGTTCACGCTGGACAGGTCGAGGCCGGCGATCTGGCCGGGCACGCCCTGGAAGATGGCGAGCTCGCCGGCCTCGGTGGCACCGACGTAGTACTGGTCCTGGGTGTACTGGTAGCCCAGCCAGAGACCGCCGCCGAGCACGGCGAGCAGCAGCAGCACGAGCAGGCTCGTCCGTACCGGGTGGCCTTTCGGCTCGCCGTCGCTCTCGTAGCCGGCGTTCTCCGGCTGCGGTTGCGGCTGCCTCGGCGCGTGCAGCGCCGACGCGCGGGCCGCGGGGGTGGAGCTGTCGGCCACGGTCGTGTTGCCGCGGTCGATCGCCGCCGCCCCGCCGACGATCGGCGACTGCTCGACGATGTCGGTGTCGATCGCGTCGGCGATCACGACGGTGATGTTGTCCGGGCCGCCACCGCGCAGCGCCAGCTGGACCAGGCGCTCGACGCAGGCCTGCGGGTCGGCGACCTCCCGCATCGTCTGCCCGATGGTGTCGGCGCTGACCACACCGGAGAGCCCGTCGCTGCAGATCAGGTAGCGGTCGCCCTTGAGCACCTGCCGGACCGAGTATTCCGGGTCGATGTCCCGGCCGTCCAGCGCCCGGGTGAGCAGCGAGCGCTGCGGGTGGCTGCTCGCCTCCTCCGGGCTGACCCGGCCCTCGTCGACCAGCATCTGTACGTACGTGTCGTCCTTGGTGATCTGCGCGAACTCGCCGTTGCGTAGCAGGTAGGCGCGGCTGTCGCCGATGTGCACCATGCCGAACTTGCTGCCCGAGAAGAGGACCGCGGTCAGCGTCGTCCCCATGCCCTCGAGCTGCGGATTGGCGTCGACGGTGTCGCGCAGGTGCTGGTTGGCGGCGCCGACGGCGTGCCGTAACGCATCCACCAGGGCGTCGCCGGGCACGTCCTCGTCGAGCGGCGCCATCGCGGCGATCACGATGTTGGACGCGACGTCGCCGGCGGCCATGCCGCCCATGCCGTCGGCGACAGCAAGAAGCCGCGGCCCGGCGTAGACGGAGTCCTGGTTCAGGTCTCGGATCAGGCCGCGGTCGCTCTGGGCGGCGTAGCGCAGGGTCAGGGTCATGGCCGTAACTCGAGAGAAGTGCGACCGATCCGGATCGGTACGCCAAGGGGGACGGGAGTAGGTCCGGAGACCTTACCGCGATCGAGATAAGTCCCGTTCGTGGAGCCGAGATCTTCGACGAGCCACTGACCGTCCCGCGGCACGAGCCGGGCGTGCCGGGCGGAGGCGAAGTCATCGGTGATGACCAGCGTGGAATCTTCGGCTCGACCGATCGTGATCGGAACATCACCCAGGGTGATCCGCGTTCCGGCCAGTTGTCCGGCCGTCACGAGGAGTTGCCGTGCCGCCTTACCGCGCTTCACCTTCGCCGGCCGGCCCTGGACCACCGCGCCACCCACCCCCCGAGGACTGGCGACGATGCTCTTGGACCGGACCCCGGCGAAGAGGTCCCGGCGGATCACTCCCACCACCGTGAAGACGAAGATCCACAGCAGGATGAGGAAGCCGAACCGGGCGACGGTGAGGACGAATTCGGGCAAGGTGGCTAGCCGTCCACTCGGAACGTCAGCGTGGTCGTGCCGAGCTGGATCATGTCGCCCGGGTTGAGCGCCACGGCGGACACCCGCTGGCCGTTCACCATCGTGCCGTTGGTCGAGCCGAGGTCGGTCAGCACCACCTGGTTGCCGTCGTAGTCCAGGCGGGCGTGCCGGCGCGAGATGCCGACGTCGGGCAGGCGCAGGTTCGCCTGGTCGCCACGGCCGATCACGGTCGAGCCCATCTGCAACGGATAGGTGCGGCCGTCGCCGGAGACCAGGCCGACGTTGCGGCCGTTCGTCCCGCCGTGCGGCGCGTAGCCGCCCTGATGGTCGTAGGGCGAGTACTGCGGACCCGCGTCGTATGCCGGCTGCTGAACCGGGGCGACCTCCCCGCCGGTGTACACCTCGGCGGTGACCCGGAACATGCCGGTATCCAGCCCGTCCCCCCGCTCGATCTCGACGATCACGTCACCGTAGACCGTCCACGCCTGCTCACCGATGAACTCCGCCTGAGACTGGGCGAGTTCCTGGGCCAGCGCGGCAGCGTACGGCGCCAGCCGGCTGTGGTCGTACGGTGAGAGGTCGATCACGTAACGGTTCGGCACCAGCGTCCGGCCACCGGCGAGAATGGCCTTGTGCGCCTCGGCCTCCCGCTGCATGGCATTCAGAATCTCCACCGGGTGCACGACACCCTTGAACACCTTGGCGAAGGCCCCCTCGACCAGGCCTTCCAATCGCTTCTCAAAGCGCTGCAGCACGCTCACCGGCTCCTCCTCGGCTTCCGAGGACATGATGGTATCCGGCCGCCGCTTGCGCATCTCCTGCTCAACAGCAGCCGGCACTTCTGACCCTCGTATGGCGCCTGTTGACGCCGTGCTAGTCTTCCTTGGCGTCGCGGGCGATACCAACTCGCTTAGTGACGTGCGACAGCGTAGTCTGTCGCAGCCAGTAACAAGAAGCAGGTCGGTGAGCCTGTTTCTGCCACGGGGATGTGGCGGAATGGCAGACGCGCACGGTTCAGGTCCGTGTGTCCGGAAGGACGTGGGGGTTCAACTCCCCCCATCCCCACGAGTTACCTGGGTGCCCCTGTCCGCGGACCGCGCGGACCTGGGGCACCTCGTCATTTTCGCTGCGGGGCCGAGCCCCGCAACCCCCACGGCGCGGCACAGCCCGGGGGGTCGCACTCCTTGCGGATAACTGTTCGGGCAGGTCTCCGTGGGGATGACGGCGGTGCCGCCGCTATGCTCGCCACTGGCCGACCGTGACCCGCAGCTGGGAGTATTGTGCCGTGACCGTCGCTCGTAGCGGTGTTGAGCAGGGCAAGCGCAACGTGCTCGGCGTCCTCGTGGACCTCACCGACTATGCGGACGCCACGCAGCGGATCATCGAGGCGGCGCGGGACCGGCGGGCGTACGGGGTCACCGCGCTCGCAGTACACGGCGTCATGACCGGCGTGCAGGATCGGGCACACAATGCCCGGCTGAACTCGTTCGACCTGGTGACGCCGGATGGCCAGCCGGTGCGCTGGGCACTCAACCTGCTGCACGACGCGCGCCTCACCGACCGTGTCTACGGCCCGACGCTGACCCTCAAGGTGCTGGAACTGGCGGCCGCCGAAGGACTTCCGGTCTACCTGTACGGATCCACCCAGCCCACGCTGGACCGCCTGGTGCCGGCACTCACCCGGATGCTCCCGGCACTGAAGCTCGCCGGCGCCGAGGCGTCGAAGTTCCGTACCGCCGAACCCGGCGAGCCGACCGAGATCGCCGAACGGATCAAGGCGTCCGGCGCCCGCATCGTCCTGGTTGGGCTCGGCTGCCCGCGCCAGGAGAGCTTCACCTATGCGATGCGCCCGCTGCTCGACATGCCGCTGCTCGCCGTCGGCGCGGCCTTCGACTACCACGCCGGCCTGCTCAAGCATCCGCCCGCCTGGATGCAGCGGTACGCCCTGGAGTGGCTGTGGCGTCTCGGCCTCGAGCCGAAGCGGCTGTGGAAACGGTACGTCCTGCTCAACCCCGCGTACCTGACCCGCCTCGCGGCGCAGCGTAGCGGTCTGTGGAAGGCCCTGCCCCCGGCCGCCGCGACCGAGCGGCTCGACAGCTTTCCGGTCTAGGCGCCAGCAACCGACGAAAGCCGCCCCCTACGGGTCACCGGTCCGGTGATAACCCGGTTTCGCGGGACGCCGCGCGGGTGAACGCTGTCGATGTGAACATCGCCGCGGACCTCATCCTGGTGAGTGCGCTCGCCGCCGTCTGGCTCGCCGCCGGATTGCTGGCCGACGCGCTGCCGGCCGCCTGTACGGCGCGCGAGCTGCGCCGACGGGCCCGCACCCTGTCCATGCTGATCGGCGCGGGTGCGGTGGTGTTCGTCGCGGTCCCGGTGATCACCAACGTCGTGCCCGGCACTTCGGCGGCGCCGGCGGCGGCGTTGCTGCCCGCCGTACCCGCTCTGGTCGTGCTCACCGCGAGCCGGCGGCGCCTTGCCCAGGTCAGGCGAGGTGCGGGCGCGTTCGCGGCCGCACCGTCGACGCCCGTCCCGCCGGCGCTCCGCGCCGCGGCCGCGCACCCGCTGGTTCTCGTTCCGCTGCAGGTCACCGGGCTGGCCACGGTGGTGGGCGTACCGCTCGCGGGACGGCTGGTCGCGGTGCCCGGCACGGATGCCGCAGGTATCGCCGTCACGGTGGTCGGCATAGCGGTTCTCGCGATCGGGACCCGCGCCGCGCTGCGCCACAGCCGGCTGAGCCTGCTGGCGCTCGCGCCGATCGGCCGGGGCCGGCCGCGGATGCCGGTAGACAGCCGGTGATTTTCGCCGGCATCAGTTCCTCTTGGCTTCCTGTACGTAGAGCAGCTCGAGGATCGACCGTGCGGCCTCGAACCAGCGGTCCAGCCAGTCCGAGTGCGGCAGGGTGCCGCGCGCCGGCAACTCGAGGAGCAGGCCGCGCAACAGCGGGTGGTCGGCCATCGACTGCGACGACCCCGAGTCCGACCAGCCGGCCGGCGGAAAGACCGGTTCGGTGAGAGCCGGCAGATCCAGTGAGGGCAGCTTCGCGGCCCGGTCCAGCGGGCTGGTGGGCTCGATGCTGTGCGACCGCCCCGGCGATCGGGTGGGCAGGCCCGACGAGGTTCCGCGGGACACCAGGTCGCCGTCGCCGTCGCCGGTGCCCAGCGCCGCCTCGCGCCGATTCTGCCGGTACGCGCTCACCCCGCCGCTGAACCGGTCCTGCGCCGTCGCCGAGCCGTTGCTGAGGTTCTCCGAACCAATACTCATATGTCTGCCTTGCCTCGCTGGTGGGTATGCGCCCATTCGCGCGATCCGTCCGCGCTTAAGGCGTTCAACGAGGCTGCTCGGGAAATGACTCCGGCCGGGCCGCCCTGGGGGGCGGCCAGAGCACGACGCCGGAGGAGGACGGTCGCGGGGACCGGGCGGCGGAAGGCTGCCCGCAGCACGGCCCGCCGCGAGGTCAGACGTCGAACTCCCCGTCCTTGGCACCGCCCACGAACGCGTCCCACTCGGCCGCGGTGAAGATCAACGTGGTTCCGTGCGGGTCCTTGGAGTCGCGCACCGCGATGGCCTCACCGACGAAGGCGACCTCCACCCGGTTGTCGCAATGAGCACCGCTGCGAGTGCTCTTGGACCACTGCGCCCCGGCCAGATCGAGCCGGAAACCCTTCGCTACGACTTCCACAATCCCTCCCCTATCAGAGTTTCGATCATTTCGGTGGACGTCCCCGGCGAACGGGCCTTGGCCCGATGTCGAGGACGGCGATGTAGTTGTTCGACTCGAGAATCGCGAACGCGTCCGCCACGAAGAGCAGCACCTGGAACGTGGCGTTCGACATACGCAGCGCATTTAGTGATCACATACGACCGCATCCCCGAACACCGCGCGAAGATCGATCGAATCGTCCTGAATCAATAACGACCGGCGCTGCATACGGACGCGGACTACTGCGCGATTTTCGTACTCGCGTCATCCCACCGGGGAGCCTCCGGAGCTAGAATATGCATATCACTGCCCTTTGAGAATTTATCGCTCAATCTGGACAATCTCCCCCGGATCGTCTCGGCTCCGGCGCTACGCCGCGCCGAGATGCCGGTGCGAACGACTCCCGATTCACCAGTCAAGTCTCGCCGCGGATCTTTCGACCGGCCAGACCTGCGAGTCGGCCACAATCACGGATGGCTGACATGCAACTTGCATCGACTGCACTCGTGGTGCAATCTTTCCGTATGGCTCGCGTCACTCGGTGCTGCCAAGCGACGCGTCCGAGCCTGGCTCTCCACACGGAAACGGCACCGTTTGCGGGGCACCTCTCTTCCGGTCGTCCTTGTGGGACTGATCCAGTTCGACGACCGTACGAGATCGGTGGCGGTGACGCTGCGCAAACGCTTTCGACGATTGGCACCGTCAAAAGCTTGCAAACGTGTTTCGGCCGGGCACACTTGGTGCTTCTGTGTCAAGGTCCACCCGCGAAAGCTTCAGGGCAGGAGTCGACGTGCTTCCTCGATCCGGTGATGTCATACACGTGACGAAGGCGGCTAGCGTCCAGTTCACGTCGCCGATGTTGTTCCGGGTGATCCGGGTTCACGACTGGCCCACGTACGAGGGCTGGATCTGGCTTGACGGCTACGAGCTCAACACGGCGGGCGACGCGGTCGAGCGGCGGTCGATCTTCGTCCAGGTCAGCGGCCTGCGTGCGGTGGGCAAGGCGCCCGACCCGCGGGCCCGCAACGGCCGCCGGCCCGGAATGGCGCACGGCTCAGTGCCCGCCCGCACGGTGCGCACCAACCGCTGACCGCCGGTCAGTCCTCCCCGGGCTCAGCGGTGGATCCGCCGCCGTTGCCGGCCGTTGGCGCTGCCGACGTGCTCGGCGCCGCCACAACCAGGGTGACCGTGGTATCCGGTGGGACCTCCTGCCCCTCCTTCGGATCACTATCGATCACCGTGCCGGGTGGTGCGTCGCTGGCCCGGAAGATCAGCCGGTAGCTGAGACCCATCTGGTTCAGCGCCGCCTGCGCCTGCGGCAGTGCGAGGCCGCTCAGCGCCGGAATCGTGATCTCGGTGATCGTCGGGTTCGTGGTGGACGGCGTGGCCACCGGAGCGGTCGTGGTCGGTTGCGTCGTGGTGGGTTCGGTTGTCGGGGCGGCCGTGCCGGTCGCCGCCGTGGTGGCCGGCGCCGTCGGCGCCGTGGCGGGGGGCGCCGGGGTTTCGTCGCTGTTCCAGTTCTGCACGATCAGGTAGCTCGCCCAGCCGAGCACGGCCAGGAGCACGAGCGCGATGATGCCCACGACGATCGGCGTCCACCAGCGGCCTCGGGGTTCGCGCGCGGGAACCGCGGTCCAGTCGGTATCCGGATAATCGGTACGTCCGGGCAGCGGCGTGCGCACCTCCGCTCGACCGGACCACGCCGGATTCGCCCGGCTGGGAGCCCAGTCGTCGACCCGTGGCATGGGCCGCGTCCCGCCGTTCACGGCGTTGGGACCACCGCCCGCGACCGTGTCGTCCGGGCGTGGGCCGGCGGGGCGGGTGACGTCGTCGTCGAAGGGCGAGAAACGCCGCGTCTCGTCTCGCTCGTCGGACATCTCCGCTCCCTCAGCTCGTTCACCCGCACGGGTCAACGTATCCAATCCTGGGCGACGCCGGGACCGCCTGGGTGACAAACCACCGCGGGTCTGCGGCCGTCGAGGGATTCGCAGACGTCGTCACCTACCGCTACAGTGCCCGGCATGGCCGACAATGGCTGGACGGCACGGCTGGCCACCGCGGCGGGCGCCGCCGCGGGAACCGGTGCCGCGCAACTGGGTCTGGGCTACGGCCTGGGAGTGGTCGTGTGGCCGGTCACCGCGACTGGCGACGACAGCGTCTGGCTGGGCAGTCTGGGCTGGGCGACGTGGATCACCGCCAGCGCGACGGTGTTCGGCGCGGTCATCGCGGTGCGGTTCGGCCGCGATCCGATCCGGCGGCCGCACGGGCCCTGGCGGTTCGCGCTCGCCGTCGCGGCGGCGATCGGCGCGCTGGTGACCGTCGCGCTGATCGCGCTTCCGGCGCGTTCGGCGGTACGCGCGGACACGTTCTCGCCGCAGATCATCGCGGCCGGGTACGGGTTGATCGGACTGGTGTTCGGACTGGTGGTCGCCTACTGGGCGGTGGTGTCCCGGCCGGTCGCGGCGAACCTGATCGGTACCGCCGTCTGGCTCTGGGCCCTGGCGACCAGTGCGATCGTCGCCGGCCTGGTCCTGCACCGCGCGTCGGCGACGTACCTGACGAGCTGGCAGTTCGCCGAGGCCACGGAGAGCGACCGGTACGGCGTGATCTCCTGGCCGAGCGCGCTGCTCACGCTGGGCGCGGCTTTCGTCGTCGGGGTGGTCGCAGTGGTGCCGGACGTACGCCTCGGGAACCGCGGCGTAGGCGCCGCGACGTCCGGCGCCGTCGGTCCGCTGCTGGTCGCGGCCTCGTTCCTGGTGCTGGCCCCGCGGCTGACCGGTGCGCTCGGCCCGCTCGAGTCGGCGTACCTGATCGCGCCGTACGCGGTGCTCGCCGGCCTCGCCGGTTCGGCCGCGACCGTCTCCGTCGCCCAGGCCGCCCTCAACCGCAGCATCGCCGCCGCGGCCACGGCACGGGACGACGGGGCTGCCATCGGAGTGGCGACGGTGCCGGCTTCCGCCACCCAACCCCGGGAGTCGACCGTTTCCGAAGTCCCGCCCGGGGCAGCGGCGACGCCGCCCGGCACGGGGCAGCCGGCCACCGCCCTGCCGGAACAGGCCGATCCCGAGCCGGCGAAGGAGCCTGAGCCCGCCGCCGGACCGGGGGGCGGTGCACCCCGCCCGCCCAAGGTGGCCACGCCGGCGAGCGGGGTGACCGATCGCGAGATCACGGCGGCCGTCCGCCCGGGGCGGCCCCGGGCCGCGAAGGCGGCCCACAATAGCGAGGAGACGGCAACCCGGACGACCGTTACCCCGCCACCGGCGAGCCCGGCTGTCGCGCAGATCAATCCCCAGCCACCGCCGCGCTGACCCCGGTCAGCCGGGCGGCCAGGTGTGCACCGGCTCGTTGGTCTGCTGCAGGGCCCGGTAGCGCAGCAGCATGTCGCGCAATGCCGCCGGCCGGTCCAGGCCACGGCGCTCGGCCGCCTGTACCGCCTCGGCCTGCCAGCCGGCGCCGTTGCGGGCCAGCCGGCACCGTTCCTCGATGATGCCGAGCAGCCGATCGCGGTGGGCGGGATCGACGCCGAACCGGTCCAACCCGGCGTACGCCTTGGGCAGCAGTACCGCACGCACGAGGCCGGTCACCGGCACTTCGCCGACCGCCGGCCAGACGACGGTGGCCTCCATTCCCCGCCGTGCCCCGATATGGAAGTTCTCCTCCGCCATGGCGAAGGACAGCTGCGACCAGACCGGCCGTTCCTCCTCGGCGAGCTGGCGGATCACGCCGAAATAGAACGCCGCGTTCGCCAGCAGATCGACGAGGGTCGGACCGGACGGGAGTACCCGATTCTCCACGCGCAGGTGCGGGCGGCCGTTCGTGACGTCGTACACCGGGCGGTTCCACCGGTAGACGGTGCCGTTGTGCAACCGCAACTCGCCCAGCCGCGGTATCCCGCCGGCCCGCAGTACCGCCACCGGGTCTTCCTCGTCGAGGATCGGCAACAGCGGTGGAAAGAATCGGACATTCTCCTCGAAGAGGTCGAACACCGAGGTGATCCAACGCTCGCCGAACCAGACTCTCGGGCGTACGCCCTGGGCCTTGAGTTCGTCCGGGCGGGTGTCGGTGGCCTGTTCGAAAAGCGCGATCCGGGTCTCCGCCCACAGCCGGCGGCCGTGCAGGTAGGGGGAGTTCGCGCCGATCGCCACCTGGGCGCCGGCGATCGCCTGTGAGGCGTTCCAGAATCGGGCGAAGCGGTCGGGCGGTACTTGAAGGTGGAACTGGACGCTGGTGCAGGCCGCCTCGGGCGCGATCGAGTCGCTGGCGCTCTGCAGCCGCTCGACGCCGCGGATGTCGAGGTGGAACTGCTCGCCCCGGGCGCCGGCCATCTCGTCGTTGAGCAGGCGGTACCGCTGGTTCGCGGAGAGGTTCGCCAGAACGAGATCGTCGGGCGCGAGAGTGGGCAGCATGCCGATCATCACAAGTCCGCTGTCCGCCTTCGCGGCACGCTCCCCGGCCCGGCGCAGCGTCTCGCCGATCTCCCGCTCATAGTCGCCGAAGCCGTCCCCGCCGATCCGCCGTGGCGGTGTGTTGAGTTCGAGGTTGAACTGGCCCAGCTCCGTCTGGAAAGTGGGATCGGCGAGGTACGCGAGCACCTCGGCGTTGCGCATCGCCGGGCGCGCCCGCGCGTCGACCAGGTTGAGCTCGATCTCCAGGCCGGTCATTCCGTCGCAGGTCTCGAAGACGTCGTCGTCGAGCATCTCCCCCAGAGCATCCAGGCACCGCAGAACCTTGCGCCGGTACTGGACGCGGTCCTCGGGCCCGAAAGCGGCCGATGCGAGATCTTTGCCCACTTACCCCTCCCAGCCTGGCCAGGGACAGACGGACTCGATCACCACGTTGTGAGCGAACATGTGCGTTCGGTCCACCTTGCCATCCGGGCGGGAGGTACGCCAGAGAACACCGAGCCGCCGTCCGGTGTCCGGACGGCGGCTCGAGGATGGACCGTCGGCCGGATCAGGCCTGGCGGATGGCCTCGCCCTCGATCTCGATCTTGACCTTCTTGCCGATCATGACGCCGCCGGTCTCCAGCGCCATGTTGTAGGTCAGACCCCAGTCCTCACGGTCGATCTCGGTGGTCGCGCTGAAGCCGAAGACCTGCTGACCGTACGGGCTGGTGGTCGCGCCCTCGAACTCCACGACCAGCTCGACCGGCCGGGTCACGTCCTTGATGGTGAGCTCACCGTCGAGCACGAACTCGGCGCCGGCGTGCGACTTGATCCCGGTGCTGCGGAACTCCATCGTCGGGTACTTCTCTACCTCGAAGAAATCCCCGGTGCGCAGGTGATTGTCGCGGTCGACCTGGCCGGTCTCGACGCTGCCGGTGTTGATCGTCGCGGTGACCGAGGACTGCAGCGGGTCCTCGGCGACGGTGATGGTGGCGGCCGCCTCGGCGAACTGGCCACGCACCTTGCTGACCATGAGATGCCGCACCACGAAGCCGACCCGCTTGTGCGCGGGGTCCAGCGCGTACGTGCCGGCGGCGGGGATCTGCAGACCCTCGAACTCGCGGGTGCTGACGACGGACTCGGTCATGTCTCTTCCTGCTCTCTCGTGTTTGTCTGACGTAGCAACTATATGCCAAGCAATATTCCGCTTGTCAAGTGCCTGGAGGTAGCATGGTCTCGTGAGTACCGACCTGGATGACCCCCGCTTCACCGCGGTCGGCCTGTTCGCCGAGGCGTACACGGGCCTGACCGCTCGCTTCGCCGCGCAGTTGGAAGAACACCGGCTCTCCGCCGTCGAGTTCGAGGTCCTGATGCGGCTCGCCCGCTCACCCCGCCAGCGGCTCCGGATGACCGACCTCGCCGGGCAGACGTCGCTGTCCACCAGCGGGGTCACGCGGGTCGTCGACCGGATGGACCGCGAGGGGCTGGTCTGCCGCGAGGCGTGTCCGAGCGACCGCCGCAGCTCCTATGCGGTGATCACCGAGACGGGACGCACGCGCCTCGAGGAAGCGCTGCCCGGTCACTTGGAGCTCGTGCAACAGTGGTTCGTCGGGCAGCTGGCGCCGGCCGAGCTCGACGGCCTGCTGGGCTCGCTCCGGAAGATCCGCGACGCGGTCAACCCGTGCGCGACGGCGGGCAGCACCGACACCCCCGACGACGCGGCGGCCTGATCCCGCGCGGAGGTGTTACAGCCCCAGGCCGCGCGCGATCAGCATGCGCTGGACCTCGGACGTGCCCTCGCCGATCTCCAGGATCTTCGCGTCCCGGTAGAAGCGCCCGACCGCCGACTCGTTCATGAAGCCGTAGCCGCCGTGCACCTGCGTGGCGTACCGGCTGTTCTCCATCGCCGCGTTGCTCGCGTTCAGCTTGGCGATCGCCGCGTACCGCTTGAAGTCCTCGCCGGCCAGCATGCGGGCCGCCGCGTCGTAGTAGCCCAACCGCGCGGTGTGCGCGCGCAGCTCCATGTCGGCGATCATGAACTGTACGGCCTGATAGTCGCCGATCGGGCGGCCGAAGGCGACCCGCTCCCGGGCGTAGGAGACCGACTCGTCGACACAGCCTTGGGCCAGGCCGACGGCGAGCGCCGCGATCGCGATCCGGCCCTCGTCGAGGATCCGCAGGAACTGGGCGAAGCCGCGACCCCGCGGGCCGAGCAGGTTCCCGGCGGGCACGCGTACGTCGTCGAAGGCCAGCTCGTGGGTGTCCGAGGCACACCAGCCGACCTTGGAGTAGCCGGGCGCGACGGTGAGGCCGGGCGTGCCGGAGGGCACGATGATCGTGCTGAGTTCCTTGGAGCCGTCCGGATTCGCGCCGGTCACCGCCATGACTGTGACGAGGCAGGTGATGTCGGTGCCGGAGTTGGTGATGAACGACTTGGAGCCGTTGATCACCCATTCGTCCGCCGCCTCGTCGAGGACCGCGCGGGTGGTCGTGGCGGCCGCGTCCGACCCGGTACCGGGCTCGGTCAGGCCGAACGCGGCCAGCGCCTCGCCGCCGGCCAGCCGGGGGAGCCACTGCTCCTGCTGCGCCCGGGTACCGAACCGGTAGATCGGCATGGCGCCCAGCGAGACCGCCGCCTCCAGGGTGACCGCGACCGAACTGTCCACCCTGGCCAGTTCCTCGAGAGCGATGCAGAGCGCGAAGTAGTCACCGCCCATCCCGCCGTACTCCTCCGGGAAGGGCAGGCCGAAGAGGCCCATCTTGCCCATCTGCCGGATCACGTCGTACGGAAAGGTCTTGTGCTCGTAATGCTCGGCGATGACGGGCGCGACCTGCTCCCGGGCGAACTCCCGTACGGTGGCACGCAGCGCCTCCTGCTCTTCGGTGAGCCGGAAGTCGACCATGGTCCTACTCCTGTCAGACGGGCGTGACGCCGTGCCGGCGCCGGGAAAAACTTCGGTCCTTGCCGCGGGCGGCGGCGAAGCGGCGGACGAGTTCGGCGCGCAGGCCGTCCGGCTCGACGACGGTGTCGACGACCAGTTCGCTCGCCAGGCGCATGATGTCGATGTCCTGCTCGTACTCGGCGCGGCGCTCGGCGACGAAAGCCGCCCGCTCCTCGTCCGAGCCGAGCGCGGCGATCTTGTTGGCGTACACCGCGTTCACCGCGGCCTCGGCACCCATCACCGCGATCTTCGCGGTGGGCAGGGCGATGGTGGCGTCCGGGTCGAAGCCGGGGCCGGCCATCGCGTACAGGCCGGCGCCGTACGCCTTGCGCACCACCACGCAGATCTTCGGCACGGTGGCCTCGGAGATCGCGGTGATCATCTTGGCGCCGTGCCGGATGATGCCCTGCTTCTCCACGGCCGAGCCGACCATGAAGCCGGGCACGTCGGACAGGAACAGCAGGGGAACGTTGAAAGCGTCGCAGAGCTGGACGAACCGGGTGGCCTTGTCCGCCGAGTCGACGAAGAGCACGCCGCCCTTGAACATCGAGTTGTTGCCGACGACGCCGATCACCTCGCCGTCCAGCCGGGCGAAGCCGACGGTGAGCTCCCTGGCCCACAGCGAGTGGATCTCGAAGTAGGAATCCTTGTCGACCAGGCCCTTGACGTACCGCCGCATGTCGAACGCCTGCCGCTCGCTGGCCGGAACCAGCGCACCGAGATCCACTGTGGCCGGCTCGGCCGGCGTGGCCGCCGGCGGCCGGTGTTCCCAGTTCGACGGCAGGTACGAGAGGTAGGTGCGGACGACGTCGAGCGCGTCCTGCTCGGTCTTGCAGAGGAAGTGACCGACGCCGGACTCGGCGCAGTGCACCCGGGCGCCGCCCATCGCCTCCAGCGTCGTCTTCTCGCCGGTGACCATCTCGACCATGCGATCGGAACCGAGGTACATGCTCGCGTTGCCGTCGACCATGGCCACCACGTCGCAGAAGGCCGGAATGTACGCACCGCCCGCCGCGGACGGCCCGAACAGTGCGCAGACCTGCGGGATGGAGCCGGAGGCGCGGACCTGAGTATGGAAGATCTTGCCGGCGCCGCGCCGGCCCGGGAAGAGGTCGACCTGGTCGGTGATGCGGGCACCCGCCGAGTCGACCAGATAGATCATCGGAACGCCGGTCGAGTAGGCGCGCTCGACGCTGCGGATGATCTTTTCCACCGTCCGAGCGCCCCAGGAGCCCGCCTTGACGGTGGAGTCGTTCGCCATCAGGCAGACTTCGCGCCCGTCGATCCGGGCGATTCCCGTGATCACACCGTCGGCCGGCAGGCCGTCAGCCAGACTGTTTGCGAAGAGACCGTCCTCGACGAAGGAACCCTCGTCGACCAGGAGCGCGATCCGCTCCCGGGCGAAGAGCTTGCCCTTCGTCGCGTTGGCGGCGTGGTAGCGCTCGGCCCCGCCGGCCAGCACCCGCTTGCGCGCCTGCGCGAGCGCCTCACCGTCGATGGTCACCCGTCCTCCCGCAGCATGATCGCCCAGTGTTACCTGAACGATCGTTAGGTTAGCCCATGTGTGACCGGACCGGCAACGACGGACGGGAGCCTCCGCCGGATGCGGAGACTCCCGTCCTTCCTTGCCACCGGCGCTGTGGAGGAGCACCGGCCCTATCCGACGCCTCCTGGCGTCGTTCGGGTCGCGCCCGGGACCGGCGCGACCCGGTCTTCCGCTAGCGCCGCGGTCAGCGCAGCGTGTTCAGCAGTCCCAGACCGTTCAGGTCCGAGCTCTGGCCGACACCACCCACCGTGTCGGTGATGCGGGTCACCGGGGAGGACTCCTTGGTCGACTTGCGGCCACCGGTCATGGCGTCGTCGTCGCCACCGGCGGTGTACTTGTCGTCCTGGACGTCGCCGTAGCCGTCCGCGGCCGGCTTCTCGTCGCCGTAGCCGCCGTTGCCGGCGTTTGCGTTGCCGTTGCCGTAGCTGTCGTCGGCCACGTCACCGTCGTTCAGGTAGTCGTCGTCGTCCTTGTCCGCAGCGTTGTCGTTGCCGTTGCCGTGACCCGGCTTGCCGCCGTGGCCGCCGTGCTTGCGGTCGTCGTCGCCGAGGAACCCGCCGCCGTTCACACAGCTGGCGGCCGAGTGGGCGGCGCCGAGGATGCCCAGCGAGTTGCCGCAGACGTTGACCGGCACGCTGATCGGCACGGCGACCTGGGTGCCGTTGAGGATGCCGTTGTTGTCACCGTTGCTCTGCCCGAAGCCGTCGCCGTGGCCCGACTCGTTGACGGCCACCGCCTGCGAGTGGGCCGCGCCGAGCAGCGCGACGGAGTTGCCGGCGAGGTTCACCGGCAGGCTGATCGGCGCGTACAGCTGGGTGCCGTTGGCGATCCCGTTGTTGTCGCCGGTCGACTGGCCGCCCGGGCCGCGGTGCTCGGTGAGCTGGGCGCTCTCCTTCTTCCAGCCCTTGCGGTGGCCGCCCCAGACGTTGTTCGCGCAGATCGCCTGGGAGTAGCTGCCGCCGAGGACGGCGAGCGAGTTGCCGCAGACGTTGATCGGGACGTCGATCGGCGCGTAGATCTGGGTCCCGTTCAGGATCCCGTTGTTGTCCCCGGTCGACTGGCCGCCCGGGCGTCCGTGCTCGGTGGTCCGGGCGCTCTCGACCGTACGGCCGTTGACACCGACCCCCGTGGCGTGGGCCCCGCCGAGCACGGCCACCGCATTGCCGACGACGTTCACCGGGACGCTGACCGGCAGGTACGCCTGAGTGCCGTTGAGGATGCCGTTGTTGTTGCCGGTGCTCTGCACGTCCCGCCGCCGGCTCTCGGTGAAGTTCACACCGGCGCCGCGGGCGTCGGCCACGCCGAGGATGCCCACCGCATTGCCGACGATGTTGACCGGCACCCGGACCGGCACGGCGATCTGGGTGCCGTTGAGGATGCCGTTGTTGTCGCCGGTGGTCTGGCGGACGTCGGCGTTCGCGGCTCCCGGGGCGAACAGGAGGGCGCCGGCGGCCAGGACACCGACGCTCAGAGTCTTACGAACCCAAGTCTTCATGAGAAAGAAATGCCTTTCGGACATGTTTTCGGCAAAATGGCGTGACTTATTCAATTGGCGGCGTTCCGGAACTGCATTTCGGGCGCGGCGGTGCCCTGGCTTCGATGTGTTCTGCCCTGACTCCGCTTGTCGACGTGCGCCCAGGTGTGGCGCTTCGGTGCGGTGCGTGATTTCAGGCGGATTCGATTCGCCGCTTGTTCGCAAACGGTCCGGGAATCGAGCCGGGACGCGGGCACCTCCATCGGTGCCGGCCGGATTTCGGCAGTCGGGCGGACCGCCGGGTGCGCCATCGCTGATCTTCACCCGCGGCGGAAGGCCGACGCCGACCCCGTCGATCAGTCAGGTGAGACGGTCGGTGCCTCGGCGTCGTACCGCCGGACCTCGACATCGGATGCGATCGGCAGTCGATGGCGGGCCATCGTGCCGTCCGCGATCGCCGCCGGCAGGACGGCTGCCGAGCCGCCTTCCGTCGGCGTCCCCGACCCGGTGGTCGGAGTGCCGCTGACCATTCCGAGGTGCAGCTGCCCATCGGCAGGCGTGTCACCGCGGGGCGTGCCCTCCGACACCGTGGGCACCTCGGCGGTCGCCACGGAGACGGCGTCCTGCCGGTGGACGGCACGGGCGGAGCCGGCCTTGACGTGCTTGACCGGTGCGCCGGCCGGGGGTCTGTGCTGCTTTTCGGCGCCGTCCGAAGAACCAGGCGGGACGGCGACGGGGGCTCGGAAGGCCGGAGTGATGCCGCGGCTCGTCGCCGCGACCGGCGTCTCCGCCGGTTCCTGCCGAGGACGCTCGGCAGGCGGGCTCGCGGTCCGGGTGGCGTCGAGTGCCACCGTGGTGATCCGCGGCGGGGCAGGCGCCGGACCGCCGGTGGGGCGGGCTTGGGCGGCGGCCTCCCCGAGGACCTGGTCCACGTCGCCGAGAGCGGCGTCGACCGGGGTCCCGGTGTGACCATGGGCGATCTCGTCGAGCGTTTCCACGGGACGGGTCAGAACCCGCTGCGGAACCTCGAGGAGGTCGGCCACGACGTGGTGCTCGTGGTGGGCCGGGTGCGCGGCCTCCAGCGGCTGGATGGCCGCCGTCAGGAGCCCGCTGACCGGCGCGGTGGCCTCGCTACCGACGACGGTGCCGAGCAGCGAACCGGAAGGCTCGCCGACCCGGTCCGCGGCATGCGCGGCGGCCCCCGTGAGCAGCCAAGCGGCACCGGCCAGACCACCGACGACGAGGACGCGCAGGCTCCAACGGGAGCCGGTACGCCGGCCGTGGCGCTCCATCCGCCGCTCCGCCCACTGGATGTGAGGCGGCAAGGACGCGGAGACGCCGCTGGGCGGGGTGGACGGCAGCGGGTGCGCCGTGCGCGGCGTGCGCTCGACCCCCAGGCCTGTCATGTGTCCCGCCCCTCGTCACCGATTCCGACCGATGGCGATTCGCCCTATCTCCGGCGATATCAGCCACTCGATATTGGTAACGAAGCGGCCGAGCGAGGGTCACGCGGACAAATGGGAAAAATGACCGCCGCTTGATTCACACCAATCTGGTACGGGGCCCGGCTCGGAGCACACCCGACGGGAGAGTGCGCCCGATCAGTTTCTCGGCCGTCTCCGCGGTGGCGATCAGCCGGTCCAGGTCGATTCCGGTGTCGACGCCCATGTCGTGCAACATGTGCACGACCTCCTCGGTCGCCACGTTGCCGGAGGCGCCCGGGGCGTACGGGCAGCCGCCGATCCCACCGACGCTCGCGTCGAACTCGGTGATGCCCAGATCGAGCGCGGTGATGATGTTCGCCAGTCCGGTACCTCGGGTGTCGTGGAAGTGCAGCAGATCGGGGCGTACGGCCGCGAGCAGGTCACGGACCCGCCGCGGCGTCGCCATGCCGGTCGTGTCGCCGAAGGCGATGCGGTCCGCGCCGTCGGCGCGGACCCGGGCCACGATCCCGGCCACCCGATCCGGGTCGACGTCCCCCTCGAACGGGCACCCGAAGCTGGTCGCGACGATCACCTCGACCGTCGCACCGGAGCTGTGCAGAAGCGGGATCAGGGCGGCGATGTCGTCGAGCGACTCGTCGGTCGACCGGTTGAGATTGCGCCGGTTGTGCGTGTCGGAGGCGGAGACCACCACCTCGATCTCGCGGAACCCCGCGGCGATCGCCCGATGCGCGCCGCGCGAGTTCGGGATGAGCGCCGAATATCGGATGCCCGGATTCTTGGTGACCCGCCGCCATACCTCGTCGGCATCGGCCATCTGCGGGATCGCCTTGGGATGCACGAAAGAGACGGCCTCGATCCGCCGCACACCGGTTTCGCTCAGCGCGTCGATCAGCCGGACCTTGTCGTCCGTCGGGATGGGCGCCTCGTTCTGCAGGCCGTCGCGCGGTGCGACCTCCCTGATGCTCACCGATGTCACGGTGCTCGCCTCATCCGGGAGACGATGCCGGTGTCGTAGTCGCCGGAGAGAAACTCGTCGTTCTCCAGCAACTCCGCGAAGAAGGGCAGGTTGTTCTTGGGACCGGCGATCCGGAAGCCGGCCACCGCGGCCCGCGCTCTGGCGATCGCCTCGTCCCGGTCCGCGCCGAAGACGATCAGCTTCGCCATGAGCGAGTCGTAGAACGGGGTCACCGTGGTGCCCTCGGCGTAGCCGGAATCGACCCGCACGCCGTCGCCGGACGGCTCCACCCAGGTCGCCACCCGGCCCGGACCGGGCAGGAAGCGTCGCGGATCCTCCGCGTTGACCCGCAGTTCGATGGCGTGGCCCACGGTGGGCCTGCCGAGGTCCACATCGGGCTCGAGACCGGCGGCGATCCGCAGTTGCTGCTCGACCAGGTCGACGCCGTGGATCAGCTCGGTGATCGGGTGCTCGACCTGCAGGCGGGTGTTCATCTCGAGGAAGAAGAACTCCCGGGTGGCCGGGTCGAGCAGGCACTCGACGGTGCCCGCGTTGCGGTAGTTCACCGCCTCGCCGGCCTTGACCGCGGCGGCCAGCAAGCGCTCGCGCAGGTCCGGGCTCACCGCCGGGGACGGCGTCTCCTCGACCAGCTTCTGGTTGCGACGCTGCACCGAGCACTCCCGCTCGGAGAGGGCCACCACGCGGCCGCCAGGCAGGCCGAGGATCTGCACCTCGACGTGTCGAACCCGGGGGAAGTAGCGCTCGATCAGCACCGAACCGTCGCCGAACATCCGCTCGGCGAACCCGCGGACCTTCTCGTACTCGGTGCGCAGGAGCGCTTCGTCGGTCGCGACCGCCATGCCCATGCCGCCGCCGCCCGCGGCGGCCTTGACCATCACCGGGTAGCCGATCGCACCCGCCGCCTCGATCGCCGCCGCCACCGTCGCCGCCGGATCCCGGCTGCCCGGTGCGACCGGTACCCCCGCCGCAGCCATCAGATTCCGTGCGTTGATCTTGTCGCCCATCGCGCTGATCGCCTCCGCGCCCGGACCTACCCAGACGAGTCCGTTCGCCTCCACGGCCCGCGCGAATTCGGCGTTCTCGCTGAGAAACCCGTAACCCGGGTGGATCGCCTGAGCACCGGTGGACTTGGCCGCGGCCAGGATGGCCTCGGCGTTCCGGTAGCTCTGCGCCGGATTCGCCGGGCCGACAACCACCGCGTCGTCGGCCTCGATGACGAACGGCATACCCGCGTCGGCCTCCGAGTGGACCGCGATCGCCCGGATGCCGAGCCGCTTGGCGGTGCGGATGATCCGGCGGGCGATCTCGCCTCGATTGGCGACGAGCAGCGACTCGATCATGTAGGGCGTCTTCCGTTCCTCGGGGGTTGGCGATGCCGCCGGGCTCAGCGGCCGACCAGGGCGTGCACCGTGGCGTCCCGGAGCAGGGCGGCCCGCCGGTCGCGGTCGACCTCACCGCCCAGGAACGGCGTCGAGTTCATCAGGCCGAACGCCGAATGCGCCAGGACACGGGCCTCCGCGGCGTCGAGTTCGGGGCGCAGCTTGCCGAGCACGGCCACCCACTCCTCGACGTAGAGCCGCTGGAGGCGGCGGATCTGGCGGCGCGGCTCCTCGGGCAGGCGGTCGAGCTCGTGCAGGTGCAGCGCGATGACGGCCGGGTTGGCGAGGGCGAACTCGACGTGAAAGTCGATCAGGTCGGCCAGCGCGGCGCCGGCGTCCTCCGGATGCTCCGCCACCCGCGCCCGACCGCCGTGCAGCAGGCCCTCGCTCACCGGCTTCAAGGCGGCGACCAGCATCGCCTCCTTGCCGGCGAAATGGTGATACAGCGCCGGGCCGGTCACGCCGGCCGCCGAGCCGATATCGTCCATCGACACCCCGTGGTAGCCCCGCGAAGCGAAGAGCCCCACCGCGACCTCGAGGATCTCGTCCCGGCGCGACCGCCGCCGGCTCGCGGGCGGGCCCGGGCGCTGGTGCTGATCAACCGTCGTCACGTGGCAACTCTAACCGATGTCGAGGCCGATACTTAACGGGCGTTCAGGAGGAACGCCGATCAGCTCAGGCCGCCCGGCTCGGGGCCGCGGGCGATCGGCGCCCGCACCAGGTTGCCCCACTCGGTCCAGGAGCCGTCGTAGTTGCGCACCTGCGGGTAGCCGAGCAGGTGGTGGAGAACGAACCAGGTATGGCTGGACCGCTCCCCGATCCGGCAGTACGCGATGATGTCGTCCGCCGTCTCCAGGCCCAACTCGTCCCGGTAGATCTTGGTCAGCTCGCCGGCCGGCTTGAACGTGCCGTCCTCGTCGGCCGCAGACTTCCACGGCTTGCTCAACGCGCCCGGAATGTGGCCACCACGCAACGCGCCCTCCTGCGGGTACGTCTCCATGTGGGTCAGCTCGCCGGTGTACTCCTGCGGCGATCGCACGTCGACCAGCGGCCGGCCGCTCGCGATGTGCGCCATCACCTGGTCGCGGAAGGCCCGGATGGCGGCGTCGTTGCGCACCGGCACCGGGTACCCGGCACCCGGCCGCTCGGGCTTGTCCCTGGTGAGCGGGCGGCCCTCGGCCACCCATTTCTGCCGGCCGCCGTCGAGCAGCCGGACGTCGCGGTGCCCGAAGAGGCTGAAGACCCACAGGGCGTACGCCGCCCACCAGTTGAAGTTGTCGCCGTAGAAGACGATCGTGTCGTCCCGGCCGATGCCCTTGGCCTCGCAGAGCGCGGCGAACGCGGCGGGATCGAGGTAGTCGCGGGTGAGCTGGTCGTTCAGCTCCAGATGCCAGTCGACCTTGACCGCACCCGGGATGTGGCCGGTGTCATAGAGCAGCACGTCCTCGTCAGACTCGACCACCACCAGGCCGGGTGTGTCGAGGTGGTCGGCGAGCCACGGGGTGGTGACCAGCTTGTCGGGGTGCGCGTACGCCTGCAGCGCGGGCGCCGGATCGTTCGGAACGGACATGGTTGTCACGCTATCGCTCCGGATCAGTCGATGGGGCCGGCACCGGCGCTCGCGCCACCCCGATTACCGGCTGGCCCGTGTCGTACCCCCTCCCTAGGCTGCTCGGCATGCTGCTGCGAATGTCCACCTTGCTGCTCAGGACCCTGCGTGAGGAGCCGGCGGAGGCGGAGGTGCCGAGTCATCGGCTCCTGCTGCGCGCCGGGTTCATCCGTCGCGCCGCCCCAGGCGGGTACACCTGGCTACCGCTCGGCAAGCTCGTTCTCGACCGGGTCATCGACGTGGTCCGGCAGGAGATGACCGCCGTGGGCGGCCAGGAGGTCCTCTTTCCCGCGCTGCTGCCCCGGGAGCCGTACGAGGTGAGCAACCGGTGGACCGAGTACGGCGACGACATCTTCACGTTGCGGGACCGGCGAGGCGCCGACCATCTGCTCGCGCCCACCCACGAGGAGATGTTCACCCTCCTGGTGCAGGACATGACCAGCTCGTACCGGGACTTCCCGCTGCTGCTCTTCCAGATCCAGACGAAGTTCCGGGACGAGGCCCGCCCGCGTGCCGGCCTGCTGCGCGGCCGTGAGTTCCTGATGAAGGACGCGTACTCCTTCTCACTGACCGACGAGGATCTGGGCCGGGCATACGCCGAGATGCGCGCCGCCTACCAGCGTATCTTCGCCAGGCTGAGGCTGGAACACACGATCGTGGCGGCGACCTCCGGCGCGATGGGCGGGTCCGCGTCCGAGGAGTTCCTGGCCGCCGCACCGGTCGGTGAGGACACCTTCGTCGGCTGCACGGCCTGCGACTACGCGGCCAACACCGAGGCCGTCGTGACGCCGGCGCCGGAACCGGTGACCGTTGCGGCCGGCGAGCTCGAGGTGCACGACACCCCGGACACTCCGACCATCGGCTCGCTCGTCGACCTGGCCAACGCCCGCGCGCTGGGCGGCCGCACGGACTGGACCGCCGCCGACACGCTGAAGAACGTCGTCGTCACCGTTCACCACCCGGGCCGGGAGCAGGAATTGCTGGTCATCGGTTTGCCGGGCGACCGGGACGTGGACATGAGGCGACTCGACGCGGCTCTGGCGCCGGCCACCGCGACGATGTTCGACGACTTCGCGTCCCGGCCGGACCTGGTGAAGGGCTACATCGGCCCGCAGGGCATCAAGGCGCGCTACCTGGCCGACCCGCGGGTGGTCGCCGGTACGGCGTGGCTCACCGGCGCGAACGCGCCGGGCAAGCACGCGACCAACGTGGTGGCCGGCCGCGACTTCACCCCGGAGGGCACCATCGAGGCCGCCGGCGTGCGCGCGGGCGACCCCTGCCCGGCCTGCGGCGCCGGCTCCCTCACCCTGCGGCGCGGCATCGAGATCGGGCACATCTTCCAGCTCGGCCGCCGCTACACCGACGCTTTCCGGGTGGACGTGCTCGGCGTCGACGGCAAGCCGGTCCGCCCGACCATGGGCTCGTACGGCGTCGGGGTGTCCCGGGCCGTCGCCGCGGTGGTGGAGCAACATCACGACGACCGCGGACTGCTCTGGCCGGACGAGATCGCGCCAGCCGACGTGCACGTCGTGGCGACTGGCCGGGAAGGCCAGATCCCGGCCGCCCTGGACCTGGGCGCCGGCCTCGCCGCCACCGGCCTGCGGGTGCTGGTCGACGACCGGCCGAACGTCTCGCCCGGCGTCAAGTTCACCGACGCCGAGCTGATCGGCATTCCGCGGTCCGTCGTGGTCGGGCGCCGGCTGAGCGAGGGTTACGCCGAGATTCGTGACCGCTGCACGGGCGAGCGGCAGGACGTGCCGATCGCGGACGTACCAGGTGTAATCGGGGCGGCGCTCGGGTAACGGGGTTCACACCGTGCGGGAGGTTGTGTCGATGCCGAAGGTGTTGGTCGCCGAGGTGATGACCCGGCAGGTGGTCTACCTGCCGGAGGGCACCATGCTGGACGAGGCGGCACAGGTCATGCGCGATCAGGGCATCGGCGACGTGGTGGTCACCCGCGGCCCGACCATGGCGGGGCTGGTCACGGACCGCGACATCGTGGTGCGGGCGATCGCGGAGAACCTGCCGCCGGCCACCACGACCCTCGGTGCGATCACCTCCCATGAACTGATCATGGTGGAGCAGTCGGCCACTGTGGAGGAGGCGGTGCGGGCGATGCGCGAGCGAGGCGTACGCCGCCTGCTCGTCTGCGATGCCGATCGCAAAGTGGTCGGCATCATCAGCCTCAGTGACGTGGCCCTCTCCCCGACCTCGGCACCCGCCTGAGTTTCCCGCGTAGGGTCGAGCCGTGACCGACATGCCCCCGAAGCTGGCCGAGATCGTCGACGAGTTCACCGGCGCTCCCCGCGAGGTCGTCCTCGAGATGCTGCTGGAGTTCGCCGACGCCGTGCCGCCGCTGCCGCCCGGCATGGCCGGCCACGACGGCATGGAGCAGGTGCCCGAGTGCCAGACGCAGTTCTTCCTCAAGGCGGCGGTGCGGCCGGACGACACCGTGGTGAGCTATTTCGACTGCCCGCCGGAGGCGCCCACCACCCGGGCCTTCGCCGGGATCCTGGCCGAAGGGCTGGCGGGCGCGTCCACCGGCGAGGTCCTCGCCGTGCCCGACGATCTGTACGCGCGGATGGGTTTGTCGCAGTCGATCAGCCCGCTGCGGATTCGCGGTGGCAGTGCGATCCTGGCGCGGTTGAAGCGCCAGGTCGCCAGTCAGCTGAGCTCTCTCGGGGTTGAGTGACGTGGATATTCAGGTCTGGTCCGACGTCGTGTGCCCGTGGTGCTACATCGGCAGGCGGCGCCTGGAGAAGGCGCTCGCCGAGTTCCAGGGCCGCGTGACCGTAACGTATCGGGCGTACCAGCTCGACCCCCTTCCCGCTCCCCAAGTCCGGCCTGAAGGCTGGTCGTCGGTGCGGCAGCCGGTACCGATCAAGCGGGCGATGGCGGCGAAGTTCGGCGGCCCGGCGCGCGCCGAGCAGATGTTCAGGCACGTGACCGCGGTCGCCGCCGGTGACGGCCTGACGCTGGACTTCGATCGGGCGATCGCCGCCGACACGTTCGACGCTCACCGATTGATCGTCTGGGCCACCGCCCAGCGCCGGCAGGCGGAGATGGTGGACGCCCTGCAGCGTGCGCATTTCACCGAGGGTGTGGACGTGGGGTCGCGCGTCGCGCTGGCGGGCGTCGCCGGCTCGATCGGCCTCGATCGGGCGGCGGCGCTTGATTATCTGGAGTCTGAGGCCGGAACCAACGCGGTCCGTGCGGACCTCATGGAGGCACGCGAGCTGGGGATCACCAGCGTGCCCACGTTCGTGATCGACGGCAAGTACGCCGTGCACGGCGCGCAGGAGCCGGCCATGCTGGTGTCCGCCCTGGCAGAAATCGCCAGGCGTGAATCAGTCGACGCCCGTCGATGACGTTTCACGTGGAACTTCAGCGATACGCGGCATGGCCCGGCCGCCGACTCCGGGCGGGACGGTCGCACGTCAGCCGACCGAGCGGGCCAGGCCCTCGATCACCTCGGCTCCCGGCAGTGCACCGAGAGCCGGGCCCGCGATAGCGATCTTGCTATGCCGCACACCCGATCCGACGATCACGTGCGGCGCCGCCACGACCCGGGCGTCGACCAGGACGGGCCAGTCGGCGGGAAGACCGATCGGCGTGATGCCGCCGTACTCCATCCCGGTCAACCGCACCGCCTCGTCCATCGGCGCGAAGCTGCACTTGCGCACGTCCATGCGGCGGCGCACCACGCCGTTGACGTCCGCGCGGGTGGTCGCCAGCACGACGCACGCCGCGTACCGGGTCACCTCGCCCCGCCGCCCCGCGACGACCACACAGTTGGCCGATTCGGCGAGGCTCACGTCGTACGCCTCGCAGAACGCCACGGTGTCGGCCAGGTCCGGATCGATCCGCGCAACCATCACCTGGTCGACGTCGACCGGTGCGTCCGGCGGCCACACCGTGAGCGCCTTGGCCACCGGAGCGGCAAGCAGGTCGGGACTGGACTGGGCGGGCTCGAGCTTCAGTTTCACGCCCGCCATCCTCGCTCAATACCTCCCCGCCAGGTAGTCCTGCCACGTACGAGCCGGGCTGGCAGCGCGCGCTTCGCTTTCTCGGCGATGCCAAGGGGACGAACGACGCAGTGCGCCCGTGACGGGTCGCTTGTCACGTCCGATCCTCAGCCATGGCCCGATATTGCCGACCATCAAGGGTTGTGGAGGAACGTCGCGGCGCGCGGATCGGGACGGTCAGTGGTCTCGCGCTGCTCACCGGCGCCACGGCGGTCGCCGCGGTGGCGGGCGGAGCCCATTCGATCTTCGCGACGGTTCTGCTCGGCCTGCTCGCGGCCGGTCTGGGTCACGCCCTCGTGGTCGAGATCCAGCGGCAGGCGCGCCGCCGCTCACCGAGCCGCTGGGCCCGCCAGGACACGCTGAACGCCGTGCTGCTCGGCGCCTGGGCGGAACTCGCCCTGATCACCACGATGCTCGAGGCCGGACCTGTGCCGGTGCGGGCCGTAGGACTGGTCCTAGCCCTGGCGTACGGCGGATGTTGCGCCTACTTCGTCACCACGCGTCGGCGGACGCTCGCCGCCCAACTCGTCTCCAAGGAAGACGCCGCCGCCTCGAACGCCGAACCGCTGCCCCGGCTCAAGTAGGCAGGACCACGATCAGCGGCGGAACCGGGACGCCGTGCGTCTCCATCGGCAACTCGGGTGCCGGCAGCCAGTCCAGCCCGAGCGGCTCCGGCCCGATCCCGTCGTCCACGCCCGCACGCGGCTCACCGTCGGCCACGGTCACCGAGAAGACCGAGGTCATGCCCGACGGGTACGGCATCTCGAGCACGTGCCGGGCCGCGCTGACCACCAGGCCGGTCTCCTCGAAGACCTCGCGCCGGAGGGCCTCCTCCGCGGTCTCGCCGGGACGGAGACCTCCGCCGGGCAAGGTCCACCATTCACCGCCACCGGATCGCCGACTGCGCTCGTGCACCATCAGTACGCGGCCGTCCCGCACGATCACGGCAGCGGCCCGTCTTCGTTCGCTCACGCAACGTAGGCTAACCGGGACCGCGGTTGCGTGCTGGAGCCGCCGCCGGCGAAGTCAGCCGAGGAACTCCCTGCGGGTGGCCGGCATGTCACTGGCGCCGTCCCGGTGATCGCGCACCGCCAGCACCTGGTCGACCCCGATCCCCGCGTGCTCGAAGGCGAGCGCGGAGGCCGCCATGTACAGCCGCCAGACGCGTGCCCGGCCCGGGCTGGTCAGCCGCACGGCCGTGGCCCAGTCCGCTTCCAGGTTGGCTACCCAGGCGCGCAGCGTACGCGCGTAGTGCTCGCGCAGCGCCTGCACGTCGCGTACCTCGAAGCCGGCTTCCTCCAGCAGTGTGACCGTCGTCCCGAGGGTGGCGAGCTCGCCGTCCGGGAAGACGTACGCGTCGATGAAGGTCCGCCGGTCCGGCGTCCTGGGCGCCAAGTGCAGCCGGGCGATCTGGTGGTTGAGCAGGCGACCGCCGGGCTTGAGCTGGCGGTAGAGGATCGCGGCGTATTCCCGGTACGGCTCGGTGCCGACATGCTCGGCCATCCCCACGCTGGCGATCGCGTCGAAGGGCCCGTCCTCCAGATCCCGGTAGTCCTGGACCCTGATCTCCACCTGCCCGATGAGGCCGGCCTCGGCGATCTGCTTGCGCGCGAAGTCGGCCTGCTCCGTGGAGAGCGTGATGCCGAGCACCTGCGCCCCGTACTGCCGGGCGGCGTGCATCGCGAGGCTGCCCCACCCGCAGCCCACGTCGAGCAGCCGCTGCCCCGGCCGCAAAGCGAGCTTCCGGCAGATGAGATCGAGCTTGTCACGCTGCGCGTCCGCCAGACCGTAGCCGGCAGCATCCGAGGCCCAGTACGCGCAGGAGTAAACCATGCTCTCGCCGAGCACGATGCGATAGAACTCGTTGCCGACGTCGTAGTGCTGGCCGACCGCCTGACGGTCGCGGCGCCGGCTGTGCCGGACGCCGGACACCGTCATCTCCTCCGGCGGAGGCTTAGGCTGGGTGCCCAGCAGGCCGAGACGCAGCACATCCCCGGCGATCGAGCGGAGCGGCAGATCCCTCAGTTCGGTGGACGCCCCCGGCGGGCGCCAGACGAGCGCGGCGAGCCGGTTCAGCGCGTCGTAGAGGTTCCCCTCCACGTCGATCTCACCGGAGACGTACGCCCGGGCCAGCCCGATGTCGTTCGGCTGCCACAGGATGCGGCGCAGCGCCCGCTTGTGTCTGACGACGAGGACGGGACCATCGGCGGGCCCGGCGACCGATCCGTCCCAGGCCCGTAGCCGCACCGGCAGCGGCACCTGGAGCAGATTTTCGAGAAGGCCCTTGAGTTTTGTCGCGGTGTGGTGATCGGGATTGGTGTCCGGCATGAGAACCTCCCAAGGCAGCTGGTCGCGCTGCGTGATCGCGGCGGCGCGACCGAATCTTGAGAACGATTCACTATCCGCCCGGCATGGCTGCCTCCATAAGACTCTTTTACGCTTTTGTGATCGAGGAGTCAGACCGCGCGGACAACTCGCTGCAGCGTCTCCTGCCGCAGCGGGCGCGCCCGGTCGAGCCGGCTCTCGGTCAACGCCGCGAGCACCGCCCCGCGCTCCTCTTCGGACAGCACTCCGGCGAAGGGCGAGGCATTCCGCAGCTCCACCGCGGCTCGCGCGGACGAGGTCAGCACATCGAAGACCGCCGCCGGCCCCAGGTCGAGCACCGCCTGCCAGCGGTCGAGCCACTCCCACGCCCGGCCCTCCGGATGCAGACGGCGCAGCCTGCGCAGATTGGCCGCCGCGGCGGCGAGCACCGCGGACGGGTCGGCGACGAACTTCCCGGCGATGGCCCGGTGCAGCCAGAGCTGCTCCAATTCGCCGCGGGTCAGTGCCGGCCGGATCAGCGCCTCCACGTCGGCGCGGCGTAGGCGTCGCTGCGGGCCGATGATGACGTACGGAAGGAGCCCGCGTCGACAGAGATCCAGGATCTGCCGGCGGGAGGACCGCAGCAGGATCGCCGCCTCGCCGACGGTCAGCAGCTCCGAGGTGCGCATCGCCACACGTGGATGTTGGCGTGAGCCGATCTCCGATGCAACAACCGAACGGCTATTGACTCTTTCATGTCGAGCGTGGAACGGTGCTCAGCAGGTAAGTCTTGGTGTCCAGGAGGTCCCGGGTCATGGGCACCCCGGTCAGCCGTTCGGTCAGCGCGAACGCCGCCTGCACGCAGTACGCCCGATAGCCGTCCGCGTCGCCGGCGAGCCGCAGCCGACGCGCGTACGCGAAACCCGCGCCGTCGACGACCGGCCTCAGCTCCGCCGCCCGGCTGCCCCGAAGCCGGTCCGCCGCGACCGGATCGAAGTCGAGGGCGGTCACCCCGTCCGCGAGCACGAGCAACCGGCCGTGGCCGGCGTCGCCGCCGTCGCGATAGTGCGAGATCACCGTGCCGCCGAGCGACAGTGGCGCCATCCGCTCGTCGACCGTTCCCAGAGTGCCGTTGTCCTCCACCATCAGCGACCAGTCGCCGATCCTGGCGACACCGAAGAAATAGCGGTCCCCGCCCCACTCGCCGTCGCCGGATCCGACCATCTGCTGCCAGCTCACCCGCTCCAACTCCGTGGCGCCCAGCCGCTCGAGGACCTGCGGCGGCGTCAACCCCTTGATCCACGTGAAGCAGAAGCCCTTGCCGAAATCACGCTCGCCCGCGAACCACCGATAGTCGGCGGCGACAGCGGTCCGGGGCGGGACGCTCGACGGGTGAGGCTGTGCCGCGCCCGTGGCGCGCTGCCCGCATGCCGTGAGGGATCCCGCCGCGAGCAGGAGAAACAGTGATCGCCGATGCACCGCGACAGTAGATCAGAGTTTTCCGCGGAACGAAGTCCCCGATGCGGGGTCATGCGCCGTTGCGAGGGGTAGCGTTCTCCCGCGTGTTGGGTACGCGCGTGACCGACCGGGCCCGTCCAACGGTGATTCGGGCCGGGCAGGCCTGATCAACACCGCGACTACCTGTCGCTGGCCTGCGCGGCGCCACCGACCTACCCACGATCGTCGCGGCCGGGCCGCCGGCCACCACACCGGCCGGGCACTGCCACTTCCTCGGCGGCGGGACCGAACCCACGCCCGAGGCGATGCGGATCGCCGTCCGCGAGCGCGCCGACCGTGGCGTCGACGCGGGTGTCGACGGCATGGAACATGTCTCGTTCTGGAGCGCCGACGGGCCGACGACCCAGGCGAGCTCGTCGGCCGCATCGTCGACAGCAACGTCGCCGTGGGCATCACCGGAGGCGTCGTCCCAGCACCTGGGGTCGCACCACCTCCGGCAGCGGCGATGCGGTTGCCGCGGATCATCGCCAACGCCCGCCGCATGTACGAAGCCGGCGCGCACATCATTCTGGGCACCGACGCCGGCATCGGCGGCACCAAGCCCCACGACGTGCTCCGGTATGCCATCGCGCAGACGGCCCAACTCGCCATCGAACCATGCCGACCTTCGACCTGAAAGAAGATCATGGATGGCCGGTCGTCTGGTTGCGCATGGTTCACTATTGTGCGTGACGTGTCGAAGGACCGGGCTGGTATTGGCCGTCGTCCTCGCGGTGGT
>Ga0081539_10001041_pt1 | contig 50862 bp, 46 predicted proteins | sample TabmetS4T2R2_FD_71023 | JGI IMG/M metagenome (GOLD analysis project Ga0081539, IMG submission 71023) | Tabebuia heterophylla rhizosphere microbial communities from the University of Puerto Rico - S4T2R2 | ecosystem: Host-associated > Plants > Roots > Rhizosphere ... | reverse complement strand
CGCGCCACCGCCGGACGCGTTCGTCCCATTGAAATGCAGATGGCGCGGAGAATGTTTGCCCCACACCGTCCAGGACCAAAGTTCCGGCATCAAACTGCAGCACGACTTCGCCATTGTCCATGAGTATTCCAATTATCCGTCAGCTACCAATTTTTGCGGTATGCCCAGATCAGGAAGTAACGCGAAACACGCGAAATAGACCGAAGACCATAAATTCCTTGGAGAAATTCTCATGGCTTCGATCTATTTCGCGTGTTTCGCGTTACTTCTTGATCTTATTCCGAGTTCCTTGACAGAATCAATTGTGCCAATGCCGGTCCGAGTTGGCAATGCCCGCCGCCGCTAAAATAGCCATCGGCTCTTGTTCTCCGGTCGAGATCGAAGAGGTGATAGAGGTCACTGCCTCTCACGGCTTCGCCCAAATCACGATGTGTCGAGATGGCAAAACCTTCGGTCTCGCCCCGCAGCAGATTGCCGTGCGTCGCTCGCAACCTGGCAAAGAAGCTCAGGAATGGGCTGCCCAACTGATAGCCGTCTTCATAACTGACAATGACGTCCGCGCGGTTCTTGACGTGCGATTCAAAGCCGTCGAAGAGTCGCCGTAATGGATCAGCATAACGGTGAGAACGTGTCGCCTGCCACCAATCATCACGCGAGGCGAAGCCTGCTGCATCCATCGCGCCGCAGGCTGTCATGGCTCCGATGAGAGCTCGAAGTCCCAACGGATCTCCACTCAAATCTTCGTACTGATATCTCTCACCTTCGCGCCGGATGCGTGCGCGCCCACGACTGCTGATCAGCTCGATCATCTTCTCGCCCGGTTGATAGACGGCGAAATCAACGCCGGCGGCCGTTGCGCAAACCTCGGCCAATCTCGCGCGGTTCTCCGGCGCAGTGAAAAGCATCGAAGACCCGACCAGTCCGTATTTCGGCAGAACCACACTGCGCGCGCTTTTGATACTCTTTTCGGTGACAAATCCGGCCCCATTAATCACATCATTCAATTTCACCTGATGATATTCGATGTAATGGTTGCCATGATCAGAGAACATTCCGACCTCAAGCCGACCGCCATTTCGTTCCGATTCGAGGATCAATTCCTGAATCGCGCGATCAAGCGTCCGTAGAAATGATTTTAAAGCCTCTTCGCCGCCGAGATGGGCGAGCGAGTCAGTTTCGCCGATATAACCGACGAAGACGGAAGAGTCAGATTTTTTGAAGGCGTAACGAAAGGCCGAAAGGTCCAGTTGAGCGACGGACATCGCTCCAACCGGCGCGGCGACATAGGCAAAGGCGCCCTCGAACGCAGGGGCATGATAGTCGAAAGTCTCTCGGAAAGTGCCGTGGATGAATTTCCCGCCCTGCAGACGATTCTGAATATTTCCGAGCAGACGATTACTTGCGCGGTCATAGTAATGATCTTCGTAGCCCGGCGAATCTTCCGCCTTCAGTATTTCAATCATTGCCGGATTGGTCAGCGAAGGAAATGTCGAGATCATCCGTGCCGGCTCTTTGAAATAACTGAATCGTCCCTCGGCGCGAAGCGCTGCCACAGTTTTGTACGGGACGCCGTCGAGCGCCAGAACGAGGCGGCGAGGAGTAGAACTCTTGCCCGGCGTAACTCGATTGAGCCAGGATTGAAGCGGCAAAAGCAAGCAGCAGCTGAAAAGATAGACCGGCAACCAAAGATATCGCCATTTGATTAGTTTCATTGTTGTTCAGCTAAAACAAAAATTCTTGCGCCGAGCCGCCCACGCCGCAGCAGCCATACATAAGCTGAAAGCCGGTGGTCTCAGCGCAAGATCCAAATAGTCCTCAACGGTTGCGTGGATGTGAAGAGCAATGGGAGTGCCAATCATTCGATCAGATCTCTGAGAAAAATACAGAAGAGAGACGGGAGCAAATGGAAATAACGGACCGGATGGAGGTTTTCCCGCACTCCTTTCAGCCCGTTATTTTCATTTGCTCCCGTCTCTCTTCAAACAATTCGCGTCCTGTGAATTTCGCCTGCCAGATGAATCTTTCACTCGTCATCCGAATCTTGCAGGACATAACGGCGCGTCAACCCGAGGTCCTTTAACTTTTGCTGGAGACTCTGGCGGTGCATTCCGACTCGTTCAGCCGCCCTCGTGACATTGCCGCCGGTCTCGCTGAGAACCCTTTCGATATAGGCGCGCTCGAATTCGCGCCGGGACTCTCGGAAATCCGCGAGATAGGGAATCTGGAGAGAATCGGTGACCTCGCTTCCAGCCGATATCGAGGTACGTTGAAAGACCCCGGCAGTTTTTTCCGCAACTCCTTTCGCTTTGACCTCTTCCGGCAGGTCTTCGGCACGGAGCGTCTTTCCGTCGGCGAGGACGACGCTCCGCTCGATCACATTGCGAAGCTCACGAACATTGCCCGGCCAATCATAGGCAACCAGTTGTCTCATCGCGTTGGCGGAGACCTCGGTACACTTCAACTGGTACTTATCGGCATAAGCTTGTAGAAAATGTTCGGTCAACAACGGGATATCTTCGCGGCGCTCGCGCAATGCCGGCAGGTTTATCTGGACGACACGCAACCGGTAGTAAAGATCAGCGCGGAATTTTTCGGCCGTCACAGCCGCGGCCAAATCGCGATTCGTTGCGCTGATGACGCGCACATTGACCGGAATCGAGTGCGATCCGCCAAGCCTCTCAACCTTTCGCTCTTCGAGCACACGCAACAGCTTGGCCTGCGTATTCAAGCTCATATCACCAATCTCGTCGAGAAAGATCGTGCCGCCGTGAGCCAGCTCGAACTTTCCTTTGCGCTGCCCCGCGGCCCCTGTAAATGCGCCTTTCTCGTGACCGAACAATTCGGACTCGATCAATTCCGAGGGCAAAGCGGCACAGTTCATGGCAATGAACTCTCCGCTGCGACGATGCGCGCTTTGCTCGTGAATCGCGCGCGCGACGAGTTCCTTGCCCGCGCCTGATTCACCACAGATCAAGACTGTGACATCGGTCGCAGCAACCTTCGCGATCAAATCGTAGAGCCGTCGCATCTGATCGCTCGTGCCGAGCAATTCGCCCGCGCCTCGTGCGGCTTTGAGCTCGGCGCGGAGCTGCCGATTCTCGTGGCGCAAACTGGAAGCCTCAAGGGCGTTTTTGACCACGAGCCGCAATTCATCGACTTCAAAGGGTTTCGCCAGATAATCGTAAGCTCCGGCCTTAATCGCTTCGACTGCAGTGCGTTCGGAGCCATGCGCGGTGATCATGACAATCGGCGGCGCGTCTTCCGTCACCGACAGTTCGCGCAGATAATCAAGTCCGCTGGCGCCCGGCAGATTGATATCGAGCAGAATCAGATCGGGCTGAGCGGCAGCAACCGCCTTTCGTGCCTCATCAACACTCGCGGCTTCGGTCACCACATAGCTCTTCAGCGCGCGCGCCATTCCGTAACGCGCGGCTTCTTCATCATCAACGATCAGAATGCTCGGGTCAGCCATAATTCTGAATCCCAATCTCTTGCTCTGGTGGATTTTGCTGTCAGAAACTCACACGGGCAGTGTCAACTCAAATCTCGTGCCATGTTCATCAACTAACGGGCTCGTCAATGTGATGATGCCATCCAATTCTCTCACTCTCCGCGCAACAATCGCCAGTCCCAGTCCGGTTCCTCGTTGCTTGGTCGTAAAAAACGGCTCGAAGATCTTTTCCTGCATCGTCGCCGGAATGCCTATTCCATTATCCATTATAACAAGATGCAACTGGTTGGTCTCTTTGAGCGCGCTCTCGATCTGGACCTCTCCCTGACGTTTAATGGCCTGTGTCGCATTTAAGACCAGATTTAATAAAATCTCTTTAAGAGCAGCCGCCTTCTCTCCATCGAATTGTGGATTGGCCGATAAATTCAAAGAGACCTTTGTCTGATGCTCTTCTGCTTCAGAACGAGTGATGGCGAGTACGCTTTCAACTATCTCGTGCAGACCGGCGGAGGCGGAGGCCACGGCGGTGGGGCGCGAAAAACTCAGGAGTTGCGAGACGCTGCGGTTAAGGCGATCGACCTCGCCAGTGATCAAGTCGAGATCACGCCCGTATTCGCGGCTCACCTGCTCGTCTTCGCGCATGACCTGAGCGATCGATTTAATGGCGCTCAGCGGATTTTTGACTTCATGCGCGACAGTTGCGGCCATCTGGCCGAGCGAGGCCAACCGTTCACGCTCGGCCAATTCCCGCTCAAGTTTGACTTTCTCTTCCAGCAACTGACAGCTTTCGATGGCCACGGCGAGATGTCCGGCGAGGACCATCAACACCTCGCGTTTCTCAGTTGTCAGCGATTGCGGATCTCCGCTGATGATCAAGAGACCGATGACGCGGCCTTCTCGTCGCAAAATATAGCACGCGATCGCATTTAAACGATCGAGCAGTGATGGATCTTCAATTTCAGCCGCCTGGCCTTCTTTGGCTGCGCGGCAGACCTCTGCCGCTTCGTCTTCAGCTGAAACGTTGGTGACAATTCTGACTTCTACCAGCTCTAACGCGTCACGCAGTCTTTTCTCGGCAAATTTGATGAAATGTGCGAGCTCGCCGTAATTGGACGCCGCCGACCCGACCTGTGCGACAAGTTCACGATATAATCCTACTTCCCGCGCAAAGAGCCGCTGCACATAGTTTTCGGTCAAGCGCCGCAATGGTCCCGCCAAAAACATGACGACGAGGATCAACAAGGCTTCAATCACATCTGCATGCACGCCATACTTCAACTCGAGGGCGATGCTTAGACGGCGAATGCCATAGATATAGACCATCATGACGATCGCCGCCAGAATGGCATAGACCAGACTCTGGCGGATGACCAACTCCAGATAGCGGGTGCGATAGATGTAATAAGCGACAATTGTCGTCGGCACGATCGAAGAGAGCATCGCGATCAGCTCGATATATTTCCCCAGCATTTGCCAACGCCGGGCGCCGAAGACATAAGTCAGCAGAAAGAGTGCGCCGATCAAGATCAGCGACGCGCCGAATACTTCAAAGAATCGGCGTTCGCGCGGCGACTGAAACTTACCCGCCAGCCGCCAATCGATCAGCGCGCATTCAGCGAAGATAAAGACGAACCAGAGAATAAAGGGAAGCAACAGCGACGAGAGCTTCTCGATCGGCTCGTAAGGATCATTCCACAGTTTGACGACGACCCACGGCAAAATGACGAGCGGCATGTAACCCGCAATGATCAAGAACTTGATCAAAGCCCGCGGCGCCCGCTCATCAAATCTCGCCCAGACCCTGAAATGTGCATGAGCCAACGCGGGCGGCATCAAAGCGAGGGCGACATAAGCCACGACATTGGCCGATTTCAGCCACCACAAAATCCCGCTCACACCGATCAAATTATGAATTGTGGCGGCGAAATTTCCGACATGCCAGAGACCGACGCTCAATCCCAGGCCGAGCAGCGAGCGCTCCGCACGACGAATTCCGTAGCGGTGATAGAGCAACCAACACAGATAGAGATGTAAAGCCGCACCTGCGGCAAACCCAACGAGCTTGAGAATCTCAAAAGGTGAGAGAATGGCAGGCGTCGAGGTCGTCGGGGCCAATAAAAATGTGACTGATTGAAGCGGGGGCATGGGGAAAAAAGGATGAAGGAGAAAAGGGTCAAGGATGAGGAAGAGAAGGACGAGGGTTGAAGGATGAGGGTTGAAGGGTAGAACTTTATTTTTTAGAAAAAATAGAAGGTCTTTTTCCTCTTCCCACCTTCAGCCTTCATCACTTTCTTCCTCCTTTATCCTTCCTCTATCTCACTTCGGACATGGCGGCGATGTAGCAGCCGCGGGCAGTCGCAGTCAGTGGATCACTCGCCAGGCGAACGTCGGAAATCTGGACCGGGAAGCCGCCCGACTTGATCGTCGATTCGAATTTCTGCAAGAAACCGCGCGGTTTGGCGGTGCCTCCCGAAAGGACAACCGGCATGGCGCGATCGATCTTCGGAAGTTGCTTCGAATTTTCGAACTCTTCCCGCAAATTGCTGACCAGCGAGTTAATCACTTCCTCATAGTAGATATGCAGCGCGCTCGTCACTTTGTCTTTCGGCTGGCGCGACAGATCAAGCGACTCTTCCTTGATTAAGCGGACCCGCGTGACCGGTTCATCGACCACTGACGAGACGCTCGAATCGATGTAATCACCGCCCATCGGAATGCTGAAGGTCAGCATTGGAACCGAGAGGAAGGCAACACAGACGTTGCACATCCCACCACCACAACTGATTCCGATGCCGGTAAAGTTCTCGTTTTGCAATTCGGCGAAAACTACCGCTAAGCCCTCGTTCACAGCCTTCGCTTCATAACCGAGCGATCGCAGAAAACTCTTCAAGACCGCCTCGTGGTAAACGAGGTTGGTATCTGCGCCTTCACCCTTCCCTGGAACACTGAAACACAATAATTCGTTCTTGCGCCCGCGCGGGACGATCGATTCAATAATCGCCTGGATAATCTGCTGTCCCATGGGCTCCTGTGGATTGAGCATCCCATGTTGCATCGGACGGCGCGGGACGGCGTTGAAGAAGCTGGCAAACCGTTCTGAATCGTTACCGAAAACGAAAAGCTCTTTGCCATTACGGTGATAAACCATCTTGTTCTGTTGCAAGATGGCTTCAGTCATTTTGGTGTAGGGAACACCGACGAAAGAATTGAGTTGTGAATGGGCTTTGTGGCCGCTCGGACCGCCAGCCATTACAATGCGGCTTGTGCCCACATCAAGCCCTACTGCTCCGATCTCACTACCATCGGAATCGGCCTCACCTGCACCTGTCATTGTCTTATTCTCTTCCATTATTCCTCCATATCTACGTGATCTTCAAAATGAAATTTAGGCACATTTGTCTGTTGATGAATGCAGGGGGCTGGTGCGAGACGCCGAATAAAAATTGCCGGCTATCAGCCAGCAACGGGGGGTTTTCAAATTAGCTTTGCGGCTTTTACGCTCTGTGATTTCGCGTTCCGCGTTCTGCATCCGTGACTCAATTTTTTGCCAGATTCGGCTGAACTGTCGGTGTTTGATGATTGCGTCGCAAGTGAAGATTGCTGGATTGCTCCGGCAAGGTGCGGAGTCTGCGCGCTGCTCAATTTGCGCGTTGTAGTTTTCGCACTTTCTCAATTTGCGCAATGTAGAAATCGCGCCATCTACGTCGCAGGAGTTCGGGGTTGGTACCTGCACGATCGGCACGTTTTTTGAACTCGTCTTCTGCTGCCAATGCTCCCGGCCACAACACACGACCGAGCTTATCGAGGATCTCTTCGTCGTAAGTGAATCCGTAATCGCTCATATTCGGCGGTAAGACTTTATATTTGTCTGACAGCCCCATGGCTTCGAAAGGAAAGCCGCGCGTCCAATCATGATGAAAAGCGATCAGCATCTTATCCGGATTGACAGAGACTAGCCCGTGCGTCGTGCAATTCGCATCATCGATATTGTACTTGCTCCGCAAAACATTGGTCAGGGCTCTGCCGGCGATAACCTGGGCCTCGGTCAAGGTCTCATCCGTCGTCCCGTTGGCAACGGACGATTCAAAACAGACTCCAATGAAACTCTCGTTCAACCCGATATAAGTGTTTTTTTGATCTGCCCAGATCGAATTCCCGGCGTGATAGGCGGCGTGATCGTCGCGCACTATCCGGTAGATATCACCTATTCGATCGATCAGATAGTTGTAAGACTTCTTCTTCTGGATATATTCCAAGAGGCCCTGGCTCCGCCTCTGAATCGAATCGTTGTTCTCCGAAATAAACGGGAGGATGTCGCTCTCCGAAGCGTGATAGACAATTCCGATGATCTCGTGGCGCAACTCATTGCTGTCCGCATCCGTCCCGCGAGCAAGCTGATAATAGCCGCGGGGATGATTCTCTGTCTCATGCCTGGTGTTGATGCGACAGAGATTGCTATAACGCTCGTAATCATTCGTCTTTTCGACCTGCCAGATCTTGTCGGGTTTATACGGTCCGGCGAGCGCCACCCCAAGTGGCTGAGCATCTGTCTTGACATAGATCGGTCCCCGACCGCGCTGATATCTCTGCGCGAGATAGGAATTGACGTGCCGTGCCGACCACGTAGTGACCGAATATAGACTGAAGAGTAAGAGCCCGACTGCCAGGACACCCATCGCATAGAAAGCGTGGCGGGTCTGATAGATGACGAAGAAGGCTCGCGCGAAGCGCGGCACAGGGACATTCTGTAATTGGCGTTGCCGATTGGCCGGTACCACAGGCAATAATTTGCGTAGCTCCTCAAGGATTGCGCTGTAGAAGCGCGCTTCGAGCACCAGGTCGTAGAGCCGCGTCCGTTCGATGAATCGGAAATGACGAAGCGAGTGGTGTAACTGCTTCTGCCGCTCAACCTGTTTGGCGAGTGTATTATGAAGAAAGCGAAGACGCAATTCCGGACGATCCAATAGCATCGCGTAGCGCTCGACGATCTTCGAATAGACCTGCGCCGGGTTGGCGCCCTTCTTACTGCTCGCCGCGCGCTCTTTCGATGCTTGCTTGCTTTGTAAACCGATGATCTCAGTCTTCAAGCTGAACTCTTCCCAACGCAAAAGTATCCGGTCAATTGTTTTGAGCCTGTGGCACCGATTCAAGCTCCCCACTGCGCTTATTACCAAATCTATTTCCCGATCGTCGTCACGATGAATTCCGACAACACCCCCTTGGCTTTCAGCTGGTTGCCGAAATTCGTCGCTTCCTCGCGAGTACGGGCAGCCCCAATCTGCACGCGATACCAGGTCCCTTTGCCCGGAATATCCGCTCTCACGACTCGCGCATCGACGCCTGCCGATTTGAGACGCGCGACGCGGTCATTCGCCTGAGCCTGATCATTGAACGAAGCAACCTGAAGCGTCATATTCCCCTTATTTGGGGTGGTCGGAATAACGGCCGGTTTGGGCGCATCAGAATGGCCGGCGTTGCCGGTGACCGGCGGAATATCAACCGGCTTCGATCCGTTCTTTGCGATCGTCGTGTTAGCAGGCTGCGATTTCTCACCTGAGGGCTTGGGATCGACGACCGTCTTCGGCGACTCGGTTGCAGGTTTCTCGGCCTTGACAACCTCGTTCTGCTTGGTCTCAGCATTCCCTCCATTGGCAGGTGGGTTGGTCGCCGGTTGATTGTTACCCTCTTTTTCTTTTTCTTTTTCTTTGTTCGCGACGATGTTTTCCGGTTGGCCCTTGCGCTTGCTGATCAAATCGCCCAGGAAGTAGTAAGCGCCAAAGACCAGTCCGCCGAACACCAGTGTACACAAAGCGATCCGGATCAGCAGCCCACCGCGGCCCGCCGAGAAACTGCTCGCCGGCTCTTCTTCCTCGATCGCGCTTTCCGGCAGCACAGGCCATCCCATAAATTCCGGCTCAGCCGCGGTCACATAGTCCTGAGTTTCCCGCGGATGTGAAGGATTTCCCTGAAAATTGTCGACCGGAACGGGCTTTCTTTCGCCTCCGGCGAAATCATAATTCTCCGTCGAGTCGTAACTCGGAGTAGTGAAGACGTCATCAAAATCGGTTGTGGCTTCGTAGCTCGTTTGATAGTTCGGCTGCGCGGGGCGAGGAATGTCGAGCACATCATCAAAATCATCTCCGATGCGTGTCGCATAGACGTCACGAGATTGATTCAGCTGCTGGCTGTTCAACGGTTGACTTTGACTGTTCGACGTCTGGCTATTGCCGGGTTTGGCGGCAAACGGCAATCGCGCAGTCTGGCGTTTGCCATTCCCCTCGAGGCCAGATGGTTGATCTACTCTGACTTCGATAATCGTTGCACAACGCGCGCAGACAACCCGTGTGGAGTCAGCTTGATTCTCAAACTGGCATTTTGGACATATGACTTTCATTTCCTCAACTCCCACTTCAGTGTCCGTTTCCGGGCACTCATTGTGACCACCTAAAAGCCAGCGCTCAAACTTACAATCAAAAGATCAGTTCGCATTATTATGGCGTGCGGGGCGCGCGGCTGTTTGCTGTGAGCACTGGAAGGCTTGGCCGGTTAGTTATTAAAGCCAGATTGTTACTCGGGGTTGACATTGACTGGCAGTCTGTCTGGATAACGCCTAAAGAACTGATTTTGGTTTCGATCAATAATTACGATCTATATATTCGATCAGATTCCGATCATTGCCAAGATATCCTCAGTTTCTGATCATTGCCAAGATCCTTACGGAGAAGCAGGCTTTGCCCACCCACCGAAGCTCGATTGTATCTCGAGAAAAATACCTAAGCAAGGATAAATTGCGTGCAGTCTTGAATTATGGGAAAGACATAATTGTCGAATGGAGGACCGATAAAAAATAATCAATTGAGTGAGGAGCCGCAAGCTGGAAATATTAGTGAAATCCTTTCTATTCTTCATCCTTCATCCCACGCCCTTCTCCCTTAATATCCGCCAGAAATTGAACCAGGCGCGGCAAATGTGGACGGATGTCACTACGCTTGTAATCGATTAATCCTTGCTGACGAAATTCAATCATCATTCCGGTCACGACTTCGCGAGTAGAACCGATCAACTCCGCCAGTTCCTCGTGCGTTAATCTCACACTCGACTCCCCGGCCCGCGCGGCTTCATTAGAAAGACTGAGCAACGCCCGCGCTAATCGACGATGATTGTTGTCAAAGACCAGCGATTCGATTTGACGATGAGCCTCTGCCAACCGTCCCGCCACATATTCCATGGTGGCCTGCATCATCGCCGGATCGCGCCGCGCGACTTGCCGAAAATCTGCGATCCGAATCACCGCGACACGCGTCGTGTCGAGCGCGACAGCTTCATCACTGCGACGCATCTCGGTCTCTAATCCAGCCAAAGCCAGCTCGCCGAAGATCTCGCCACGGTAACGAATTGAGGTGATCTTTTGTTGCCCCTCCGGTGAAGCGCGCAGGATCTTGACGCGCCCCTTGAGCAGAGCATAAAGATGCGTCGCTTCGTCCTCTAGTCCATAAATAGTCATCCCACGCCAAAAGGTGCGCTCAACATGAGGCAGATTCAAAAGATTCGGAAAATCCGGCAGCCATGACTGTTCTTCAAGTTTTAAACTGGTGACAGTTGACATCATCGCTCTTCCTCTCTTCTTATGATCTTCTCATCTTTATATCTTCTTAAAATCATCGAATCGGAAAATGGTTGATTGTGGATTGACCGATGAGATTGTCGAGATTGTCCCTCGCTCCGATTCGCCATTCCGGATGATGCCGAACCGTCGATGTTCGTTCAACTCGGCGGAGATGTTCGGCGACGGGTAGGGCGAGGCGTTCGGCCAGAATTACATTCTCAGTTTGCGGCAGATCAGACACTACGAGGACAATATGCTTAGTGGTTTGATATGCGTCCAGCACTAGATGATTTCGCGCGGCTTGCTGCAATTTAATATCTGCCCCGTCATTAGCCGGGACTTTGCCAAGTTTTAATGACCGGCCGTCGCGTTCAGTGACCAGCAGAGAGATCACCTGGGTGTGGCGCGTATAGACGAGGTGCGCAAATTTGCGACCGCCGCCACTGCAGAGGTGCGCCGAACGCAGTTGCAGTCCTTCCGCTCCGACTTCGGCAATTCGGTCGAGAGCGAGGTAAGTCGGATCATATGTTTTGACCGATTCAGGCATTGCGCCATGTCCGTTCGAATTGACGAACCGGGTCGCGCACGTCAGATGATCTTCAGCTGATTGATCAAAAAGGGCGGTGCTTAGCTCCACGCTCTGAGCCTTTGAGACGGACAAGGAGAGGTAATAGCTGAAAGCTAGGCCGGCCACAAATAAGAGAGCAACCGTTGCCGCGACAGACGCAAAACGGAGGTTAAAATACCGAGAAAAAACTTTTCTCGGTTTGGATGCGATGTGCTCTCTCTCTCCGGCCTGGTCATTGGCAGCCGCGTGCAGCAGGACCCGCAATTGCTGACATGCCTCCTCACTCATGCTCTCCCGGCTACAGGCGCGGCGGAGCGTCGAACGCAGTTGGCGACGTGCGGCCATTTCGGCGCGACATCCGCCGCATTGTTCGGCATGACGCAGCACCGCGTGATTGGTCTCGATTGCCAACTCTTGCGAGAGATACGAATCGAGCAGATCCTTGAAACTTCGGCAATCCATCTCTTGCATTTCACCCCTTACATCTCACTCATCTCACTGCCTAGATCCGGGGCTCAAACTCCGGCAGCGAGCTCATTACTCGGCGACTTGGTATCCTGCGCCGCGTGCATAGTTCGCCAATTCCATGCGCAGCATTTTCCTTCCGCGATGCAATCTGGACATGACAGTCCCCACCGGAATTTGCAGAGCGTCGGCGATCTCGCGATATGACAACTCTTCGACATCGGCAAGGACGATCGGAATTTGGAAATCTCTCGGCATCCTTTCAAGCGCCAACAAAACCTCCTCCTCCGTCAAATGCTGCGGAGTCGGCGGATCGTAAGCCATCGTCTCAGCGATCGTCTCTTCGACCGGCACAAGTTCCAACCGTTCTCTCCTCTGCCCTGAATAGAAGACATTAAATAAAATTTTATAGAGCCAGGCGCGCAGATTCGTTCCAGGCTCAAAACGGTGAAACGATCGCCAGGCCTGGAGGTAGGTCTCCTGAATTAAATCTTCAGCTTTTGCTCTGTCTCGACACAGTTTGAGGGCGACACGGAAGAGCTGATCGGCATAAACAAGCGCCTCCGCCTCGAAGATTGAAATGTTCTGCTGTGCATTGTTCTGGATCAAATCGCTGATCCCTGAAATTATCGTCATCCATCCTTTACACTGATGGAAACTAAGGGCGATCAACTCAAATCAATGAGCCCAGCCGCTCTCTTCGCCCCATTCGACCCTGCTTTACATGATATTTATCGTCAAAATTTCGGGAAATATTCCGGAAGATAAAATTTTCTTTCGGCGCGCCAACTACTAGCATGAAAACGATGATTTGTGGTATGTTTGCCGACTTCGTGATCATATAGGAGGTAGAGGAGATTTATCACCATGGCTAAGAGATGTCAGGTAACGGGCAAAAAACCGATGTCCGGGAACAATGTTTCACACGCAAATAACAAAACGAAGCGCCGTTTTGAACCGAATTTGCAGTCTCACCGTTTTTGGGTGCCGAGCGAAGGCCGTTGGGTTCGTCTCCGCGTGACAGCGCGAGGAATCAAGACAATCGATAAAATCGGCATTGAAAAAGTGCTGGCCGATCTGCGCGCCCGCGGCGAAAAGGTCTAATTCTATCTGACGATCTGCAGTGGGCTCCGCATTGAGCCTGATCATCTAGAGAATGCGAAAAGACGCGGAATTTCTCTCTGAAATGCTCCGCGTCTTTTCGTCTTTGCCGTGTTTTTAAGCCCCTCAATAATTTAGCTATTTTTTAAGCTGCGCGATAATGCGGCGCATGCGCGTGACGACTTCGACCAGATGTGAGTCGTCGATCTGCTCCCCTTTCAAAATCACTTCTCCATCACTCAAGGCCTGGCGGACTTCAATCTCGGAGACCGGCAAGCGCTGACGACGCAAACTGGCGAGGATCTCTTCTGTCTGTGCGCGCGACGAGAGTCCGAGCCGACGGCAGAGTTGAGATTTAAACTTCGGATAGATATTCTCAATGGCCAGATCGTGCGCTCGCGCAACTTGCTGTAAATATGCCATCGAACTGACAAACTCCAGCGGCGAATGACGGTCAGCAGATGGCAGAGGCAGTGAGCGCGCAAATCGTTTGCCGTATGAGTAGACGAGCAACAGACTCAGCAACGTTCCTTGGATGAGTAACCACGGCATCGGCGTCCCGCGAAAGTAATTCACCAGCGGGTTGCTGGTATTGCGATAACCGTGATGGAATTCATCGAAGAAGATCCGGCGAGTGACATGATTCTCGCCCGCCGAGAGCGAATTGATCAAATTGAGAGCGAGCGTCAGATTCGATCCGCGCGCAATGCCATTGTTGGCGATCACGAATGGATCGGAGAGAAAGATTACTCGTCCATCGCCATACTCGAAATCGGCGAGAATGGCGCCATCCTTGTCGCCCAGATGAATGACCGGGGCATAGAGCAAGAGGTCGAAATCATCATCGTTGATCGCCACTGGAGACGGCGACGGGCGATTTTCCGGCAAGGGTGTGGTCGTTCTCGGCGTTGACTCTTTTTTAGCGCCTTCTTTAGTTTCGTCCTTAATCTCTTCAGGCGGAGTCTCGGGTGGATGAAACTTCATTCGCGCGGCAAGACTGGACAGAGCAAGCCCGCGCAGATTTCTCGTCAATTCCGTCGGCTGGACAATCAATTCGTCGCTTCTGCCGTCAACCAGCAGATCGGGCGGGCCATTCCATGGCGGATTCTTTGTCACGATCTTCGCATGGATGACGGGATCACCAAACTGATCGCCCGGATCGCGGCTGACGATGAGGGCCCTCCCGCCATCGGCGATCCATCTTTGCAAAGCGTGCGCCTCGTCGAGTCGAATCGACCGATCGAGTTGAAACGGGCCAACGACAATGAGAAGAGAGTCTTTGGCCTTTTCACCGAGCGACAGATAGCTCTCGCGCCAACGCGCGACCGGCTGCCCCGACTCTTCGAGAAGCTGATAGAACGCGCGCATGCCCGTCGGACCGGTGCTATAGCTTGAACGAATCGGCTGCCCTTCATTTTCCTGCGGCCGGTCGAACTCGATGCTGCCCGCCGCACTCAACGCAATGAGCACCAGCAGCACCAACAGGAAAGTACCGATGATACCGAGATAAGAACGCATCATAGAAGTGGAAAGGCGGAGGGATTGCAGGATCAGGAAGAGCAGGATGAAGGCGGGAAAAACATCTTTTATTTTTATAGAAAAGATCGAGCCTATCCCTCATCCTTCTCATCCTTCTCTTCCTTCTCTTCCTTCACTCTTCATCCTTTTCCCTCTCTGCTTCCGTTGTTTTCCGATAGCGCGAGAGGAATCCATTGAATTCATCTTCCGTCGCGCGCATTTGTCCATACCAAACTTGCTCAAAGGTGCCGGTCATCGAAGAGAAGACCGGAAAAATCCTTGTTTCCGACCGGAGGGAGTCAAGATAATCGCGGTTGGTCTTTGAGCGGTGCAACCGTAATTTGCCGTGCTGCTCCAGTTCGAAGAGCAATGCAATATATGCACGGCGAATTGCAGCACGGTAATCTCCTTCTCGCGCGAGATCGGCAGCCCTGGCGAGCAGGTCCGCGGCGGTGGCATCTTCCGCGATCTCTTCTCCCAACACCTCTCGCGTCTTTATTTCGTCTTCGGATTTGCGACGGCGTTTGATGCGTCGCATCAGCTGCATGATGCCAAAAATTGATGCGGCAATTAATAGCAGCACAATCAAGATGCGGAACCCGGTCAAGGTGCCTGAACTGACGCCGCTCGGTTCCCTTCCCGGCGTGCTCCCAAACCGGCTCAGAAAGCGCACAATGGCCTCCAAGATCCTTCTCAGCAGACGGCGAATCGCAGACTCCTTCTGTTCTTCCGACCGGTATTCCGGGCGCGCAAGAATACGATCGAGTTGTTCACGTCGATCATCCGTCTTCAAGTTTTGCTGGGACTGTTGAGCAGTCACCCGTTCCTGAAGGAAGAACAGGCGATCTGAGATCTCGGTCAACATCGACCGCCGCTGTTCGACATCTCCGTTGACGCCTTTGATGACGTCGTCGATCTTCTCATGCAGCCATGAGTTGTCGATCCGCACGACCTGGCCTTCAAACATGACATCTTCGCGCTGCGGAAGCAGCCGCCTAAGAGTCGCCATGGCATTCATGACTTCCACCGCAGAATGGCTCCCCTCAACCAAGTCATCGACGACGGTCTCGGCTTTCGCAAGCCTGTCGGTATAATTTTTTAAGGGCGCGGCGGCGAATATCGGCGAGATCAAAAAGGCACAGATCACCCAGGCGCAACAAAACCGTAAAAGCCCTCGATCCGGAAGGGAGAGAGGAGAAGTTCCGCAGACGTGATAGATTCTCTTCATCAATGTCATCGACTAAAAGACTGATCCGCAAACACGACAGAAACGGTCTTCGACCTCGGCATCACTCCCGCACCACCGACAACGGCGTCGGGCATTCTCGAGTTTAACCGTCATCGCGACCTCTTGAACGACCGGACTGGGTGCGACGAGAGTATCGGTCTTTTGTTCTGCGGCAGACAACTCGACTTGCAACGTGTCGGCCGGGATCACCTCAATTGCGCCTTCACGATAGTTGAGGTCCGCCGTTTGTTCGGGCGGCGCCGGATGATGAATGATCGGCTCGGACGAAGGTAAGCCTTGGACCGAGGGATTGAATTGGACCGGGCCATTGTCATTAAGACCGAGAATTGACGGGATTCCAGAGGCGACGACCGGCTGAGGAGGGCTCTGCCAATCGACGAGGTCCATCAGTGGCGGCGCGTGTGGCGGCGGCGGCAGGACCCGGTTAGAGATCAGCTCGACATCGAAGCCTTCTTTCCGAACCTTGCTGTCGAGATAAAGCAGGGTGAATCCAAGCATCGCAATCGGTGCGATTAAGATCTCGCTCACCTGTGTCATCGTCTGTTGTGCAATCCGATACCAGAGCGGTTCATTCGAGCTTAATGGGTTAATGTCTACGCCTACCCAATAACCATACCAGCCCAGCGGCAGCATTAAGAGCAACCATAACGACCAGGCGACATAAAACCAAAAGATGATCAGAGCCGCAATGCGAATGATTTCACCGCTCGCAAGCGCAAAGCTGCGGCTGATCGAACTATAAACGCCTTTGCCTTCGACCATCAGAATCTGCGGGACATAGACGACACGGCAATATAAAAGCAACGCGCCGACGATGGCGACGACAATCAGGAAGATGCCGAAGGTGATATTGGACACTGTTCGGATCCAATCAGGCAGAATCGGGCCGATGACCGCGCCCAAGGCCGCATAGATCAAGAGCAGAACGACCACCACGAAATAGATCATGATCGTGAGGCCGATGGCCATCAACCCCACGATCAACATCGCCCCGATCAGCGCCCAGATCCGTTCGCGCACCGTTCGATAAACATCACGCGCGCGGAGCGGCGCTCCATCAAAGAAATGATAGACCAGCGAACGCGAAGCGCCTCCGAGCACGAGATAGAAAGCCATCTTTCCGAGCGCCAGCAGCAAACTCCCGACAAAAATCAGGAGCACGGTAAAGACCAGCCGGGAATCACCGCGGGTTAATGAAAAGTTACGCAAACCGATGTAATAAAGAATCGAACCGGTATATGCGACGAGGCTCGGCGCCATGACGACCCGCACCAGAACGAGAAAGTTTCGCCGATAGAGCCGAACGGCACGGTCGATAATGTCACCAGCAGACATCGGCTCGAGTGTAATAGCATCGAAAGTGTTCATGCAATTTCAGTGGATCTGACTGATTCTCCGGCCTTAATAATTTCGCCTCCCACATCTTAAGCGATTTTTGGCGCGCTTGAAAAACAATTATGCTCAGAGTAGAAATTGCCTGAAAGACGGCCTATTTTTTTATGACCCAAAGTCGTCAGGATTCGTGTCATAATCCTTTGACCGGACGATCGGCGATTTGCCGGGCCGGGATCGATACTTCAACGGAGAATCTCATGAAACAATCTGTGCTCATGGCCCTGGGGTGCCTCCTCGTTTTAGCGACTTCAACGCTCTCTCTGGCGAGTTCCAAAGCTGAAGCCCGCGCCCGCGCCCAGAAGGCGGCTCAAGCATTTCAAGAAATTATGGCCGCGCCCGATCAGGCAGTTCCTCAGGAGCTGATCGACCGCGCGGAATGTATCGCGGTCTTTCCTTCAGTCAAAAAGGGCGGATTCATCGTAGGCGGCCAATATGGCAAAGGGCTGATCAGTTGTCGTCGTCCGGAAGGGTCCTGGGGAGCGCCCGCATATTTCACCATTGGCGGCGGCAGTTTCGGGTTGCAAATCGGCGGACAGGAGGTCGATCTGGTGCTGCTGGTCATAAACAAATCCGGAGTCGAAGGCTTATTACAAGATAAATTCGAGATCGGCGCCGGAGCAGCCGCTTCGGCGGGGCCGGTTGGTCGTAATACTCATGCTTCAACCGACATCCTGCTCAAATCACAGATCCTCTCTTATTCGCGCAGCCGCGGACTATTTGCCGGTCTCGAACTGAAAGGTGCCGTGATCATGCAGGACAAAGACTCCAATCGAGAGATCTACGACCAGGAGATTTCCGCGCGCGAGATCATCGTTGATGGCAAGGCGCGGACACCCCCAACAATCATGGTATTCCCGCAAACGCTCCGCAAATTCTCGTCGAAAAGCGTTCGCAAGTAGCAGCTTCAACGGCCTTTTATTTCAGGCCGCGCGCCCTTAAAGCAGTCATTCAAATATTAATTAGCCAAAGCTCTTGGAACCAATCCCACTCCACCGCGTGTAAGCGAGCGCAGTTATCACAAATGAAATGATGAAGAGAGTGAAGAGAATGAATGGAATGGAGAGGGTGAAGAGGCAGTGCGCCCGATTTATTCCGATCATGCTCTTCATTCCCTTCATCATTTCATTGTCGTCCTGATCCGGCGACGGTTGATGAAAGCCCTCTTCACGGTTCTCCGTCAATCTTCTATCGGTTCTTCGATCAACATTCCAAAAGCGGCGAGTTCACAGCCAGGGATTTCCCGGTCAAAATTGAATTTTGAGGATGCAAATGTTAGATTGGCCGAGCCTTTATGCCAATTAAACTACTAGCACTCGATATTGATGGCACGCTGCTAACGCCGCGTGGAGAGCTCACACCAAGAACTCAAACCGCCCTTAATCAAGCGCGCCAGCGCGGTGTGCAGATTGTGCTCGTCACTGGCCGGCGCTTCGGCTCGGCCTATCTATTCCTGCAGGAAGTGGGACTGGATGTGCCGCTCATCTCGCACAATGGGGCATTGACCAAAGATACGGGAACATTTGAAACGATCGACTTGCATCCGCTCGAGGTCGAAACTGCGTGCGCCGTGATCAGGACCGCGCGCCAGTTCGGAGCCGATATGGTCTGTTGCTGCGACGAACCACATGGCCTCGGGAGAATGGTGATTGAAGGCATCTCTGAAAACAATAAAGCAATGCATCGGTACCTCACCAAATACCGGGATGCAGTCGTCGAGGTGAAGGATTTGGTCGAGTACGTCGAAGTCCCGCCCATTCAGATGATGTTCTCTGGAAATTGCGCACAGATGGAAGAATTTGCGGAGTTGTTGCAGTCGGCGATCGGCGAACAGATCCGCATCTTCAAAACGCGCTATCCCCGGCTTGATCTAACGATCCTCGATGCAGTCAGCAACCGGGCATCGAAGGGGGACAGTCTGGCAAAGATCGCCGGTCAATCCGGAATCTTACGCGAAGAGGTCATGGCGATCGGCGACAACCACAATGATCTGACGATGCTTCGCTACGCCGGGCTGGGCGTGGTGATGGATAACGCCGAGGATGAACTGAAACAGGAAGGCTTTGCTTTGACCTCCTCAAATGCGGAGGATGGCGTAGCAGAAGCAATCGAGAAATATATTCTTTAACAAGGAGCACTCAAATGTCCGATACTGGAAATCGCACCGCAGTGATTGAAACGCCAAAAGGCACAATCAAGTTTGTCCTGTACGAAGATCTGGCGCCGATCACTACGGCCAATTTCGTCTCATTGGCCGAGAACAAATTTTACGACGGATTGAAGTTTCACCGTGTTGAGCCCGGCTTTGTCATCCAAGGCGGCTGCCCGCATGGAACAGGCACCGGAGGATCTGGCAAAAATATTCCGCTCGAAGTCAGCCCGAATTTAAAGCACGGCGATGCGGGCGCCGTGGCCATGGCACGCTCTTCAGATCCAAATAGCGCAAGCTCTCAGTTCTACATCACACTTTCACCGACACCGTTTCTCGACGGCAACTACGCGGTCTTTGGCCGCGTCACCGAGGGCTTGGATGTCGTGCGGTCGATCAAAGTCGGCGACGTCATCACCAATATCACAATCAAGGGATAAAGGATGAAGTAGCGGAGGGATGAGGGGCGAGGCATCTGTAAAAAGCTCAAGTTCCGCCCTTCATCCCTCATTCTTTATTCCTTCTTTATTCCTTTCTTCCTCATCCCTTCTCCTTCGTCTTTTCCCTTTCTTGTCTACTTCATCCCTCCGCATCATCCTTCATGCTCTCTCCCTTTCTAGAAATCGCTTGGTCACTGGAGACGACAAGACGATCGAGGTCGTGGTTGTCCCATAGGGGAGAAGTTTTTCGATCACCTGCTCCAAATGAGCGACCGACGAGACGCGCACTTTCATAATAAATGAATCGCCTCCAGTCCCTCGATGGCACTCACTGACCTCCGTCAATTCACCTACCAGAGCCACAATCTTGCCTGAGACATTGCCGGAAATATTCATCCGGATGAAAGCGGTGATTGGATATCCAACCTTTTCAGGATTCACCTCGGCGTGATAGCCGGTGATAATTCCGGCATCCTCCATCCGATGGACACGTTCGGTCACTGCCGGAATCGAGAGGCCCACTCGCCTTCCAAGCTCTGCAAATGAGATCCGCGCATTCTCTTGAAGTTCATGCAAGATATGCCAACCGATGTCGTCGAGTAATTTTTCATTCCCTAAAGTCATTTCAAAATTAACCTTAAATTATTAAGTGATCCGGAAATATTACCTTAAAACCGATCTTCATCTGTAGCCGGCTCGATCCTATCATCCAGACATAATTTGGATCGTAAATAGGAGGTTAAGAGATGTCGTTTGAACGAACCAAATGGATTTGGCATAACGGACAGCAACTATCTTGGGATGAAGCCAAGATTCATTCATCTGCATTTGGCTTACATTATGGCACCGGCGTTTTTGAAGGCATCCGGGCTTATCAGACAGCGGAAGGTCCGGCAATTTTTCGGCTGGAAGAACACCTGGACCGGCTCTTTGCCTCGGCGAAAGTTTACGGCATAGAGATTCCCTATTCGGCGGAACAGCTCACCGAAGCGATCAGCGAAAACATCAGTCTGAATGACTTGAACAATTGCTATGTGAGACCGGTCGCCTATTTTGACAGCGGCAGTCTTGGGATCCGCTCCATCTGTCCTGTCAGCGTCACAATCATTGCCTGGGAATGGGCTCATGCGATGTCCGCTGAAAAGAAGGCCAGAGGATTGCGCGTCACGATCTCGCCCTGGAAGAAATTCCATTCGAGCATGATGCCGACGACAGCGAAATCGACCGGACAATATCTCAATTCGATTCTGGCCGTACGAGAAGCCTCGGCGCGCGGTTTTGACGAAGCCATCATGCTCGATGTAAACGGCAACCTGGCAGAGGGAGCGGTCGAAAATATCTTTCTGGTTCGTGGCGGCAAAATATTAACGAATGACGAGACGTCTTCGATTCTGCTCGGCATTACACGCGCTTCAGTGATCGAGATTGCGCGGCATCTCGGCTACGAAATTGAAATCCGCACCCTGACCCTCGCCGATCTCTTAGATGCCGATGAGGCTTTCCTGACCGGAACAGCCATGGAGATTGCGCCAATTCGCGAGGTTGACGGCCGGGTTATCAGTGACCCCAGCACGAGGCCGGTCACAGAGAGGATTCAAAATTTATTCTTTGAAATCGTCTCCGGCAAGAATCAATCGTATCGCCATTGGTTGCGTCCCGTGGTGAGAACGGCCAGTGCCGGCGCATTCGTGTAATGGCTGAAATATGGTGGAACAACGGCAAGACGACAATTTGATAGCCTGGCGCCCAACCGGCGAAGTGACGGAGCGCGCTCAATTGACGCGTTTCATTGCGTTTTGCGGCCTCCGATCATTTGATGAACTCTACCGGCGATCGGTTGAAGATGTGGCGTGGTTCACCGAACAGGTATTACGGTTTTTCAACATTCAATTTGATCAACCATACAGCCAAATTGTCGATCTTTCGCGAGGCGTCCAGTGGCCGCGCTGGTGTGTGGGCGCTCAGCTCAACATCAGCAAAAACTGTCTCGACCGGTGGATTGAGGACGAAGAGACGGCGCAGCGGCCTGCTCTCATCTGGGAAGGGGAAGATGGCGAGCGGCGGACGCTCAGTTACCAGGAGATTTGGGATGAGGTCTGTCTATGCGCGGCCGGATTACGCGCCTGCGGTTTAAAGAAGGGCGATGCGATCGGCATTCATCTGCCGATGATGCCTGAAACGGCGGTCGCGCTTCTGGCCATCAATCGCATTGGAGGAATTGCAGTCCCGCTCTTCTCCGGCTACGGCCCGGCAGCAATTGAATCGCGCCTTCGCGACGTGGGCGCCAAGGCTCTCTTCACCTGCGACGGTTTCCCTCGGCGCGGCAAAAATATCAAGACAAAACTGATCGCAGATGAAGCAGTCGCGAGCCTCTCCGAGATCATTCGCGTCTTCGTCGTCCGCCGCTCGATGGAGACCGTCCCGATGAGGCCGGGCCGCGACCTCTTCTTTGATCAATTGATCGAGACGGGGAGTAAAAATGCGAAGTTTAGACACCCCGAGATCTGCGACGCTGAAGACCCCTTGATCGCGATCTATACGTCAGGCACTACCGGCAAGCCGAAGGGCATCTTACACACGCATTGCGGCTTTCCGATCAAGTCGGCACAGGATATGTGCTTGGGGACCGATGTCGGGCGCGGCACACGCATTTCGTGGGTGACCGATATCGGCTGGATGATGGGACCATGGTTGATCTATGGAGCTCTCATTCTGGGAGGCACAATTGTTTTGTATGACGGGGCGCCGGATTACCCCGCAGCCGATCGGATCTGGCAGTTCTGCGCGGAACAGAAAGTGGAAGTTCTTGGTATTTCGCCAACCTTGATTCGCACTTTAGCGATGCAAGGCGATGAGCTGCCCTCTCAACATGACCTCTCAAAGCTACGGATTCTGGGATCGACCGGCGAACCCTGGAATCTTGATCCGTGGCGCTGGTTGTTCGAGAAAGTCGGCAAACGGCGAATACCAATCATTAATTACTCGGGTGGCACGGAAATTTCTGGTGGGATTTTAATGGGCAATCCCTTGCTTCCAATTAAACCTTGCTCATTCCCTGCGCCGTGTCCGGGAATTGCGGCCGATGTCGTTGATGAAAACGGCAATTCAGTGCGTGGGGCAGTCGGTGAATTGGTAATTCGCAAACCCTGGATCGGACAGGCACGCGGTTTCTGGGATGACCCCGAACGTTATTTGAATACCTACTGGTCACGGTTTCCCGAGATGTGGACGCATGGAGACTGGGCGATGGTTGATGCCGATGGCCACTGGTACATCTTGGGCCGCAGCGACGATACGTTAAAGATCGCGGGTAAACGGGTCGGTCCCGCCGAAGTTGAATCAATTCTCGTCGGTCATCCCGATGTAGTTGAGGCCGCGGCGATAGGTATCCCGGACGAACTCAAAGGCAACGCGCTCATCGCTTTTTGCGTCCTGTCAAATGACGCGCCGAATGTTCCTGATGCCGGCCAGCGGCTCGCAGATGAGCTGAAACAGAGAGTCGCGACGGAATTGGGCAAACCGTTGAGGCCGGAAAAGGTTTTCTTTGTTGCGGGATTGCCAAAGACCCGTAACGCGAAGGTGATGCGCCGGGTAATTCGCGCCGCCTATCTGGGCGAGGATCTCGGGGACGTCACGGCGTTGGAAAATCCGGCGGCGGTTAAATCGATTGCGGATTGTAGATCACAAGGAGCGCCGTGAAAAGCGCACCGGCAACCCACAATCAAATAAAGGATCAGGCTATGCTTACATCAACAGTACCGGCAACCGAAGAATTTTTAACCTGTGACGTAGGGTTCGAAGAGATCAGTATGCTTCCGATCGATCATCCCGGCGCGCAGGATCAGGAATATCGAGCGCGGCGAAACTTCATTGCGAAACTGGCGAAGCAATATCGCGAAGACCCGAACCATCTTATCCTCGATGTCGATTATTTGCCGGAAGAGACCGCTGTTTGGCGGTATGTTTACGATCAACTTGAAGAGGCGCAACAGCGCCGGGCTTGTTCCCTCTACCTCGAATCGAAACGCAAACTGGGGATCAGCCGCGATGAGATTCCGCAATTGCGGGACCTCGATCGGAAGCTGCGCGCCATCTCCAACTTTCGCCTGGCGCCGATTGAAGGCCTGGTGGAGACACGCGCTTTCCTTAGTTGGCTGAATAAGCGGACGATGCTCTGCACACAATATCTGCGCCATCATTCCCGGCCGGATTACACGCCGGAGCCCGACATCGTGCACGAGATCATCGGTCATATCCCCAATTTTACCAATGCGGATTTCGCCGATTTTTCGCAATTTATCGGCCAGGGAGCGCGGATCGCCAATGATGAGCAATTGATCCAACTTGGCCGTCTCTATTGGTTCACAGTCGAATTTGGTTTGGTCGAAGAAGGTGGCGATCCGAAGGCGTTCGGCGCGGGTCTCCTCTCATCATTCAGCGAACTGGAGCACGCTTTCGGTGATCAGGTCGAACGACGCAAGTTCGATCTCGAAGAAGTGATCAACACGCCATATGACTATTCTGAGATGCAACCATTGTTATTTGTAATTCCGTCGTACACCAACCTGAAGGAGGTGACGAGGGAGTTTATTGAAAGTTTTGAAGTGAGAGGTCAATGATGAATAACAACCCTCTGAAGATCCGACAAGTCCATCACATTGAATTTTATGTCGGCAATTCCAAGCAGGCCGACTACTACTATCGCAGCGCATTCGGATTTTCGCGCATCGCTTATGCCGGTCTGGAGACCGGTGATCGCGAAAAGACTTCATACGTGCTGGAGCAAGGCACTATTCGCTTGGTGATGACCTCGCCACACGCTCCCGATTCGGAGATCAGCGAGCACATCAAGAAGCACGGCGACGGAGTCAAGGACATCGCGCTCGAAGTTGACGACGCCGATCACGCTTTTGAGATCGCCGTCTCGCGGGGCGCAACGCCCAATGAGGAGCCGCATTCGGTGAAAGATGATTTCGGCGAAATCCGCCGCGCCAGCGTCAGAATTTACGGCGACACCATCCATTCGTTCATCGCGAGGAACAACTACGCCGGCCGGTTCTTGCCGAGGTTTATCGAGTCGAAAGTCCCTGGGCGGGCGGCTGGATTATTGCGGATTGATCATTTCGTCGCCAACGTCGAGTTGGGCAGAATGACCGAGTGGGAAGAGTGGTACAAGCGCGTTTTTGGCTTCACGCGCTTTATGACATTCGACGATAAGGATATCTCGACCGAATACAGCGCGCTCAACAGCGTCGTCATGGCAAACGATTCGCGCAGCATCAAATTTCCGATCAACGAACCGGCGCCCGGCCGCCGTAAAAGTCAGATTGAGGAATATCTCGATTGCTATTACGGTCCCGGCGTACAGCACATTGCGCTGCTTACGACCGACATCATCGCCACTGTAGCCAAATTGCGTGAAAACGGTGTAGAGTTTCTCGAAGTGCCGGACACTTATTATGAAGCGCTGACACAGCGTGTGGGAAAGATTGATGAGGATCTGGCAAAGTTACGCGAGTTGAAGCTGCTGGTTGACCGCGATGAACAGGGATACTTGCTCCAAATCTTCACGAAACCGGTCGAAGATCGTCCGACACTATTTTATGAAATCATCCAGCGTAAAGGTTGCCAGGGCTTTGGTAAAGGCAATTTCAAAGCTCTCTTTGAGTCGATCGAGCGCGAACAAGCGAAACGCGGCAATCTAACTTGAGAATATGGAACTTCGATATCAATCAGGATTCGGCAACGAATTCGCCACGGAGGCCATCGCCGGCGCTTTGCCAAAAGGTCAGAACTCCCCCCAGAAAGCGCCGTTCGGTCTATATGCCGAACAATTCAGCGGCACTGCTTTCACCATGCCGCGTCCGTCGAATCGCCGCACCTGGACATATCGAATCCGGCCATCGGTGACGCACCGGCCATTCAAGCAAATCCCCCAGGGCTGGTTGCGAAGCGCTCCGTTCAATGAAATACCGGCCACACCGAACCAGTTACGATGGGACCCCCTCCCAATTCCCACGGAACCGGTCGATTTTGTCGATGGTTTGATCACAATGGCTGGTTGCGGTGATGCCGCCACGGGCACGGGCGTGGGGATTCATCTCTATGCCGCCAGCTCTTCCATGCGAGATCGGTTCTTTTATAATGCCGATGGCGAAATGCTTCTGGTGCCACAACGCGGGCGGCTGGCGATTCATACGGAGCTGGGCGTTTTAGAAATCTCACCGGGTGAAATCTGCGTGTTGTCGCGGGGTCTGAAATTCCGCGTTGAAGTGCCTGAGGGTGAGGCGCGAGGTTATCTTTGCGAAAACTATGGTGCGCATTTTAAATTGCCGGAGTTGGGACCGATCGGAGCGAATGGACTGGCCAATGCGAGAGATTTTTTGACGCCGGTGGCAGCATACGAAGAGCGAGAGGGAGACTTTCGCATGGTCGCCAAATTTCAGGGTAATCTGTGGGAGGCAGCGATCGATCACTCGCCGCTCGACATCGTGGCGTGGCATGGCAACTATGCCCCTTACAAATACGATCTGGCGACTTTCAACACGATCAACACCGTCAGTTTTGATCATCCCGATCCTTCCATTTTCACCGTCCTGACCTCGCCATCTGAAATTCCTGGGGTCGCCAATGCCGATTTTGTGATCTTCCCGCCGCGATGGATGGTAGCTGAGAACACATTTCGTCCGCCGTGGTTCCATCGCAACGTCATGAGCGAATTTATGGGCTTAATCTTCGGACAGTACGATGCAAAGCCGGAGGGCTTCGTGCCCGGCGGCGCGAGTTTGCATAACTGTATGTCGGGCCACGGGCCTGATGCCGAGGCGTTTGAGAAAGCCGGCAATGCCGAGTTGAAGCCACAAAAATATGACAATACGCTCGCGTTTATGTTCGAGACGCGATTTGTGATTCGCCCGACGAAATTTGCGATGGAGACAGCAGCTCTTCAAAAGGATTATTTCGAGTGTTGGCAAGGATTGAAGAAGAATTTTTCACCGCCGCTCAAATAGCTCAATCTTGATGCCGTCACCGATCGGACCAGGCATGAATCGTACGCTCAATGACCTACTGACTGGAATAATCGATTACGCCGGGCTCTTCCCGCCCGCCGCGCTCGACATGCAAACCGCAACCGACAACTATGCGGCCTATTACAAGAGCGATGAGGCTCGCTGGTTGGGACGATTTGTAGTCCCGGTGGCACGGCTTGCGGAATTCGAACAAGCAGCACAAGAGATCAGTCCGGATCAGCGTCCTCGAGAGAACGAAGCCTGGCGACTGACCGTGCTGGCCGGCGCCAACCTGGAATCAGATGTTAAAACTATCGTCGGATTCAATGAACGCCTCGCTCAGAGTTCCATCCTCGTCGATACCATTGAAATCAAGGCTGAACATCGTGAAAAGATCGGGGCATCAATGAGTCAGCTCCCGCAATTCCTGACTCCCTATTTTGAGATTCCAATTGCTCATGATCCGACTGAACCGATCAAAACAATTGCTGATCTTGGCGCGCGGGCCAAGGTTCGCACCGGCGGGGTGAAGGCTGAGGATTTCCCTTCATCGTTCAATCTCGCACGATTCATTGCCATTTGTGCGGCTGAAGATGTACCGTTTAAAGCTACGGCCGGATTACATCACCCGGTCCGCTCGATCAATCAGCTCACTTACGAGCCTGAGAGCGCCACGTCGTTGATGCATGGATTTTTGAATCTCTTTCTCGCCGCAGCCTTCGCCCAGACAGGACTGAGGATTGAGCAGTTGGCTGAATTACTTGAAGAGAGATCGCCGGCAGCTTTTCAATTTGATGCCGATAGTGTGATCTGGCGCGAACAGATGGTTGTCAGAGGGCAGGTGCGAAACGCGCGGAGTTTATTCGCCATTTCATTTGGCTCGTGTTCGTTTGAAGAGCCGCTTGCGGATTTAAAGAAGATCGGTCTGTTGTAACAACAGAAGCAGCGATCCTCAGTTTGGAGCAGCACAAAAGCCTTCTCGGTAGAGATAGTACTGCAAGACTTTTGTGCTGCTCCAAACTGAGGATCGCTGCGACAGAAGACCACTCATTCATCTGGTTATGACCTATTCGATCAATGACACTCACGAACCTCATCTTACAAGCTGGATTGAATCGGCGAACGATCCGAAGACCGATTTCCCGATTCAGAATTTGCCATTTGGCCTCTTTAGCCGGCGTGACGGTAGTTTTAAACGTCATGTTGGAATAGCGATTGGCGATCAGGTTCTCGATCTGCTTGATTGCTGCCGGGCCGGACTTCTTTCAGTCAAAGACAATGTTTCCTGGTTCTTTGCGGGCAGCTTGAACTTCTTGATGGAGATCGAGCATTCAATCGTGCTCAATTTGCGCCGTCAGGCATCGGAGCTGCTACGAGAAGGCAATACGGTGATTCAAGATTATCAGAAAGCCCATCCGGACAAGTACAGCTTTCTTATTCCAATGTCTGAAATAGAGCTGTTACCGCCCGGCAACATCGGTGATTATACGGACTTCTACGCTTCGGTTTACCACGCTACCAATATCGGCAAAATGTTTCGCCCCGATCATCCGCTCTTGCCCAACTATAAATGGGTTCCCATTGGTTATCATGGGCGAGCCTCATCAGTGGTCATCAGCGGCACTCCACTTCATCGTCCTCTCGGACAGACAAAGGGGGATGACGACGAGGCGCCGGTCTTTGGGCCAAGCAAGGTCTTGGACTACGAACTCGAAGTCGGTTTCTTCATCGGGCAGAACAATGAAATGGGCCGGCCCGTCAAGATCACCGAGGCCGAAGACCACATCTTCGGTTTGTGTCTGGTCAACGATTGGTCGGCACGCGACATTCAACGCTGGGAATATCAACCGCTGGGTCCGTTTTTGTCCAAGAGTTTTGCCACAACCATCTCGCCATGGGTTGTGTCAATGGAGGCGCTGGCGCCTTTCCGGGCGCCCGCATTCAAGCGTCCTGAAGGCGATCCCGAGCCTTTACCCTACCTCGATTCGCCCGCGAACCGCGAGCATGGCGGCTTCGACATCAACCTCGAAGTCTGTCTGCTCACCGCAGAGATGCGCAGTCGTGGACTTGCCCCGCATCTGCTCAGCAGAAGCAATACGACGGACCTCTATTGGACATTCGCACAAATGCTCACGCATCACACAAGCAACGGCTGCAATTTGCGTACGGGCGATTTGATTGCCAGCGGGACGGTGTCAGGCCCGACCAAGAACAACGCTGGTTGTTTACTTGAGCTCACTCAACGAGGCGCGGACCCGATTGAACTGCCATCCGGTGAAACACGCAGATTCCTCCTGGACGGCGACGAAGTGATCTTACGCGGTTACTGCGAGCGCGAAGGGTTTAGGAGGATTGGATTTGGTGAGTGCCGTGGAATCATCATGCCTCCCAAGCAATAGCTGGAAATAATGGGCGGATCGCCCTCGCCTGATCTCTTCGAGCCTCTTGTCCATGCGTCTCGCGTTCTCTCTTGTCTATGGAGCCGCCATTCCGATCAGCCGCGGTAACGTCTTTCCAATCTCTTCATTGATCACCAGGTCCGCAATTCCATCCAGAGGCGTTGGCGTGCGGTTGACAATGATCAGCGCCGCACCGCTCTGTTTGGCCAATTCCGGCAGCGCTGCCGCGGGATAGACCACGAGGGAGGATCCGGCCGCAATCAAGACCTCACATTCGCGACACGCCTTGACCGCCAGATCCATCTCACGCGCCGGCATCGCCTGGCCAAAAGAGATCGTGGCAGGTTTGATCAAGCCGCCACACGATTCACATTCGGGCGCAGAGTCGCCTGCTGTGACCCGTCCAACCGCATCATCCATCGAAATCCGCAGGTGACATGATAAGCATTCAGCTTCGGCCGTCGTTCCATGCAATTCAATAACGATCTCGGAACTGTTGCCCGCACGCTGATGCAAGCCATCAATATTTTGCGTGATCAGCGCTCCCAGCCGGCCGCGCCGTTCCAGTTCGACGAAGGCCAAATGTCCGGCGTTTGGTTTGGCATCGCGCATCTCAGGCCACATTGCCACTTTTTGTCGCCAATACTCAATCCGCCCGGCCCGGCTGCTGATAAATTCGCCGTACTCGATGATCCGGTTATTCGCCCAAATACCATTCGGACTACGAAAATCGGGGATGCCGGATTCAGTAGAAATCCCTGCGCCGGTGAACCCAACGACGCACTTTGATTTCGCGATCAGTTCAATAGCTTCAGAGATGTTCATCATCGGCCTCGCAGTTTAGCCCTGCCTCCTGAACGGCCGCAAGAGGGCTCTTTGATCTCGTTCGTTTGACACTTCCTATTTGCTCTGACACCCTGATCTCGACCGCCCTGAGACCACTAATGAGGAGACCGAAATTGAGAATCGATAAGCCCCTTGCTCGCTTCGTCATTCTGTTCTGTTTATTTGTTATGGCTTGCCAAAATTCTTCTAAAGATTCGCCCCGAAGTGCTCAGTCAAACATCGGCGGCGCCCAAACGGACGAAAAACACGATGTCCATTCGTACTCGAACCCGGAACAGGTCAAGGTCCGGCATCTCGATCTCGACCTCGAAGTTCTGTTTGACCGCAAAGCGCTCAAGGGCACTTCGACACTGACAGTGGAACGCGCCGGAGTCAATGATAGCCCACTCAAACTCGACACACGCGATCTGAAGATCATTCAGGTTGAAGCTGCGGACGATGGCGTCAATTTCACACCGACACAGTATCAACTAGGTGAGGCAGACAAAATCCTGGGTACGCCGCTGACCATTCAATTGCCGGTCCGGGCAACTAAAGTGCGTATTCAATATGAGAGCACCCCTCAGGCTTCCGGCGTCCAGTGGCTGGAACCGGCACAGACAGCAGGTAAAAAATCCCCCTATGTCTTCACTCAATCAGAGGCGATTCATGCACGTAGCTGGATTCCATTGCAGGATTCGCCAGGGGTCCGCGTGACCTACTCCGCCCGCATTCGAACGCCGAAAGACTTGCGCGCCGTCATGAGCGCCGAACAGGACCCGCAGGCGCCGCGAAATGGCGATTACCATTTCAAGATGCCGCTTGCGGTTCCGCCCTATCTGATTGCGCTCGCCGTCGGCGACATCGCGTTCAAACCGTTGGGTGCACGCACCGGCGTTTATACCGAGCCGGCGATGCTCGAAAAGGCAGCGCGCGAACTCGAAGATACCGAGAAGATGGTCGCGGCGACCGAGAAGCTTTATGGACCATACCGTTGGGGACGTTATGACATTCTCGTCTTGCCGCCAAGTTTTCCGATCGGAGGCATGGAGAATCCGTTGCTGACTTTCGCGACGCCGACGATTCTCGCCGGCGACAAGAGCCTGGTCTCGCTGATTGCTCATGAATTGGCGCACTCATGGTCAGGTAATCTGGTGACCAATGCGACCTGGCGTGATTTCTGGCTCAATGAAGGCTTCACGACCTATCTCGAACGTCGCATTGTCGAAGCGATTTATGGTCGCCCGCGTGAAGAGATGGAAGCGGTGCTGGCGAAGCAAACAGTCGAAAAAGAGTTGGCTACTTTTGAGCCTCGCGACCAGATTCTGCATGTTGACCTGACCGGCCGCGATCCCGACGAAGGCTTCACACAGGTGCCTTACGAAAAGGGCGCGTTATTTTTGCGCCACCTCGAAGAGACCTTCGGGCGCGAACGCTTCGATCAATTCCTCAAGGGTTATTTCGATCACTTCGCCTTTCAAAGCATCACCACGGCAGATTTCATCGCGTATCTTAAAAAGAATCTGCTCGACAGCGACCCGCAGCTCGCAGCCAAAGTGTCGGTGGATGATTGGATCTACAAACCCGGTCTGCCCGCCGGCGCCCCACAACCCAAATCGGACGCTTTTGCCAAGGTCGAGGAACAAGCAAAGGGATGGTTGGACGGCAAGACGCCCGCGGTCAAATTACAGACCAAGGAGTGGTCAACTCAAGAATGGCTGCATTTCCTCCGTTTTTTGCCGCAGCAATTGAACCTCAATCAGATGCAGGAGCTTGATCGCGCTTTCGGCCTCACCAAGACCGGAAATGCCGAAATCGCCCATCAGTGGTTACTGATTGCAATTCGCAATAAATACGAACCGGCTGATTCGCGTCTCGAAGAATATCTGAGCTCGATCGGCAGGCAAAAATTGATCAAACCTCTTTATGAAGAGTTGATGAAGACGCCGGAAGGCCGCCAGCGCGCATCCGAGATCTACCAGAAAGCCAGGAGTGGATATCACCCAATCACCGTCACTGCAATCAATAAAATCGTGAAGTGAAGTATCGACGGGCACCGGTGAAGTATACCGAGACATAAATCCGGCCCAGGTAGTACAACAAAGTAGGGAATTAAATTTCACGTCAAATATGAAAGCGGCGCCTTACAATTAACCCTTGATCAGTAAATAGTTTAGATTACGGACCTGGGTCTAGCCTCAAATTCCATCGGATCAATGGTCCAATTTTTGCTTATGTCTAATTGTGAGGTAGCTCTACATTCATTTGTGGTCATTGAAACTACCTGTCAATTGATCTTTCTAGTATCCAAAAACCTGGAGCGGAATGCGAAAGACGTGAAAGAAGCGAAATAATCGAACGAATGAAGTGGACCACTTGTTGAAGATCTTTCGGAATAGTCGCCTATTTCTTGTCTCGCATGCTCTCCAGGTTTTGGTGTAGCTAACCATTTTCTACCATCGATGAATGTAGGGCTATTAATCATCTGGAGATGACTTTAAGGAGAAAGAGCATGTGGAAAACTGACCGAAAAAAACAGGTGATCGCATCCGTTTTGAGCCTCCTGTTATTGTTGTTGACGGTAGCACCGCCAGCTGCCGCACAACGCCGATATAGGCATCGCCCCAGCAAAACAAAACATATTGCGGTCGGTACTGCCGTCGGTGCAGTGGGAGGCGCATTGATCGGAGGAGGAAAAGGCGCATTGATCGGTGCCGGTGCCGGCGCCGGTACCGGGTACCTCGTCTATCGAGGGAAGAAGCACCGCAGGCGTCATTACTAGACTCCCTCCGCTTGATCTTGATCGGATGATCGTGAATTGATGAAAACTTCATTTAAAATTCATTAAGGTTAAACTCAATCAAAACCCTTTGTACTGAAGCGAGAAAGTGGTAGAGTACCTCTTCGTTGACTTGACACAGGGCATCATCAAGTTAACGAAGCTTGATGCAAACAGGTGATATAATTAGTTCGGCAGGTTAACTAGACACAAACAACTTGACACAGATAGATCTTAACTAGACAGATATCTCGTCCTCGCATTGGTCAGATCATCGACCAACTCCCCACAGGCCCCTTCAAAGTCAGATTCATACAGACGATTAAGGAGACCCATCGATAATGACAGTCTGCCCATCTTGTGGAAGTACGCGCATCCGCAATGATTACAAACCGGCGCCGTTCGCGTTACGACTCATGGGAATACGCGCACTTTTGTGCGATCATTGCAACCATCAATTTCGTGCGTTCTCTCCAGCTCCACCGAAAAATAGCGCAATGCACCAAACCCGGCGCAAAGCGGATGTCTTCAACCCAGCCCCAGAAGTCGATCTCAATCAGCTCGATCAGCACTATGAATCCAATCATGAGCAACCTTCTCGGATCAGATTGGATCCTTTCGCCAAAACAGCTAAGTCGGAGCCTCCGGTCCCCGGAGAATTGATTATCTCGATCCGGCAGGACCTGCGGACTGAGATCACCAAGCTCTATGAACAAAGTCAGAGGGAGATTCCCGGCCAAAATGAATCTCAGCAGATGCTCTCGCCAATTCCCTCTTTAGTATGTCCAGACTGCAACTCGCCCGACATCAAGCAAAGACACAGAAGTGGATTCGAGCGTGCAGTCTTTTCAATCACCGACCACAAGGCTTTCACCTGCCGCTCTTGCGGCGCAATGTTCTATCTCAAACTCGAAGAAGAAGAGAGAATGCATATGCAATGAATTGGTACCGCGCTCAGGTAACTACCGAGGGTTATTCCAGAGTGTGAACGGCAGCGCCCGATCCCCATAAACCAATACTCCGATTTGCGTTTGATCCTGAAGGCGTGGAAAACTGAGCGTCACGCTGAAGGCCTGCCCCGAATTCAATGTAACCTTTCCATTTTGAGGAACTGCCTGTCCCGCAGAAGACTTTCTGTCTTTAAGCTTGTACTCCCGGCATTGTTCATCGAGCAGATAGGTTCTTCTCTTTTCGTCAATCAACCATTTTCCGCGACTCAAAGAATAGACCGGCAGATCAAAATCGGCCGGTTCGTTGAGCGCATATGCGATCAGCCGCACACTGGTTTCATCGGATTTGACCGTCACTGATTCGACGGCGAGTCTGAGATTGCTTGCGGCTTCATCGCTCTGGGGGCCGGGCGCGCACGAACGCAACTTCGTGAAGACAGATGAGATGGCCGCGCGCCTTTCCGCCTCCGGATCGCGCCGCGAACACCCATTGAAGCTCAGAAAGATCACCAGCATCGGGAGTAATGGCCTGACCCATCGCATCATCTTTCTTTTTTTTCCTTTCACTTTACCTCGACGTAGGGCCGCGACTGTACAATGTAAATTTGATCGCCGATGGTCAGCCATTCGATGTCCTGCGCGTGTCCCCCAAAGACGCGCTCGATCTGTAATGCCGCTCGCGACAGCCGGCGTACCATCGAATCGGTCAGGACGACCCGTTGGGTCTCAATTTTGAGTTCACGGAGGCCGCCGGTCTCGTCAAATTTGAGGATCGTATCATCGAGCGACCGCGTCAGCACCCGGACAGTGCCAGTCCCCTTTGAATCAGGTTTGAAGATCAACTGCTCAGGGATCCGGCGCCCCTCGACCACGCGAATGCCCAGGCCGCGTTTGGCATTGAGGTAAACCGCATGACGTTCTTCTTTGTCAAAGGGGTTGGTCGTGATCAAAACGCCGGCAGCATCGGCATCCATTCCCTCCTGAATCAAAACCGCCGGATAGACGGCAGCGTGATTGATGCCGAAACTTTCGCGAGCCTCATACGCTTCGTAATTCCATAATGAGGCCCAGACGGTCTTGATCGCTTCGAGCAGGGCGTCGTCGGCCTTGACGTTCGGCACGCTTGTATATAATCCGGCGCCGTTGAAATCCGGCAGGTCTTCGGAGTTGGTCGAGCTGCGAACGAAAACCCCCTTCTGGGCAAAGAGGGCGCGAGTTTTAGCGATCACAGCTGCGGCGAACTCGGAATTCAATCTTCCGCCCTGCAGCTTTGCGCGTAATTCGGTCAAGCGCTGCTTGCGATAGAGAGGATCGTGATTGAAGCGGTCGTTGCCGAGCATTTCAGTAATGAGCTGGTCGAATTTGTTCTCTTCGATGAACTGCTGATAGTAGAAAAACGGAAGGCTGAACCCCGAAGGCACAACGAGATCTTTGACGAGCCCTCTCTTCACCGCAGAGATCACCTCGCCGAGATTCGCCGATTTTGCCCCAAACCGTTTCGCATCGCGTTTGCGCTGATCTTTAAGCTCTGTCAACTGCCTGTATTCAAGATCAGCTTCAGGAGTCAGCAGATCTGAACGCTTGGCCGTCGCGCGACCGTATTCAACCGTCTCTTCGATCGTCGATGGCCGCAAAGTGTAACCGTCCTCGCGCGTCTCGAAATAGACAAACTTCCCTTCGAATGGCCGAAAGAGTTCCGCCGCACCTTTGATATATGCATTCGGTACCCCCCAGCCTTTGGTCAGCAGATTGACGTGGGCGAGCGGGGTCGAGAAGGTCGCCGTGATTACACCGGATAAAGGCGTCAGCGAAATCGGCGGTTCACGAAAAATGACGATCTCATTGCGATCGATGATCATGTCATCCGTGAAGCGATCGACGATCCTCAGGACGCCGATGTTATGGGCCAGGTTGAGCGGCAAATAGTCCTGCGGGGGGTTGATTTCTGAATTGAGCAATCGCGGCACCTCTCGAAGCTGTGATGAAATTTCTTCCTGCTGCGTTGAATTGGGTTTGAAAGAGATCGGCGCAAAGAAACTTTCAGTAAGCGATCGATACGCTTCACGAACTATCTCTACCGTCGCCTGATCACCTTCCCATAATTCAAAGGTGAACTTGCCGATTTTTGTCTGATAGACAATCGTTCCGAGAATAAATCGACGATTGGGATCAAGGTAGTTGTGCCGAAAAAATTCGCGCCCACGTTCAAGCGAGAGATAATTAGCATTAACAAATTCGTGGTGAAACGAATAGCGTTTCGAGTTGATGTAATAGACACGGCTTCTCGAACCATCTTTACCCGGCCCTCCCTGATGAGCGCGATCAATGGCGAACATCAGATGCGGCAACGCATAAAAGCGGCCTCGATAATAGATCCGCGAGAGCCGGTCGAACTCGGATTGAGAGTCGATTCGAGTTCGAGAACGGACTGATGATTCAGTCTGCCGCGGGACCCTTTGCGCCAAGACGGCCACAGCCAGAGCAATCAAAAGTGGTAGAACCCAGCGATACTTCATAATCGAGTTTCGGATCTTACCGTAATTCAAATATTTGTTATACTGAAGAGAGCATGAGACAAATGAAAATAACGAAATAAGTAAAACTCGTCCGAGAGAGTTTTGTTTATTTCGTTATTTTCATTTGTCTTATGTTCTTTGAAGTGACGACCAATGACAGAGCTTGAGAAAAAACTGAAGACCAGTTTACAACGATTGGAGATCAATGAGAGATCGCCGGTGATCGTCGCAGTTTCAGGCGGACCTGATTCGACGTCACTGCTGGATGCGCTCATCCGGTCGCGTGAGCGCGATGGTCTGCCCAAGTCAATTGTCGTCGCACACCTCAACCATCTGCTCCGCGGCGAAGAGTCAGATGAAGACGAAAAGTTTGTGAGGCATTTGGCCGCGCAATTCGGCCTCACCTGTATTGCCGATCGAATTCATGTCTCACCTCCTTCTACCCCAAAAGGCCGGAACATCGAGGCGACGGCTCGACATCTCCGCTATGATTTTTTGCGACGAGCCGCCGAAAGTTGCGGGGCCGAAATCGTGCTGACCGGACATACTCTGGATGATCAGGTTGAAACCATACTCATGCGCCTCTTGCGAGGCAGCGGATCAGACGGCTTGCGTGGCATTCACCGGATCAGACCACTTGGTGAAAGAGTCAAGCTGATGAGGCCGATGCTCGACATCACCCATCATGAAGTCCTGGACCATTGCAACCAATATCGACTGGCCTTTCGTCTTGATAGCTCGAACCTCTCGACCGATTTGACGCGTAATCGAATTCGGCGTGAATTGCTGCCGTTTTTGCGATCATTCAACCCGCGCTGTGATCAAACGCTCATTCGGACGGCCGAACTCCTGATGGCGGATGAAGATTATTTGCAGCAAGTCTCGGCCGCCTGGTTCGCGCAATCTCGGCGAGGAGCCGAACTCGATATTCAGACCCTGCTTCAGGCTCACTCAGTCATTCGGCGGCGAGTCCTGCGCATCTGGCTCTGTAACGTTCGCGGCGGATTGCAACGGATCGATGCATCTCATATCAATGCGATCGAGAACCTGATGCGAAACCAAAGCGGGCAAAGTGTCGAATTGCCCGGGGCATGGAGGGTCAGACGTGAGTTTGACCGGCTCCTTACCTTCCCCCTCAATGAAAAAGTTAAACAATTTAAATCCATCAGCTTAACTAACGAGACTGAATGTAATTTCGGAGGATTTACGTTTCACCTACGGCGAAATGTTTCACGTGAAAGCGTAGAAAAGATGAGCCGGGAAGGCCGATTTTACAGCGTTGTATTGCCCGAGGGAGAATTTTTGGATGGGCTACGGATCCGAACGCGCCTTGAGGGAGATGCCTATCTCCCCAAGGGAAGGCGCCACAGGGTGAAGCTCAAAACATTAATGATCCGCCATAGAATTCCGTTGTCCCAACGTGAAGTTTACCCAGTTCTAGTAACTGAGGAGGATCAAATCGTCTGGGTGCCCGGATTACCGGTCGCACAGCCATTTTCGATAGATGAAAACAGTCATGAAATAACGAAGTTTGCCTTAATCATCTCTGAGAAAAGCGCTGATCTCGAGCGTGACTGAGAAAATTACCGGAGAATGAAGGGTCTTTCGGTCAAACCGAGCGCTTTTCTTAGTTGAAACCTTTGCTCAAGGTATCTCGTCATCAACTTTGCTGAGAAAATGGCGAGCGAAATTTGAGGAAATAGGCTAAAATGCGGTTGCAGGTTTTCAATGGAGGTAAATGGTTTTGAACTCGACAATCAGACAAGTGATATTTTGGGTAGTGATTATCGGTGGAGCCATTCTGCTCTATCGGTTCTTCCACAACCCCAGTGTCAATCAGCCGCTGCAACTTTCCTACTCTGATCTGGTAGAGAAGATCGAATCTAAGCAAGTGTATTCGGCGACCATTGAGAGGGAAAAGATCTTCGGCAAATTGACCAGTCAGGCGAACTATAATACTAAGCTAGGCAATGAATTCGTCGCCCGCGATCTGGCGGAGCTGATGAAGAAGAACAACGTCAAGGTTGAATTCGATCCATCATCGAGCAGTGGTCTGTGGGCCAACATGCTGGTGATGTATGCTCCCTTCATCCTGATCATTGCGTTCTGGATTTTCATGCTTCGACAGATGCAATCGGGCGGCAACAAGGCGCTCTCTTTCGGCAAGAGTCGCGCGAAGTTGCTCTCCAATCAGCAGAAGCGTGTAACGTTTAAGGATGTCGCCGGCGTTGAAGAGGCCAAGGAAGAGTTACAAGAGATTATCGAATTCCTCAAAGAACCCCAGAAGTTTCAGAAGCTGGGCGGGCGGATTCCGAAAGGCGTCCTGATGATGGGGCCGCCGGGCACGGGTAAAACCCTTTTAGCTCGCGCCATTGCAGGCGAAGCCAACGTGCCTTTCTTCTCTATTTCGGGTTCCGATTTCGTCGAGATGTTCGTCGGGGTCGGCGCCAGCCGCGTTCGCGATCTTTTTGAGCAGGGTAAAAAGAACGCTCCATGCATTATTTTCATTGATGAAATTGACGCGGTCGGCCGTCATCGCGGCGCCGGTCTTGGCGGTGGCCACGATGAGCGTGAACAGACGCTCAACCAGTTACTGGTTGAAATGGATGGTTTTGAATCGAACGATGGGGTCATCCTCATTGCCTCAACCAACCGTCCGGACGTCCTGGATCCGGCATTATTACGGCCGGGGCGTTTCGACCGGCGTGTCATCGTCAATCGTCCCGATGTGAAGGGGCGCGAAGGAATTCTGGCCGTTCATACGCGCAAGATCCCACTTGGCGAAGACGTCGATATTTCAGTGATCGCTCGCGGGACGCCAGGGTTTACGGGGGCCGATCTGGCCAACCTGGTCAACGAAGCGGCGCTCAATGCAGCACGCTACAATAAAAAGGTCGTCTCGATGGGCGACTTTGAATGGGCGAAAGACAAGGTATTGATGGGATCGGAGCGAAAGTCCGCGGTCATGTCGGAAGAAGAGAAACAGACCACGGCCTATCACGAAGCCGGTCACACCGTCGTCGGGTTGAAAGTTCCCAATGCCGATCCAGTCCACAAGGTCACGATCATTCCACGCGGCATGGCTCTCGGGCTCACACAGCAGTTGCCGGAAGGCGACAGATACACGCATTCGCGTGAATATATCGAAGGCTCGATTGCGATCCTGATGGGTGGCCGTCTGGCGGAAGAGATCTTCCTCGGGAAGATCACCACGGGAGCTTCAAATGACATCGAACGTGCGACAGAGCTTTCACGTCGCATGGTCTGTGAGTTCGGAATGTCGAATCTCGGCCCGCTGACATTCGGCAAAAAGGAAGAGCAAATCTTCCTCGGGCGTGAGATTGCCCAACATCAAGATTACAGTGAGGACACAGCGATCAAGATTGATCAGGAAGTTAAGCGCATCGTGATGGAGCAGTACGAACGCGCGCGACAGATCATTCTGGATAATAGAGATGCATTGGATCGCCTGGCACAAGCGTTACTCTCCAACGAGACGCTCGATTCAGTGCAGATTCGCCGCGTCGTTGCTGGTCTGCCGCTTGATGATGACGGCCCAACCCACAAGACGCATCCCGATGCCGATAAACCGGCGGATAAAGAACCGGTCTTGAAACCGATTCTGCCGCCAATCACCGGAAGCAATCCGGCAACGGCCTGATACTCTTCAAAGAGTAGAAACAAAATGCGAAAGGCGCGAACGATGATCAAATCGTTCGCGCCTTTCGCATTTTCGAGATCTCTCTTCCGGCGTTACCCCTTAATCTGTGGTCAGTTCCTTTTCGTGCATTTCGCGCAATTTGAACTTTTGAATCTTGCCGGAGGCCGTCATGGGAAAATCGTTGACAAATCGCACGAAGCGCGGGACTTTGAAACGCGCAATCCTGTTTTGACAGAAGCTCTTCAATTCATCTTCCGTTGCCGTTACGCCGAGTTTTAACTTAACCGCGGCGACGATCTCCTCACCAAAGAACTTGCTGCTCACCGCATAGACATAGACATCGGACACGGCTTCGTGCTGTCGAAGCAGGTCTTCGATCTCTTTGGGTGCGATGTTCTCGCCGCCACGAATGATGATGTCTTTGATGCGGCCGGTGATTCGCACATAGCCATCCTGATCCATCGCCGCCTGATCTCCGGTCCGCAACCACCCATCTTCAGATATCGCGGCCTGCGTCGCTTGAGGGTTGTTGAAATATCCTTTCATGACATTGTAACCGCGTACGCACAACTCACCCGGCTCCTCCGGCCCGAGGGGCTCTCGCGTTGTCGGATCGATAATTTTGACCTCCATCTCGGGCAAAACTTTGCCGACGGTTTGGGTCCGGTGTTCAATCGTATCGTCGCGCAATGTCTGCGTGATGCCGGGCGAGGCCTCAGTCAATCCATAGATGATGGTGATTTCGCGCAAATTCATTTCGTCGATCGCGCGTTTCATCAAAGGCTCAGGGCAGAGCGTTCCAGCCATGACGCCGGTGCGAAGCGATGAGAGATTGAACTGCTTGAATTGAGGATCGTCCATTTCGGCAAGAAACATTGTCGGCACTCCATAAAGCGAGGTGCAAGATTCGCGATCGATCGTCTCCAGAACCTTGCGCGCATCGAAATATTCAACCGGACAGAGACACACGCCGTGCGTATAGGCGCCCAGGACGCCGATCACACACCCGAAGCAATGAAAGAGTGGGACGCAGAGACATAAGCGATCCTGTGGCGTATAGCCCAGTCCTCTACCCAACCAATAACCATTGTTGACAATATTGCGGCTCGAAAGCATGACGCCCTTCGGAAAACCAGTGGTGCCCGACGTGTATTGCATATTGATCACGTCATCCACACCGACCCGCCTCTCGCGATCTTCCAGCTCTTCTTGGCTGATCTGGGCGGCCTTTACCCTCAATTCTCCATAAGGCATCAACTCGTCGGAGCAGTTTTCGCCGATAAAGATGACACGCCTGAGGTCCGGTAAGCACTTGTCTCCAAGCGCCCCGATCTCGCGCAACACACTCAGATAATCGACATCTTTGAATCCTCCGATGGTGATCAGCATGGCCGATTCGCTTTGGCGCAAGAGGTAATCGATCTCGTGCGCGCGCAACGCCGTATTGACCGTCACCAAAATTGCTCCAATTTTAGCGAGCGCGAATTGCAAGACGATCCATTCAGGCACATTTGTCGCCCATAGTGCCACGCGCTCGCCTTGCTCCACACCACAGGCCATCAACCCGCGCGCAATGAGCTGCGCTTCTGCCTCGAGTTGGGCAAAGGTCAACCGCAGGTTGCGATCGGAATAGACAAGCGCCTCATTCTCCGGAAGCGTTTCGGCGAGGCGCCGGAGCAACGCGCCAATGGTGACATCGCGAAAAGACAGAGAGGAATAGGTCATGTGTCTCCTCAATGAATGATGTTGAATGATTCGGCGCTCAGCCGACCTTGATTCCTCACCTTCGTTCCGACTTCGCATACTCGCTCTTCAGCAAAGCCATTATCTCATCGCGCCTGTCAAACAATCTCTTCAAGGGTCGTGGCTCGCGTTTGGCCAATGCGTAAGCAGTAATCAACGGCAAGGCGACGGTCGAATCGATGTAACAAACGACGGTTCCGGGCAACTGGCCGGGATCGATCTTGCCCCAGCTCACAGCCTCGCTCGGCGTCGCCCCCGACAGCCCGCCGGTGTCCGGCCGAGCATCGGTCAGTTGCAGGAAAAAGTCATGCCCCTTCTCTTCAATCCCTAGAACTTCCTGAATCTGCGGTTCGGTCTGTAATGCAAAGTTCTTCGGACTTCCGCCGCCGCAAATAAAGACCGCCGATTTGCCGCCGCCGCGCTTGGCCGAGAGCACAATCGCCGCAGTTTCGTTAACGTCGGCCGATGGATTGAGACGCAGCTTGCCCCCCTGCAATTCCAACGCGGCGACGTTCATTCCAATCGAGCTGTCACCGGGCGACGAGGTATAGATCGGTACGCCGCAATGATAGGCCGCGGCAAGCAAAGATTGATTTTTAAGCGAGAGGACCCGCTCGCGTTCGGCGACGTACTTGCCACACAGGTAGTGGAACTCGGCCGTTGACATTTCGCGCTGAAACTCTTCGGCGCGGATGACCTCGCGAAAGAATGAATCGGTCGAGAGCAACACCTCGTAATCGAAAAATATATCGTAAATACGCACGACGCCCTCTTCGCGCAACACGACGTCGCTGATCTGCGCGTTGCCCCGATGCATCGAGAGACCAAGCCCGAAGTGAGCGTCGTGATAGAGGTTGGCGCCCGTCGAAATGATCCAATCGACAAATCCAGCCTCAATTAAGGGAATAATCGCGGAGATGCCCAGGCCCGCCGGAGTCAAAGCACCTGTCAGCGTCAACCCGACCGTGACATCGTCTTGCAGCATTCGTTCAGCAAAGAGCTGTGCGCCCTCGCGCAGGCGCGCGGCGTTATAAGCCTGAAAGTTGTTTTCGATTAATTGGACGATCGAAATGTCTTTGGTAATCGGTCTGGGCGCAATGCGCTTACCTTGTAAAAACTTACTTTTATTCATTATTACCTCTGAAGATCAGATTGCCTTCCTATTCCCTTGAGAGATGATAGATTCCCAACTTCAGGTGAGATGGTACACCGATTTAATGAATGGCAACAGATTAAGTGAGTCGATTGGCAAAGATCAGGATCGATCCGCCGGATTGGCGTCATATGCTATACTCCTGCTGATTCGGACCCCTGCAATTATCTTTATTTTTGTCTTTCCCAAGAGAACAAGAACTTCAGGAGGTGTTTCATCGGATAAATTCGCATGGCGAGAGATAAGAGCGTTGCTCTCCGATGAACAGAGAGAGTATGAGAAAAGCACTTGCTACGATCGCAGTCCTTACTTTGTTGGCTGGCGCAACACTGGCCGATACGCTCTATTTGAAGAATGGCAGCGTACTCAAGGGAGTTTTTCTAGGCTATGAAAATGGCCAGTTCATCTTTGAACTCAACAACGGCAATCGGCTCCAGTTTCGTCCAAATGAAGTATCGCGTCTGGTGATTGAACGCGATCTCGCCAATGAAGACCGGCGTGATTCCGATCGTAACAATCCCCGCAACGATCCCAATCCACCACGAGGAGAATCAGAATCGGCCGCCCCTTTCGATGTACGATTGGAGGATCAATGGATTCGCTCGCCAATTCAGGTGAGCCGTGGTCAACGGATCAGGGTTAATGCCAGCGGCACTGTCTATCTGGAAGGCCGCACGCAGACCGGACCTGATGGTTTGGAGGGCCGCCGGGATCCTGATTCGCCGCTTCCCAGTGAAAATGATGGTGCGCTGGTCGCCGCCATTGGCCGGGATGCGAATTCACCGGCGATCCTGATTGGACGTTCACGTGAATTTAGAGCTGATCGCGATGGATTGCTCTATTTCACGGTCAACCACTGGGAGACGCGCGATGCGCGCGGAGCTTTTCGTGTGAATGTATCGGTCGATCGCAACGCAGGCGGCGGCAATGACGGCGTTGCCGACTCCCCGAATCGCGGCCGCGAAAAGACCATCACTGTCTATGCCGATCAATCCTGGACCGACACGGGAATCGACGTCGAGCCAAACATGACATTTGAGATTACGGCCGAAGGCGAGATCGAGATCGGGAAAGGCCTCCGCAGCGGCCCTGATGGCAACCGCCAGGCGAACGTGAGAGATGCGAATTATCCGCTTCAAAATGAAGGCGCCGGAGCATTGATCGCCAAGATCAGATATCGCGAAGGACGCGATTCAAACTTTGTCTTCGTCGGATCACGTGCTAATCCTGCCACCGAGCCCAATGAGTATGGACGTTTGTATCTCGGCATCAATGATGCTTACTTTCGTGATAATAAGGGATCGTTTACCGTCAGGATCAGATGGTAAATGAATCAAATGGAAAATGGTAATGGGGAAGGAGAAGGAAGAAAAGGATGAAGGCGGAAGAGAGTTCCGCATCTTCCCTATCTCTTCCTTCATCCTTTCCCCTTTCCTACATTCCTCATCCCTCTATTCCTCCTCCTTTCCCCATTCTACCGCTGCTTGATCAATGCTCAGCAGGCATCGATCAGAATCCAGTGTCGCCATGACGCCCAAAGGCAATGTGAGATTGCCAACAGGACTGTGGCCGCTCGGTAATCCAAACATGACAGGCACACCCAGATCTGCAGTGCAATCGGCCAGCACATCCTGAATTCGATATCCCTGATCGGCATGCTGCACACAGTCGGTCATCTCACCGAAGACAATTCCGCGGATCTGATTGAATTTCCCGGCCAATTTTAGTTGTTGTAACATTCGATCGATCGCAAAAGGTTTAGTTGCCGTATCTTCGAGGAACAAGATCGCGTCATCCGTGTCGAGTTCGTCAGGCGTTCCCATCATTGCGCTGATCAAAGACAAGCACCCACCGAGCAACCGGCCACTTACGCTGCCACTGCCGCGGTGCAGCATCTCGGTCTTCGATGACTCGAGCTCCCCAAGCGGCGTGGCGTGAGTGAGAGCCTTAATCAGCGTTTCGCGATCATAGTGATCCTGATCAACCAAATCTTTCGCTGCCATCGGACCATGAAATGTCACCAGTTTGAACCGGCGGTACAAGTAAAGGTGTAATGCGGTCAGGTCGCTATAGCCGATAAATATTTTAGGATTTTGTCGCAACGTCTCTTCGTCAAGCAGTTCCAGAAGACGCATCGCGCCGTATCCTCCGCGCGCCGCCCACACAGCTTTGACTTCGGGATCGATGAAAGCGCTCATCAACTCGCCGGCACGCCTTTCGTCAGTGCCTGCAGTGTACCGGTCTTTGGCCAGAATATCGGCGTCGTATCTGACGCGAAAGCCCAATCGTTCGAGTTCCGAAACGCCGCGTTCCAGATAATCAGATTTGAGATTGCTGGCCGGCGCGACAACCGCGACAGTGTCCCCTTGATGCAGAGCCCGAGGTTTGACGATTTGAATTTGTTTATCTGAAGTCATAAGTTAGAGCCTGGAGATTATACCCGATCAAGAGATTGATGAATCACCTGATGCTTGCATCCGCACGCGCTCATCACCTATGATGCGCTTCTTTTCTCGCCCAAGACCCAGAAATAAATTTTCCAATGAGGGAGATGCAAAGTGGAGATCATTGATCGTGTGCAGAAGATGGGAATAATTCCTGTTGTCAGCATACCGCGGCTCGAGCAAGCGTTGCCTCTGGCAGAAAGCCTGCTCGAAGGCGGTCTGCCTTGTGCGGAGATCACTTTTCGCACGGCTGCCGCTGCTGAATCTATTGCGCAGATTCGCATGCGCTTTCCCGAAATCCTGCTCGGCGCCGGGACGGTCTTAACAACTGAACAGGCCGAGACGGCAATCAGCGCGGGCGCGCAGTTCATCGTCTCGCCGGGCACCAATCCAACGGTGATTGAGTATTGCCAGACGAAGACCATGCCGATCTTTCCAGGAGCCTGCACACCAACAGAGATTGAGATGGCGATGGCCAAAGGCGTCGAGATCTTGAAATTCTTTCCCGCTGAGGCGATGGGAGGCGTCAAGTTCCTGCAAGCGATCTGTGCCCCATACCGGCAATTGCGTTTCATTCCGACTGGCGGGATCGACACAAACAATCTCGGCCAATATTTGAGCTTACCGCAAGTGCTGGCTTGCGGTGGCAGCTGGATGGTTAAATCCGAATTAATGAGCGCTGGTGAATTCGATCGCATCAAGCAGCTCGTGAAAGAGGCTGTCGTTCTAGTCAAAGAGTTGGCAGAGAAAGAAAGCTAACCACAAAGGACCTTTGACGTCCTTGTGGTTCAATAAAAACTATGACGAGTTTGAGGATTAAACCTAAAGATCAATGTCAATGGGACCTGGTTGCGCTGGGTGAAGTAATGCTGCGACTCGATCCGGGCGCAGGACGAATTCACACGACGCGTGAATTTCAGGCCTGGGAAGGCGGCGGCGAATATAACGTCGCGCGAGGATTGAAGCGTTGTTTTGGAATGAACACCGCAGTGGTCACGGCATTTGCAGATAACCCGATCGGGCGCTTGATTCAGGACCTGATTTTTCAGGGCGGAGTCGATCAATCCCATGTCAAGTGGGTGAAGTATGACGGCGTCGGTCGGACGGTGCGCAATGGGTTAAATTTCACCGAGCGCGGCTTTGGAGTGCGCGCCGCACTGGGCTGTTCGGATCGAGGCAACACCGCCGCTTCGCAGCTTAAACCCGGCGACATTGATTGGGAGAAGATTTTCGGTCACGAAGGAGCTCGCTGGTTTCATTGCGGCGGAATCTTCTGTGCATTGTCGGAAACGACCCCACTGGTCGCTCAAGAAGCGATGGAAGTGGCGAAAAAATACGGCACCACGATCTCATACGATTTGAACTACCGGGATTCACTATGGAAATCGATCGGGGGTCAGGTGCGTGCCAGAGAGGTTAATCGCAGCCTCGCTTCATTGATCGATGTCATGATCGGCAATGAGGAAGATTTCACCGCCGCCCTGGGCTTTGAGGTCCAGGGATTAGATGAGCACCTGTCGAATATCGAAGTGGACAATTTCAAGAAGATGATCGAGACCGCCGTCCAGGAATACCCTAATTTCAAAGTCGTAGCGACCACATTGCGTCATGCAAAAACCGCAACAATCAATGATTGGGGCGCAGTGTGTTATCATGCGGGTCTGCTTTACCAGGCCCCTTTGCGCGAGAATCTGGAGATTTTTGATCGAGTCGGTGGCGGTGATTCCTTCGCCTCAGGGTTGATTTATGGTTTCTTAACCGGTCAGGACCCGCAACGCGCCGTCGAGTATGGAGCAGCGCATGGAGCGCTGGCAATGACCACTCCGGGCGATACGTCGATGGTGACACTGGATGAGGTCGAAAGAGTGATGAAGGGCGGAGGCGCAAGAGTAGCTAGATGACCCGTCATTGCGCCGCACCGGGAGATCAAGAGAGAACGTGAGACAAGTGAACTAAACGAAAGATGAATACCAGCAAGTTTTATTTGATACTTTTAACCTCTTTGTTGATATTTTTGCCGGCGGGAGCAATGGCTTCGACGCAGCAATCGGCTGAGAAAAGTAGGCAACAAAAGACCGAAGAAAAACCCCAAACGCCTGCTCGTGTCGAGGAGAGCGGCGATCAGATTCCTGACAATCGCATCACCATCAAGGAACTCAAAGAGAAGATGGATAAGAATGAGAGCGTGATCATCATCGATGCGCGCTCCGGCCGTTCTTATATTGGCAGCTCGGTCAAGATCAAAGGAGCGATTCACATCACCATCGATCAGTTGGAGTCGCGAATCGGCGAATTGCCGAAAGATAAAGAGATCATCACCTACTGTACCTGACCGGATGAAGCGACAAGCGCCAGTTTGGCGGAATCACTGAGAGAGAACGGTTTTGGTAAAGTCAGGGCACTGCGAGGCGGATTCGATGCCTGGGAGAAAGCGGGTTATCCAGTTGAGCCCAAAGACAGTAAGCCAAAATAGAGAAGAGGGTCGCAATCCCCTCTTCTTTGAACCTCTTCCTGTCTCGCCTCTGTCATCTCCAATCCCCCCATTCATTACCACTGGTTCAACAAGTTTTAGCGAATCCACCGGTCTAACGGCCGCGTATAAGCCGTTAGACCGGGTCCGTCGGCACTTTATGTCGATAAATGTCGGTAAGAACAATCCACACAACCGAAACAACATTTAAAGTTTTTAGATTAAGGAGGAAAATATTGTGACGAAAGCTAGATTGTTATTTTGTCTGATCTCAATTGGTATCATGTCATTGGTGCCGAGTCTCACTCGTGCTATTTCGGAGATGCCCGAGGTGGGGAAAGCGGCGCCGGAGTTCAACCTCAAAAGCAACGAGGGTAAAGAGGTCAATTTAAAAGATTATCGCGGCAAGTGGGTAGTCCTCTATTTTTATCCCAAGGACTTCACCTCGGGCTGCACCGTTGAAGCACGCAATTTCCAAAAAGATCTAGCCTCTTACGAAAAGAGCAATGCGGTAATCCTAGGCGTGAGTTTTGATACGGTTGAATCACATCAAGGCTTCTGTGCCAAAGAAGGATTGAATTTCAAGCTTCTGGCGGATACCGAGGGCAAAGTCTCAGCCGCATACGGATCAGTGATGGAATACAATAGTAATAAGCTCTCAGCGCGAAATACATTCATCATCGACCCGCAAGGCAAGGTCGCCAAGGTCTTCCCATCAGTTAAAGTAGCTAAACACAGCGAAGAGGTACTGGCGGCATTGGCTGAGTTACAGAGTAAATAGGCTGCTCATCAAGACTGCTCAAGTCCGTTAAAATTTGATGAAGGTCAGGTCTCTTGCGCGAGCAGCGTCGGAGGGCCGAACGAAAAGTAAAGCCCCGGATTGATTGATCTCTGCGATGATCATTCCGGGGCTTTCGTCCGTTTCTGATGAAAATCCGAGTGAAAAATCCGAGACTACTCTTCCTCGTTGAGCAGACCGCGCTCAAGCAGGTCTTGACAAGTAATACAATAGCGGACCCAGGGCAGAGCCTCTAGGCGTTTCGGCTGAATTTCATTACTGCAATTAACACAAACGCCGAATTCATCGTCATCGATGCGTTGGAGCGCTTCATCGATTTGAGTGAGGATGATCCGGTCATTGGTCGACTGGCTGAAGAGCAGTTCCTTGGTATAAGAATTCGAAGCCTTGTCGGCCGGATCCTGTGTCGCTTCAATATCGGCTTCGCGGCCATAATCTTCATTTCGTCCGACTACCCCGAGCAGTGCAGAGCGTTCCTCCAGCAGACGGTCACGATAAGTTTTCAATTTCTTTTTGTCCATCCACTCTTCCCCCCATACAAAAAATCAGCGACAAGTGACGACAGATAATGACGAGTGTTCGATGCCTGATGTGTCACTTGTCACATTTCACTCGCCACGAAACTTAAGACTTATGGTAAGGCAAACCTGCCAGCAGGGTGAAGGCGCGATAAATCTGCTCGGTCAGCATCACGCGTGCCAGTTCGTGCGTCAAGGTCATTCTCGAGAGCGAGAGCTTGAGATTCGCTCGCCGTTTGACTTCGTCGGTCACACCGGCAAAACCCCCGATCATGAAGATCAGGCGTTTCCCCCCGGTTTGTTGCTGTTTACCAATAAATTTGGCCAATTCCGCAGACGAAAATTCACGTCCATTTTCGTCGAGCAAGACCACAAAATCGTCCTGTCCGACGGCTGAGAGTAATTTTGCGCTCTCTGCCACAACCACTCGTTTTTCATCAGCAATACTAGCCTGTTCTTTCAATTCGCCCACTTCACATTGAGTGAAGCGTTTAATGCGCTCTAAATAATCTTCGACCAGCGATGCACAGCGGCGGTCCCTGGTTTTGCCAATCCACACGAAGTGCACCCGCATATGAGCCCCGAGTTCCGAGCTTTCAGCTCTTCTCGCCCAGAACTGAAGATGGTGCCCCCAGAACGTCGATCCTCTCGGCGTCACGCCATAATCTTTCCAGATCGTAAAAACGGCGCGAACTCTCGGTAAAGATGTGGACGATGAAAGCGCCGTAATCGATCAGGATCCATTCGGCGTTGTGATACCCTTCGGTATGCATCGGGCGTACATTGAACCTCTTCAACTGCTCGGTTATTTCATCAGCTATCGCTTGTGTCTGACGAACCGAATTTCCGGTGCAGATGACGAAGTAATCAGTGAACTCCGTAATCGCCGACAACCTGAGGACAATCAGATCTTGAGCCTTCTTCTCTTCCGCAGCTCGAACCGCGACCTCTATCTGTTCGTAGATGGCTTGATCTTCAGGCAAGAGCACGGTCGTGCCCAGGGCTTGCCCATCTTGGATAATCTCTTTCTTTAAGACGTTTGACATTCCGACTTCTGATACAGTTGGTATTTTGCGAGATAAGCTTCGACCGCCGGAGGCACAAGCTCACTGATCTTGTGTCCATTGACCACAGCTTTTCGCACCTCAGTTGATGAGACATCAACTGTGACATAATCGGTCAAGTAAATATGCGGCGTTGCCAGATACTCACTTGACGCAAGTAAACCGCCTCGCAAATCGATCATCTTGCCTTGCAAATAACGAGCCAGATGAGAACCGACGTCTTGACTATCATCATAACCTGGTCTGGTTGAGACAACGACGTCATATTCACTCAAGATCCGCTCATACTCACGCCACAGAATGATGTCTCTGAACGAGTCAGCTCCCATGATAAAGAACAACTGCGCATCGGCGTACTGAACCTGGAGCCATTGCAACGTTTCAATTGTATATGGCCGCGATGGCGATTCCAGTTCGATCGTCGAGATCAAGAACTGCGGCGTATCGGATGTCGCAAGCGCAAGCATGGCCAGACGATGATACGACGAACTGATCTCCTGCCCTCGCTTGTGGGGCGGCACGTAAGCAGGAACGAAAAGCACCCGATCCATTGCAAACGATCTCAGAACAGCCTCGGCCACTTTAAGATGAC